>Ga0247729_10000244_pt1 | contig 24410 bp, 24 predicted proteins | sample UWRJL133311R2_FD_180958 | JGI IMG/M metagenome (GOLD analysis project Ga0247729, IMG submission 180958) | Plant litter microbial communities from Arlington Agricultural Research Station in Wisconsin, United States - UWRJ-L133-311R-2 | ecosystem: Environmental > Terrestrial > Plant litter >... | reverse complement strand
TATCCGCAGCTGATGAACCCCTGGCACGGCCCGAGCATGTCGGTGGTAAATGACTGCTTTACGAGGCTGAACGGCACCAACTTCGGCGCCAAGCTCGAAACGCCGCCGGCCCACCCCGGGTTGATGGCCATGGTGTTGCCCTGGCTGAACGGGGAGCAGCACAAGCAGATGATGCTCGATGCGGCCCACCTCGGCAGCTTCATCGTGCTGACCCGCGACCGGGACGGCGGCCGGGTCAGCATCGATAAGAACGGCGCCCCGCTCATCGACTACGCCCTCAGCGACTTCGACCGCAACAGCATGCTGCAGGGCGTGCGGGCCGCCGCCGAAATCCACGCCGCAGCCGGGGCACACACGGTGTATCTGCCCCACGGCACGCTGCCCACGCTCCACGCTCAGAGCGGCCGTATCCAGAACCCCGAGGTGCTGGACCGCCTGCCTCACCTGAGCTGGAAGCCCAACCACTTCGGCCTCTACAGCGCCCACCAGATGAGCACCTGCCGCATGGGCGGCGACGCGGCGACTCATCCCGTGGGCCCCAACGGCGAAACGTACGAGGTCAAAAACCTGTTCGTGGCCGACGCGTCGGTGTTTCCGGCCTGCAGCGGTGTCAATCCGATGCTGACCATCATGGCCCTGGCGCACTACACGGCCCAGCAACTGAAAGCCAGCAGTCCGGCCGCCGCGCCAGCCAGCCGCCGGGCGGCGGCCGTAGCGCCGTAAAGCTATTTTGCGGCACTAAACTGATGGAATAGCCGCGCGCTGCCGTTTTCGCGTAAGCAGGGCGCACTATTCCCCTTTCCACTCCATGCTTCCTGCCCGTCCGCTGCTTTTCCTGGCTTTGCTCAGCACGCTCACCTTCAGCTGCGCCCGCCGCAATAAAGCCGACATTCCGGCGGCTAAGTCGGTGACCGTGGCTCCGGCTGCCCCCGCCCCCGCGCCGGCCGTGCCCAAAGCCGCCGCCCGCGACCTGGCCGACGTGATGACCGACGAGCTGGGCCTGAGCGCAGAGCAGCAAACCAAGGTCCGGGGCATCCTGCGCGGCACCGTGGAGCAGGTCAACGACGCCCGGCAACGGTTCGGGACCGATAAAGTGGCGCTGAGCAACGAGCTGCGCCGCATCAACGCCTCGGGGGAAAGCGACCTACGCGCGGTGCTCACGCCGGCGCAGTACAAGCAGTTCCAGGCCAAAAAGCGCACCATGCAGGCCCAGATGCAGGCCCGCCGCGCTGCCCAGTAAGCTGCCTTCACCGCCCGCCGTGGCGCCGGCGCCGGTTGGGTTAACCGCTGCGCCATTTCTTTCCATTGCTCCCTCTTAAAGCCCACCTCCTTCCACTCTGCGGGATGGGGCGGACTGCCGTGTGCGCCCTTGAAAGCGGGCCGAATTTCGGTGGTTGGCTGAGCGGCGGAAAAAAGCAGGCAACCATTATAGCAAAAGCCGCATCTATTCGCCTGCTGCCGGCCGGGGAGAGCTTCGGGCTGCCCAGCTTAGGTAAATATTGGCCGCGTCGCTTGGATTTATAAGTCGTAATTATCTACTTTGTATTGCCCATTACCTGGTAAAGCACACAAGGTAAAGAAATCAGTTGCCGCCCATGATTCAGTTGCAAAACATCCGGAAAAGCTACGAAGTGGGGGCCAGCCGGCTGGAGGTGCTCAAGGGCATCGACCTGCATATCCGGGAGGGCGAGCTGGTGAGCATTATGGGCTCGTCGGGCTCGGGCAAAAGCACGCTGCTCAACATTCTGGGAATCCTCGACGACTTCGACCAGGGCGACTATACCCTGGCCGGCACCCGCATCGACCGGAACCTGTCGCAGACGCGGGCGGCGCAGTACCGCAATCAGTTTCTGGGCTTCGTGTTTCAGTCGTTCAACCTGCTAAGCTTCAAAAGCGCGCTCGAAAACGTGGCCTTGCCGCTGTATTACCAGAAAGTAAGCCGGCGGGAGCGGAACCGGCTGGCCCTGGAATACCTCGACCGGGTGGGCCTCGCCGACCGCGCCGACCACCTGCCCAGCGAGCTGAGCGGCGGACAGAAGCAGCGCGTAGCCATTGCCCGGGCTCTCATCAGCCAGCCCAAGCTGATCCTGGCCGACGAGCCCACCGGCGCCCTCGATACCCAGACCACTCAGGAGGTGATGGACATCTTCAAGCAGGTGCACCGCGAGGGCATGACGGTGGTTATCGTGACCCACGAAAACGACATTGCCGACCAGACCCAGCGCATGATTCGGGTGCGCGACGGCCTGATAGTGAGTGAATAGACGGCCTGGTTGGCCAGAATATACTCCTTTCACTTTGTCCTGCGCGCTATGAAAAAGATGATGTTTGCCCTCGTACTGCTTGGTCTGACCGGCGCGGCCCCGGCGGCCCAGGCCCAGGTGACGACGGCCGAAACCCAGGCACTGGCCAAGCAGCTGGCGCAGCTGATGCGCAACCCTCGCAAGCCCAAGCAGGACGTGTACCTGAAGCTGGACGGCTGCCACGCCCAGCAGGTTATCCGCGACCGGGATGCCGACGTGCAGGCCGTAAAGCCCGTGGCCATGAGCTTCAACAGCGGCAGCTCGGGCTGGGCCGTGAAGATGGACAACGGCGTGTTCGAGATGAAAATGGATTTCGACTGGGCCGACGTCACCGCCCTCACCTACGCGCCCGACACCGACGACGGCCAGAAGCACTACCAGATCAACATTACCAAGCGCAAGAAGGGCAGCAACACCAGCTTCGACCTGCCGCTCTACACCACCAGCGAAGCCACGGTGAAAGACGTGATGCGCCGCCTGGAAAAGCTACGCCGCAGTTGTGGTAATTAAGAATTAGGAGTTAAAAACTAAGAGTTGCCAGAGTGAGCCAACCCCTTATGGCGGTTGCCAACCAGCAACCAGCCGCAAATCAGCACCTCACCGCATCAGCAAATTAACCCATGTTCGACCTCGACAAGTGGCAGGAAATCCTCGGGACGATGCGGCGCAACAAGCTGCGCACGTTTCTGACGGCTTTCGGGGTGTTCTGGGGGATTTTTATGCTCGTGCTGCTGCTGGGCGCGGGCAAGGGACTGGAAAACGGTATCTGGAAAGAGTTTGGCGGCGGGGCCATGAACAGCCTGTTCGTGAGTGCCGGCAAAACCTCCCTGCCCTGGCAGGGCATGAAGCCGGGCCGCGAAATCAAGTTTACCAACGACGACCTGGAAGCCATTCGCCATCACGTAGATGGGGTGGAGCTGCTGGCTTCCCGCAACCGGCTTTTCGGGGAGTACACCATCATCAACGGCCCCAAAAACGGCTCGTACCAGGTTTTTGGGGCCAACGCGGAGTTTTTTCAGCTCAACGGCGAAAAGCTGGTGCGGGGCCGCCTGCTCAATCCTCTCGACGGCATCGAGCAGCGCAAGGTGATGCTGCTGGGCGAAAAGGTGCGCAAGGTGCTCTTCGGCGACAGTAGTGGCATCGGCAAGTTCGTGCAGGTGAAGGGTGTGTTTTTCAAGGTCGTGGGCATCTTTTCCACCACCCAGAACAACGGCCGCAACGAGGAGCGCGCCTTCATACCGTTCAGTACCTTTCAGACCACCTTCAACCAGTACAACCAAGTGCAGCGCATCGGCATCAGCAGCACCAAGGGCACGCCGGTGAAGGTGCTGGAAGATCAGGTGCGCGTGCTGCTGGCCCGCCGCCACCAGTTTGACCCCGCCGACAAGCAGGCCCTGGAGCTGGACAACAACGAGGAGGAAGTGCAGCGCTTCGAAGGGCTGTTTCGCGGGATCAAGCTGTTCGTGAGCGTGATTGGGGTACTCACGCTGGTGGCCGGCGTGGTTGGCGTGAGCAACATCATGCTCATCATCGTGCAGGAGCGGACCCGCGAAATCGGGGTGCGCAAGGCACTAGGGGCCACGCCCTGGAGCATCATCAGCATGATCGTGCAGGAATCGGTGGTCATTACCAGCCTCTCGGGCTACCTGGGGCTGCTGGCTGGCGTAGCCCTGCTCGATGCGGTGCGCTACGCCCTGGAGCAGGCCGGCGGCACCACGTCCTACTTCGACCACCCGGAAGTGAACCTCGGCGTGGCCCTCAGCGCCACGCTGCTGCTGGTGATATCCGGCGCCGTAGCCGGCCTGGTTCCGGCCATGAAAGCCGCCAACGTGAAACCCATTGAAGCCTTACGAGCGGATTGATGAAGATAACCCGCAAGTCAGATCTAACTGTAGTTCCCCTCCTTGAAGCAAGGAGGGGAACTGGAATAGCCTTCTGACTCCTAACTTCTTTCCTTCTCCCTCCCAACTCTTAGCTTTCCAACCTGCATGTTCGACCTTGACAAATGGAGCGAAATCTGGGCCACGGTGCGGCGACATAAGCTGCGCACGGGGCTCACGGCGTTTGGCGTGTTTTGGGGCATTTTTATGCTGGTAGTGCTGCTGGGCGCGGGCAAGGGCTTCCGCAACGGCGTGGAAGGCGAGTTTGACGTGGCCAAAAACGCGGTGTTCGTCTGGACCCAGCGCACCAGCGTGCCCTACGCGGGGCTGAAAGTGGGGCGCTTCATCCAGTTTACCAACGACGACGTGGCGGCCATCCAGCGGGAAGTGCCCGAAGCGGCCGTCATCCTGCCCCGCAGCTCCCTCGACGGCACGTTTACGGTGCAGTACGGCACCAAGAACTCGTCTTTCTCCGTCAATGGCGAGTACCCCGGCTACCCGGCCGTGAAGCCCCTGCACCTGACCAGCGGGCGGTTCGTGAATGACATCGACATCAAGGAGCGGCGCAAGGTGGCCATCATCGGCGACCGGGTGGCGGAGGTGCTCTTCGGGACGGCCAACCCGCTGGGGCAGGAAATTCGCATCAAGGGCATCTTTTTCCGGGTGGTGGGCTTGTTCCGGGCCGAGGGCAAGCCCGAAAACGTGCAGGAAGAAGGCCAGACCATTATTATTCCGCTCACGGCGCTGCAGATTACTTTCAACCAGCCCAACCAAGTCGGCTACTTCGCCTTCATTCCGCAGCCCGGCACGCCGGCGGCCGTTGTCGAAACCAAGGTGAAGCAGGTGCTGGCCCGGCAGCATAAAGTGGCCCCCACCGACGACCGGGCGTTTGGCTCGGCCAACGTGGAGGAGGAATACAAGCGCGTGCAGGGGCTGTTTACCGGTATTTCGGGCTTCAGCTGGCTGGTCAGCATCGGTACCATTCTGGCCGGTATCATCGGGGTGAGCAACATCATGCTCATCGTGGTGAAGGAGCGGACCAAGGAAATCGGGATTCGCAAGGCGCTGGGAGCCACGCCCTGGAGCATCGTGAGCCTGATTGTGCAGGAAAGCATCGTCATTACGGCCGCTGCGGGCCTGCTTGGGCTGCTGTTCGGCACGGCCCTCATGGCGGGCATCAACACGCTGATTGCGGGCCAGAAAATCGGCTTTTTCGCCAATCCGCAGGTCGACGTGGGCGTGGCGGCCACGGCCGTGACGCTGCTGGTACTAGCCGGCGCCGTGGCCGGCCTGGTCCCAGCCCTGAAAGCCGCCCGGGTGCAGCCCGTAGTAGCGCTGAAAGATGAATGATGGGGACTTGGGGGCTTGGTTGGCGTTCAACTGTGCCGGTCTTCTGACTCCAGACTCAGCCCCAACCCCGGCTTCCGCGCCAATCCCGACTCCAGACTTCATACCCGGCCTTCCCAAGAACAAAACCCCAAGTCCCTAAGACCCCGCTAACCAAAACCCCATATGAAACGCGTTTTCCTTTCGCTGCTGCTGCTTTTACTGCTCGCCGGCTTTGGCTGGCTGGGCAATTATTTCTGGAAGCAGGCGCACACCGACCCCGTGACCTACAAAACCGAAGCGCCCTTCGTGACGGACATCGTGAAGAAAACCGTGGCTACTGGCAGCATCGTGCCGCGGCGGGAAGTGCAGATCAAGCCCCAGGTGTCGGGCATCGTGGAGGAGCTGTACGTGGAGGCGGGGCAGCCCGTGAAGGAAGGGCAGCTGCTGGCCCGCATCCGCACGGTGGCCAACGCCGGCAACGTCAACAACGCCCAGAACGGCATCCAGGCCGCCCGCGTGGCGCTGGAAACCAGCCAGATTGAGCTGGACCGCCAACGGCCGCTGTTCGAGCAGAAAGTCATTGCCGCCCAGGAATTCAACCGCCTGCTGGCCGACGTGCGGGCCAAGAAGCAGGCCCTCAACGCGGCCGAAAACGACTTGCAAATAGCCCAGAAAGGGGCATCCCGCAACACCGGCGGCGCGTCCAACCTGGTCCGCTCCACCATCACGGGCCTGCTGCTCGATGTGCCCATCAAGGTCGGCTCGTCGGTGGTGGAGCGCAACAACTTCAACGAGGGCACCACCATTGCCGCCATTGCCGACATGCAGAGCCTCGTGTTTGAGGGCAAAATCGACGAGAGCGAGGTAGGCAAAGTGCGCGAGGGCATGGACCTGAACCTGACCATCGGGGCGCTGGAAAACCAGACGTTTCCGGCCACGCTCGAATACATTGCGCCCAAGGGCATTGCCGAGGAAGGAGCCATCAAGTTTCAGGTGCGGGCCCGGCTCAAGCTGCAGCCCGGCCAGTTTCTGCGCGCCAACTACTCCGCCAACGGCGACATCGTGCTGGGCCGCCGCAGTAAAGTGCTGGCCATCCGGGAAAGCCTGCTGCAGTTTGGCAAGGTGAACAAGGACAGCGTGTTCGTGGAAGTTGAAACCGGGCCCCAGCAGTTTCAGAAGCGCCTGGTGAAAACCGGCCTCTCCGACGGCATCAACGTGGAAGTAACCTCCGGCCTGGCCAAAACCGACAAGGTGAAGGTGCTCGGACCGCCGGCCGAGGGCGAGAAAGACGCCAAGAAAAGCTAGGGGCAAAACAAAGCGGCCTGCTTCGGGGTATGCAGTTTCCTTTCCCAACCCGTTGCGCTTATGTCTGCCGCCCTGCCCCGCATGCCCGAAACCACTCACCGCGTCCACTTCCAGGACTGCGACATGCTGGGCCACCTCAACAACGCCCGCTACCTCGACTATTTTCTCAATGCCCGCGAGGAGCACACCACCCAGCACTACGCCCTGAACCTGGGCCAGCTGGCGCGGGAGGAAGGTGCGGGCTGGGTGATTACCAAGCACCAGCTGGCCTACCTGCGCCCCGCCAATCACGCCGAGGTCGTGCGCATCCGCACCCAGCTCATCCACTTCGACAACTCCAACCTGGTGGTGGAAATGCAGATGCTCAACGAGGACGGTACCCGCCTGAAAGCCGTGCTGTGGTCGGAAATGGCCTTCATCCGGGTGCAGTCGGCCACTCGCACCGACCACTCCGACGCCCTAATGGACCTGCTCGAGCAGCTCGACGTAGACGACGTGAACTACGACCCCGACGGCTTCGACGAGCGGGTGAAGCAGCTGCGCAAACAGCTCAAGCGCGACCGAAAGGAGGAATAATGTACCAACCCACAACGCTCCGCCCCGTTTAGACAAAGCCAGTTCCACCACGGTGGGGCTGGCTTTTTTCAGGTAGCAGGTAGTTGGATTGAGGACTGTTGGTTTTCCGCCCTGGCCTGCATCCAACCACTCATACCTGCTACTATCCAACTACCAAAATCCCAAACACCATGAGCATCTTCAGCAGTGACAGCCTCAAGGGCAAGAAAATAGCCATCCTTGCCACCGACGGCTTCGAGCAGTCGGAGCTGGAAAAACCCAAGAAGTTTCTCGAAGGCGAGGGGGCCGAGACCCACGTCGTTTCCCTGAAAAGAGGCTCCATCAAGGGTTGGGACCAGAAAGACTGGGGCGACAAAGTGGCCGTGGACAAAACCATCGGCGAGGTGCAGGTGGCCGACTACGATGCGCTGGTGCTGCCCGGCGGGCAGATGAACCCCGACGTGCTGCGCACCGAGCCTCAGGTGGTCAGCTTCGTGGCCGAGTTCGTGCGCTCCGGCAAGCCCGTAGCCGCCATCTGCCACGGCCCCTGGACGCTGGTGGAAGCCGACGTGGTGCGCGGCAAGCACCTGACCAGCTGGCCCAGCCTGAAAACCGACCTCAAAAACGCCGGTGCCCACTGGTCCGACGAAACCGTGGTGGTAGATGGCAACCTCATCACCAGCCGCAACCCCCAGGACATCCCCAACTTTAATGAGAAGATTAAGGAAGCCCTAACCAAGGAAACAGTGTCGGCCTAAACGTCGCGCCGCCTCAAACAGAAAAGCTCCCCGCTGGCATTGGTTGCTGACGGGGAGCTTTTTGCGTAGGCCGGATTTCTACGGTACCAGGGCCAGCAGCTGCCGGGCATACTGGTGGTAGATAAGGTAAAAGCTCAGGTCGAAGAGCAGCAGGAAGCCGCCCTGCAGCCACAAAGAGCGGCCGAAGCCCCGCAGCCGCTCGGGCCGCTTACCAGTGGCGGCGCGGGCCCGCAGCCAGCTGCCCACGCACACGTAGGCCACGTCGAGGCCCACATTCAGGAGCAGGATTTTCTCGAAGTCGAACTGCGCCACTAGGCTGTCGGTGAGCGTGAGGCCGGCTACGTGGTTGGGTTGGGCCCGCAGCATGCCCACCACGGCCAGCACGGCATTCACGAAATTCCAGCCCACGTTCATGCCGTGGAAGTAGTGAGTTTCAGTGCGCCGGTCGGTGCGGGCCAGCCAGTAGCCGCTGCCTACTAGGTTCAGCAGCGCCCAGGTGGCCAGCACGGCCATGCCGCGCTCCGCCAGCAGCTCCCGGCCGTGGTTAATCACGTTCAGGACTTCGGCCGGCAGCGGCGGAGAAAGAGAAAGTAGCATCGGGGCAAGATTGGTAGAAACCGGGCATAAAAAAAAGGAAGCCGCCGGGCTTCCTTTTTCAGTCAGGGCAAATAAGGTTAGCGGGCAAAGCCCACGCCCAGGTACACCTGAAATACGCTGTTGCGGATGTCGTTCAGGGCCTTGTTGCCGGTTACCGCAATCTGGTTGTTGATAACGTCGGCAAAGCCGGCGGTGTAGCGGGCACCCACGCGGGCGGGCCCGACGCGAGCTTCGGCCCCGGCCGAAACGCCGTAGTCGAGAGTGTTGTAGCTGTAGCCGTACACCTTGTTCTCGTTGGCAATTTTACGCTCCTTGCCGTCTTCCATCACCTTGGTCAGCAGCGAAACCTGCGGGCCGGCGTGGATGCTCACGTTGTCGAGGATGTTGAACACCAGCAGCACGGGCAGCTGAATGTAGTCCAGGCGCCGCTCGTTGGTCGTGGTGGTCGTAGTGCCGTTGTTGTAAGTAGAACCGCCCTTGAAGCCCTGGCGGCTGTAGAGCAGCTCGGGCTGAATCGAGAGCCGGCTGTTGAAGCCGTACTGCCCGTAGATGCCCGCGTGGAAGGTTTTGTAGTTGGCGCCGTCGGTGTAGTTCGACTTGTTGTCGCCGTACACGTCGGCCAGGTTGAAGCCGCCCTTGATGCCGAAGCCCGTGTTGCGGGAGCTGGTGCCGCCCGAGCCGCCGGCGTAGTCGGAAGAAGACCGTTCGCCGATTTTGTCGCCATCCTGGGCGAAGGCCGTCAGGGTGCCCAAAGCCAGGGCGAGGAGTAGAGTGAGTTTTTTCATGGCTGCAAGCAGTTTTTAGTCGGTGGTAAGTCCGCGAGGGTGGCCGCGGGTTCGTGGTTTTGTAAGGCGCTATACTTTGCTCCAGAGAGAAAGTTGCGCCCGCAGCCGACCGGCTCGAAAAAAAACTGACCCCGACAGTAGAATATGTTGCTGCGGCGCGTATCTTTGGCGCTTTCCGGCCGCCACCAGAAGCGTATGATGGGATATTAGCTCAGTTGGTTTAGAGCACTACCTCGACAAGGTAGGGGTCACTGGTTCGAGCCCAGTATGTCCCACACATCACCGCCAATACCCGCCCTTACCGGCGGGTATTGTTGTTTCCGGGCATTCCGGATCAGCAGTCAAACGCCCGGCCGGGCAAAGACGGGTCTGCGCGCGGGATGCTGCTACCAGGAATACTGGCTCAGGCCGATAGCCAGGGCGGCGAGCAGGTAGAGAGCAAAGCGCTGGAGCTTTTGGGCGGGCTTATGGTGGTTGCACATGATGCCCTAACACGCGCGGGCGGCGGCGCGTTGCATCAGCCCCCGATACTGTTATAGCAGCCGTTGCCGCCGTTACTACCCAGGCCGGCCGCTGACAGATTTCGGCAAGTGCTTTTTTTCGGACGGTCCATTACCTTTGCGGCCCTTCGCTCCATCTGTGTAGTATGCTGTTGCTCGCCGGCCTGCCCCTGTACTTCGAAAACCCCATCGGCCGCCTGTATGAGCACCCGGATGGCTACGTGGTGGTCGACTACAACCCCGGCACCCGCCAATTTGGGGATTACCGGGCCTTTCTGAGCCACCTGGAAAATGCCCTCAAGCGCCACGGCTGGAACAAGATGCTGGCCAACCAGCGCGCTTTGGAGCCTTTCACCGGGGAGGAGCGCACCTGGATTCGGGAGCAGTGGCTAACGGTGAGCCACGCGCTGCAGCGCGAGATGGTGGCGGCCGTGCTGCTGCCCAACGACATATTTGCGCGGTTCGGCAGCAGCCCGCCGCCGGAGGCCCGCGAGGGGGCCTTGGTGTACCGCTTCTTCAACGACGCCGAAACGGCCTCCACCTGGCTCCGCCAGCTCACCTAGCCGCAGCTATTTTATGGGCGGATAAAGTCCCGCTGAGCTTGCCCGCGCGCCCGTCGGGGCGGAGCTTTGTGCCGCTCGTTTAAGCTTTTTTGTATGCCCCGTCTGTACTTCGAAAATCCCATGGGCTGCATCTATGAGCATCCCGACGGCTACGCCCTGCTACGCTACCGTCCGGCTCGGCGCACCGGGGCAGACGTACAGACCTTCCTAGCCTACACCGGCCGCCTGCTACAGCTGCGCGGCTGGCACAAGATGCTCAGCGACCAGCGCCTGCTGCTACCCTTCACCGCGGCCGAGCAAGCGCTGATTCTGGACTACTGGCAGGCGCGCCACGCGCAGCTCGGGGCCGTTGTGGGGGCCGTTATCGTTTCCCAGGACGTATTTACCCGCTTGTCCTTTCAGCATATCAAACAGCAGGCTCAGGGTGCCCTGACGTACCGCCTATTTGAGCAGGAAGCCGAGGCCGCCGCCTGGCTAGCGCAGCAGGCGTAAAGTGCGGCCTCGGCCTGTCGGGGGACGCGGGTAGCCCGCCCACGGACGTAGCCGGCGCAGAACAAGCCGGGGCTGGTGCCTGGTGAATGCTTACCCTAGGTCAATGCCGTCGGGAACTGCGGCGGGTAATTTTGTTGAGTAGTGGCAGCCGGCCCGGCGTGCTCCGACCTCGCCCGGCCCGACGCTTTAAAAGACCTTTTTTTACCTTCCTTATGCACCGTCGCGCCCAAAGCCCTGGTACTCGCGCCGCTGCTGCCCGCTGCCATGAACCTGACCACGCTGTATAACACCGCCGCCGCTTACCCCAAAACCGACCTCATGCCGGTGCTGTTCGTAGGGCACGGCTCGCCCATGAACGGGCTCGAAGACAACGCCTTTACCCGTAGCCTGCACCAGCTGCGCGCCCGCCTCACGCCGCCCAAGGCCATTGTGGTAGTGTCGGCGCACTGGCAAACCCGGGGCACGTTCGTGACCAACAACCAGCGGCCCGAAACCATCCACGACTTCGGCGGCTTTCCCCAGGAGCTGTTCGACATGCGCTACCCGGCCCCCGGTGCGCCCGACCTGGCCCAGGCCATCGTGGAGCACGTGGAGCATGTGCACGGTGCCGCCGACTGGGGCCTCGACCACGGCACCTGGACCATCCTGCACCACCTCTACCCCCAGGCCGATATCCCGGTGGTGCAGCTCAGCCTCGATTACACCAAGCCGCTGGCCTGGCACTTCGAATTTGCCCGGCAGCTGCAGTTTCTGCGCGAGCGGGGCGTGCTCATCATTGGCAGCGGCAACGTGGTGCATAATCTGCGCCTGAGCATGCCCAAGCTCATGGCCGGCGACGCGACGCCCTACGAGTGGGCCACGCAGTTCGACGACTGGGTGAAAGCCAAGCTGGACCAGCGCGACCTGGCCGGCCTCATCAATTACCAGCAGGCCGGCCCCAGCGGCGCGCTGGCCGTGCCCTCCCTCGACCACTACCTGCCCCTGCTCTACACCGCGGGGCTGGCCCGGCCCGCCGAAACCATCACCCACACCTTTGAGGAGGTAACCTTCGGCGGCCTCAGCATGCGCACTTTCCAAGTGGGGTAGAATTGATTTCCGCCAGCTGCGCCCAAGCCAACCCAAAGCCGCCCCGATGAGGGGCAGCTTTCTGGTGGAGTTCGGTCAGGCAAGCCCAGCGTGTAGCGCCGAAGCATGCTGCGCTAGGCGGGTGGGCCGCCGCTTACTGCCGGCTACTTATTACTGAATACTGGCAGAATCAATCAAGTGCCCTTGCCCAGCTGCGCCCGGATACGGCTGAGCGAGGGCCCTTTGATGCCCAGATACGAGGCAATGTGCCCCAGCGGCACCCGGTTGGTGATGCCCGGAAACTGCTGGAGCAAGGTCAGGTACCGCTCCTCGGCCGACTGAAACAGCAGGCTCTCCGTCTTGGCCTGCTGAAAAACGACGTATTGCTCGGCCAGCCGCCGCCCAAACCGCTCCCAGCCGTGCGACTGGTCGTAAAGGCGGTGCAGCTGCTCGGTGGTAATGACCAGCAGCTGCGCGTCTTCCAGGGCGGCAATGTAGTAGGGGCAGGCCTCGCCGGTCAGCAGGCTCTTAAGTGAGGTCAGAAACTGCCGCTCCGGCACGAAGAAGACGTTGTGCTCTTCCGACGTGACTGGGTCGACATAATACACCCGGAAAAGCCCGCTGACGATAAAGCCCACATGCCGGCACACGGAGTTGCGGAAGTTGAAAAACTCGTTTTTGGCGATACCGCGCAGCGTCCAGCTACCCTCGGCCAGACGCAAATCATCCTCGGAGAGACCGGCAAAGGCTTGCAGGCTTTGGATGAGCAGGGTGTGGGGCGAATCGGGCAGCATAGCAGAAAATGAAGCGGGCGATAGGAACGACGCGGGCACAACCCGCCAAATGCTCACAAGTTATAGCCCGCTCCGGCCGCGGCTGCTTACAGCCGGCGAGCGGCAAAGATTTCTGGGGCCGGCGCGCTTTTTAACCTAGGTGAAAAATTGGCCCGGGGCGCGAGAGGACATTTGTTCCATCATCAACCCCACTTCTTCCCTGCCATGCAAACCGCCATCGATTCCCAGCGCCCTACCGACACCGCCCACGCCCTGCGCACCCTGTACTTTGGGCGCGCCGCTTTCTCCCTCGTTTGGGTGGGCCTGCTGCTCGTCTTCGTCAAGGCGTCGCCCACCGTCACCGGCCTGCTGCTGCTGCTGTACCCGGCCTGGGACGTGGCTGCCACCTTCCTCGATATCCGGGCCAACCGCGGCGCGGCCTCCCGGCTGCCGCAGTACGTCAACATCGGTATCGGCGTGCTGACCACCGGGGCCGTGGGGGTGGCCCTGCGGCAGGGTGTGCCGGCCGTGCTGGTTGTGTTTGGGGTATGGGCCATCCTTACCGGCCTCATTCAGCTCCGGCTCGGCCTGCAACGGCGGCGCACCCTGGGCGGGCAGTGGCCCATGATGCTGAGCGGCGGCCAGTCGGTTATTGCGGGCGCCTCCTTCATTCTTATGGCCCACGACCCCAGCATGGGCATCGTGAATCTGGCCGGCTACTCCGCTTTTGGCGCACTTTATTTCCTGTTGGCGGCCTTTCGGCTGGGTAAGCAGGTGGCCCCAGTCGCTTAACTGGCTGTCAGGCTCGTTGCGTTTACATTGGGTGCCGGCCAAAACCTGCCGGGATGAAGCGGGATTTTCCGCGGCTAGGCTGCCGTTTCCGCGCCGGGGCCGTACGTGCTACCCTATGCTCTCCATTGCCTGGGCCCCGCTCTACGCCCACCCACTGCCCGCCGGCCACCGCTTTCCGATGCTCAAGTATGAGCTGTTGCCCGAGCAACTGCTGCGCGAGGGCACCATCACCGAGGCCAACCTGTTTCGGCCCGCGCCGCTGCCTGCGGCCGAAATCCTGCGTACCCACCAGCCCGATTACTACCAGCGCCTGATGCGGGGCCAGCTCACCCGCGCCGAGGAGCGGGTCACCGGCTTTCCGTGGTCGGCGCAGCTGCTGGAGCGGGAAATAACGATTCTGGACGGCACCGTAGAGTGCGCCCGGCGGGCCCGGCAGCACGGCGTGGCCCTAAACATTGCCGGCGGCACCCACCACGCGTTTTACGACCGGGGCGAAGGATTCTGCCTGCTCAACGACCAGGCCGTGGCCGCCAACTACCTGCTGGCCCACGAGCCCCAAGTGCAGAAAATCCTCGTTGTGGACCTCGACGTGCACCAGGGCAACGGTACGGCGGCTTTGTTTCGGGATGAGCCGCGCGTATTTACCTTCAGCATGCACGGGGCTCGCAACTATCCGCACCGCAAGGAGCAGTCGGACCTGGACCTGCCGCTGCCCGACGGCACCGACGATGCCGCCTACCTCGGGCTGCTGCGTGCCACCCTGCCCCGTTTGCTCGACGAGGTGCAGCCCGACTTTATCTTCTACCTGGCCGGCGTCGACGTGCTGGCCACCGACAAGCTCGGCCACCTGGGCCTCACCCGGGAAGGCTGCCGGCAGCGCGACGAGTTCGTACTCCGGCTCTGCCACCGCCACGAAATTCCGGTGGTCGTGTGCATGGGCGGCGGCTATTCCGAGCGGATTGCCGACATCGTGGAAGCCCACGCCAACACCTTCCGCCTGGCCCAGGATATTTTCTTTTAGGGGACGGCCTTGACATTTCGCGTCTGCTCTTCGTGCTAGCATCCCAGCTAGGCTGAGTAGAACTTTGCTTCACGATTTTAAGCTTGGTCAAAATCGTGAAGCACATACGCCCCGGCCACTCAATAACCGGCAACAACAGGGGCTAGAAAATCACCTGCCAGCGGAAGGCCCAGCGCCAGCGCAGCTCGTACTGCTCGATGCCAGCCAAGCGTAGCATCCGAACCCAGTCCTGGCGCGAAAAGGCGCGGGCCACCGACAGCGGCGCGTCGTGCTGCACAAGGTAGGAGCCGCGCAGCAGCCAAGTCAGCCCCTTGATGCTGTAGTAGGCCAGCGGGTGCCGGTGCAAATCGTTGATGACGACGCCCAGCGCGGCCTGCTCGCGGAACTGGCGCAGCATTGTTACCAGGCTTTCTTCCGAAAAGTGGTGGCAGAACAGGCTGCACGTAATAATGTCGAAGGGCTGCTGGCGGAATTCGGGGGAAAAGATGTCCTGCTGCCGGAAGCTGATTTCGGGAAAGTCCCGGGCTTTATCGGTGGCGTAGGCAATCATGAAGGCGTTGGCGTCGATGCCGGCCAACTCTACCGGCACCCGCCGCCGGCGGGCCCAGGCGGCAATGTGGCGGAGCGTGTCGCCGCCGCCGCTGCCCAGGTCGGCCAGGCGCAGGGGGCGGGCGGCGGGGAAGCCAGGGCGCAGGCGGCGCAGGGCATCGAGCACCACGCGGTAGCCGCCCAGCCAGGTGTTGATGGTTTCGAGCTCGTCGAGGTTCTGGCGCAGGGCGTCGGAGGCCAGCGTCAGGTCATCCATCAGCTCCTGTTCGGCGGCGCGCCGGCTGAAATCAGGCATACCGCACCTCCAGCAGCATGGCTTCCAGCGTCAGGCCCGGCCCGAAGGCGAAGCTCAGCACCGGGGCCCCGGCGTCAGCCGGCGTGAGGGAAGCCAGCAGCTCGCGCAGCACAAACAGCACCGTCGCCGACGACATGTTGCCGTACTCGCGCAGCACCTGGTAGGCAAAGCGGTTGTCGGCGGCAGTCATGCCCAGCTCCTGCTCAATGGTTTCCAGGATCTTACGCCCGCCGGGGTGGATGGCAAAGGAGTGAATGTCGCGTAGCTGCACCGGCAGGTTTTGCAGCAAATCGTCGGTGAGCTTGCGGATACCCTTCTGAATCAGGCGCGGCACGTACGACGACAAGGTCATTTCAAAGCCGAAATCGTTGATGTGCCAGGCCATGTCGGCGTGGCCGTCGGGCTCCAGGCCGCAGTGGAAGGCCGTCAGCGCCAGGCTTGGGCCCTGCTGGGCGGGCACGGCCTGCACCAGCGCCGCCGCCGAGCCGTCGCCAAACAGCGCGTTGGACACGAGGTGGTCATCCTCGGGGTTTTTCTGAAAGTGAATCGTACACAGCTCAGTGCACACAATCAATACTCGGGCGCGGGCGTCGGCCTGGCAGAAGGCGTCGGCCAGCTTCAGGGCATTAAACGCCGCGTAGCAGCCCATGAAGTTGACGCAGGTGCGGCGCACGTGGGGTGAAAGGCCCAGGGCCCGCACCAGCTCAATATCGAGCCCCGGCGCGTACATGCCCGTGCAACTCACCGTAATCAGGTGAGTAATGGTGTCGGGCGTGGCTTCGGGCACCTGCCGCAAGCAGTCCTGCGCTGCCCGCACCGACAAGGGCAGGGCGTGTTCCCGGTACACGGCCATGCGCTGGCCCACGCCGGGAAACGGCTCCAGACCGGGCGTATTGGGGAAAAAGGTGAACTCGCCGTTGGCGCGGGCGTAGTCGGGTAGCACCGAGTAGCGGTGGCCGATGCCCGTCACGCGGTACAGGGCGCGGAGCTTGCGGGTGTCGTCGGCGTTAAGCTGCAGCGCTTCGGCCATGAAGTCGGCAATGCGGGGCTGGGCAATACGGTGGGCAGGCGTGGCAGTGCCGACGGCACAGAGGAAGCTGGTCATTGAGCGCAGTATACGCAATTGCCGCCGCTACGGCTTGGGGTGGAGGGCCGCAAAAGGTGCAAAATCAGGGTCAAAAAGCCGCGCCGTGGGTTTGGCGCATCAGCCCGCGCACCACGCTTGGCATAAAGCGCAGCCCGCCCACGGCCGCCTCACTCAGGATGGGCCGCCCAAACAGCCCCTGCACCGCCCGGCCCACCCGCAGCCGTCCCCCAAACTCGCGTTGCCATTCCCGCCGGTACGCCGCTTCGAGCTGGGGGCGGGTGGTGCGGCGCAGCAGGAAGTCGTGAAGGTGGCGGCTGGCTATTTCGGCCCCGCGGATGGCCATGGCCATGCCGTTGCCGCAGAGCGGCGTAATCAGCCCGGCCGCGTCGCCGCACATGAGCACATGGTTTTCCACGCAGCTTTTGGAGGCGAAGGAAATTTCGTTGATAACCTCGGGCTGCGGGTACAGAAACTCCGCCTCGCTCAGAATGCGGCTCAGGTGTGGGTTGCGGGCCAGCACCGCAGCTTCCAGGCGCGGAATGGTGCCGTGGGCTTTGAGGTTTTGGCGGGTGGTGAGGTAGCAGAAGCAGTACTTATCGTCCTCAATGGCCGAAATGCCCGCATAGCCGTCGGCGAAATTGTGCAGGGCAATCAAGTCACGAGGGAAGCCGGGCAGGCGCAGGTGATACTTCACGCCCAGGTAGGGGGAGCGGCGCTGGAAAAAGTCGCGCTGCAGCTGCCGGTCGAGGCCCGCGCGCTTGCCGTACGCCCCCAGCACGGCCCGGGCCGTCAGCGTGCGGCCGTCGGCCAGCGTCACGCGGTGCTGGTCGGCACCTTCTTCGAACACAACGTCGGTCACGGTGGCCTGCTGCTGGAACTCGACGCCCAGGGCGCTGGCCTGCTGGTAGAGAAAGAAATCCAGCGCGTAGCGGCTCACCCCAAAGCCGCCCAGGTCGAGCGGGGCGGTGAGGGTGCGGCCGGCTGGCGAGCTGAGCAGAAAGCGCGAAATTGTCGCCGGCCCCAGCGCGGCCGGGTCGGCGCCGAGGCGGCGCAGGTAGGGAAGCACCTCATTGGAGACGTACTCGCCGCACACTTTATGAAAGGGGTAGCGCTTGCGCTCCACCAGCGTCACGGCATAGCCGCGCCGCCGCAGATCCAGCGCCGCCGTCAGGCCGCCCAGGCCGCCACCGATAATGAGAACGTCCAACTTAAATCGAGTGGTAAGAGGGTGAGGGAGAATGGCTAGCCGGATTATTTAAAGAAGACCAGTTATATTTTCTAACTCTAATTAATAATCCCTATTATCTTTGCAAACCTAATTGAGTGCCTGCCGTTAAGCAATTTATTCGACCCGCGCACTTATTCACGCTACGTCACCCTATGATGCAACGCTTACGCCTTTGTCTTTTGCTCTCCTTCCTGTGTCTGGGAGCAATATCGTCTACGCTGACGGCCGCCTCGGCGCAGAGTGCCGCCGCCGCGCCGCGCCCCGCTGCCCGCCCCGCCGATGAGAAGTCGTTCCTGGTATATCCCAACCCCAGCAACGGCATCGTGCATATTGCCATCAACGGCTTCGAGGGCCGCAAGATGGAGTTGCGCATCCTCAACGTCATCGGGACCGTTATCTACCGCGAAACCATCACGGAGCTGAACGGCCCCAAAACCTTGGACCTGACCAAGTTTGCCAGCGGCCTCTACTACGTGAAGCTGGAAGCTGAAAACGCCAGCGAGATGCGCAAGCTGGTGATTCACTGACTGCCGGCCGCGCCCTGATCTTTGCAAAAGCAGCCCCGAGGGGCTGCTTTTTTGCTGTTGGTGGTTTTCGGTGCGCCCTTTCATTGCGGGGCTGTAAACAAGAACGACGCCTCCGGTTAGGAAAGCGTCGTTCTGCTTATGGACGAGGGAAGACCTTACCGGTCGTTGCGCACGCGCACGGGAGCGGGTTGCAGCACTTCTTTCAGATTGTCGAACGTATTGAGAATGAGTAGCGCGGTGGCTACCAACAGGCCCGTGAAGATGAGAAATGACATGACTAAGGAATTAAAGACGAAAGAAAACCAGCACGAACGACTAGCAATGGTAAGGTAGGCAGTCCGCTACTGATTACAATACTATCAACTTGAAAACCAGCCATTGGGTTTCAGCATAATTATGTTGTTTTGAGCAGCTGCGCCACCACGTAGCGGGCGTCGGGCCCTGCGCCGCCCAGCAGGGCCGAGCGGCGGCTGTTGAGCCAGGGCAAGCCCAGGAAAGCCAGACCAGGGGCCGCCGTCAGGCCGCGGTGGTGCTGCGGCTCACCTTCGGCATCCAGCACGGGCACTTCCAGCCAGTCGTAGGCCGGGCCGTAGCCGGTAGCCCACACTACGCCCTCCAGTGGGGGCGTAGTGGCCCGCTGCCCCCGCAGCGCCGTGCCAGTCTCCACGCCCAGGGCCCGACCAATAAACCGCACATTGGGGAAGGCGCGCAGTCGGCTCAGGTCTTGGCTGACTACGGGCTCGGGGCGGCGTAGCAGGCGCTGGCCCAGCTTGGTGTGGCGGGAAATGCGCTGCATGCCGGTCAGGGCCAGGAAAACCCACATGCCCGTGTTATTGGGCAAAGCCGGGGTCTGCTCGTCGAAGGCGGCGTACACGGGGCGGCCGGTGGCGGCTAGGTTGGCGGCAATCTGCAGGGCTGAGTTGCCGCTGCCCACCACGGCCACCGGCCCCCGGCCCAGCAGCTGGGCGGGCCGCTGGTACTGCTGACTGTGCCACTGCGTCACGGCCGGGGCTAGCTCCGCCGCGAAAACCGGGCGGCGCGGCGCATTGTAAGCCCCGGTGCAGACAATGACGGTCCGGGCCCGGTACGTGCGGCCGGCGGCGGTGGCCACCAGGTAGCCGCCTTCCGCGCGCGAAGCCACGCGCACCACGCGCTGCCCCAAGTGGATGGGAAACCGGAAGTGCGCCGCGTACTCGCGCAGGTAGCGGGCGGCTTCATCCTTGGTGGGGTAGCGGAGCGGGCTGCCGGACCACTTGAGGCCGGGCAGCCCGCTGGCCCAGGCCGGAGAAAACAAGGTCAGTGCGTCAAACCGGGCGGCCCACACGTCGCCCACGGCTGCCCGGTCGTCAAGGATCACGAAGTTGGCGCTACGCTGCTGCAGGTAGTAGGCCGCCGCCAACCCCGCCTGCCCGGCCCCGATGACCACGGTATCGACGGTAAGCTCGACAGAGTCAGTCATTAGCAGAGAAAGGTCAGGAAACCCGTAAAAACGGCCCAAGTACCGCAATAACGGCGAGTTGGCCTCATTGTTCCGGAAACTCGCGCTGCAGCTGCCCGATTACCTGCTCCGTCACGAGGCGCACCTGCTGCACCTGCCGCATTAGCAGTTCCGGCTCGCAGGCCCCATTGGCGCAGGCTTCTAGCTCCCGGATGACGGCGTGCAGGGAACGGATGTGCATGCCGTCGAGGGAGCTTTTCAGGTGGTGGGCCGCCGAGGCCAGCGCCCCCCACTGCCGCTCGGTGAGGTGCTGCTCCAGCTCCCGCACGATGGGGGGGGTGGTCTGGATAAACAGCTGCACCAACCGGTTGACGAAGGCCTCGTTACCGTGCGCCAGCCGCCGAATACCGCTCAAGTCGTAAAGAGGGGCTGTGGGCGGCGGGGCAGCGGCCTGATTAGTTTCGGTTTCGTCTTCGTTAGCCTCCGCCGCTACGAAGGGGCGGCCCTGGAGCAGGTCGGCAATAACCCGGAACAGCTCCTCTTCCCGGAAGGGCTTCGAGAGGTAGGCGTTGAAGCCGGCGGACAAGTAGCGCTGGTCTTCGCCGCGCATGGCGTGGGCCGTGAGGGCCAGTACTGGCGTGGCGGCCCGCGCCGGATCGGGGTGCTGGCGCAGCAGTTGGGTGGCCGCCACGCCGTCCATGCCCGGCATCTGAATGTCCATCAGCACGATGTCGTAGGGATTCTGGCGGAAGCAGATCAGCGCCTCGGGGCCGGTGGCGGCGGTATCGACGTGGAAACCCCAGCTTTTGAGCAGAGTTTTGGCCAGAAACTGGTTCACGGCGTTGTCCTCGGCCAGCAGGGCGCGCCGGGCGCCCAGGCTGCGGTAGTTCGGGGCCCGCTTGCGGGGCTCAACCGGCACGTCGCTGGCCTCGGCGTCGCTGAAGGATAGGTTGAAGTGAAAGGTGCTGCCCTCGCCCAGGCGGCTTTCCACGATTACCTCGCCGCCGAGCAGCTGAATCAGGCCGTGCGAGATGCTCAGGCCCAGCCCGGAGCCGCCGTACTCGCGGGCCGTGCTGGCCGAGGCCTGGGTGAAGGACTCGAAGATCTGGCCCAGCTGGTGCTGCGGTATTCCGATGCCGGTGTCGCTGACGGTGAACTGGAAGATGGCCCGCTCGTCGGGGTCGGTTAGGCGCTGGCAGCTCAGGCACACGCGGCCCCGCTCCGTAAACTTGACGGCGTTGCTGAGCAGGTTGAGCAGAATCTGCCGCAGGCGGTACGGGTCGCCGACCACGGTGGTAGGCATGCCGGGCGCGGGCAACTCCAGCTCCAGGGTAATGCCTTTTTCGGCCGCCCGGGGTACCAGCAGCTGGTGACAGGCCCGCAGCACGTCACGCAGGTCGAAGGCCGTATTCTCGATGCGCAGCTTGCCGGAGTTGATCTGCGTCATGGCCAGAATGTCGTTGATGACCACCAGCAGCTGCTCGGCCGAGTGCCGGATGTGGCTCAGGTACTGGCCCTGCTGCTCGTCGAGGGGCGTTTTGGCCAGCAGCCCGGCCAGCCCCAGAATCCCGTTCATGGGCGTCCGGATTTCGTGGCTCATGTTGGCCAGAAAGTCCTGCTTGACGCGGGTATTTTCCTCGGCGGCCTCCTTGGCGTCGCGCAGATCCTGCTGGGTGGCCTTCAGCTCGGTGATGTTGCTGTCGATGCCCAGCACCTGCACCGAGCCGTCGGCCAGCACGAAGGGCCGCTTGATGCTGTGAAACCAGATAACCTCGCCGTCGGGCCGGGTAAAGGCCTGCTCCTCCGTAATGTCGCGGCGGGTGGCAATAACCTCCCGGTCGGTCTGGATAAAGCTTTTGATGTCGGCGGCACGGGCCGGGAGCTTGTCGGGCGGCGTGTTTACCACCTCTTCCACGCTCATGCCGTACAGGTCGGCCGTGGCCTGGTTGGCCAGCAGGTAGTTGCCATGGCTGTCTTTGAGGTAGATAAGGTGGGGAGTGGTATCGATAACCTGCCGGAACAGGCGGTTCTGCTCGGCCAGGCGGCGGTTGGCCGAACGACGCTGTTCCTCGGCCAGCTTCCAGTTGGTGATGTCCTCGGCGGCACCCACTATCAGCCGCACACGCCCGTCGGCGTCCCGCTCGAAGGGCGTGTGGCTCACGCGCAGCCAGCGCACCGAGCCGTTGCGGTGGTAGAGGTGATACTCGATGTCGCGGCTTTCCCCGTCGGGCAGCTGGGCAATCTGGTCGAAGTGCTCCTGCAGACGGCCCAGCTCCGCGGCCGGCATGAGCAGGGGCAGCATTCCGGAACTCATTGCCTGCAGCTCCGCGCCCGAGTAGCCCAGCACGGTTTCGATGTAGCGGTTGCAGTACACATTGACGTGCTGCTGAATGTCGTAGATGTAAATCAGGTTGGGGACGGTATTGGCCACACGCTCCACAAACAAGCGGTTTTGGCGCAACTCCTCCTCGGTGTCGCGGCGCTCCGTTATGTCTTCGCCCACCACCACCAGCTGCTTCACCAGGCCGTCGTCGTAGCGCGTAAAGGCCGTGCTTTTCACCTTCAGCCAGCGCCAGTGGCCGTCGCGGTGCCTGACCTGGTATTCCGAAATCAGCGTCTGCCCGTCGGCCATACGGGTCAGCTGCGGGATGCGGGCCTGCCAGTTCAGCAAGTCGTCGTCGGTCAGAATCAGGGGCAGCATCTGCGGGCCGTGGGCCACCACTTCCGTGGCCGTATAGCCCAGCAGCGTCAGGCACTGGTCGTTGCAGTACGACACGCTGCGGGTGTCCAGGTCGAACACGAATACCAGCGTGGGCACCGTGTCGTTGATGCGCTGGGTGAAGAGCTGGTTGCGCCGCAGCTCCGTTTCAATGCGGCGGCGGATTGAGATGTTGGTCAGGTAGATGTTGCACTGACCTTCCGGGGCGAAGGGCACCACCGTCCAGAGGTAGAACTTGCCGGCCAGCTGCCGCTCACTGGTCCGGGTTTGTTGCTCGTCCAGGGCCAGCCGGATTTCGTGATGGAGAAACTCCCGGCACTCGGCTTCGGCGGGCTCGTGCAGGGCGGCCAGCACCGGCTGCGCGGCGGGGTTGGCATACAAGGCTTCCACCGCCCGGTTGCAGCGCATAATCGGGTTGGGGTTCTGCTCGGGCAAACGCGACACTTCCCGCAGGCGCTGCTGCTGCTGCTGTTGCTCGGTTACGTCTTCGTAGCTCCACAGGTGCAGAATAGTCTGGCCGTTCTGTACCACGGGCAGGTATTCCTGCTGCAGAATGGTGCCGTTGTCCAGCTGGTAGAGCTGGCCTCGGGTACGCTCCTGAGCCGCGGCGGCGGCCGCCAAGCGGGCCTGGGTGGCAGCGGGCTCCTGAAAAAGCACGGTGGCCTGGGCCAGAACGGCCGCCGAGTTCTGCCCGATGTAGGCTGCGGGCGGCTTGGGCAAACCCAGCAGCGTACACAGGCGCTGATTGATGAGCGTCACGGTGCGCTGCTGGTTTTCGGCCAGCAGCGCCGTGGGCGTGGTCTGGAGCAGGGCGGCGGCCTGTTGGGCGGCTGCTCGCCGCTGCCCGGCCAGCTGCTCGCGCAGGGTGGCCAACTCGGCCTGTGCGCTGGCCTGGGCCTGCTGGGCCTGCTGCAATTTCCGCCGCAGATGGCGATACCCAATCAGTGTCATGCTGGCGGCTACTTATAGATAAGTGCAAAGGAGAAATCAGTTGATTCGAACCTCGTTGTTCTGAATCATACGATAAATAGTAGACTTCCCGATTTGCAGCTTGGCCGCCACCTGCACGATATTGCCCTTGTAGGTATCGAGGTAGCGTTGAATGATGACGGCAGTCTGGGCCTTCAGCGACTGTTCTTCGGCCGGCAGCTCGGTGAGGCTGGCCGTGCCCGAGGAGTTGCCGCGCAACGAGAGGTCCTGGGGCTGAATCTGCTCCCCCTCGGCCAGCACCGCGGCCAGCTCCATTACCGCCTTCAGCTCGCGCACGTTGCCGGGAAACGGGTACTGCATCAGCAGCTCCTGGGCCTCCTCGGAGAGCTGGCAGGCCACCATGTTGTTGTTGTGGCAGAAGTTGTGCAAAAACGTGTTGGCCAGCAGCAGCACGTCCTGGCCCCGCTCGCGCAGGGGCGGCAGGGCAATGGGCAAGCCCATCAGGCGGTAGAAAAGGTCTTCGCGGAAGCGGCCTTCCTTTACTTCCTGGGTCAGGTCGCGGTGGGTGGCCACCATTAGCCGGGCATCGAAGGCAATGGGCGTATTGCTACCAATGCGGCTCACCTCGCGCTCCTGCAGCACCCGCAGCAGCTTGGCCTGCAGGCTCAGGTCCAGCTCCGCAATTTCGTCCAGAAACAGCGTGCCCTTGTTGGCTTCCTCGAAGCGCCCCACGCGCCGGCTCACGGCCCCGGTGAAAGCGCCTTTCTCGTGCCCAAACAGCTCACTCTCCAGCAGCTCCCGCGGAATGGCCGCCACGTTGACGGCCACGAACGGCCCGTCGCGGCGGTCGGAGCGGAAGTGGATGGCCTTGGCCACCAGCTCCTTGCCGGTGCCGGTTTCGCCGCTGATAGATACCGAG
>Ga0247729_10000243_pt1 | contig 24413 bp, 23 predicted proteins | sample UWRJL133311R2_FD_180958 | JGI IMG/M metagenome (GOLD analysis project Ga0247729, IMG submission 180958) | Plant litter microbial communities from Arlington Agricultural Research Station in Wisconsin, United States - UWRJ-L133-311R-2 | ecosystem: Environmental > Terrestrial > Plant litter >... | reverse complement strand
CCCCGCAACCGCGATCGCGATGCCGCCACCCTGGCTGCCACCGGAGACTGCGATGCGATCAGGGTCGATCTCAGGGAGCCCGCGAACGAAGTCGATCGCGCGTACGGCATCCGTGTAGACACGCCGGTAGTAGTAGTCGTACTGGCTCTCGATGCCGCGGGTCATCGAACCGGGGGCGGCCGAGCCGTGCCCGACCGGGTCGGCCGTTGCGCCTCCGGTGCCCCAGCGGCTGCCCTGCCCGCGGGTATCCATGAGCAGGAACGCATAGCCAGATGCCGCCCACTCGAGCCGCTCGTGCGGGAGCCCGCGCCCTCCGCCATAGCCGACGTACTGCACGACAACGGGCAGCGGGCCAGTGCGCTGCGCCGGGAGCAGCAGCCACGCTCTGACCGGGTGCCCGCCGAAACCGGGGAAGGTCACGTCGAAGACCTCGACACCGGTCAGCGGCGAGGGATACGGCACGACGGATGCCGGGTCGCCCAGCGCCCGGGACTCAGCAAGCGTCGCACGCCAGAATTCGTCGAAATCGGCGGGTTCGGCCACAACCGGGCGGTACTGCTCGAGTTCGGCGAGGGGAAGGTCGAGCCGTGGCATTCGCGCCCTTTCGTGAAATGTCGCGCATCCGGTGGGCAGCGCGGGCCGACAGCGTGCCGGGCACTGGCGTCGATGTTACCGCCGCCATCACCAGGTACCCACCCGTGACTTCGGGGCAACCCCGCCCGACCGGTGTTGCCCCGAAGCCTTGGGGAGGATACTACTCATAAGTCTGTAGACCGATAAGTAGCTATACACAACCGTTGAAGTCATGGAAGGCAACCTGCAGAAGACATTCGGACGAAGCCTCCGTGCCTACCGCCGCTCGCGCGGTTTGAGCCAGGAGCACTTCGCCGAAATCATTGGAGTACACCGCACCTACATGGGCGGTGTCGAACGAGGCGAGCGCAATCTCACCCTGAAATCGATCGAACGCATCGCAGCGCGCATCGATGTACCGGCACTGACGCTGCTCAACGAGCCAGAGGCTGCACCCGCGGCCAAACCGGCTAAAGGGCGAGCACTCCCCCGAGACCCCGACAGCGCCGGTTGACCGGCGCCGGTCGCGCTCGGCCAGGAGACCCCTGCCTGCCGCGCGCCACCGATGGCCTGGTCATCCCGTCATCCGCACGAGCACGGCGGCGAGCCGCTGCATGCTCTCCGCACTGATTTCGAGGTACTGGTCGAAGCCGTCGCCCACGTAGATCCAGGTCGTGGTCTCACCCTCGGTGCGATGCATCTCGATGGCGAGTTCCGTGGCCTCGCCGGCGGATGCCACGCTCCGCTCGATCACGTCGAGACCAATCGCGGCAGCGCGGTGGCGACGCACCCCGCCCTCGTCTTCGGTCGCGTGCTGCGCGACGCACCACTCCGGGCATCCGTAGTTCGCCCTGCTCTCAACAGCCCTGCCGCTCATGTTCTTGCTCCGTCACTAGTTCCGTATCCGCAGCGCACGAGAGTGCCTGCACTCGCAAAGTAGCGACCATCGGTGACACGCACGCCCCGATTCAGACCGCCCCCTGACCCGCCTGTGGACAACCGTCCGGCCGGCCGACTGGTGACGAGAAGTACCGCTCACCCATCCCCCTCGATGCTGGTGCTGGCCCTCATCGCACTCGACCCGTTGCCGTGATTATTTTCTGAGCGTAGTTTCGCTTTCATATTCGCTCAACCGTCACAGATGACACTTGTGGCGACGTCGAACCCGGGCAGCGTGTGAGACGTTCACCTGGTGTTATTACGCAAGTACTATCGCGCGAACGTCGGTTCGCGGATGATGGGCGCATGACAACCTCGATCACGGCACGTTCCGCAGCGGGTTTCACCGGCTCCGCAGTCCTTGTGATTGCGGCGCTGATCGCCGTCGCGGGGATCGGCATCCTGCTGACCGGCAACGAATCGGCCATCCTTCTCGTCATCATCGCGATGGTTCTCTTCACCACGGCAATCGGCGTCCTCGCTATTGCCCGGCGCCTGTAGTTGCTCTTCCCCGCCTTCCGGCGCTCAAGAACCCTGCGATCCACACGCTGACGCCGGGTTGCCCCGCGGAGAAAAGCAGAAAGCCCCGCACGAGTTACCGTGCGGGGCTTTCCAACAACTGTGGACCCTAGGAGATTTGAACTCCTGACCTCCTCGATGCGAACGAGGCGCGCTACCAACTGCGCCAAGGGCCCGTGTTGCGTAGCTACGTTATCACGCGCGCGGCGCTCGGTTCATCCCGAGCCCGCGCCCGGCACCAATCCCACCCCCTCCCGGGTTTGTGCATTCTTGCGGGTTATTGGCGCTCCAACCCACAAATTTCGACAAACCCGCGGGCCACCCCGGGCGGGTCTGTCAGTTTTTGCGGGTGCTGGCGCCTTTGACCCGCAAAAATGCACAAACCCGGGGTGGCAAAAGCGGGGGCGGGGAGGACGGAGCGACGGGCGACGGGCGACGGCGGGGCGGATGCCGCTAGCCTGCGACGCGACGGCGACGCAGGACCTCGTTGAGGTCCGGGCGCTCGTCCGTCGACTCTTCGACGATGCCCATCGCGGCAAACCGGCTCGGGGCCGTGCGCGGACGGATCGGCGTGACCTCGGGCGAAGCCTGCGCGAGGCGCAGCTCCCGCTCGGCGTCGGCCGCGGCATCCGCCAGGCTCTGCGCGATCGACGTGGCCTCGAAGACCACGGTCGGGGTTTCCGGACGACCGAGGTAGAGCGGCTTCGGCACCGGAACCGGTGTCCACGAGGTCTCCACGGCATCCGCCGGCGCCTGCTGCACCAGCGGTTCGCTCATGACGACCCGGCGGGCGACGGGGACGGTGACCGGCACAGGGATATCGGCGCGAGCCCGGGTCACCGCTGCGAGGCGAGTCAGCATCGCGAACGACGTCATGACGGCGACCGCGCTGAATGCGAGCACGGCCCACGCGAAAGCGCTGGCGCCCACGGTCGCCAGGAAGACTCCCTGGGTGATCCCGGTCGCGAGACCGGCGAAGAGAATGAGCGACGTGACGGCGCGCACCCGGCGCAGTCGTCGCGTGCGGGCACGGTTCGCGGATGCCGCACCCGAGCTCATCGAGCCGCGCGCGACGCGCGCCCGAGGTGTGGGCCGCGCGGGTTCCGCCGCGGCCATTCGAGGCTCCGGCTGGCGTGGCATGCTCTCGACCCGGAGCCGGGCGACGGCCGTCGCCCGCGCACGGTCGATCTCGGCGCGTTGCTGCAGTTCGCGCTTGAATGCCTTCTGGTGTTCGAGCACACTGCGGGCATCCGCCTCGGCGCGAACGGCAGCGGGGACCTCGGCGGACTCCGCCATGATCCGCAGCGTCTGCTGGAGGCGAAGCGCGTTGCGCTCGGTGGCGAGGTATTCGTTACGACGCAGCCACGACGGAACGAGGTAGACGAGCCACAGGCCGGCGGCCAGCGCCAGCATGATGCTGCCGCCTACCCCCGTCGTGATCTCCATGTGCTTACGGTACGAGTACGGCGGCATCCGCAACGCTAGGCGTGCGGAGTGTTCGCTGAATACTGGCGTTGCGCGTGTTACTCGTGGGAGTGACGAACCTATTGCGGCGCGACTCCCGCCGCGATCCGATCGTCGACCGGAACGCTTCCCGCGCCAGCCGGCACCTTGCCATCCACCCAGCGGCGAAGCACGCCGGTAGGCAGCTCTTCGACGGTGAGCGCAAAGCAGAAGTGGTCGCGCCAGTCACCGTTGATGTGGATGTAGCGGCGACGGAGCCCTTCATAACGGAAACCGAGTTTCTCGGTTACCCGCAGCGACGGCTCGTTCTCCGGTCGGATGCAGATCTCCATCCGGTGCAGCCCCACTGTGAAGAAGCAGTAGTCGGTGGCCAGGGCGACCGCGGTGGGAGTGAGACCCTTTCCCGCGAATCGCTCTGACACCCAATACCCGATGGTCGCGCTCGAAAGCGAACCGTAGGTGATCGACGACACGTTCAACTGCCCGGCGAGCTCACCCTGGTACTCGATGACGAACGGCAGGCCGAAGCCGGCACGCGCGTTCGACTGCAGGTTGCGGATGCTGGCCCGCACGTCGAAATTCATCGGCCCGGTGGGGTTGGTCGCCTCCCACTTGCGCAACCAGGTGCGGTTCTCGAGCAGTTCGCGCTCGAGGGGGCGCGCATCTCTCAGCCGGATGGGCCGAATCGTGATGTCACCCTCGCGCAGGGTGGGAATGACTGTTGCCACCGAGCACTAATCCAGTGTCGCGGCGAAGCTCTTGAGCCACGGGCGAAGGTCGACCCCGAGGTCCTCACGCTCGACAGCAAGCTGCACGATCGCCTTGATGTAGTCGAGGCGGTCACCGGTGTCGTAACGACGGCCGCGGAAGATGACGCCGAACACGCCACCGGCGATGTTCTCCGTTGCCAGGGTCTGCAGGGCATCCGTCAGCTGGATCTCCCCACCCTTGCCCGGGTCGGTCTGCTCGAGGACGTCGAAAATCTCGGGCTGCAGCACGTAGCGACCGATGACGGCGTAGTTCGAGGGTGCGGTGCCCGGTGCCGGCTTCTCGACGAGCCCGGTGATGCGCACGACGTCGTCGACGTCGGTCTCTTCGATCGTGGCGACTCCGTACATGTGGGCGGATGCCGGGTCTACCTCGAGCAGGGCGACGATAGTTGCGCCGCGCTTGCCCTGCTCTTCGATCATGCGGGAGAGCAGAACGTCGCGCGAGTCGATGAGGTCGTCACCGAGCAGAACGGCGAATGGTTCGTGGCCGACGTGCATGCGAGCGCGGAGAACGGCGTGGCCGAGACCGCGCGGGTCACCCTGGCGCACGTAGTGGACGTCGGCGAGGTCGTTGGAGAACTCGACCTTCTGCAGCTTGTCGATGTCGCCCTTTTTGCCGAGGGTCGCTTCGAGTTCGGTCGCGCGGTCGAAGTGATTCTCCAGCGCGTTCTTGTTGCGCCCGGTGATCATCAGCACGTCGTGGAGTCCGGCAGCTACTGCTTCCTCAACGACGTATTGGATCGCCGGCTTGTCGACGACGGGCAGCATCTCTTTCGGCATTGCCTTGGTTGCAGGCAAAAACCGAGTTCCGAGACCAGCTGCGGGGATAACCGCTTTTGTGATGTGGAAGGCCATACAACTAAGGGTAACCGCTGGCGCTCTCGTAGAATGAGAAATATGAGCGGCGACCTTGGTCACGAAAAGCGGGCACTACGCGCAGAACTGCGCGAACGGCGGCGCACGCTACCGCCGACCGAGAAAGCCAGTTGGAACGCGGCACTGACGAAGAACCTCGTCGAGCTGACGTCCGGACTCGGGGTCACCTCGATCGCCGCCTACCTCTCCACGCCCGACGAGCCGTCGACTCGTGAGTTCCTCAACTGGGCCTGCGACTCCGGAGTACGAGTACTCCTGCCGATCTCCCGCCCGGACGGGCTCCTCGACTGGGCGCCCTACGACGGCAAAGACGAAGACGAAGATCTTCTCGGCATGCCGACACCGACGACCGAACTGCTGAGCCCGCTCGCGATCAACGACGTCGACCTGATCATCGTGCCGGCGGCATCCGTAGACCGAACCGGCATGCGGATGGGGTGGGGTCGGGGATACTTCGACAAGACTCTCGGATCGATGGAGCGCTGCCCCCCGGTTTATGCTGTGATCTTCGACAGCGAACTCGTCGACGCCGTGCCGACCGAAGTGCACGACGCGCCGGTCAACGGTGTTGTCACGCCAAGCGGGGTCATCGCGCTTCCTCGTATCGCCTAACCTGCGACTGTTTCACAGCCACTGTTTCACCTCGATAAGGACCTCCGTGCCCACCTATTCCTACCGTTGCACCGAGTGTGACACGGCGTTCGACATCCACCAGGCCTTCACCGAGGACTCGCTCACCGTCTGCCCGAACTGCGGCGGAAAGCTGCGCAAGGTCTTCTCGGCGGTCGGCGTGACGTTCAATGGTTCGGGTTTCTACCGCACCGACTCACGCGGCACGACCAAGTCGTCGGAGTCGGGTTCGTCGTCGTCGGGTTCGTCGGGTTCGTCCAGCAGCACGCCAGCTTCCTCGAGCACTCCGGCGGCCAAGCCTTCGACAGGCTCAGGCAGCGGGACAGGCTCAGGCAGCGGCAGCGGCTCCGGCTCGAGCGGCGGAAGCAGCTCGGGCAGCGGCTCGACTTCGTCCAACTAGTCCACCAGCACCTCAATACCAACCAGGGAGATACTGATGCTCAAGGGATTCAAGGAGTTCATTCTCCGCGGAAATGTGATCGACCTCGCGGTCGCCGTCGTGATCGGTACGGCCTTCACCGCTGTCGTCACCTCGCTCGTGACGAACCTGTTCAACCCAGCGATCGGCGCCCTGTTCAAGGCGGAGAGCCTGAACTCCCTGTGGATCGTCAAGATTCCCGCTGTCGGAGGCGGCACTGCGGACATCATGTTCGGAGCGATCATCGCGTCGATCATCCAGTTCCTGATCATCGCCGCGGTCGTCTACTTCGTGCTGATCGTGCCGATCAACTACGTGAAGAAGCTCGCGTTCCGCAAGGCGGCCGAGGTCGGGCCGACGAACGTGCCGCCGACCGAGCTCGAGCTTCTCGCCGAGATCCGCGACCTGCTCGCCAACGTCGACAACACCCCGACCCACGGCAAGCACCCGGCCGCCACGACAGTAGACCCGCCGGCTCCCACCGCCTAGCGCCCGGCGACACGCCCGGCGTTCTGCTGGGGTTGGTGCATTTCTGCGGGTTGGAAGCTCTCCAACCCGCAAGAATCGACAAACCCACCGTGGTCCCGACACGGGTTTGTGTTTTTTTGCGGGTTGAGAGCGCTGTAACCCGCAAAAACTGACAAACCCGGGGGTAGGTCGGGCGTGTCGTGGGTCAGCCCCAGTGCGGAGGCTTGTCGGCCTTGAGGCGCGCGTCGTTCTCGGTTCCGGATGACCGCGACGGCTCCGGAGTGGGGGTCGGGTCGGTTCCCGCGACCGGTTCGGTCGTCACCCGGCGTCCCTTGCGACGCACTGTCGGCGCGGCGGGGTCGTCTGCATCCACCGCATCCGTGGCCGGATCGTCAGCAGGCGCCGGATGCCGCTGGCTGCCCAGATCTACAGCTCCAGGATCGACGGCGTAACCCGCCACCGCATCAGCCGGTTCGGGCGCGCTGCCAGCCACGCGCACTACTGGACGATCGGCAGCGGCTCGGTCGACTGGCTTACGGGCCGATCCGCGCCGAGCAGGGTGACGACGCGATTCGCTACGGCATCCGGGTCGCTGAACAGTTCGAACGAGTGCACGCGCAGGTAGTGCCAGCCGAGACGACGCAGCAGTTCCGGACGCAGGCGCAGCGACTCACGGAGGCTGTTGGCATGCAGAAGTGCGTCGGTCTCGATCGCCACGCACATTCCGCCGTGCGAGGCCACGAGGCCGAGCTTTCCGCGGTGGCCGAGCGCGACGTTGAGCCCGCGCAGTTCGAGGCGGCGAGCCAGGTCGACGAGCATCGGGTCACTGTCATCCGGGATCGGCTCATCGGCGAGACGTGCGTTGATCTCGGAGAGGATCTCGGCCAGGGCGATCGCACCGTGGCTCATGCGGGTGTCGTCGATGTCGTCGGGCGTGAAGCACGAGACGATGACCATCGAGCGGCGCGCGCGGGTCATCGCTACGGCGAGCAGGCGCTCTCCCCCGGCATCCCCGAGCACTCCGAAGTTCGACAGCACCTTGCCGTGCGGCGTGCGGCCGAAGCCGATCGAGAAGATGACGCGGTCGCGGCTCTCGGCGACCGACTGGTCGATCGTCAGCACGGTGAACGGCTCGGCGTGGTCGCCGATGATGTATTCGGTGAGTTCCGGGCGCGTGGCAACAGCCGTCAGCACCGCCTGCTGCACGCGAACGGCGTGGAGCGGGCTGGCGGTGATGACCATGAGCGATTCGCGCGGACGCGTCGCCGCGTGGTCGAGAACGAGCTGGACTACCCGGTTGACCTCGGCATCCACACTCTCGACGGCGCCGGTGTAGCTGTCGGGCATGCCCGTGCCATCGGCGACGTATTCGAGCGAGAGGCTGCCGTGCCCGAGGAAGCTTCCGGCCCACGGCAGCGACTGGATGCGGCCGCCATAGAAGCGGCGGTTCACGAGCTCGGCGAGGTCTTCGCCACCGGGACGGTAGCTGCGGGTGAGCGCGAGGGTCGGCAACAGGGCGCCGAGGCGAGCGAGCGCCGAGTCGGCGTGCAGCGCGTCGAGAGTCTCTTCGTGGGGGATCACCGGCGGCGTGGCACCGGCGCGAGCATCGTCGATGGCGACGGTGAAGGCCATCGGGGTCTGCGTCACCGGGTCACCGAAGGCGACAACCTGGCGGGCGCGACGGATGGCCGCCACGTTCTCGGCGACAGTCGTCGCACCGGCATCCACCAGGATCACGGTGTCGAAAGGCATCGAGTCCGCGATCGACGCGACCTCGTACGGCGACGCGAGCCAGACCGGAGCGATGCTGCGTGAGAGGTGCGGCGCGGTCGTCTGCAGGTCGAACGCCGTGGCACTGTCGCGACGAAGCAACTTCTTCAGCAGCTCGGCTTCTTCCGGCCAGTCGACGATGCCGATCTTCCAGTTCTCGGCGAGCTGCCACGCGAGCAACTGCGAACTGCCGGCAGCGTGCGCCTCGTCCACGAGCCGGAAATCGGCCTCGAGACGGTCGAGCACGTTGGTGTTGGCGTTGAGCAGCGCGCGGTCGGATTCGAGAAGCGATTCGAGCGCGGACTTCCACCAGGCGAGTTCGAGTTCGGCGGCGACCTGCTCTTCGGGCACGTGGCGCACGGCCAGGTCGTGCGTGAGCGGCTCGACGTCGAGCGAGTTGAGGCTCGCCATGAGCGTCGTGCGCTCCTGCAGGTTGTTCATGACGTCGGATTCCTCGGCCAGTTCCTGCAGTTTGCGCAGCAGCAGCGGGATCGGCTGGTGGGCGAACGACGTGTCGCGCGAGTCGAATCCGAGGGGCAGGTCGAGCTGGGCGAGGTCTTGTTCGACCTGCTGGTACGCGACCTGCAGGTCGCTGATACCCACCGGGACCTCGGGCGAAACACCCTCGACGACGAAGCGCTGCCACAGCACGCGCTGCTGCTGGATGCGCACGAGAGCGGCGTTGAGGTCGCTCACGTGTACCCCGGGGCGCACGTACTCGCGGGCGAGCTTCTTGAGGCGGCGACGGTTGGCGCTGGACATCTCCGGCGTCTCGCGCTTGGGCGAGGTCGCGATGATCAACTCGCTGATCGACCGGTCGAACACCATCGGCAAGAATTTGTCGAGGGTGTCGCGCAGGTCGGTCAGCAGGCGCAGGTAGATGCCGAGTTCGTGGATCGACGAGTACGGACGCATGCGCGTCGAACCGATGACCTCGTTCGCGCGGGCGATGAGCCCGGGAACCTGGTCGTGCGCGAGGCGCTTGGCCAGCGCGTGGGCGCGTCCGGCGGCCTCGCTCGAGGCGAACTGCGCGCCGTACCAGGGCGAGTCGCCGGGACCGTACTTGAATTCGCCGAGATTGGCGGCGGCGACCATAGTCTCGGATGCCGTACGCCGGTCGGTCGCGAGCGCTTCGATAGCGACACGGCTGAGGCGTGCCGTCGTCTGCGGTGGGTTGGGCAGCAGGGCGAGCCGCGAGAGTTCGGTCACGCAGTCGAGAACCGAGATGCCGAGTACCGGGTCGGGCTTGGAGAGCGCGCCGCGGTAGTCGAGCAGAACGGTGCGCAGGCGCAGCAGAGCGTCGTCGATCTCGGTGACGGAGGGGTTCTTCGCCCGTTCGTTGCGCGTGATGGAGCGGATGATGTCGCGGCGCAGCGAGCGAGGGGCCACGGCGAGGCCGGTGAGGCCGATGTCACCGAGGCGCTGCGAGATGCCGACGAGCGAGGCGCGGCGGGCGCTCACGACGAGAACACGTTTGTTCTGTCCGACGAGCGTGCCGATCGCGTTGACGATGGTCTGCGTGCCACCCGTGCCCGGAAGGGTCTTGACGACGACCGAGTTGCCGGCCGCGATCTGGGCGATCACGTTCTCTTGTTCGGCATCCGCATCGAGCAGCAGCACGTCGGTCTGCGGCGTGCGCTCGTCAGCGCCCTGCGCTTCGACGGGCGTGTAGCCCTCGGTGACGCTCCACTTGGCCGACGGGTTTCCGGCGAGCGCGTCGAGCACGGGGTGGCCGAGCTCGGCGGCGTCCGAGGTGAGCGCTGTTGCGACATCCGCGAACGACGACACGACGAGGCGCGGTGAGACGTTGAACCACTCGAGGTGGGAAGTCAGTCCGCGCAGGCGGTCGATGACCTGGTTGGGTTTGAACGATCCGTCGTCGTCGGCGAGCGCGGCGAACGCCCACGGGTCGAGCTGCACCTGGAACTGCTCGGCGAGCGCGCGGGCGAGTTCGGGGTTGAGCGAGGCGGATCCGCGCAGGCGCACTTCGAAGTCACGACCGTGGCGACGGATGGCGAGCGGGCGCAGCAGGATCGGCGCACGGTACTCGACCTCGTCGTGGGTCCACTCGGCGATCCCGATGCCGAGGTGCACCGAGTCGATGCCGCGGGCCGTGGACAACTCGAGGGACTTCGTGGCGATGTGGCCGGCCGCGATCTTGGCCGAGCGCAGCGCGAGGTCGTCGCGGATGAGGTTCGAGAGCAGGGTCGTCTTGCCGGTGATGAACTGGGCGAGGCCACCGGGGTGGGTGGTCGAGAGTTCGATGCGGGTACGCGGCGAATCGACGAAGTGCACAAGCGGTGAACGACCGCCGAGTGCTGCGAGTTCTTCACGCCATTGGGTCCACACGGGCTCTGCCACGTTGGTCGCCTCGAATTTCGGATCACCCACACTCAACATGTGCGGGGCAGTCATCTGCTGCTCCACCTGGACATGGTTGTTATCGGCTTCCCCGGGGAAGTCTTCGTCAGTTCTCTCGGCACGCCACACATCGGCAACCTTAAGTGCGGAACCTGCAAAAACGCGGGAGGATACGCCGGTTTTTCAATACTTCTGCACAGATCTCCCTCACAGGATGTTCCCCCGTCGCCCATCGTAAACTTCGAGCCATGACCCAGCTCTCGAGTTCCGTCGTCGATGTCCGCGCAGCCGACGAGCTCGTGCGCGGCGTTGCTACCGCTGGCGTGACGGTCATCGTCATCGTGGCCGCACTGCTCGCTCTCGGGCTCTTTCTGCTCTTCCGCCGCCGCGCCGGTGCGCAGCCGACCAGCGCTGCCGGGCTCGACTCGCTCGAGACCCGCGCGGGCGTCGCGCTGGTGCACGCTGACCAGGCGCTTTCCGGTTCGGATGACGAACTCGGGTTCGCCGTCGCCCAGTTCGGCGAGACCGCGACCGCCGAGTTCGCTGCGGCGATCACCCTGGCCCGCACGAAGCTCACGCAGGCATTCCGGCTCAAGCAGCTGCTCGACGACTCCGTGCCGGAGTCAGCGCAGAAGCGCCGCGAGTACGCGCTGCAGGTCATCGCTCTCTGCGAAGCGGCCGAGGCAGCGCTCGATGCGAAGAACCTGGACTTCTCCCGGCTGCGGACTGATGAGGCCAATGCCCCGGCGGCCGTCGCCTCACTTCGAACGCGCATAACTGCAGCGACGAGCCGTCTCGCCCCGGTCGCAACCACGCTCGACCGGCTGCGGGGCACGTTCGAACCGTCACTGAGCGCGGCCTACTCCAGCGCACTGGGCGATGCCGAGCGATTCCTGGCAGCAGCATCCGCCGCCACCGAGAAGGCCGACTCCGGCCTCTCCCCCGCCGGCGTCAACACCGTCGCCGCCGATCTCGCCGAGGCGGAGCGCACGCTGCACGAGGCCATCCGCTCTCTCGACGCCGTCGATGGCGCCGCAGCACGACTCGACGACGCGGCCCGTGCGCTCGCCAGTCTGGTCGAAACCACGACTACCGATCTGGCCGAGGCTCGCGTGCAGCGCGACGCGGCTCCGGATGCCGAGACCGGTGCGGCCATCATCGACGCGATCGACGACATCGAGCGCACGCTCGCAGAGATCGCCGCGACGGGCTCGCTGAATCCCGTCGCGTCGCTCGACCGGCTCGGTGCCGCGGTCGCATCGCTCGACACCGCGCTCGCGAGCGCCCGCAACCAGGCGCAACGACTGGAGCACGCCCGCATCGCGCTGGAGGGAACCCTCGTTTCGGCGAGGAGCCAGCTCGCCATCGTGCACGGCTTGACCAAGAGCGTCCGGGTCGGAGCGGATGCCCGCACGCGCCTCGCCGAGGCCGAGCGCCAGCTGATGCTCGCCGAGGCGGAGGCCGATCCGGTCGAGGCTCTCGACGCAGCGCGGCGGGCGGTCACGAACGCGCGAGACGCGGACGCCCTCGCCCGCTACAGCTCGCACTGACCCGCTACAGCTCGCACTGACCCGCTACAGCTCGCACTGACCCGTGCCGGCTCGGCGCCTTCGCCAAGCCCGGGCGCGGAAACCCCCGGTCGGTCGCTAGGGTGCCGGGTTGACCGTGACCGTGACCGTGGCGCCGGACACGACGTCCATGGCCTCGTACGTTCCGGCATCCGAGAACTTGTAGAGCGCGGGCAGGTCGGGGCTGACCGTGACGTCGCTCTGGCCATTGACCGAGAGCGCGTGGATCCGGTCGTCACTCGTGAAGATCACGATCTCGCCGACGGTGATGGACAGGCTCGACGGGTCGAAACCGTCGGCGCTCATCTCGGTGGTCGGCGACCCGAACGGCGCGAGGTCGATGCGCTTGGGGTTGGGCAGCTTCTCTCCCTGCGGCTCAGCCGACGCCGAAGCTGGCGGGCCTGCCGGATCGTTCGAGGCTCCCGTGCACCCGGCGAGGGTGAGCAGAACGAGGGCGGCAGCGCTGGCGGCGACGAGATGACGGAAGTGCATGCTTCGACCGTACGGGGAATCCGCGAATTCCGCGCACCGGCCACACGGCAGTGCGGGCGGTTCCCGGTCACACGCCGCGCTGCCAGTAGGGTCGTGACCGGAAACTCTTCGAAAGGCTTCACCTTCATGACCGCAGCCAGCGCTCCCGCCCCGTCGACGAACGAGCCGATTTCCGGCGCGCAGTACACGATCTCGCACGGCGAGTACTCCGCGACGATCGCCAGCATCGGGGCGAGCCTGCGCCAGCTGACCTTCGCCGGTCGCGACCTCGTCGTGCCCTTCGACGCCGACGAGGTGCGCCCGGCATTCCGCGGCGCGACCCTTGCACCCTGGCCGAACCGCGTGGTCGACGGTCTCTACAGCTTCGGCGGGGTCGACAACATCCTCGGGTTGAGCGAACCGAAACGGGGGCACGCGCTGCACGGCCTCGTCGGCTGGGCCAACTTCGAAGCGGTCGAGGTGAGCGAGGCATCCGTGACGCTGCGCACGACCGTCGAGGCCCAGGTGGGCTACCCCTACCGCGTGGTCGTCGACGTGCTGTTCTCGGTCTCTGATGACGGGCTGCACTCGAGCGTCACCGCCACGAACACGGGCACGGATGCCGCGCCCTTCGGCACCGGGCCGCACCCCTACCTGGTTGCCGGGCCGGTGGGCCGTGTCGACGACTGGACACTGACCCTGCCCACCGCCCAGGTACTCGAGGTCACCGAAGATCGCCTCATCCCCACCGGCCTTGCGGATGTCGCCGGCACCGGGTTCGACTTCCGTGCCGCCCGCACGATCGGCTCCACCTTCATCGACCACGCGTTCACCGGGCTCGTCCGCGACAACGGCATCGCCGAAGTGCGACTGACCGATGCTTCGGGCAGCGGCGTCGCCATGCGCTGGGATGCGGCGTGCGCGTGGGTCCAGGTGCACACCGCCGACCAGCCGGTCGAGGCCATCAGCCGTCGCGGCCTCGCGGTCGAGCCGATGACCTGCCCGCCCGACGCCTTCAACTCGGGTACTGACCTCATCGTGCTCGACCCCGGCGCGACAACAACCGCCGGCTGGACGATCGCCGCCCTCTAACCCCCGCGCTAGGCGCGCAGGGCCACGATCGCGGCAGCCGTTCGCTGGATGAGGTCGTACGGGATCGGCTTCGCATACGGGAAGTTGACCGAGTCCTTCGCCGTGCGAAACGGCGCCAGCTCTTGCTCGAGCACGTCGTCGAGAACCGGGATCGGATAGAGCCCGAGGTGTTTCTTCCAGGCGGCGAAGTGGATCGCGTAGCGTCCGCCGAGCATCACCGCTGGCATCCCATAGCGAATCTTCTCCTCGCCGCCGGGCACCGACAGGTGGATCACCCTGCGCACCTCGGCGAGGATCTGCCCGATGTCGTCCGGGTATCCCGCGATGTACGCGTCGATATCGGCCGGCGGTGTCGCCTGGCCCGCGCTGGCCGGCTGGGATGTCGCTGCCATGTCCGTGAGAATAGCGCGCTCGCCCGGCGCCCACAACGCTGCGTGGCTACGCTGAAATAATGAGCAACTACACCCCGCAGCAGCCCCTCGGATCCGGATTCGGCGCTCGCAGCACCGCAGCAGAAGTTGTCGCGGGGATAGACCTGAACGGCATCAACGCGATCGTCACCGGCGGATACTCCGGCCTCGGCCTGGAGGTCACACGCGCGCTCGTCGGCGCCGGCGCATCCGTCACCGTTCCCGCCCGCCGGCCGGAGCACGCCCGCTCGGTGCTCGCCGACGCCGGACTCGAGGCGGTAGAGGTCGATGAGCTCGACCTCGCCGACCTCGCGAGCGTCGAAGCGTTTGCCACCCGCTACCTCGACTCGGGTCGCCCGCTCGGCATCCTGATCAACAACGCCGCGGTCATGGCCGCACCGCTCGAGCTCGTCGGCGACGGCTGGGAGTCGCAGTTCGCCACCAACCACCTCGGCCACTTCGCCCTGACCAACCGGCTGTGGCCCGCGCTGGTTGCCGCGAACGGGGCGCGAGTCGTCGAGCTGTCGTCGACCGGGCACAAGTTGTCCGGCATCCGCTTCGATGACCTCGCGTTCAGCGAGGGCTACGACAAGTGGAAGGCCTACGGCCAGGCCAAGACCGCCAACAGCCTTTTTGCCATAGAACTCGACGAGCTGGGCCGCGACCAGGGCGTCCGCGCGTTCGCGGTGCACCCCGGCGGCATCATGACCCCGTTGCAGCGCCACCTTCCGCGCGAAGAGATGATCGCATCCGGATGGATGACCGAAGACGGAACCGTCAACGAGCGTTTCAAGAGCACCGAGCAGGGCGCCGCAACCACGGTCTGGGCGGCGACGTCGCCCCAGCTCGACGGGCTCGGCGGTGTCTACTGCGAGGACTGCGACATCGCGTTGCCGACTGCGGTCGGCACTCCCGAGGCCCGTGTGAGCGGGGTCGACGAGCACGCGATCGACCGGGCGGATGCTGCGCGCCTCTGGACCCTCTCGGCCGAGCTCACCGGGGTCAACGCCTTCGCCTGACCCTTCCCGGCAGACACCAACCCCGCTTGTAAAACCCAGGACTTTGCCGTCAGGCGATCTCCGGGCACCCCATATTTCCGGGGGTCCCCGCGACGTGATTTCTGATTTTCCTGAGTTTTACAAGCCATCCTCCGAGATGGCTGCGCGGGGTTTACCGCGCGTTCATCCGGAGTCAATCGCCCATCCCCCCGACGCCTTTTGACTGGTCGACGGCTCACTGCGATGAGCGCGAGGGATGCACCACAACCCGATTCCGTTTTCATTGCTGGGCCGCTGTGCCACATTCCTCGAAAGGACACAATGAAAGCCCCCTTCGGCTCGCGAACACAGTCGGCCTTGCGCACGACCGCGATCTCCACGCTCGTCCTCGCCCTGCTGGGCGGCGCGGTTTCCGCTGCCCCGGCAGTCGCCGCTGACGCACCGCTGACCCTCGTCAGCACCTCCACCACCAACTGGAAGTACCTCGAAGACAACACCGACCCGGCCGGCACGGATGCTGACGTCAACGTCTGGACCAAGACGCCGTTCGCCGACTCTGCCTGGAAGACCGGCCAGGGAATCTTCGGCGCAAAGCGCGGATCGTTGGCCGGCTTCGCCGCAGCAACCCCGACGCCGACCGTGCTGCTTCGCCAGTACATCGACAACGCAGCGGTGCCGGACACGAAGACCTTCTTCTTCCGCACCAACGTCGACATCACCGCGCAGCAGCTGGCCGGCCTGTCCAGCCTCTCCGCGAGCGTGCAGCACGACGACGCACTCCGCGTCTTCGTCAACGGCACCAAGGTCGCCGGCATCGACGACTCGACCGTCACCACGAACCTGCAGTACGCGGGCGTCGGCGCCGGCGAGCCGAAGGTCTCCGACTTCACGATCCCGAAATCCACACTTGTCGCTGGCACGAACACGATCGCCGTCGCCCTGTACCAGGACCGCGTCGACAGCTCGGACATCTACTTCAACTTCACGTCGCTAGTGTCGGTTCCGACTCCGGACGCACCCCCGGCTCCCACACTCACCGACCTCGTACTGAACGTCGGTTCGAGCGAGTCAGCCCGTAACTTCGCCTGGTACTCGAACTCGGGCGTGACCGAGCAGGTCCAGGTCGCCATGAAGGCGGATGCTACCGGCAGCACCTTCCCGGCCGACAAGGCAGCCTCGTTCACCGCTGCGAGCGGCGCGACCACCCAGGGCAACGGCTTCCTCTACCAGCACGCTGACGCAAGCGGCCTCGTCGAGAACACGACGTACCTCTACCGCGTCGGTAGCGACCTTGGCTGGTCGGACACCAAGGAGTTCTCGACCCAGGACTTCTCGGGAGACTACAACTTCCTGCTCGTCGGAGACCCGCAGATCGGCGCATCCGGAAACGTTGCGAGCGACCAGGCCGGCTGGACCAAGACGCTGGACTCCGCTGAGGCCAGGTTCCCGAACTCGGAGTTCATCTACTCCGCCGGTGACCAGGTCGAGACCGCCGGAAGCGAAGCGCAGTACGACGCATTCCTCGCCCCGGCCCAGCTCACCAAGTTCCCGCTCGCCACGATCAACGGAAACCACGACGTCGGCAGCAAGGCCTACGAGCAGCACTACAACATGCCCAACTGGGACCCGAACTACGGAGCAGGCTCGGCCACCGCATCCGGCGGCGACTACTGGTACTCCTACAACGATGTTCTCTACATGACGCTGAACTCGAACAACCGTGACAACGCCAGCCACAAGGCATTCCTCGAGAACGTGCTCGCCGAACAGGGCGACAAGTTCACCTGGAAGGTAGTCGGATTCCACCACTCGATCTACAGCGTCGCCGCCCACTCCCTCGACAGCGACATCATCGACCGCCGCAGCCAGCTGCCGACGATCCTGTCGAACCTCGATATCGACCTCGTTCTCATGGGCCACGACCACGTCTACACGCGTTCGTACCTGATGAACAAGGGCAAGGTCGCCGAGGCTCCCGGAGTCAAGGCGACTGTCACGGCGAAGGACGGCGACGTTCTCTACATCACCGCGAACTCGGCATCCGGAAGCAAGTACTACGACATCCGCACCGACCAGACGTTCGACTTCGCCGCCGTGACGAACCAGGAGAAGATCCGTAACTTCTCGAACGTCGAGGTCACCGCTGACTCGATCAGGGTGTCCACGTACCGCAGTGACGCCATGACCCTCGTCGACGAGGTCACCCTCAAGAAGGCCGACGAAGTAAAGCCTGAGATCACGGTGGCCGATTCGACGATCCTCACCGGCTCGACCTTCGACGCGCTCGCTGGCGTCACCGCAACCGACGCAGTCGATGGCGACCTCACCTCGAAGCTGACCGTCGACGGTACCGTCGACACCGCACAGGAAGGAACCTACGTTCTGACCTACTCGGTGTCGGATGCTGCGGGCAACACCGCGACGGCGACCCGCACCGTGACCGTCGCTAACGACGTGTTCACCAACATCGCCGTGCCGACGATCACCGGTTCGCCGGCAGTCGGCCAGGTTCTGCGCGCGACAGACGGAACGTGGACCCCCACGCCCGCCGCAGCCACCTACCAGTGGAAGCTCGATGGAACCGCGATCGAGGGCGCGACCGCGCCCACCTACACGGTCGCAGCGACGGACCTCGGCAAGGCCATCACGGTCACGGTCGCCGTCTCGAAGACGGGCGTCACCGCCAGCTCGGCCAGCTCGGTTGCGGTCACCGTCACGGCAGGTGCGCTCGTCACGGGCAAGCCGACCGTCAGCGGCACCGCCCGCGTCGGCGCGAAGCTCGCCCTGAAGGCCGGAACCTGGACCGCGGGCACGAAGCTCACGTACCAGTGGAAGGCCAACAACGCCACGATCGCCAAGGCAACGGGCGCGACCTACACCGTCGCTCCGTCGCTCGCCGGCAAGAAGATCACGGTCTCGGTGACGGGAACGAAGGTCGGCTACACGACCGCGACGGTCACCACCGCTGCGACCAAGGCAGTGGCCAAGGGCGTCTTCTCGGCTTCCAAGCCGAAGATCACCGGAACCGTCAAGGTCGGCAAGACCCTGAAGGCTTCGGTCGGCACCTGGACCCCGAAGGCGTCCAAGGTCTCGTACAAGTGGTACGCCAACGGCAAGGCCATCAAGAACGGCACCAAGTCGTCGGTGAAGCTCTCGAAGTCGCTCGTCGGCAAGAAGATCACGGTCAAGGTCACGGGAGCTGCGACGGGGTACACCACCAAGTCGGTCCTCTCGAACTCGACCGCCAAGGTGAAGAAGAAGTAGTCACTCCACCGAAGTAGCCTCGGGGTGTGGAACGCGGTCATCGCGTTCCACACCCCGAGGTGTTTTGCACAACGCCTCTCTGAGAAAGACCATCGTGCCCCGCCCCCATATCTCTCGTGCTGCATCCGCCGCCCTCGGCGTCGCCATCGTCGTCTCCGCCGTCCTGGGCGGTTGCTCGTCGAGTACGACTCCGGCCGGCGCCCCGAGCGCCGCTCCCGCCGACGGATTGAGCTTCGTGCTCATCGTGCCGGCCACGGTCGAGCCGGGCACCTACGTGCAGCACGCTGTCGACGGTGTGAGCACTGCTGCGGCCGCGCTCAACGCCTCCCTCGAGATCCTCGAACCGTCCGACGACGCGACGGTGCAGCAGAATGTCGACGCGGCGATGCTCGAGAACCCCTCGGTCATCATCGGGCTGACGGATGGCGTACTCACCGAGTTCGACTACACCGCCGCCTCGAACCTCGCCCAGCAGTTTCTGCTCATCGACTCGGCGGCGCTCGAGCCGACGGGCAACCTCAGCGCAGCGCTCTTCCGCGACTACGAAGCGGACTACCTGACCGGCGTGGAAGCGGCGACTCTCGCCGCGAGCCCGGACGCCGTTGCGATCGTCTCGCCTGCCGCGAGCCTGCGCGTCGAGGCGCAGGCTGGTCCGTTCCTTGCCGGCTTGACCAGCACAAACGATGTCCTGAAGCCGGTAACCGGCAACGTCGGAACCGACGAGGTAGCCACGCAGGAGCAGGTGGATGCGCAGGCCATGTCGTTCGTCGCGGACGGTGCCACGATCATCCCCACCATCGGATTCGGGCCGGGCACGACCCTGCTCGCGGCCTCCGCATCCGACGACTTTGCGACCTTCGGGCACGACTTCGACCAGTGCGCAGTGTCGCCCGGACACGTCATCGACAGCACGATCAACCGGGTCGACGTCGTCGCCGAAGCAGCGTTGCGCGACGTGATCGACGGTCGCACCGGTCTCATCACGTCATACGGCCTCGCCGAGGGCGCCGTGAGTTTGGCCAGCCTCGAACCCGGGGCCGACGCATCCGGCTGCACCGTGCTCGAGAGTGCGGATGCGATTGCAGCGGTCGCCGAAGCGCGCGCCGCCATCATTGCCGGCACCGTCTCGGTGGCCGACCCGACCTACAGTGATCCGTCTCTTCTGCCGCAGCCCGAGCCGACGCCGTAGTCGCGGTGTACACCCGCCGAGGTCCCGGCTACGCTCGACGGAAAACCACCGCGCTCTTGTCGAACGCACCCGAGGAGACGCCGTGACCATAGCCGCCCGCACCGTTGCCCAGCTCGAGCAGTTCGACCACGCGAGCGAGCGACTGCTGCTGCGCATGGGCGGGCCGAGCTTCGACAGCGGCGACGGGTCGCCGGTCGAGGTGCCGCCGATGACCGACGTCGAATACCTGTGGGAGCCGGTCGCCGGCTGCTGGTCGGTACGACGCCGCGAAGACGGCCCCGGACACCGGGCGACAAAACTGCTCGGCGGAGGACCGTGGGGCCGGGACGCAACGCCCAACTCCCCGTATCCGCCGCCATTCACCACCCTCGCCTGGCGACTCAGCCACCTCACCGAGATGCTCGTTCTGCGGGCTGACCACACGAGCGGAACGCACTCCATGGAACGGACCGATTTCCACTCGTCGGGCGACGCAGCCGGAGCCATCGCCGCCTGGGAAACGGCAACCGCGGCCTGGCGCCGAACGCTACTCGCCTGCGACGACGAGGTCCTCGACACCGTCGGGTACAGCACATTCCCCTACGGTAGCGACGCTGACGACCCGTTCATCGACGTCGTCTGGTGGGTCAACCAGGAGATCGTGCACCACGGCGCCGAGATCGCGTTGCTACGCGACCTCTACCGCGAGATGCATCCCTAGGGTGAACTGGCGGTCAGCGCGAATAGCCACCACCCTCTGGTGCTTTCTGCACGCAACTGAGACACTCAGGTCATGAGATTCCCTCGCCTGACTATCGTGACCGCTGCAGCGACACTGCTGATCCTGTCCGGATGCGCCGGCACAGCGGGCGCCCCGACCGAGACGACCACGCCCCCGGTGGCCGCAGAGCCGTCACCGTCAGCAACACCGGAGCCATCGGCTTCGGTCGAGCCGACCGAGCCAGCCGAGCCCGAACCCCTGATCATTTCGACCGCGGGCCTCGACGCGGTCAAACTCGACTCTCCCGTGCCCGACGGCCTCGCGATCGCCGAGTACGTCGAGGACTACTGCCCCGACGGATCGGGCGCCTGGGCGCCGGCTGGTGACACCAGCAAGGACGACGAGGACTACGTCATCCGCACGAAAGACCTCGACCCGAAGAAGAAGGTCGACGTGATCATCGTCTTCAGCCCGGACATCGAGACCCCCTCGGGCGTGCACGTCGGCCAGAGCCTCAAAGAGGTCAAGAAGATCCTGCCCGAAATGAAGAAGATCAAGTCCGACGGCGAGGCGGACCTCATCGAGCTCTACGAGGTGAAGGATGACCTCGGCCAGCTGGTGTTCGAATTCGCCGAGGGCAAGAAGCTCGTGGACATCAAGGCGCTCTCCAACGACATCGAGCCGTTCACCATCTGGTATTCCGACGGCGGCGGTCGCTGCGGCGCCTAGGCCGATTCGCGCGAGACGAGCTGGGTCGGCAGGGTGATCGATGCTGGCGGTTCCCCGTCGATCACTTGCAGCAGCAGGCGTACCATCTCGGCACTGATCCGCTCGAACGGCTGGCGCATCGTGGTGATGGACGGCGTCGTGCGGGTCGCGATCGGTGAGTCATCGAAACCGACGACGGCGATATCGCCCGGCACGGATCGACCACTCGCGACGATCGCATCGATCGCGCCAGCGGCCATTCGGTCGTTCGCCGCAAAGACCGCGTCGAGGTCTGGCACTCGCTCGAGCAGGGCCCGCATTGCGGCGCTTCCGCTCTGCTCGGAGTAGTCGCCGATCTCGACCAGGAGTTCATCGACGCCGTCACCGAGCTCCTGGCGGTAGCCGACCAGCCGCTGGCGCCCGCCCGACGTATCTTCCGGCCCGGCGATCGTCGCAATGCGCGTCCGGCCGAGCGAGCGCAGGTGAGCAACAGCTGACCTCGCGCCGTCCTCATCGTCTGCGGCAACCCATCCGATCTTCTTCTCGTGTCCGAGCGGCACACCGCACGCGATCACGGGCACGCCCGCGGTGTGCAACTGCCCGATCAAGTCGCTTCCCGAGCTGTGCCACGAAACAAGGAGCACCCCGTCGACGTGGCCCTGCTGGACGAAGTCACTGGCGCGACGCTGCTCGGATGCCGACCCGGCCATCAGGACCACGAGCGACAGGTTCGACTTCTCCACGGCCTGGGCGACACCGCGCAGCAGGGTCGCGAAATTGGGGTCTTCGAAGAGCTGGTCGCTGCTCTCGGTAAGGAGGAAGGCGATCGACCCGGTGCGCTTGGTCGCGAGGCTGCGGGCGTGCGGGTTGACCCGGTAACCGGTGCTCTTGATTGCTGCAGTGACCGCGGCGAGCGCCTCCGGGCTGACCCAGTGGCCACCCGTGAGCACCCGCGAAACCGTGCCGCGTGAGACGCCGGATGCGGCGGCTACATCGCTGATCGTCGGTCGTCGACGGGGGTTGGCGGTCACCTTCGGAAGTCTACTGGCGCGGGTGTAGTCGGCCGGGCCGGTCACGCTTTGACTGCGCCAGCGGCGAGATCGACTCGCCAGTAGCGCTGCAGCACGAGGAAGATCAGCACAAGCGGGATGATCGACAACAGCGCGCCGGTGATGACGAGCGTGTACAGCGCCGGCGTCGACGCACCCTGGTTGAGCAGCCCGTTGAGCCCGACCGTCAGCGGGAACAGCGAGTCGCTGCCCAGCATGATGTACGGCAGCATGAAGTTGTTCCAGATCGCCACGAACTGGAACAGGAAGATCGTCACCAGCCCGGGACCCATCATCGGCAGCGAGATGCGGTGAAAGACGTACATCTCGCGAGCGCCCTCGGTGCGGGCAGCCTCGATCACGTCGGTGGGCACGGATGCCGCGGCGTAGATCCGGGCCAGGTAGATGCCATACGGGCTGATGATCTGCGGCAGCAGCACCGCCCAGTAGGTGTTCGTGAGGTTGAGCTGCGCGAACAGCAGGTACTGCGGAATCGCGAGGATCACCCCGGGAACGAGCACGCCCATGAGCAGGATGCTGAAGACGGTCTTCTTGCCGGGGAAGCTGAATTTCGCCAGCACGTACCCGCTCAGCGCAGAGACGTAGGTCGACAGCACGCCGCCCACCCCCGCATACAGGGCAGTGTTCAGCATCCACCGCCAGAACAGGCCGTCGCGGTACGAGGAGAGTTGGGCGACGTTGTCGAAGAAGTGAGTGCTCGGCGCGAGGGTGAACGTCGAGAACAGCTCCCCGCCGCTCTTGGTCGACGCCATGACCACCCACAGGATCGGGAAGAGGCAGTAGACCGCGCCGACGATGAGCACCGCCGTCGCGACGACGCTCGGCCGCTCGATGCTGCGCGCTCTCGCCGAAATCGACGGGATCCGCACCGAGGTGGTGTTGTGGGCGATGGCCATCAGTCCTCCTGACCGAAGGCGCGACGCTGCACGACGCGCAGGAATACGAATGAGATGAGGATCGTCGCGAGGGCGATGATGATCGAGCTGGCGGCGGCGGAGCCGATGTCGTCACGGGTGAAGGCATCGCGATAGACCTTCATCAGGGGTGTCCAGCTGGTCGAGAGCGAATTGGTCAGCGGTCGCAGGGTCGTCGGCTCGGCGAACACCTGAAGGGTGGCGACCATCGAGAACAGCGCGGTCATGACCAGCGCCGGGGTGATGATCGGGATCTTGATGCGCCAGGCGATCTGGAACTCCGTCGCCCCGTCGATGCGCGCGGCTTCGTAGATGTCCGATGGCACCGCCCGCAGTGACGTGTACATGACGATCATGTTGAACCCGACACCGCCCCACAGTGCGATATTGGCGATGGCGAAGATGACGAACTGGTTCGAGAGGATCTCCGGCGCGTCTATACCGAGGCGCTCGAACACCCAGTAGATCGGGCTCACGGCCGGCAGGTAGAGGAAGCCCCAGAGCAGTGAACTGATGACCGCCGGAACCGCATACGGCAGGAAGATCGCTACGCGTGAGAAGCTCGTCGCGCGACTGCGCTTGGAGTCGAGAAGCAAGGCGAAGAGCAACGCGAGAAGCAACATCGCGGGCACCAGGATGAGGCCGTAGAGAAGTACCCGCAGCACGCTCGCAACGAAATCCGGGTCGAGCGCGGCAATGTAGTTCTCGAACCCGGCGAACACCGTCGAGCGGCTGCCCGAACCGAGCCCGAGTCCGCTGACCTTCGTCTTCTGAAAGCTCAGTGCGAGCGTGTAGAGGATCGGCGCCGCCATGAAGAGCACGAACAGGATGATGCCGGGCGCCAGCATCAGGTAGGGCACGGCAACACGGTTGCGACGCTGCGTGCGGGAACGCCGCGCGTCTTCGCGAGCGAGAGAGGTCATCGTTGTCCTTGGGTGCGACGGGTGGGGCGGCCTGAGGTGTGGTGTGCGGGGACGAACCGTGGTTCCTCCCCGCACACCGGGGAGAATCGCTACTTGACCGTGAATCCGGTCTTCTTCATGTCTTCGACCGTAATGTCCTGCATCTGCGTGACAGCGCCGACAAAGGCCGCCTTGGTCTTGGCATCCGCCGCTTTGGCGAACTCGTCGTTGTAGGCGCTGAACGTCACGTTGACGTCCGGGCCGTAGGTGAACGACGAGACCCCCTCGGAGGCCTGCGCGGCAACGTCATAGAAGTCGGCCTGGTTCGAGATGAACTCC
>Ga0247729_10000239_pt1 | contig 24506 bp, 18 predicted proteins | sample UWRJL133311R2_FD_180958 | JGI IMG/M metagenome (GOLD analysis project Ga0247729, IMG submission 180958) | Plant litter microbial communities from Arlington Agricultural Research Station in Wisconsin, United States - UWRJ-L133-311R-2 | ecosystem: Environmental > Terrestrial > Plant litter >... | reverse complement strand
ACGCCGAGCGCCTCGTCGATGATCTGCTCCAACTCTCGGCGCGGCAGCGGGAAGCCGTCGAGGCGTCCGACCGGGAAGTTGCCGAGCAGCCGGAACAGCTCGGTCGGCACCCCGCCCGGTCGCGCCTCGAGCGCGTTGCTGAGCAGCGGGCCGGCCACCGGGTGGGCCAGCACCTCCTCGAAGGAGGAGGCGAGCGAAAGCGGCAGCACCACGTCGTCGCCGTCGAGTGCGAGGTCGGTCGACGCGCGGAGGTCGCGGCTGGAGGCGCCGGCATCGATGCGGTAAGTGCCGGGTTCGACGACCCAGCGGTGGACCCGCACGTCCCAGTAGGCGAGGTCCTCCCGGCGCACCACGACCTCGGCCGTCGCCGTCTCGCCCGGCTCGAGCGCGAGCACCGCGAAGCCCTTCAGCTCGCGGGGCGGCCGCTGCACGGACGAGCCGGGCAGCGAGACGTAGACCTGCACGACCTCGCGCCCGGCCACCTCGCCGACGTTGCCCACCGGCACGGTGACGGCGATGTCGCCGTCGTCGCGCACGCGCGCCGACACCTCGCCGTAGTCGAACCGGGTGTAGCTCAGCCCGTGGCCGAAGGGGTAGGCGACGGCGGACTCCCGCTCGTCGTACCAGCGGTATCCCACGAACAGCCCCTCGCCGTAGCGCACGTGGCCGTGCTCGCCGGGGAAGTTGCCGAACGCCGGGGTGTCCTCGAGCCGGAGCGGGATCGTCTCGGTGAGCTTGCCCGAGGGATTGACCGTGCCGAACAGCACGTCGGCGGTCGCCGATCCGCCGGCCTGACCGAGGAGCCAGCCCTCGACGATGGCGGGCACGGACGCGTCGAACGGCAGCGTCACGGCTCCCCCGTTCGACAGGACGACCACCGTGCTGCGGTTGGCGGCCGCGACCTCCTCGAGGAGTCGCAGCTGGTCGGCCGGCAGCTCCATGTGCTGGCGGTCGAATCCCTCCGACTCCTCGTCGTCCGGCACGCCGAGGAACACGACGGCGACCTCGGCGGCGGAGGCCGCGGCGACCGCCTCGGCACGCAGCGCAGCGGCGTCGCCTGTGCCGTCGAGCGCGAACCCGGGAGCGAAGGCCACCTCGCCCACGGCCTCGGAACGGATCGAGTCCAGGGCGCTGTCGATGCGGGTCGGATTGATCTGCGAGGAACCGGCGCCCTGGTACCGCGGCGAGCGCGCGAACTCGCCGATCACGGCGATCCGGGCGTCGCGGGCCAGCGGGAGCAGGGCGCCGTCGTTCTTCAGCAGGACGAGGCAGCGACCGGCGGCCTCGCGCGCCAGGGCGTGGTGCGCCTCCACGTCCAGCGGGCCGGGTCGCGCCTCCCGGGCCTGCGCCCTGGTCACCAGATCGACCACCCTCTGCGCCACACGATCGAGCGCCCGCTCGTCGAGCGCCCCGTTCCGCACCGCCTCGACGAGCTGCGCATCCGTTCGTCCACCGCTCGACGGCATCTCGAGGTCGAGGCCCGCGATGACGCCGGCGACCCGGTCGTTGACCGCGCCCCAGTCGGACATCACGAGGCCGTCGAACCCCCAGTCGTCGCGCAGCACGGAGGTGAGCAGCCACGGGTCCTCGGAGGCGTACACCCCGTTGATCCTGTTGTACGAGCACATGACGGTCCACGGGCGGGCGTCCTGCACAACCCGCTGGAAGGCGCGCAGGTAGATCTCCCTGAGCGGGCGCGGATCGACGTCGCTCGACACGCGCAGCCGGTCGGTCTCCTGGTTGTTGGCGGCGAAGTGCTTCAGCGACGCCCCGACGCCCTGCGACTGGATGCCGCGCACCAGGGCGGCTCCCATCACCGCGGAGACGACCGGGTCCTCGGAGAAGTACTCGAAGTTGCGCCCGCACAGCGGGGACCTCTTGATGTTGATCCCGGGACCGAGGATGACGGCCACGTCCTCGATGGCGGACTCGACGCCGAGGGCGGTGCCGACCCGTTCGGCGAGGTCGGCGTCCCAGGAGGATCCGAGCCCCACCGCCGGGGGGAAGCAGGTGGCGGGTACGCTCGCGGCGATCCCGAGGTGGTCGGTGTCGCCCGCCTGTTTGCGGAGGCCGTGCGGGCCGTCGGTGAGCATGATCGAGGGGATTCCGGCGCGGTCGACGGCCGTGGTCCTCCAGAAGTCCGCTCCGCTGGTCAGTGATGCCTTCTCCTCGAGGGAAAGGTCGGAGATGTCGCCCATGGTCGGCCCTTCGCGTCCGCCGGGACGGCGGCGCTGCCGGCCCGGGATGACAGGGAAAAACTCTTGCAAGGCGAAACTTTATCGGTCTAGATTTCAACTGACAAGGGAATCGCGAGCGCTCGGAGCGCCGTGATGCGTCCCTCCTCTCACCGGCCAAAGGAGGCAGGTATGAGCACCTCGAGTGGTTCCGCCGCGGGCATGCCGTCGGGCATGACGGCCGCGTCCACGGTCGTACGCGAGCACCACTGGATCGCCGAGCCGACCGAGCCGGCCAAGAGGGGTTATGTCGTCTGGCTGCTCCTCGCGCAGCTCTTCTTCTTCATCGCGCTGCTGGGCCCCGCGATCGTCGGCATCGGGATCAAGATCCAGTCGCTCGTCGCCGCGGGGGCCATCCCGGAGAACGGCGGCACCGCTGCGGCGGCCGTTCTCGGCGGTTTCGGCGCGCTCTTCGCGACCCTCGCCAATGTGGTCTTCGGGCGGCTGTCCGACCGCACCACCAGCCGGCTGGGCCGTCGGCGCATCTGGATCGTCACCGGCACGGTCATCATGACCGTGGCCTTCGTGATCATGGCCCTGGCACCCTCCCTCGTCGTGGCGGTCGTCGGCTGGTCGCTCGCACAGCTCGGTGCGAACATGACGCTCGCCCCCTTCATCGCCACGATCGCCGACCAGGTGCCGAAGTTCCAGCGCGGCAAGATCACCGCCGCACTCGGCATCGCGCAGAACGTGGGCATCCTCGGCGGGACCTACGTGGCGGAGTGGTTCGCCGACCAGCTCATCGTGATGTTCGTGGCCCCGTCCATCCTGGCGATCGCCGTGATGGTCGTCTTCGCGATCGTGCTGCCGGACAGGCGGCTGCCGGTGAAGCCGCCGCGGGCGACGCTCCGCGACTGGGGCGAGACCTTCTGGGTGAGCCCCCTGAAGTTCCCCGACTTCGGTCTCGCCTGGTGGTCGCGCTTCCTCATCACTTTCGCGAGCTTCGGTTTCACCACCTTCCGGTTCTTCTACCTGCTCAACCACATCGAGGTCCCGGAGGAGCAGATCCTGGGGGTGATCTCGACCAGCGTGCTGATCTACACGATCGCGCTGGTGGTGGTCAGCTACCTCTCCGGCTGGCTGTCCGACAGGATCGGCCGGCGCAAGGTGTTCGTGTGGAGTTCCACGGCGCTGTTCGCGCTGGGCACCTTCGCCCTGATCTTCGTCGAGGACGTGGGTACCTTCTTCATCCTCGAAGCCATTCTCGGCATCGCGTACGGCATGTACGTGGGAGTGGACCTCGCGCTCGTGGTCGACGTGCTGCCGAACCCGGACGACTCCGGCAAGGACCTCGGCGTCTTCAACATCGCCAATGCGCTGCCGCAGACCATCGCCCCGCTGATCGGCGGCTTCCTGGTCTACGCGAACGATCCCACCGGCAACAACTACGCGCTCTGGTTCTCCGTCTGCGCCGTCGCCGCGATCGTCGGCGCCATCGTCATCTTCCCGATCAAGAAGGTGCGGTAGTCCGGCGCGGCATCAGGTGCGAGCTCGGTCACTCCCCCGTCGGCCGCTGCCGCTGCTGCTTGGTGGCGGAGCGCTGCTTCTTCGCCACCAGGTGCCGCCGAGTCGAACCGCGCGTGGGGCGGGTCGCTCGGCGCAGGGCCGCGGGCGGCGCGAGCGCGTCGCGCACGAGGGTGGCGAGGTTCTCGAGCGCGGTCTCGCGGTTGCGCAGCTGGGAGCGCTGCTGAGACACCGTCACCGTGATCGCCCCGGCGACGAGACGGCGTCCGAGCCGCGTGAGCAGCACCGCCTTCTGTTCCTCGCTCAGCGCGGTCGACTCGGCGATGCTCCACCTCAGCTGGACCCGGCTGTCCGAGGTGTTGACGTGCTGGCCGCCGGGCCCGGAGGAGCGCGAGAACTTCCAGTCCAGCTCGGCGGCGGGCAGCGTGAGGCCGGGCACCACCTCGAGATCCATGCAGCAAGAGTCGCACGGATGCGCGGCGTCCGCACGGCTCCGCCCGCGTGCGCCGGGCGGCCCGGCACGGGATCGGGCCACGGCGCCGGAGCGCCGCGGCCCGATCCCCATCCGCTCGCTACTCGCGGTGGGCGGCGCGAGCCCCGGCGAAGCGACGGCCCAGCGCCAGGAGGACTCCGGCGAGCAGGAGTGCCGCGCCGATCGGCGCGACCGCGCCGGCGTCGGAGCCGGTGCTGGCGAGGGCCTCAACGGGCACCTCCCGCGAGGTGACGCCGGTGGGAGTGGACGGCGCGGGCGGCGTCGCCGAACCGGTCGGCGGGGTCTCGACGGTGGGGCACTCGGTGGCGGCGACGGGCAGGGTGGCGCTCGTGGTGGTGACGACGGCGGGGGTCGTCACCCAGACGTTCGCCGTCTCGTCGAGGCGCCAGCCGGTCGTCGTCGTGGTCGTGGTCGTCGTCTGCGTCAGCGCGCCGCAGTCGACGGCGGTCTCGTCGGTCACGACGACCGTGGGCACGGGGCGCTCCGGCACGACGACCAGGCTCGCGCAGGGCGCCTCGGCGGGGTCGAGCCTGCCCTCGATCGCGCCGGTGAAGGTCTTGGTCAGGGTACCGTCGGCGAAGGCGTGGTCCTCGTCGGCGGTGGCCGTCACGGAGTACTGCGCGGGACCGGTGGTCGCCGTCGGCTCGCCCCAGCTGGCGTTCCTGGACTCGCCAAGAACGAGGGTGCCGCTCGTGTCGCAGGTCGCGGGTGTCACGGCGAGCGCCGCACTCGCGTCTGTCGCCACCTCCGCCTCGCACGGGACGCTGCTGCCCGCGAATTCGCGGTCGTAGTCCCCGCCCGGTGCGTCGATCGTGACGAGGTAGTCGTGGGCGGCGGTCGTGTCGCCCAGCGGGTAGGTCGCGTCGAAGGTGGCTCCGAAGCGGGCCTCCTCCACGGTCTCCGAGTCGATGGACACGGTGATGGTGTTGGGATCGTCGTCGTCGCTGTAGTTCGACAGCGCGACGGTGAGGGTGGAGCAGGTCGCCGACACCTCGGGGGTGTGGGCGCTTGCGGGGGACGATGCCGTGACAGCGGATGCGCCGGCAGCCAGGATTCCGGTTGCGAGCGCGACGGTGAGTATTCTCGTGACGTTAATGGTGGCTCTCCTAGGGGTCGCCAAAAGAGGCGAGAGCGTTGTGTTCGCGGCGCGCGGTCGGGTAACCGGGCCGGTGGATCTCGAGCACGCCGACCGTACGGTGCACGAGACAATCGGGTTAGTCTCGCGCCGGGCGATCGAGCGGTGTCCGTGGCGGAATCGGGTGACATCGCCGGGACTCGAGGAAATGTATCGGTTTGCCGGAGGTCAGCGCGACTGCGAATCCGCTTCAGATCGTCGCGAATGTGACTATTCCGCGGAAATGCGGTCGAAGACTCACGGGAAACTGCCAGACTTCGAGCTATTCTCGAATACTCTTCACCGCGACGCGCACCCCATCGTGACGCTTATCAACGTTGCGGGCAGTGTTCCTCTGCGACACCGACTGGCAGCGCATCGCCGCCACCATCACGCAGCAGGGCGGATCGGCCCGGATCGTCGTCTCGGGACCCGGGGACCTGACCGCCTGCGCGAGCTCCGGCTCAGCCGGAACCCGCGCAGCCTCCCGGCCGTGACTCCCCAGGTCACGCCCGCCGTCAGAAGACGACGACCGGCTTCAGGGTGACCCCGGCCTCGGAGTCCTCGAACGCCTGGGCGATGTCGGCGAAGGGGTACTGCTTGATCAGCTTGTCGAAGGGGAACTTGCCCTGCTCGTAGAGGGCGATCAGGCGCGGGATGAAGACCTGCGGGATCGAGTCGCCCTCGGAGATCATGCTGATCGTGATCCCGGTGGTGAGCAGGCTCCCGATGTCGATGCTCGCCTCGGTGCCGAGCGCCGCGGCACCGACCAGGCCGCCGTGGCCGCGGGTGGCGAGCGCGCCGAGCATCTGCGGGAAGACGAACTTGTTGCCCGTAGTGTCGAGCGCGTACTCGACGCCTATGCCGCCGGTGATCTCGCGGATCGTGGCGACCGCGTCCACCTCCTTGCTGTTCACGACGTGGGTGGCGCCCAGGGTCTTCGCGAACTCGAGCCGTGCATCGATGATGTCGACCATGATGATCGTCGTCGCCCCGGCCGCGACCGCGGCGAGGAGTGCGGCGCAGCCGACGGCTCCGGTGCCGAAGATCGCGATCGTGGCGCCGGCGTGCGGGCGCAGCACGTTGAGCACGCTGCCCGCGCCGGTCTGGATGCCGCAGCCGAGCGGGCCGAGGATCTCCAGCGGGATGTCGGCAGACACCTTGACGATGTTGCTCTCGAAGACGTTCGACGAAGAGGCGAACGAGCTCTGCCCGAAGAAGTGGGAGCCGACCTGTTCGCCGTCCCTGCTGAAGGCGCTGGACCCGTCGGCCCGGCGTCCGCCGAAGTTGAGCGGCCAGGCGTTGAGGCAGTACGAGGGGTGCCCGGAGATGCACTGCGAGCAGTGGCCGCAGTGGGCGGGGGCGAGCACGACGTGGTCGCCGACCGCGACCGAGGTGACGCCGTCGCCGAGCTTCGTCACGACGCCCGCACCCTCGTGACCGAGCACGGCGGGCATCGGGAACGGGTACCAGGCGTCGCGCACGATCGCGTCGGTGTGGCAGACGCCGGACGCGACCATGCGCACCTGCACCTCGCCGGCGCGGGGGTCGTCGAGCTCGAGCTCGGTGATCGAGAGGGCGACTTTCGGGGCTGTCGCGATTGCGGCGGTGACCTTCATTGAATCTCCGTTGATTGGGCGCGAACGACGCCGCGCGCGAGGGGCGGCATCGAACGGTGCCGCCGCTCTCGAATGTACGACCGGGCGCGCCCTATGTCAAACCATTTGGTTTGACATAGGGCGAATACTCTGGGGGCATGGCAATCAGGGATCCCGAGGCGACCAGGCGGCGCGTGATCGACGCGGGGCGTCAGGTGTTCGCCGAGCACGGTCTCGCCGGTGCGCGGGTGGACGCCATCGCCGCGGCCGCGCAGACGAGCAAGGAGCGGCTGTACGCCAACTTCCGCACCAAGGACGAGCTGTTCCAGCTCGTGCTCGGGGAGAGTGTGGAGGAGTGGCTCACCGCCGTGCCCTTCACGGTCGACGACCTCCCGGGCTATGCTGCCGCCCTGTTCGACCACCTCTGCCACCACGACATCGATGCGCGCCTCATCCTCTGGGGGCAGCTCGCCAACCGTTCGACCAGTGGGCTGATGGAGACGGGCGAGGAGCTGATCGCGAGCCGCGGTGCCGAGGTGGCGCGAGCCCAGGAGAGCGGCACGGTCAACGCCGACTGGGATCCGGCGGACCTCTTCGTGATGATCTACGGCGTGGTGATGAGTTGGATCATCAACCCCGGCACGCCCGCCCTCCCCCACGTCACCGCCGGCGAACAGGGCCGGCGCCGGGAGATCGTGCGCTCCACGGTCGCACTGCTCGTCGCGTCGCCGTCCGCCTGACGCCGTACGGGGCGAGGAGTCCCGGCAACGCAGGAGGCGCGGGTCCGATCCGGACCCGCGCCTCCCCCCGTTCTCGTGTCGACTAGCTCAGCGGGATCGATGCTCCGATGAGGCCGGTGTCGCGCTTGCGGCGTGCGACGAGCACTCCGCCGGTGACCGCGAGCATGAGCGCCAGCAGCAGGGCGGGGAGCACGGATGCGCCGGTCAGTGCGAGCGGGCCGGCGTTGGATCCGCCCGCGCCGGCGCCAGCGCCGGCGGCCGGGTCTCCGGTGCCTGCGCCGGGGGCGGGTGCCGCGGCGTCAGCGGCGACGGTGACCGTTGCCGTCACGACGACGCCGCTCTGAACGCCGGTCAGCGTCACGGAGATGGGGCCGAGGGCCGCAGGAGACGTGAAGGCGTAGGCGGCCTGACCGTCGATGACGTCGATCAGTCCGTTCTCGACCGGCTCGCCGTTCAGCTCGGCGGTGACCTGGCGGTCACCGGCGAATCCGGTGGCGGTGGCGGTGAACTCGGTGCTCGGCTTGACCTCGGCCGGGGCGGTGATCGCGGCGGCTGCGCTCAGCCCGGCGAGGTCGCGGTCGAGCTCGAGGGCGTTGACGATCGTGAAGAAGTTGTCGGTCTGGTCGATCAGGCCGACGACGTTCGCGGCGCCCGGTCCGTAGCCGGCGACACGGAGCTGGCTGCCCGTGTGCTGCTGCGATCCGCCGGCGGCGGCCGTTCCGTAGGCGATCTTCATGACGCTGCCGTCGACGGTGGTGAGCGCGGTGCTCAGGGTTGCGGGAGGCGTCGAGTCGACGATCTGGCTCGTGTGGGCGTGGTCGGCGGTGACGAGGACCATGGTGTTGCCGTCTTCGATGGCGAAGTCGAGCGCGGCCTGCACGGCCTCGTCGAGGTCGAGCAGCTCACCGATCTGGCCGCAGGCGTCGGCGCTGTGGTCGCGCTTGTCGATCGAGGCACCCTCGACCTGCAGGAAGAAGCCGTTCTCGTTGTCGAGCAGGCCGATCGACTTCTCGGTCAGCGAGCGCAGCGAGAGGTCGGTACCGAGACGTGCCGGGTTGGGCTGGCAGGTCACGGGAGCGAGGTCCGCTCCGCCGATGGTGGCGGTGGTCGCGGCGAAGCGGGTCGGGAAGTTGCCGTCGGTGAAGGTTCCGAGCACGGGCTGCGCCTGGTCGGCGACGGTGACGGCGGCGAGGTCCGCGGCGTTGCGCACCACCTGGTAGCCGCGGTCGGCGGCCTGCGCGAAGAGCGCATCGCCCTGCCACTGGCCGGCGCGAGCCGCCTGGGCGAAGGAGGCCGCCCCGCCGCCGAGGGTGAGGTCGGCGCGGGTGCCGATGATCTGCTCGCTGATCGAGCCGAGCCCGCCCTGGTCGAGGGCGTCGGCGCCGCACTGGGCGACCGTGTCGGGACCGTAGCAGCTGCGCGCGGCCACGTGGGCGGCGAGCACCGCGGGGGTGGCGTCCTGCAGTTCGGCGGTGGAGACGTTTCCGGTCTTCATGCCGTTCGCCTTGGCGATCTCGATCAGGGTGTCCTGCGGGGTGTTGGCGATGTCGACCGAGATGGCGTTGTCGTAGGTCTTCGTGCCGGTGGCCCAGGCCGAGCCGGTCGCTGCCGAGTCGGGCACGTAGTCGGGCTTGCCGCTCTTGTCGAGCGAGTAGGTCGTGTACTGGCCGGTGAGCGGGAGGGCGTCGATGCCCGGGAGGATTCCGCCTGCGCCGTAGGCGTAGTTGCGGGCGGAGGTGATCTCGCTGTCGCCCATGCCGTCGCCGATGAGGAGGATGACGTTCTTGGCGGGGCCGTCCTGGATCGAGTCCATCAGCAGCTGCGTGCTGTCGTCGATGCTGCGAGCGGCGCCGCCGTTCTTCTCAACGTCGTCGGGCGTCGCCGCGAAGGCGGCTGCCGGGCCGAGGGTGATCGCGAAGGAGGCCGCGGTGGCGACCGCTCCCAGCGTCAGTGCCGCGCGGCGGCGGCGGGAAGTCGAATGAATCACGTGTCTGCTCCAGAGGATGTGACGATCGGGAGGAATACCCATCGAACAGCAGACGCCTCGAAAGCGAAATCGCCGTGCACTCCACACGACCACTGGGTGAACGAGCACGCAGAACGCCCGCCCTCCGAGCCTTCTCGGAGGACGGGCGTTGTATGCGCTGGAGCTCTAGCTCGCGACCTGCTCGCGGTGCGGCAGCTTCCAGCCGGGACGCACGTAGTGGCACGTGTAGCCCTCGGGGTACTTCTGCAGGTAGTCCTGGTGCTCCTCCTCGGCGAGCCAGAACTCGCCGACGGGCTCGACCTCCGTGACGACCTTGCCGGGCCACAGGCCGGACGCGTCGACGTCGAGGATGGTGTCGCGGGCGACGCTCTCCTGCTCCGCGTCGGCGTAGTAGATCGCCGAGCGGTAGCTGCGGCCGCGGTCGTTGCCCTGGCGGTCCTTCGTCGACGGATCGTGGATCTGGAAGAAGAACTCCAGCAGGTCGCGGAAGCTCGTCTTCTCGGGGTCGAAGGTGATCTCGATCGCCTCGGCGTGGTCGCCGTGGTTGCGGTAGGTGGCGTTCGGGGTGTTCGGGTCGCCGGTGTAGCCGACGCGGGTGGAGATGACGCCCTCGCGCTTGCGCACGAGCTCCTCGACGCCCCAGAAGCAGCCGCCCGCCAGCGTCGCCTTCTCAGTAGTTGCACTCATCGTGTGGCCTCCTTGCTTGTGAACAGGCTGCGGAAGTCTCCGTAGCCCTCGTCTTCGAGATCGTCGACCGCGATGAAACGCAGTGCGGCGGAGTTGATGCAGTACCGGAGACCGCCGCTCTCGGGCGGGCCGTCGGTGAACACGTGTCCGAGATGGCTGTCGCCGTGCGCGGAGCGCACCTCGGTGCGCACCATGCCGTACTGGCGATCCTGCTTCATGACGACGTTAGCCGGTTCGATGGGCACGGTGAAACTGGGCCATCCCGACTGGCTGTCGTACTTGTCGGTGGAGGCGAACAGCGGCTCCCCCGACACGACATCGACATAGATGCCCGACTGCTTGTTGTCCCAGTAGCGATTGCGGAATGCGGGCTCGGTCTCCGCCTCCTGGGTCACGCGGTACTGCGTGGGGGTGAGGCTCGAGACCGCCTGCGCGGTCCTGCTGTATTCGGTTGTCATGGCGTTGTTCCCTTTCTCGCGTGCGCCGCTGGCTGCAGCGATCGCGACTCTGCTGGGTACAACCCGCTTCCCCGCACGCGTGTTCCGGCCGGGAGGCCAGACACAGCGCGCACTCAGGAACGACGGAAGACCGCCCCTCCTCGGTCGAGGCGGAGCGGTCTTCCCGACTGCGGCGCGAGGGACTAGCCCGCGTGGACCCGGCTGGAACGCCTCCCGATCAGGGCGACCGCGCCGGCCAGCAGCAGGGCGAGGCCGCTCCACAGCCACGCACCCGTGCCCCCGGCTCCCGTGCTGGCGAGCGCCACCGCCGGGCTCCCCGCGTCGGCGACGCCGCCCGACCCGACCGGGGTCGGCGAGGTTCCGCCGTCCGCCGGGGCCGCGGCGAGCGCCGCGTCCAGGGAGACCCGCAGCGACGCCGCCTGCGCGGAGACCTGGTCCTGCGTGACGCTGTCGTTCCCGGTGCCGGGAGCATCCCGGTTCGCCCTGGCCAGAGTCGCGCGCGCCTCGACCAGCGCCGCGGCGAGGGCCGCGTACTCCGCGGTGTCGTTCTCCGCCAGCGCGGCGGCCTGCGCCACCGTGCCCTCGAGGGCGGTGGTGTCGACCACCTCGAGCACGACACGCCTCGACTGCCCGGAGGCGAACTCGAAGGACAGGCCGGACGTGCCCGGTGCCACGCCGGCGAGGAAGGCGGACGCGAGCGTGTAGCTCGTGGTGTCCGCTCTCTCGACGGCCGTGTAGTCGGCGGGGTCGAGAGTACCGAGCACGTTGCCCTCGGTGCCGATGTAGCGGATTGCGGTCACCTCGTCGCCGTCCAGAGCCACGTCGAACGCCACCGTGTTGTTCGGCTCGTCGGCCATCGACGCGTTCAGGTCGAAGAGTCCGGCCGGCGGGGTGACCCGGGGGTCGGTGTCGGAGGGGACGGCCGCGGCGTAGAGGGCGATCTCGGTCATCGTCGGCGCGTAGACCTCGCTGGCCTTCTTCGCGGTGATGGCCACGCGGAGCTTGGCGGTGGTGATCGAGCCGAAGCCGTCGACGGTGAGGTCGTGGGCGATCCCGTCGGTGCCCTCGTAGAAGGTCACCCACGTTCCCGACTCCTCGTCGAGGCGCTGCAGCTCGAAGGTCTGCACCCGCGGCAGGGTGCCGGAGTCCGTGTACTCGTCGAGCACCACCTCGTCGAAGGTCGTCGCCGTCTCCAGATCGATGTCGAGCGTGATCGGGTACGACGCGTCGTCGGCGGCGGCCCAGCGCGTTGTGGTGTCGCCGTCGGTGAGCAGGTCGCCGGCCAGCACTCCGCCGCCCGAGGGGTGGGTCGAGCTGGCGGTCACCGACTTGCCGAGCGCGAGGTTGACGCGGGAGTCCCCCACCTCGTCCTCGATCGGATCGTTGTCGACCGGGTCGGCCACCTGGGCGCCGGTCGGCGACTCCGCGATGCCGATGTCGATCGCGTCGCCGTAGTAGAGGTGCGTTCCGAGGAAGTCGGCCTCGCCCACCCGCGGGTTGTAGCGACCGGCGTCGATCAGCGGCGAGGTGGGCTTCAGCGCGAACGCCGATGCCGTGGCGACGATGTTGTCCACGCCCGCCTCGACGGTCGGGGTGGTCGGGTCGACGACGAACTGCGGGTCGGTCTCGACCGCCGCTGCGTCGACCGGCTGGTCGGGCGAGTGCGTTCCGCTCGCCTCGTAGTAGGCGTTGTTCGAGAACACCGCCTGGCGCAGTGCGTCGGTGCGTCGCGACCACGGCGTGGTGGTGGTCTCCGAGGTGTTGTAGAACACGTTGTTGAGGAAGAAGACGGTGCTGAGGAAGGTCTCGTCGTGGAAGTAGTCGAGGTCGGCCCCGTCGTAGACGAAGGTGTTGTTGAGGAAGTAGGTCGGCGAGTAGTTCGTCGACAGCATGTTCTTCACCAGCACCCCGTTGTCGTTGACGCTGAGGTTGTAGCGGGCGACGGAGTTGGAGCTGTTGCCCATGTACGCCATCCAGCCGGCGGCGTTGTCGTGCGAGTAGTTGTACTGGTAGGTCACGTCGAAGTTCGTGAATTCGAGGTCCCAGGGGGTTCCGTCGTACTCGTTCGAGGGTCCGCCGTAGATCTCGTTGTACTGCATGACCGTGTCTGCGCCGGCCCACAGGTAGAGCCCGCAGGAGACGGCGTCGTAGCGCTCGAGGAAGCCGTTCACCTCGTTGAACTCGACGAGCATGTCCTTCGTGTTGGCGAGCTGGATCGCGCCCTGCCCGATGCTCTCCGCGTAGTTGTGGCCGATGTAGACGTCGCGCGTGTAGAGGTCGCGTGTGCGCACCCAGAGCTGCTCCCAGCCCTCGTGCCACTTGCCGGCCTCATCGTTCTGGCCCGACGCGGCGTCCGCCGCCTCGAACCAGTTGAACGCCAGCTGGATCGCGTGCAGCTCCACGTTCACGAAGGTGTTGTCCTCGATGCGGATGTCGGTGAAGTGGTGGCCGCCCTCGGCGTACTGCTCGTAGCCCTTGTCGCCGAAGACCTGGAAGTTGACCGCGCCGTAGTGGATCTTCTGCCAGCTGCTCGGGCCGTCGATGTCGTGCACGTAGATGTCGGAGATGCGGAAGTGGTCCATGATCGTGTCGGCGCCCGCCTCGAGCAGGTCGGCGTTGATCGAGACCGCGATGCCGTCGCGCACGTAGCTGCCGGTGGTGATGTCGGTGGCGAAGTCGTCGTCGTTCGAGAGCTCGACGTAGCTCACCTCGAAGTACTCCTGGTTCTGCAGCACGATGGCGCCGGTGCGTCCGACGGTGTCGGGGTTCTTGGTGCCGTCGGCGCGGAACGGGCTCGGCACGTTCCCGTCGGTGGCGATGTAGGGGAGCCCGGCCTCCGGGTCGCCGTAGGCGCCGATGTAGATGGGCGCGCCGTCCGCGCCGGAGCCCTTCGGCCAGAGCTGCTGGCCGTGCCACTCCGAACCCGCGACGAGCAGGATGCGGTCGCCCGGGAGGAACGTGGTGGCGCTGGCCCGTGCGAGGCTCAGCCACGCGGCATCCGCTGACGTGCCGGCGTTCGCGTCGTCGCCGAGCGTCGAGTCGATGAAGTAGTCGGTCCCGCCGGTCGAGTTGGGCAGGTTGCCCGGCCACTCGCCGGCGTCCGCGGCGGGAGGCGGCACGGCCGCGGCCAGGGCGGGGGACGCGGGGAGCGCCGCCCACGCGAGCGCCGCGATCAACAGCGCGGTCGCCACCCGCGTGGCGGGTCTGCGGTTCTTCGCGGGTTCGGTCGTTCGATTCCTGGTGGTCATGAGCTGAGTTCCTCCGGTGTGATCGAGTGGAGCACGGGGTCGTTCTCGTCGACGCTGTCGTTGTCGAGCCGGTCGTCGAGAAGGGCGTCGAGCCCCTCGTCGAGCAGTGTCTGCTCGATCCGGCTCGAATAGGTCTGGAGGGCGAGGGCGTCGTCGACGCTCACCGCGTCCAGTTGGTAGTAGGTCAGCTCGCCGCCTGCATCGGTCGCCGGGGAGACCTGGCCGGGCTGCAGGGGCGAGAGGGCGGCGAGGATCTCCTGGTCGTGGCCGCTCGGCCCGACCGGCACCTCGCCGCCGAGCGTGGCGGTCGCGACCGACGACCCCGGCAGTAGCGCGGACGCGGCGATCAGGTTAGCGGCGGAGGCGACGACGCTACTGGTGGCCGCAGGATCCGAGCCGGCCGGCACAACCAGCACCGAGTACCGGTACGTCGTGGCGTTCGCCTGCCAGTCGCCCGCGTGCTCGGCGTAGTAGGCGGAGATCTCGGCCTCGTCGACCGCGATCGGGGAGTCCGCGGCGGAGCCGAGCGCATCGAGCAGCCCGGTGCGCAGTTCGGCGAGGGTGTGCGTGTAGTACTCGTCGGCGGAGAACTCGGTGAGGCCGTAGACGGTCTCGCCCGCCGCGACTCCCGACTGCCGCGCCGCGTTCTCCGCGTCGAGCTCGGCGCGGAAGGCGTCGTAGTCGACCGAGTCGATCAGGCCGTTCTCCTGGGCGAGGATCATCAGGGTCTTGTCCGCGTAGATCTCCGCGAGCGCGGCGTCGCGCAGCCGGTCGAGGGCGACCTCGCCGTCGACCTCGTCGCTCCAGTCGACCGCGCTGCCCGTCTCGCCGAATTGCACCTGCAGGGCGTTCTGCACGGTGGGCGCGAGCCGCCGCATGTGGAACAGCAGCTCCTCGCGCGAGACCGCGTGCCCCTCGATCGTGGCGACGGTGTCGGACCCGCGTGTGGCGATCACGATCGCCGTCGTGGCCGTTGTGGCGGCGAGCACCGCCGCGAGCACGATCGCCACGACGCGGCCGCGGCGGGCGGTCATCGCGCGCTCTCGCCGAGCACCGCGATGCCGGCGAGCACGGCCGTTCCGCGCGACCTCGCGATCGTCAGACGCAGCGCGTCGACCGTGACCGGTGCGATGTCGAGGATGCGCTGGTAGCCGATGCAGCCCGACTCGGCGATCTCCATCCAGTGGCCGTCGACGCGGCCGCTGACGACGACCCGCTCGACGCGCTGCCCCTCGCGGATCTCCTCCTTCAGCACGAGCCCGACCACCGTCGCCGGGGCGTCGAGCGTCAGCGTGACGGTCGGCGCGGCATCGCCGTCGGCCGGGGCCCAGACGCCGCTGTCGTTCTCGAGGGTCGAGAGCGAGCGAGCGTCATGGCCGTCGGCCGTCGTCGATGCGGTGACGGATGCGGTCAGTGCGCGGGCGCGCATGTCGCGGATGAGTGCGCCCAGCCCGCGCAACGCGGCCACGTCCTCCTCGGCGAGCAGCCCGTCGGGACGCGGCGGGACGTTCAGCAGGAAGGTGGAGTTGCCGCCCACCGACCTCTTGTAGATCTCGAAAAGCTCCTCTGCCCCGCGAACCCGGGCGTCTTCATCCGCATGATAGAACCAGCCGGGCCGGATCGAGGTGTTCACCTCGGCCGGGTACCAGACCAGCTCGCCCGTGTAGTCGGCGAGGGCGTCCCTGCTGCCGAGGTCCTCCTCGTCGCTGCCGAGGTCGCGGGAGAACTCGCCGTCGTCGACCTTCTGCGACTTGTCGGCCACCCGCTCGACGTCCTGGAGCTCGCGGGGCACGACGCTCCACTCGTCGGGCCGGGTGTGCCCGGCCTCGTTGCCGCACCAGCGCACGTCCGGGCCGCAGACGCTGATCACGGCGTCGGGCTGCAGCGCGCGCACGGTGGCGTAGTAGCGGTCCCAGTCGTAGTGCTGCACCTTGCCGTTGGCGCCCTCGCCGTTGGCCCCGTCGAGCCAGACGGAGAAGACCGGGCCGTAGTGGGTGAGCAGCTCGGTCAGCTGGGCCACGTAGTAGTCGTCGTAGGCGGTCCCGGCGCCGTAGCTGGCGTCGGTGCGGTCCCAGGGCGAGAGGTAGACGCCGAGCTTGAGGCCGTGGCGCTCTGCGGCGCGGGCGACCTCCGCGACGACGTCGCCGTCGCCTCCCCGCCACGGCGTGCTCGCGACGGAGTAGTCGGTCTGCCCGCTCGGCCAGAGGCAGAAGCCGTCGTGGTGCTTGCAGGTGACGATGACGCCGGTCATTCCCGCGTCCTTCATGGCACCCACCCACTGGTCGGCGTCGAAGTCGACCGGGTCGAAGAGGGAGAGGTCGTCGTGCCCCTCGCCCCACTCGCGGTCGGTGACGGTGTTCATGCCGAAGTGGATGAAGCCGTAGAACTCCATCGACTGCCAGGCGTACTGGCGTGCAGACGGGCGTACCGCGGTGAGCGTGTCGAGATCCATGTTCTTCCCTACTTGAAACGGCGGTTGTACGACCAGAGGAGTGCGAGCAGGCCGGCGAGGCCCGCCAGCATGAGCGCGAGGCTCCCCCATCCCACGGTCTTCTGTCCGATGACGACCACGGCGACGCAGGCCACGAAGAACGCCGTCTTCGCGGCGGTCACGGCGATGGTGCGGTTCTTTTCCTTCATCTGGATGGCCCCTTTCAGCCCTTGACTCCGCCGGAGGCGTCGCTCGCCGTGAGGCGGCGTTGCACGAGGGCGTAGACGACGATCACCGGCACGATCACGATCACCATTCCCGCGTAGAGGCGGCCGTAGTCGGCGGCGGCCCTCTGCGCGGTCATCAGGTTCAGCAGTCCGACCTGCACCGTCTTGTTGTCACCCGGGAGCAGCGTCACCGAGATGACGAAGTCGTTCCAGTAGGCGAGGAAGTTGAACAGCACCACCGTGGTCAGCGCGGGCTTGGCCATCGGGAGCATGATGCGCGTCATCACCCCGAACTGCGAGGCGCCGTCGAGCATGGCCGCCTCCTCGTACTCCATCGGGATCGAGCGGAAGTACGCGGTGAGCAGATAGATCGAGAACGGGATCGAGGTCGCCGCGTAGACGAGGGAGAGCACGGCGGGGTTGTCGATGAAGAATCCGCCGGGGAGGGAGTCGGCGATGGTGCGGTCCCAGCCGATCAGCATGAGGAAGATCGGCACCACGATGTAGTTCACGTTCACGAACAGTCCGGCGAGCATCGCGGTCTCGAGCAGCTTCTTGCCGCGGAACTCGTAGCGGGCGATCGCGTAGGCCGCGGGAACCGACACTGCCAGCACGAAGGCGAGGCCGAGCAGTGTGACCAGAGCGGATGTCAGCAGGTACTGCCCCATGTGTGCGCCGACGAAGGCGTCGACATAGTTCTGGAGATTCAGGCTCTCGGGGAGCACCCAGGGGCTGCCGTAGAACTCGCTCCGCTTCTTGAACGAGGCCATGACGACCCAGGCGACAGGCACCACGATGAGCAGGGCCAGCACCGTGATGACGATGTAGGTGGTGGGCTTGTGCGACGGCATCGAGAACCGGCGCTTGGGCGTGAGAATGGTCAACGTCTGCTCCTCAGAATTGCAGCGGTTCGCGCTTCGTCGCGCGGCTGACCAGCAGCGACACGAGGAAGGAGAATGCGAAGATCACGACGCCGATGGACATGCCGTAGCCGTAGGACGAGTTGGTGTACGCCTGCTTGTACATGTAGCTCAGCAGCACCTCCGACGACCCGTCCGGCCCGCCCTCGGTCATCGCGGTGACGAGCACGAAGCTGAGGTTCACGGCGCTCATGATGAAGAAGGTCAGTGTCGTGCGGATGTTCTGCCAGATGAGCGGGAGGGTGATGTCGAAGAACTGGCGCACCGGCCCGGCGCCGTCGAGCGCCGAGGCCTCGTACAGGCTCTCGGGCACCGCGGACATGCTCGACATGTACATGACCATGTAGTAGCCGACCGATTGCCAGACCATCGCGATGCCGATCGAGTAGACGACCAGCTTCTGGTCTCCCAGCCACACCTGCTGCAGCCCCTCGAGCGAGAGCGCCTGCAGGGTCCCGTTGACGAGGCCGTTCTCCTGGTCGTAGATGGCCGAGAAGATCGCGGCGATCACGACGATCGAGAGGATGTTGGGGATGTAGAAGACGAAGCGGAAGACCGCCTTGCCCCGGATCGACTCGCGGGTCATGACCGCGGCGAGCACCAGACCGAGGCTGATCGTGACGATGGTCACCACGACGAGCAGCAGCACGGTGTTCTGGAAGGCCCGCACGAACTGGGTGTCGCCCGCGAGCGTGACGAAGTTGTCGAGGCCGACGAAGGTCATGTCGGGCGAGAACCCGCTCCAGGTGAACAGCGACATCCGGAACACGTTCACCGTGGGCACGACCATGAAGACCAGGAACAGCACCACGGCGGGCAGGATGCACAGCAGCACGAAGCGGTTCTTGGCCCGCACGGTGGCCGATCGACGCGGGGTCGTGCGCGGCAGCGGCCGATCGGCCGCGCCGGGCGACTCCTGCGGCGGCCTGCTCGGCGCCGGGTGGGTGGTGAGGGATGTCACGGGGGTGGGTCCTTTCGCTGTCATCCGGGTGGTGGCCGCGTCGCCACCACCCGGTCGTGCCGAGGGAGAGGTCAGTCGCCGGCCTGGCGCAGCTTCTCGCTGGCGGCGGAGATGTCTTCCTGCCACTGCGCCTCGGTGCGGTCGCCGCTGATGATGCTGTCGGCGCTGCCGAAGAGGGTGCCCTTGATGTCGACGCCCTCCACCGGCGCGGTGCTGGCGAAGCCGCCGAGGAGTGCGCTGACTCCCGGCTCGTCGTACACCTGGTAGAACGTGGCGTTCTCGCCCTCGAGCGTGTCGGCCAGGCCCTCGATCGGCTGGATCGCGTCGGAGCCCGTGAAGATCTCCGCCGCCTCGTCGGAGTAGAGGTAGGCGACGAAGTCGAGCGCCGCGTCCTTGTTCTTCGCCGCACTGGGCACCCAGACCGACTCGACGGACGTGGTGATGAAGCGGTCGGCTCCCTCGCTGACCGCCGGGAGCGGGGTCAGACCCCACTCGAAGCCGTCGGTGCGGGGCGCCTCGGCCATCTCGTTGACGATCCAGGTGCCGTTGGGCATGAAGATCGTCTTGCCGTCGAGGATCGACTGCTGGTTCTTGGTGAAGTCCTGCTCGTTCGCGTAGCCGACCGTGGTCGGAGCCGCGTAGGAGAGCAGACGCGTGGCGATGTCGAGCACCTCGTCGGCCTCCGGGGTGTTCCACACGTCCTCGTCGTAGGTCATGACGTCGGTGTAGAAGTCCGTGCCGCCGACGTCGGCGAGCAGGGCGAAGAAGAAGGAGTCGAGGTAGCCGCTCGTGGGGTAGGTGAAGAGCGAGATCCCCTCGGCCTCCGCCTCGTCGCCGAGCGCGAACATCTCGTCCCAGGTGGTCGGAACGGTCCAGCCGTGGGTCGCCAGCAGGTTCTGGTCGTAGAACAGCCCGGTCGGCGAGTAGAACATCGGCATGAGGTAGGTCTCGTCCGTGCCGTAGGGGTTGGTGTTCAGCCCGCCGACGATTCCGGCGGTCAGCTTCTCGCCGACGGTCACCGACTCCCCGGGCACGGTCGCGTCGAGCACGGGGGTGAGGTCTTCGAGCGCCTCGTCCTTGATGAGCGACTCGGTGAGGCCCGCTGCGCGCCCCTGGCCGAGAACGACCACGTCGGGGTAGCGGCCCGCCTTCATGTTGGGGGTGATCTCGTCTTCGAGGCTCTTGGAGGTCTGCAGCACGACGTCGATGTCGGGGTTCAGCTTCTCGTAGGCGGCGACGAGCTCGGTGTACATCTCGACGCCGTAGCCGCCCTCGAGCGCGGCGACCTCGAGGGTCTCCTTGCCCGACTCGGCTCCGCCGCTGGATGCGCATCCGGCGAGCAGCGCCAGAGACGTCAGCGCGACTCCCGTAGTGAGTAGAAGTTTCTTCATGTGCTGTGCCTCTCCCGAACCTGTGCGGACTGTTCCGGGTCGCGACCGCCGGAATCGTCCGGCGATCGGGCGACCCCGATGATGCTGTGGGGCCGACGGGTGTCGGCCGCCGATGGTGACCGGTGCCAATCCGACGCTGTGCGTCGGGCACCTGCACTCATTGAATGGCACCTATGGCATCGATAACAATAGTGCGGCCGTTCTATTTACAAAACGGAAACAAACGCCTCAGGATGAGCGCGGCGCCGCGCTGGATCCACGGAGCGACAGCGTCGCGGGCTCGGGGGCGCCCGCCGCCGCGACACTCGACTCCTCGTCGAGCAGCACGGAGACCGCGGTGAACCCCGAGCGGTAGAAGTCCTGGCGCACGGTGGTGAGCGGCGGTGCGCAGTACGCCGCGAGCGCGATGTCGTCGACGCTCACGATCGACACGTCCCCCGGGACCGAGCGGCCGTGCTCCTGCAGCGCCTTGACCACACCGAAGGCCATCTCGTCGCTCGCGACGAACACAGCGGTCACCCCCGGGATCATCGCGAGGATCTGGCCCTGCTGGTACCCCGACTCCGGCGACCAGTCCCCGCGCAGCGGCGGCGGGGCGTCGATGCCGGCGGCCGCGAGGCACTCGAGCCAGCCCTCGCGGCGCTGCCTGGCCTCGATCCACTCGTCGGGCCCGGCGATGTGCCACACCTGCCGGTGGCCCAGATCCAGCAGGTGCTGGGTGGCGACCCGCCCCGCGTCGCGCTGGTCGATGCCCAGCACCCGCATGCCGGGGCTGCGGGATCCGTCCACCGTCACCGTGGGGATGTCGCGGGTGATGTCGTCCATCCGGGCGGTCACCGAGATGAGCGGCACCGCGATGACGATGCCCTCGACGCCCTGGTTGGCGAGCCGCTCGAGCGACCGCTCCATCTGGGCGGTATCGAGGGTCGGGATGGTCGCGATGTTCACGGCGAAGCCCGCGTCCTCGGCCGCGGCCTCGACGCCCGCGGTGACCGCGGAGCGGGAGTAGTAGCCGCCGGACTGCAGCAGCACCAGTCCGATCGTGCGGCTGCGTCCCGACGACAGCACACGCGCCGCGTTGTTGAGCCGGTAGCCGAGCTGGGCGACCGCCGCCATCACCCGCACGCGCGTCTCCGGCGTCACATTGGGCGCCCCGCGGAGGGCGCGCGACACGGTCTGAGCGGAGACACCGGCGGCCTTGGCGACGTCCGCCATGCTCGGTTGACGCTCGGTCCTGGTTCCGGCGATCGTCATGTCTCTACCCTGCCAGTCCGCGCCCTGCGATTGACCCCTCTAATGTTTCCAGCATGTTACGAAACGAAAAAGTATTATTGCAATTGGCATCGATAACATTCTGTGGTGGTTACCGTGATCAGGTCACCCGGCGGGCTCGCCCGTTCCGGTCACCCCTTCGCACCACCTGGACGGTCCCATGTCAGAAACACCGCACACCCTCGAGGCGCTGCAGCGCGTCGCTCCCCCGTCGGATCTCCTCCCAGCCGAGCCGGAGACGCCGATCGGACGCGCGCTGCCCGCCCTCACCTGGGCGGAGGGGAGGCTGCGCCGCAACGGCGAGCAGCACCAGATCCTCTCCGGGGCCATGCACTACTTCCGGGTGCACCCCGACCTGTGGCGTGACCGGCTGCGCCGGCTCGTCGACCTGGGCCTGAACACCGTCGACACCTATGTCCCGTGGAACTTCCACCAGCCGACGGAGGACACCGCGCCCCGGCATGACGGCTGGCGCGACCTCGCGGGGTTCGCCGGCCTCGCCCAGCAGGAGGGGCTCGACGTGATCGTGCGTCCCGGCCCGTACATCTGCGCCGAGTGGTCGAACGGCGGCCTCCCCGCCTGGCTGACCGCGCGCGACCTCGACCTGCGGAGCTCCGACCCGCGCTTCACCGAGGCGGTCGACCGCTGGTTCGACGACCTCATCCCCCGCCTGGTCGAGCTCCAGGCCGGCCGCGGAGGCCCGGTCGTCGCCCTCCAGGTGGAGAACGAGTTCGGCAGCTTCGGAGACGACCCCCGGTACATGCGCTGGGCGCGGGACGCCCTCACCTCCCGCGGCATCACCGAGCTGCTGTTCACCGCGGACGGTCCGACGGAGCTGATGCTCGACGGCGGCAGCCTCCCCGGCACGCTGACCACGGTCACCATGGGCTCGAAGGCCCACGACGCGCGCCGGCTCCTCGCCTCGCGCCGGCCCGACGAGCCCTTCGTGGTCGCCGAGTTCTGGAACGGCTGGTTCGACCACTGGGGAGAGCCGCACCACATCCGCGGCGTCGAGAGCGCCGCCTCCACCCTGCGCGACATCGTGAGCGACGGCGGCAGCGCGAGCATCTACATGGCGCACGGCGGCACGAACTTCGGGCTGTGGGCCGGCGCGAACGAGAAGGACGGTGTTCTGCAGCCGACGATCACCAGCTACGACTCCGACGCCCCCATCGCCGAGGACGGCTCGCTCACTCCCAAGTTCTACGCGATGCGCGAGGTGCTGCACGCCTCCCGCCCGGTGCGGTCCGCCGCCGGCAGCCCGACCCTGCCCGAGTCGGTCCTGCCGGTCACGCGGGGAGCGTCGCTGCTCGAGGGCGTGCGTGCGGTCGCCGAGGCGACGGATGCCGTGGTTCTGTCTGCGACGAGACCCGCGAGCTTCGAACAGCTCGGCCTCGATGCCGGCATGGTCGTCTACACGGCGCACCCGAGGGTCCCGGTCGGCGAGTTCCGGCTGACCTTCAGCGATGTGCGCGATCGCGGCATCGTCTACGTTGACGGACGACGCCTCGGCGTGGTCGACGCGGTCTCGAACACGCTCTCCGTGGTCGGCGCCGGCGCGGTGATCGAGCTCGTCGTGGCGGTGGAGAACCTCGGCCGCATCAACTACGGGCAGTACCTCGGCCAGCACAAGGGCCTGCTCGGGCCGGTGCTGCTCGGCCAGCGCGCGATCCAGGGCTGGACCAGCGGCGCGGTCGACCTGCAGGCGTGGGACGCCTCCGCCCTCGCGCTCGCCCTCGCCGCCAACGCCGACACGACCGTCGCCGCCGACCGCGGTGCCGAGCCGGGCGGGTTCGCGACGGCGACGCTGACGGTCGCCGAGCCCGCGGACACCTTCCTCGCGCTCGACGGCTTCGGCAAGGGCTTCCTCTGGGTCAACGGCTTCCTGCTCGGGCGCTACTGGAGCGTGGGCCCGCAGCTCACCCTGTACTGCCCCTCGCCCCTGCTGAACGCCGGCGAGAACACGATCACCGTGCTCGAACTCGACGTTATCGGCACCGGGATCGCGCTGCGGAGCCGTCCCGAGCTCGGCCCGCCCGAGGAGTACATCGAGGAGTTCGAGTGAGCCGCCCGCCGTCCGTTGCCGCCGTCGACGTGGGCGGTACGACGATGAAGGGCGCCGTCTTCACCGCGGCCGGCGATCTCGTCGTCGCGCGCACCGTCGCCACCTTCGGCCCGGACGGCTCGGCTCTGACCGGCCTCCTCGACCTGCTGCACGACCTGGTCGACGCGGCGGACGACGCCGGCCTGCACCCCGCGGCCATCGGCATCTCCTCCCCGGGGGTCGTGGACGCCGCGAGCGGCACGATCGCCTACGCCGCCAACCTCGGCTGGCGGTCGCTGCCGCTCGCCCGACTCCTCGAGGAGGAGTTCGCTATGCCGGTCGCGGTGGAGCACGACGCGCGCTCCGGCGCACAGGCGGAGCTGACCGCGCTCTCCGGGGCGGACGCGGAGCACGCGGTCTTCCTGCCCATCGGTACCGGCATCGGCGCGGCGATGATCACGAACGGCGCGGTCGTGCGCGGGGCGACGGGTGCGGCCGGCGAGGTCGGTCACATCCCGGTCGTCCCCGGCGGGGAGCCCTGCGCGTGCGGCCAACTCGGGTGTCTGGAGGTCTACGCGTCTGCGGCGGGCATCCGCTCGAGGTATCTCGCGATCGGCGGCACCACGGCCCGCACGACCGCGGAGCTGGCCGGGTCGCTGCACAGCGACCCGCGCGCCGCCACCGTCTGGGACGAGGCGGTCGATGCCCTCGCCGCCGGCATCGTCTCGATGACCGCGACCCTCGACCCCGCGGTCGTGGTGATCGGCGGCGGCCTCGGCATGGCCGGCGACACGCTGCTGCTGCCGCTGCGGCGCCGGGTGCAGCAGCTGCTGACCTGGCGTCAGCCGCCGCGGCTGCTGCCCTCGGCCTTCGGCCCGCACTCGAGCATCGTCGGAGTCGCGCTGCTCGCCCTGGACCCGCCGGCGGGTGAGCGGCGCGGTTTCGCCACTCGCGCCGGCGACTGCCTGAGCGGGACCGCCCACCCGGTGGGCGTCTCTCCCCGCTAGCACACCGCGGGCACCCAGCCGGCATGCCGCATGCTTGTAGGAATGACTACTGTGACCGCCTACGCCGCGCCCTCCGCCACCGAACCCCTCGTCAAGACCACGATCGAACGACGCGATGTCGGCGCGAAAGACGTCTTGATCGAGATCAAGTACTCCGGCATCTGCCACTCCGACATCCACACCGTGCGCGGCGAGTGGGGCCCGATCCAGTACCCGCAGGTGGTCGGCCA
>Ga0247729_10000238_pt1 | contig 24649 bp, 21 predicted proteins | sample UWRJL133311R2_FD_180958 | JGI IMG/M metagenome (GOLD analysis project Ga0247729, IMG submission 180958) | Plant litter microbial communities from Arlington Agricultural Research Station in Wisconsin, United States - UWRJ-L133-311R-2 | ecosystem: Environmental > Terrestrial > Plant litter >... | reverse complement strand
GCCGCTGCTATTCCTCGAAGAGAAGCTGCATTACTGGGTAGCGTTCGCCATTGTGCCGGTGTTCGGTTTTGCCAACGCTGGCGTGTCGCTGTCAGGCATCAGCCTGCAAAACCTGATTGATCCGGTGCCACTGGGCGTCGCCCTCGGTTTGTTCTTCGGCAAACAGATCGGTGTGTTCCTGGCTGCCTTGCTGGCCATCCGCTCAGGTTTGGCCACGCTTCCGGAAGGCAGCAACTGGATGCAGTTGTATGGCGTGGCGATCCTCTGCGGCATCGGTTTCACCATGAGCCTGTTCATCGGCAACCTGGCTTTCCCCGGCGCGCCACACTTGATCGATGAAGTTAAAGTCGGCGTTTTGATGGGCTCAGGGCTGGCCGCCATCGTCGGCGTGATCATGCTGCGCAGCCGTATTTGCAAACGCTGAAAATTTATTTTCAACGTGCTGCATCCAGATGGTGTTCTCGCGGGTAGTACAGGTAAGCAGCCGTTTTGGCTGCCAAGCGAATAACTATCTGGAGATGTCTGCATGAACGCAAAACGCTTGCTCTGCCTGACTGGTGCTGCAATGGCTTTCACTTGCCTGGCGCCATCCGCCTTCGCTCAAAGCAACCTGCCGGAAACCGTTCGTGTGCCGGACGGTTTCAAAGTCAGCATGGAAACCACCGGCGTAGGCGAAATCACCTACGAGTGCCGCGCCAAGGCCAACATGCCGAACGAAATGGAATGGGCATTTGTCGGCCCTAAAGCCGTGCTCAATGATCGCAGCGGCAAGCAAGTCGGCACTTACTACGGCCCGCCAGCCACCTGGGAAGCCAAAGACGGCTCGAAAGTGACCGGTACTCAGCTCGCCGTGGCGCCGTCCAGCGCTGGCAACCTGCCGTATCAACTGGTCAAAGCCAATCCGGCTGAAGGCAAAGGCGCAATGACCGGCGTTGCTTACATCCAGCGTACTGCGCTCAAAGGCGGCGTGGCTCCTGCCAAAGCGTGCGCAGAGAGCAACAAAGGCGCGAAAGAAATCGTGAAATACCAAGGCGACTACATTTTCTGGTCCGCCAAGTAATTCAGGTGGGTGCCGCGCGGGAGTTCGTCTATGCTCCTGCGCGGGTGCTCCGGTCTGACCGGGGCAGATGTCCTCTGTTGATGGCGAATCGATTTGTCTCTGCCCGAAACTCTGTTTGATTACGAAGCAGCACTCGATGCCTGCGCCCGTGGCGAGCGGCAGGCACTTGAGCGCCTGTATGCGCAGGAAAGTGCCCGTTTGCTCGGTGTGGCGCAACGCCTGGTGCGCGATAGCGCCATGGCACAGGACATCGTGCACGACGCTTTCATCAAGATCTGGACCGGCGCTGCCAGTTTCGACAAATCGAGAGGTTCTGCCCGAGGCTGGATGTTCACTGTCACCCGGCATCTGGCGCTCAACGCCATTCGTAACAATGCCCGTGAAGTGCAAAGTGAAGATGATGAAGAGCATGCCGAGGCCCAGGCCACACTGGAAGGCTGGAACGAAACCGTGGACAGCTTCGACTGGCGGGTGAATCCGGGCCGCATCGAGTTTTGCCTCGATCAGCTTGAACCCGTGCGTCGTAACTGCGTGTTCCACGCTTATGTAGATGGTTATTCGCATCAAGAAATTGCGCAGAAAATCGGCGCGCCGCTGGGCACTGTGAAAGCCTGGATCAAGCGCAGCCTGAATGCATTACGGGAGTGCATCGGATGAGCAACACTTCGGGCACTGAACCGCAAACACCGCTCAACGAGTTGGCCGGTGAATATGTCTTGGGCACTCTGTCTGCCCAACAACGAATCGAAGTAGAACGTCGCCTGCCCCACGAACCTGCGTTGCGCGCAGCGGTTGATGCCTGGGAGGAGCGCTTGTTGCCGCTGACCACCATGGCCGAACCGCAAACCCCGCCGCCCCGGCTGTGGACGAGGATCGAGCGCAGCCTGGATGACTTGCTTGCGCCACCGCAAGCCGTGATACGCGACGTACAAAGTTGGTGGAATAACCTGTCGATCTGGCGCGGACTCGCGGGGGCGGGTCTCGCTGCATCATTGGTGCTGGGCATGACGCTGTTCACGCAGTCCAGATCCACGCCCGCGCCGTCTTATCTGGTGGTGCTGGTTGCGCCCCAGGACAAGGCTCCGGGTTGGGTGATTCAGGCCAGTAATTCCCAGGAAATCCAGCTGATCCCCCTGAGCGTTACCGAAGTGCCCGCCGACAAGGCGCTGGAATTCTGGACCAAAGGCGACGACTGGCAAGGTCCGGTCTCGTTGGGCCTGGTCAAGCCGGGGCAAAGCCTGCAGGTGCCACTGGACAAACTGCCGCCGCTGCAACCCAATCAACTGTTTGAGCTGACGCTGGAACAGGCCACAGGCTCGCCCATCGGCAAACCCACCGGGCCGATCCAGTTCATTGGTCGTGCAGTCAAAGTCATTTGAGGCAGCCGCGCACCATTTTGTTACCCGACGCCCCAGAAAGGAGCGAGACGTAACACCTTGTGACGACTTGCTTCTGGGTGGCATTCGTCAGCGGCGCGCCAGATCTATCAATGGGTGACCGCATATGCCCTCAGCCTACCCGCGTCAAAATCCACACCCAACCTTTTGAATTAGAACGTATTTCCCGTAGGAGCGCGCTTGCCCGCGATGGCGTCAATTCAGCCAAAACGTGCATAGCTGACCCGACGCCATCGCGGGCAAGCGCGCTCCTACAGCTTGGATTCCAATGTTGGTATTTCAATTGCATATGCTTGTACATACAAGTAAAGCCAAGTGCATTGAACAGATCACTGAGGAGTTCTTTCGTGACCGAGAATAACCAACACTGGACCCGTTACCGCGACGTCGAAGTCCGCGCCGCCCGTGGCACCAAGCTCACCGCAAAGAGCTGGATGACTGAAGCGCCACTGCGCATGCTGATGAACAACCTTGATCCGGAAGTGGCCGAGAACCCTAAAGAGCTGGTGGTGTACGGCGGTATCGGTCGCGCGGCGCGGAACTGGGAATGCTACGACAAGATTGTCGAAAGCCTGACCCACCTCAACGATGACGAGACCCTACTGGTTCAGTCCGGCAAACCGGTCGGCGTGTTCAAGACCCACAGCAACGCACCTCGCGTACTGATCGCCAACTCCAACCTGGTGCCACACTGGGCGAGCTGGGAGCACTTCAACGAACTGGATGCCAAGGGCCTGGCCATGTACGGCCAGATGACTGCTGGCAGTTGGATCTACATCGGCAGCCAGGGCATCGTTCAGGGCACTTACGAAACCTTCGTCGAAGCCGGTCGCCAGCATTACAACGGTAGCCTCAAGGGCAAATGGGTACTGACCGCAGGCCTGGGCGGCATGGGTGGCGCGCAACCACTGGCCGCTGGCATGGCCGGTGCGTGCTCGCTGAACATTGAATGCCAGCAGAGCCGCATCGATTTCCGCCTCAAGACCCGCTATGTCGACGAGCAAGCCACCGACCTGGACGACGCCCTGGCGCGCATCGCCAAATACACCGCCGAAGGCAAAGCCATTTCCATCGCCTTGTGCGGCAACGCGGCCGAGATTCTGCCGGAGATGGTCCGTCGTGGCGTACGCCCGGACATGGTCACCGACCAGACCAGCGCCCATGACCCGCTTAACGGTTACCTGCCCAAGGGCTGGAGCTGGGACGAATACCGCGCCCGCTCGCTGACCGAACCCGCCGCAGTGGTCAAAGCCGCCAAGCAATCCATGGCCGAACACGTGAAGGCCATGCTCGCCTTCCAGAAGATGGGCATCCCGACCTTCGACTACGGCAACAACATCCGTCAGATGGCCAAGGAAGAAGGCGTGGAAAACGCATTCGATTTCCCAGGCTTCGTCCCCGCCTACATTCGTCCGCTATTCTGCCGTGGCGTAGGACCGTTCCGCTGGGCCGCGCTGTCGGGCGATCCAGAAGACATCTATAAGACCGACGCCAAGGTCAAAGAGCTGATCCCGGATGACGCGCATCTGCACAACTGGCTGAACATGGCCCGCGAGCGCATTGCCTTTCAGGGCTTGCCAGCGCGCATCTGCTGGGTCGGTCTGGGCCAGCGCGCCAAACTGGGCCTGGCGTTCAACGAGATGGTGCGCAGCGGCGAACTGTCGGCTCCGGTGGTGATTGGCCGTGACCACTTGGACTCCGGTTCGGTCGCCAGCCCGAATCGCGAAACCGAGTCCATGCAGGATGGCTCCGATGCTGTGTCCGACTGGCCGCTGCTCAATGCACTGCTCAACACCGCCAGCGGCGCGACCTGGGTTTCGCTGCACCACGGCGGCGGCGTCGGCATGGGCTTCTCGCAGCATTCGGGGATGGTAATCGTCTGTGACGGCAGCGACGAAGCCGCCGCACGCATCGCCCGCGTGCTGCACAACGACCCGGCCACAGGCGTGATGCGCCATGCCGACGCCGGTTACCAGATCGCCATCGACTGCGCCAATGAGCAGGGGTTGAACCTGCCGATGGTGAGAGGCTAGCGAATCCCTTGTGGGAGCGGTGCTTGCCCGCGATAAGGTCCACGCGATCTAAAGTGAATCGCATCCAGCCTTATCGCGGGCAAGCACCGCTCCCACAAAGGATCTCCAACAGCGCAGAAGGAACCGACCACCCCAAAGGACCGTCAAGTGTCTTGGTATCAGTGTTTGATCTGGAAACTGCCCACATCCATTCGCGAGGAGCGTCACACAATGAAAACCAAGAAGGCACTGTTGTCCACGTTGATTTCCGTGGGTTTGCTCACCAGCGCGGGAGCCAGCCAGGCGGCGGGCTGGTGCGAATCCGGCAAGCCGGTCAAGTTCGCCGGCCTGAACTGGGAAAGCGCCATGCTGCTGACTGACGTGCTGCAAGTGGTCCTGAACAAAGGCTATGGCTGTGAAGTCGACAGCCTGCCCGGCAATTCCATCACCATGGAAAACGCCCTGAGCAGCAACGACATTCAAGTCTTCGCCGAAGAATGGGTCGGCCGCAGTGAAGTGTGGAACAAGGCTGAAAAAGCCGGGAAAGTGGTCGGCGTTGGCAGCCCGGTCAAAGGCGCGGTTGAAGGCTGGTACGTGCCGCGCTACGTCATCGAGGGTGACGCCAAGCGCAAGCTGGAAGCCAAGGCTCCTGACCTGAAATCCATCAGCGATCTGGCTAAATACTCTGCACTGTTCAAAGACGCCGAAGAGCCAGCCAAGGGCCGCTTTTACAACTGCCCGGCAGGCTGGACCTGCGAGCTGGAAAACAGCGAGATGCTCAAGAGCTACGACCTGGAAAGCAAGTACACCAACTTCCGCCCAGGCACAGGCCCGGCGCTGGATGCCGCGATTCTGTCGAGCTACAAACGGGGTGAGCCCATCCTGACTTACTACTGGTCGCCGACCCCGCTGATGGGCCAGGTGGATCTGGTGCGGCTGGAAGAGAAACCGGGCGTGAACAAGAGCATCGACATCAAGGTCGGGTTGTCCAAGGTCTTCCACGAACAGGCATCGGAGCTGGTGTCGGTCATGGAGAAGGTCAACATCCCGATTGACCTGCTGAACGAGAACCTGGCGCGCATGACCAAGGACCGTATCGAATCACCGAAGCTGGCCAAGATCTTCCTCAAGGAACACCCGGAAATCTGGCACGCCTGGGTGACTGAAGAGGCGGCGAAAAAGGTGGATGCTTCGTTGTAGATAAAACGCATTCCCCCTGTGGGAGCGGTGCTTGCCCGCGATACATGAGACGCAGTTAGAAGACACACCGCGTTATCGTTTATCGCGGGCAAGCACTGCTCCCACAGGATTGCATTCCAATTCAGAGAGCACCTTATGTTCCCCGAAAGCTTCACATTCTCCATCGCCAATCTGGTCAATGACTGGGTTGATGCGCTGGTGACCAATTACGGCGATGTTTTCCGGCAGATTTCCGACACGCTGCTGTGGGCCATCGTCAATCTGGAAGGCCTGCTGCGCATGGCTCCCTGGTGGTTGATGCTGGCAATTGTTGGCGGGATTGCCTGGCATGCAACGCGCAAGCTGACCACAACGGCGGTCATCGTCGGCCTGCTGTTTCTGGTGGGCGCAGTCGGGCTGTGGGACAAGCTGATGCAGACACTGGCGCTGATGCTGGTGGCGACAATGATCTCGGTGATCATCGGCATCCCGCTGGGCATCCTCTCGGCGCGCAGCAATCGCCTGCGTTCGGTGCTGATGCCGTTGCTGGACATCATGCAGACCATGCCCAGCTTCGTTTACCTGATTCCGGTACTGATGCTGTTCGGCCTGGGCAAGGTCCCGGCGATTTTCGCCACAGTGATCTACGCCGCGCCGCCGCTGATTCGCCTGACCGACCTGGGCATTCGCCAGGTGGATGGCGAAGTCATGGAAGCAATCAACGCCTTCGGTGCCAACCGCTGGCAGCAATTGTTCGGCGTGCAATTACCCCTGGCCCTGCCAAGCATCATGGCCGGGATCAACCAGACCACGATGATGGCCCTGTCGATGGTGGTGATTGCCTCGATGATCGGCGCTCGCGGCCTGGGCGAAGACGTGCTGGTCGGCATCCAGACCCTCAACGTCGGACGCGGCCTGGAAGCCGGGCTGGCGATTGTGATTCTCGCGGTGGTTATTGACCGCATCACCCAGGCCTACGGCCGACCACGACATGAGGCGAACAAATGAGCACTTCAGAGCCCGACAAAATCGTGGTCCGCAACGTGTACAAGATTTTCGGCAACCGTCACAAGGACGCGCTGGCGATGGTCAGGGACAACCAGAGCAAGGACGAGGTGCTGGCAAAAACCGGCTGTGTAGTGGGCGTGAACGACTTGTCGCTGTCCATTGGCAGCGGTGAAATCTTCGTGATCATGGGCCTTTCAGGTTCGGGCAAATCCACGCTGGTGCGCCACTTCAATCGGCTGATCGACCCCACCAGCGGCGAAATCCTGGTGGATGGCGAAGACATCCTGCAATACGACATGGAAGCCCTGCGCCAATTTCGCCGCAAGAAGATCAGCATGGTGTTCCAGAGCTTCGGCCTGTTGCCGCATAAAACCGTGCAGGACAACGTCGCCTATGGCCTGAAGGTGCGCGGTGAGAGCAAAGAATATTGCGTCGAACGTGCGCAACACTGGATCAGCACCGTAGGCCTGCAAGGTTACGAAAACAAATACCCGCATCAGCTGTCCGGCGGCATGCGTCAACGGGTCGGCCTGGCTCGGGCACTGGCGGCGGATACGGACATCATCCTGATGGACGAGGCTTTTAGCGCACTTGACCCCCTGATCCGCGCCGAAATGCAGGATCAGTTGCTGGAGCTGCAAAGCAACCTGAAGAAAACCATCGTGTTTATCACCCACGATCTGGATGAAGCCGTGCGTATCGGCAATCGCATTGCGATTCTCAAGGACGGGCGGTTGATTCAGGTCGGCACCCCGAAAGAAATCCTCTACTCCCCTGCCGACGAATACGTTGATCGTTTCGTGCAGCGGCGCGCAGTCACTGTGTAAGGAAGCGTGCAGATGCCCCCCGTCGAACAAGTGGTGATTGGTGAAAGTCCGGTCCGTTGGCAAGAGGTGGTCGCAGTGGCTCGCCAGGGTGCGCCACTGGTGCTATCGGCGAGTGCCTGGGCACGGATCGACAACGCCCAGGCCATCGTCGAGCGCATCATTGCCAGCGGCGAGCGGGCGTATGGCATCAACACCGGCCTCGGCGCGCTGTGCAATGTCTCACTCGAAGGAGAGCAACTGAGCCAGCTGTCGCGCAACACTTTGCTCAGTCATGCATGTGGCGTCGGTGTTGCGCTGCCCGATGAGCAGACCCGGGCGATCATCTGTGCGGCAATCATCAATTACAGCCAGGGTAAATCCGGGCTGCATCGGCAAGTGGTCGAGGCTTTGCTGGCTTTGCTCAATCGGCAGATCACACCGCAAGTCCCGTCGCAGGGCTCGGTGGGTTATCTGACCCACATGGCGCACATCGGCATCGCCTTGCTGGGCGTTGGCAACGTCAGCTATCGCGGCCAGATCATGCCGGCGCAGCAAGCACTGGAGGCTGAAGGCTTGAGCCCGGTGATATTGGGCGCAAAAGACGGGCTGTGTCTGGTCAACGGTACGCCGTGCATGACCGGTTTGAGCTGCCTGGCCGTCGCCGATGCGCAGCGCCTGACTCAATGGGCCGATGTCATCGGGGCCATGAGTTTTGAAGCGCTGGGCGGCCAGATCAACGCCTTTGACGCTGAAATCATTGCCCTCAAGCCTCATCCGGGCATGCAAATCGTCGGCAAGAACCTGCGCGCCCTGCTTGAGGGCAGCGAGATGGTGATCAACAGCCACGGCATCCGCACTCAGGACGCGCTAAGTGTCCGTTCGATCCCGCAAGTACACGGCGCGACCCGCGATCAGTGGGTGCATGCCACCCGGCAAATCGAAATCGAGCTGAACTCCGCCACGGACAATCCGCTGCTGCTGGGCACACCCGAGGCTTATCGCGTGGTGTCCCAGGCCAATCCTCATGGCCAGTCGGTTGCCATGGCGGCTGATCTGCTGGCCATTGCCGTGGCTGAATTGGGCTCGATTGCCGAACGCCGGCTGGATCGGCTGATCAACCCGACCATCAGTAACCTGCCGGCGTTTCTGGTCGCCCAGCCGGGCGTCAACTCGGGAATGATGATTGTGCAGTACGTGGCGGCATCGCTCTGTGCGGAAAACCGCCAGTTGGCGCAACCGGCTGTCACCGATAACTTCGTGACGTCGGGGTTGCAGGAAGACCACCTGAGCATGGGCACCAATGCGGCGCTGAAGCTGCACAAGGTGCTGGATAACACCACGCAGATTCTGGCCATCGAATACCTGCTCGCGGCCCAGGCGTTTGAATTTCTGAAGAGCCAGCGGTTCGGTGTCGGCACCGATGCCGCGTGGCGATTGCTACGCGAAACTGTCCCGCCTTACGACGTAGACCGCTGGCTGGCACCGGATATTGCCAGCAGCGCGAAGGTGCTCAAAAGTGAGGAAATGTTGGCAAGGGTCCTGGCGGAACTGGTTCCTGTGGGAGCGGTGCTTGCCCGCGATAAGGCTGGACGCGATTCACTTTAGATCGCTTAAACCGAACCGCTCCCACAGAAGGTCGCAATCCTATGTGGGAGCGAGCTTGCTCGCGAAGTCATTGTTTCAGACCACACATATGTTCTGGCTGTACTGCCCCCTTCGCGAGCAAGCTCGCTCCCACAAGGACCGGGCCAGCCAAACCAAACGTATAGACATCCATGACACCGGATGTCAGCCAGGCGACACCCGACCACAGATGGATTTGGTCGACCCCAACCAGGAGGTATCCTTCGCGCCCTGAGTAACTGGCAGTTCGCTGGAAAGAAACCGGATTGGATTGAAATGACGTCACAGCAAGGTTTGAAACGCGGGCTCTCGGCTCGTCACATTCGCTTCATGGCCCTGGGTTCGGCCATCGGCACCGGCTTGTTCTATGGATCGGCTTCGGCGATTCAGATGGCAGGCCCGGCCGTGTTGCTCGCCTACCTGATCGGCGGCGCGGCGGTGTTCATGGTCATGCGCGCCCTGGGTGAAATGGCCGTGCACAACCCGGTATCCGGTTCGTTCGGCGAGTACGCCAGCACTTACCTGGGCCCCATGGCGGGCTTTGTACTGGGCTGGACCTATGCGTTTGAAATGATCATTGTCTGCATCGCCGACGTGACCGCGTTCGGCATCTACATGGGCTTCTGGTTTCCGGACGTGCCGCGCTGGATCTGGGTCTTGAGCATCGTGTTCCTGATCGGCGCGCTGAACCTGTGCAACGTCAAAGTTTTCGGCGAAACCGAATTCTGGCTGTCACTGCTGAAAGTCAGCGCCATCGTCGCCATGATCGTCGCCGGGCTCGGCCTGTTGCTGTTTGGCGTCAACCTGTCGGCCGACGGCGAGTCAGTCTCCGGGATCAGCAACCTGTGGACGCATGGCGGCTTCCTGCCCAACGGCATCGGCGGCCTGATCGCCTGCTTCGCGGTGGTGATGTTTGCCTTCGGCGGCATCGAGATCATCGGTATCACGGCGGGTGAAGCCAAGGACCCGCAGCAGACCATCCCCCGCGCGATCAACTCAGTGCCGCTGCGGATTCTGCTGTTCTACGTGCTGACTCTGTTCGTGCTCATGGCGCTGTTCCCCTGGACGCAGATCAGCAAGGAAAACAGCCCGTTCGTGCAGATTTTCGCCAGTCTCGGCTTTCCGTGGGCGGCTGCGCTGCTCAATGTGGTGGTGATTTCCGCCGCTGTTTCGGCAATCAACAGTGACGTGTTCGGCGCAGGCCGCATCATGTACGGCCTGGCGCAACAGGGTCAGGCACCTGCAGTCTTCTCCCGCCTGTCCGAACAGGGCGTGCCGTGGATGACCGTGCTGGTGATGGGCGTCGCGCTGCTGGGCGGCGTATGGCTGAACTACAAAATCCCGGAAAACGTGTTCCTGTTGATTGCGTCCATCGCGACCTTCGCCACGGTCTGGGTCTGGTTGATGATCCTGCTGACGCAAGTCGCCATGCGCCGCGCCATGAGCCGCGAAGAAGCTGCACAGCTGAAATTCCCGGTACCGTTCTGGCCTTACGCGCCTGCGGCCGCCATCGTGTTCATGTTGTTTATCTTCGGCGTGCTGGGCTACTTCCCGGACAACCGCATGGCGTTGATCGTCGGCGCGGTCTGGGTGGTGCTGCTGGTCGCCGCCTACTCTTTATGGGTCAAACCGAGCACGCCAAAACGTCCCGGTAGTCCCTCCATCACTGATCGGTAACGCGGAGACTGGAAATGAAAACGCTCTGGAAACACTGTCACGTCGCAAGCATGGCGCAAGGTCAATACTCGATCATCGAGCACGCGGCCATCGTGACCTCCGGAGCGTTGATTGAATGGATCGGCCCACAGGCCGACCTTCCCGAGTCAACCTATGACAGCGTCATCGACCTCAATGGCGCGTGGGTCACGCCGGGCCTGATCGATTGCCACACCCACACCGTGTTCGGCGGCAACCGCAGTGGTGAATTCGAGCAGCGCCTGCAAGGTGTCAGCTACGCCGAAATAGCAGCGGCAGGTGGTGGCATCGCCAGTACCGTGCGCGCCACCCGCGCTGCCAGCGAAGATGAGTTGTACGCCAGCGCCGAACGCCGCTTGCGGCATCTGCTCAAGGACGGCGTGACCACAGTGGAGATGAAGTCCGGTTACGGGCTGGATCTGGCCAGCGAGCGCAAGTTGTTGCGGGTTATCCGCCGTCTCGGCAATACGCTGCCGGTGACCGTGCGCAGCACCTGTCTGGCCGCCCACGCCTTGCCACCCGAGTACGCTGACCGCGCCGACGATTACATCCATCACATCTGCAGCGAGATGTTGCCCGCATTGGCCGAGGAAGGTCTGGTGGACGCAGTCGATGCGTTCTGCGAGTACCTGGCATTTTCTCCGGCGCAGGTTGAACAGGTCTTTATCACCGCCGGCCAATTGGGCTTGCCGGTGAAGCTGCATGCCGAACAGCTTTCTTCACTGGCTGGCTCAAGTCTGGCGGCACGCTACAAAGCACTGTCAGCTGATCATCTGGAGTTCATGACCGAAGCGGACGCCATTGCAATGGGTGCGGCCGGAACCGTTGCCGTGCTGTTGCCGGGAGCCTATTACTTCCTGCGCGAAACCCAGCTGCCGCCCATGGACGCGCTGCGCAAACACGGAGTTGATATCGCCATCGCCAGCGACCTCAACCCCGGCACATCGCCTGCGCTGTCATTGCGTTTGATGCTGAACATGGCGTGCACCTTGTTCCGCATGACACCTGAAGAAGCCTTGGCCGGCGTCACGATCAACGCGGCCAAAGCCCTGGGCATGGGTGAAACACATGGCTCGCTGGAGGTCGGTAAAATCGCTGACTTCGTGGCCTGGGACATCGAACGGCCTGCAGACTTGGCCTATTGGCTGGGGGGGGATTTGGACAAGCGGGTTGTTCGGCATGGGGTTGAATCGGTGATTTAGGCACAGTTTCACTGCGAACTCGAACCCTGTGGGAGCGGTGCTTGCCCGCGATAAGACTGGACGCGATTCACATGATATCTGCGGTGGCCCTATCGCGGGCAAGCACCGCTCCCACAGGGGATTGCATTTCAACACAGCCGCTGTGGGTAATTGAAAGGAGAGATTCATGGACAACGTTCTGAAATTTTCTCGTGGTCGTGTACCGCTACTGATCAGCATGCCTCATGCAGGTCTGCGCCTGACACCCGCAGTCGAGGCCGGGCTGGTGGACGAGGCCCTGAGCCTGCCGGACACCGACTGGCACATTCCCCAGCTCTACGATTTCGCCGCTGAACTGGGCGCAAGTACTCTGGCAGCCGAATATTCGCGCTTCGTGATCGACCTCAATCGCCCATCAGACGACAAGCCGCTGTATGCCGGTGCAACGACCGGGCTATTCCCATCGATCCTGTTCGACGGCGTGCCGCTGTTCAAGGATGGCCAGGCGCCGAGTGCCGAAGAACGGGCGACCTATCTGGAACAGATCTGGACGCCCTACCACCAGACCCTGGAACAGGAACTGGCAAGGCTCAGAGACGAATTCGGCTATGCGCTGCTGTTCGATGCCCACTCGATACGCGGCCATATCCCGCACCTGTTCGACGGCCGTTTGCCGGACTTCAACCTCGGCACCTTCAACGGCGCCAGCTGTGCTGAAGAACTGGCCACACGCCTGGAAGCCACCTGTGCCGCCGCCACCGACTACAGCCACGTACTCAACGGCCGCTTCAAAGGCGGCCACATCACCCGCCAATACGGTGACCCGGCCAACAACATCCATGCCGTGCAACTGGAGCTGGTGCAAGCGACCTACATGGATGAGTTCGTGCCATTCCACTACCGGCCGGACCTGGCTGAACCGACGCGGGTGGTGTTGAGGGAGTTGGTCGAGGGGATGATCGGTTGGGGCAAGGCTAAGTACGGCCGTTGATTTGCCTCACCCTGTGGGAGCGGTGCTTGCCCGCGATACATGAGACGCGGCAGGAAGACCCACCGCGTTATCGTTTATCGCGGGCAAGCACCGCTCCCACAGGTTCAGCGCCGACAGCCAGCGCTTACTTCTTCAACAACCGCAACCCGTTGAACACCACCAGCAAACTCACGCCCATGTCGGCGAACACCGCCATCCACATGGTCGCCATGCCGGTAAAGGTCATCACCAGGAAGATCGCCTTGATCACCAGTGCCAGGTAAATGTTCTGCTTGAGCACCGTCGATGTCAGTTGCGACAGGCGAATAAACGCAGGGATTTTGCGCAAATCGTCGTCCATCAGCGCGACATCAGAAGTTTCTATGGCGGTATCCGTACCGGCAGCAGCCATGGCGAAACCGATCTCCGAACGCGCCAGTGCGGGCGCATCGTTGATACCGTCGCCAACCATCCCGACCCGATGACCTTTGGCATACAACGCTTCGATTGCCTCCAGCTTGTCCGTCGGCATCAGGTTGCCCTGAGCCGAGTCAATACCGACCTGCGCGGCAATGGCCTTGGCCGTATGCGGGTTGTCACCGGTGAGCATCAGGGTTTTGACCCCCAGCTCATGCAGCTGCTGAATCGCTTCGCGACTGCTGTCTTTCACCGTGTCGGCCACCGCGAATAACGCCAGTGGACCGGAACGATCCAGTAACAGCACGACGCTCTTGCCCTGCTGCTCGAGCGCATCGAGCTGCGCCTCAAGCTGGGGTGAACACAGACCAAGTTCTTCAACCAGACGATGGTTGCCCAGATGATAAAGCTCGCCATTGATCTCGCCGCGCACACCGCGCCCTGCCAGCGCTTCGAAGGCGCCGACTTCATGAGCCTGCATATCCTGCGCGGCCGCCTTGGCAATTGCTTGGGATACAGGATGATCCGAGCGACCCGCCAGGCTCGCCGCCACACGCGGTGCCAGTTCCGCCGCTGTGGGCTCAAGCAATACAAAGTCGGTCTGCACCGGTTTGCCGTGGGTGATCGTGCCGGTTTTGTCCAAGGCCAGGTAATCCAGCTTGTGGCCCATTTCCAGGTACACGCCGCCCTTGATCAAAATGCCTTTGCGCGCTGCCGCAGCCAGGCCGCTGACAATGGTCACCGGCGTGGAAATCACCAGTGCACAAGGGCACGCCACCACCAGCAAGACCAACGCGCGATAGATCCAGTCGAACCAGACCGCGCCCATGAACAGCGGCGGGATGATTGCCACACCCAGCGCGAAGAGGAACACAGCCGGGGTGTAGATACGCGAGAAGCTGTCGACGAAGCGCTGGGTCGGCGCCCGTGAGCCTTGGGCTGCTTCCACGGCGTGAATGATCCGCGCCAGAGTGGAGTTGTTGGCAGCGGCGCTCACGCGATATTCAAGCGCACCGGCCTGGTTGATGGTCCCGGCAAACACCTTGTCACCGATGGTTTTTTCCACGGGCAGGCTTTCGCCGGTAATCGGTGCCTGGTCGATGGTCGAGTTCCCCGAGACCACCTCACCGTCCAGCGCAACTCGCTCACCCGGCTTTACCCGGACGATAGCGCCCAACTCGATACTTTTAGCTTCCACTTCGAGCCACTGACCATCAGCCTGCTGCACGGTTGCCAGCTCGGGGGTCAGCTGCATCAAGCCGCTGATGGCGTTGCGGGCGCGGTCCAGGGACTTGGCCTCGATCAACTCGGCGACGGTGAACAGGAACATCACCATCGCTGCTTCTGGCCATTGCCCGATCAGCACCGCGCCTGTCACCGCAATGCTCATCAGCGCGTTGATGTTGAGATTGAGGTTTTTGAGGGCAATCCAGCCTTTCTTGTAGGTGCCCAAACCGCCGCTGAGGATGGAAACTAGCGCCACCACGGCCACCACCCAATTCGGAGCCAGCGCGCCGAAGTGGATCACCTCGGCAGCCAATGCCGTGACGCCCGACAACGCCAGGGGCCACCAGGCTTTCTTGACCACCGGTGCCGGTGCTGCATCAGCGCCCTCTTCAATCGGCTCGGCCTGCATGCCCAACGAGGCAATGGCATCGCGAATCGGCTCGGTGGATGGCAGCTCATGCCAGACGCCCAACACACGATTGATCAGATTGAACTCAAGCTTTTGCACACCCGCCAGCTTGCCCAGTTTGTTCTGGATAAGCGTTTGCTCTGTAGGGCAATCCATCTGCTCAATGCGGAACGTACTGAGTTGGCCGCCAGAGGCAGGCGCATCGCCGAACGAAACTACCGCAGGCGCGGCTTTTGTAGAGCAGCAGCTATGGGCGTGCGCAGCATGATCGTGGGCTTTATCGCCTTGATCGTGCTGGGAATGATCGTGTTCTGCGTGTTCTGCGTGATCGTGTTTGCCGTGAACGGGGGTCAACTGGCTCATGGTCCGGTCCTTTAACGTGCTTGTTGCCAAGTGAACACCCTGTAGCCACTATAGGGTCAAGCACTGAAACAGGAATAGCGATCATGAAGATTGGCGAATTGGCAAAACTGACCGATGCGCAGGTGGAAACCATCCGTTATTACGAGCGTGAGGGCCTGCTGCCGGCTCCGGCGCGCAGCGATGGCAACTATCGGTTGTACACCCAGGCGCATGTCGAGCGGCTGACCTTCATTCGTAATTGCCGCAGCCTGGACATGACCCTCGACGAGATCCGCAGCCTGCTCAACCTGCGCGACAGCCCGCAAGACCAGTGCGAAAACGTCAATGCGTTGATTGATGAGCATATCGAACACGTCAACGCCCGAATCACCAGCCTCCAAGCCTTGCAGACGCAATTACTGGACTTGCGCCAGCGTTGCAGCGACGGCGCACCGGATCATTGCGGGATTCTGGATCGACTGGAAGTCAGCGGCAGCGTAGTGACCGCGGATGTAGAGCATTCCCATGTGGGCAGGAGTCATGGGCATTGAGGGGCATGGTTAACGCCTTAACCCTCTGTGGGAGCGACCGGGGTGGCGCTCCACCTTGCTCGCGAAGGCCATTTTCCAGACTCAGCAAATGTGCCGCTCGTACTGGCCCTTTCGCGAGCAAGCTCGCTCCCACGGATTCAAACAGACAACTAAACCGCCATCGGCGCGGTCATCGCCGGATGGTGCTCATAACCTTCCAGCGAGAAGTCCGAAGGCTCGATCTGCTCCAGCCACTCCGGCTGATACACACCGGTCTTGGCAAACTCAGGCACACGATCGGATATCACCAGCTTCGGCATCGGGTAGGGCTCGCGCTTGAGCTGTTCGTTGAGCATGTCCAGGTGGTTTTCGTAGACATGAGCATCACCAATGAAATACGTGAACCAGCGCGGCGTGTAGCCCGTCAGCCGACCGATCAGGCTCAGCAGAGCCGCGCCTTCGGTCAGGTTGAACGGCGTGCCCAACCCTAGATCATTCGAGCGGATGTACAAGGTCAGGGAGATTTCTTTGGTCTCCTGATTCGGGTGGAACTGATACAGCAGATGGCACGGCGGCAAGGCCATCTCATCAAGTTGTGCGCAGTTCCAGCCGTGGAACAGAATACGACGGCTGCCCGGATCCTTGATGATCGTGTCGACGCACTGGCGAATCTGATCGATGGCCTTGTACAGCACAACGTAGGCCTGACCGTCTTCTTCGGACTGGGCAATCTGCTGATAGCCCTGGCTGATCGCCAGCTCGATGGCTTTCGGGTTGCTCAGGTCGATGCGCTTGTAGGCAGGCCACTTGCGCCACTGCACGCCGTAGATTTCGCCCAGATCGTCCTCGCCCTTGCGGAACGGGTTATCCAGCCATTGGGCGTTTTCGTTGGCGTTCTGGTCCCAGACCTTGCAGCCCAGCTCGCGGAATTCGGCGGCATTGTTCACGCCGCGCAGGAAGCCGACCATCTCGCCAATCGCGGATTTGAAAGCCATGCGCCGGGTGGTGATCGCCGGGAAGCCTTCCTTGAGGTCATAACGCAACATGGCGCCGGGAAAACTGATGGTTTTCACGCCGGTGCGGTTGGCCTGCAAGGTCCCGTTCTTGATGACGTGGGCGACTAATTCCAGATATTGCTTCATAAATTACCTGCATCGGTGAATCCGCCGGGCAGCTGGCCCGGCGTTTCGGTGTTATACCGCCGCGTTCTTGCTGGCGGGGGCGCGGTTGTAGGCCAGCCAGATCAGCACGGCACCGGCGATGATCATCGGCAGGCTGAGGATCTGCCCCATGGTGACCCAACCCCACGCGAGATAGCCCAGTTGCGCGTCCGGCATGCGGACGAACTCGACGAGAAAACGGAAAATCCCGTAAAACAGCGCGAACATGCCGGAAATGGCCATGGTTGGGCGCGGTTTACGCGAGAACAGATAGAGAATCACGAACAGTGCAACGCCTTCCAGTGCGAACTGATACAGCTGCGACGGATGACGCGGCAATTGCGCCGGATCGCTGAACGGCGGAAAGATCATCGCCCACGGCAAATCGGTCGGCTTGCCCCACAGCTCGGCATTGATGAAGTTACCGATACGACCGGCACCCAGGCCGATCGGCACCATCGGCGCAATAAAATCCATCAGCTCGAAGAACGACTTGCCGTTACGCCGGCCGAACCACCAGGCAGCAATCATCACCCCGACGAACCCGCCATGGAACGCCATGCCGCCCTTCCAGACTTCGAAGATCAGCAACGGATTGGCAATGTACGCCGGCAGATCGTAGAACAGCACATAGCCCAGCCGCCCACCGACGATCACGCCCATGGCCAGCCAGAAAATCATGTCGGAGAGCTTTTCCTTGGTCCAGGTCGGATCAAAGCTGTTCAGGCGGCGCGAAGCCAGCAGCCATGCGCCGCCGATGCCAACCAGATACATCAAACCGTACCAGTGAATTTGCAGCGGGCCGATAGCCACCGCCACCGGGTCAATCTGCGGGTAAGGCAGCATTGGGACTCCTTAAAAGGGAAACTCTTGCGAGCACTGAACCAGAACACTAAAGCAGAGAACGTAAACCCACGCTGAACAGCCGCACAGCGCGAGCCCGCAAATGAGAACGGCATACTACCGGAGCGAGGCGTCCGGCTCTAGCAGCGTGCGATGGAAGTCAGCTTCAGTGATGGGTACAGTGGCTGAAAAAAGGAGTACCGCATGTGTCTGATCGTGTTCGCCTGGCGCCCTGCCCATGCCCAGCCGCTGATTGTGGCGGCCAATCGTGACGAGTTCTACGCCCGCCCGACCCAGCCCCTGGCGCAATGGGCCGACGCGCCGCAGGTTTATGCTGGTCGCGACCTTGAAGCCGGCGGCACCTGGCTCGGCGTCAATGCCGACGGGCGCTTCGCGGCGCTGACCAATATCCGCAACCCTGCTCTGCCGCTGGGTCAACGCTCCCGGGGCGAGCTGGTTGCGCAGTTTTTGACCGGTGATATGTCGATCGAAAGCTATCTGGCGGAGGTCGCGCACAGATCTGATGAATACGGCGGCTTCAATCTATTGGTGGGTAATCGTGAACAGCTGTACTACCTGAGCAGCGCCAGCCGTGAGCCGCAGTTGCTGGGTGAGGGTGTTTATGGGTTATCAAACGCCGGGCTGGACACGCCCTGGCCGAAAGTCAGAAAAGCCAGGGCGGCCCTCGAAACGCAGCTGGAAACCCCAGACCCTCTGGCGCTCATGGCACTGCTCAGCGACCCGGATACTGCGCCAACGTCCGAATTGCCTGATACGGGCGTCAGCCTCGCAACCGAGACCCTATTGTCGAGCCTGTTTATCGCCAGCCCGAACTACGGGACCCGCGCCAGTACCGTGTTGATCGTCAATGCCGATGGCAGCCGACAGTTCATCGAACATAGCTTTGGGCCGTATGGCGGGAGATTGGGGGAAGTGTCTCTGACCTTGTAGGAGCTGCCGAAGGCTGCGAATGGGGTATATCTGATACACCAATTCGCAGCCTTCGGCAGCTCCTACAGGTTCCGGGTCAACTCAGTGCCCTTTGATCGACCCCGGATTGATCATCCGCGACAGCCCGAGGTTTTTCAGTGCCAGCTGCAGGGAGCTGCTGATCACTTGCGGGTTGTCGTTGGTCATCAGTTGCGCCAGCAATTCCTTGGCTTTGCTCAGGTGGATCTGGCGCAGCATCCACTTCACTTTCGGCAGGTTGGTGGAGTTCATCGACAGACTGTCGAAGCCCATCGCCATCAACAACACCGCAGCGGCAGGATCACCGGCCATTTCACCGCAGATGCTGACCGGCTTGCCTTCGGCATGAGCGTCGCGCACCACGTTCTGCAACGCTTGCAGCACCGCAGGGTGCAGGTAGTCATACAGATCGGCTACCCGCGGGTTGTTGCGATCCACCGCCAGCAGGTACTGGGTCAAGTCGTTGGAGCCCACTGACAGGAAGTCCACCTGACGCGCCAGATCGCGAGTCTGATAAACCGCCGCAGGCACTTCGATCATCACGCCTACAGGAGGCATCGGCACGTCGGTGCCTTCGTCGCGGACTTCACCCCAGGCGCGGTGGATCAGGTGCAGGGCCTCTTCCACTTCGTGGGTGCTGGAAATCATCGGCAGCAGGATCCGCAGGTTGTTCAAGCCTTCACTGGCCTTGAGCATGGCGCGGGTCTGCACCAGGAAGATTTCCGGGTGATCGAGGGTGACGCGAATGCCACGCCAGCCCAGAAACGGGTTTTCTTCCTTGATCGGGAAGTAGGACAGCGCTTTATCGCCGCCGATGTCCAGGCTGCGCATGGTGACCGGCAGGGGATGGAAAGCGGCCAACTGCTCGCGATAGATCGCCAACTGCTCTTTTTCACTGGGGAAGCGCTGCTGGATCATGAACGGCACTTCGGTGCGATACAGCCCCACACCTTCTGCGCCACGCTGCTGGGCGCGGGCCACGTCAGCCAGCAAGCCGGTGTTGACCCACAAAGGCATGCGGTGCCCGTCCAGCGTCACGCAAGGCAATTCGCGCAGCGCGTCCAGGCCTTGAGACAACTGACGTTCTTCTTCGACCACCGTGGCGAACTGCTTGCGCATGGTGTCGCTGGGGTTGGTGAAGACTTCGCCGTGGTAGCCATCGACGATCAGCTCGATGCCATCCACCTTGGAATACGGCAGATCGACCACGCCCATGACCGTCGGAATGCCCATGGCTCGTGCCAGGATCGCGACGTGGGAGTTGCCGGAGCCGAGTACCGAAATCAGACCGACCAGCTTGCCTTCCGGCACTTCGCCGAGCATGGCGGGCGAAAGCTCTTCGCTGACCAGAATCGTGTTGTCGGGATAAACCAGAGTCTGCTGCCGGGCTTCCTGCAGATAGGCCAGCAGGCGACGACCCAGATCCTTGACGTCCGACGCCCGCTCGCGCAGGTAATCGTCGTCCATCAATTCGAAACGTTTGACGTGTTCGTTGACCACCGAACGCAAGGCACCCTGCGCCCACTGGCCGGTCTTGATAACGTTCGTGACTTCACTGCCCAGCGAGGCATCGTCGAGCATCATGAGATAAACGTCGAACAACGCGCGCTCTTCCGGGCGCAGCTGATTGGCGAGCTTGGCGGACAACGCGCGCATGTCGCTGCGCACGCCTTCCAGCGCGGTCTGGAACAAGGCCAGCTCGGCCTGGATATCACTGACGGTTTTGTCCGGAACCACTTCCAGATCGGCAGGCGGCAACATGACCACCGCCACGCCAACCGCCGCGCCGGGAGAACCGGCGACGCCGACGAATTTTGCTTCCTGAATACCTTTGCCCTGACGACCCAGACCGCGGATCGAGCCAGTGGCTTCAGCGTGGGCAATAACGCCTGCGAGCTGCGCGCTCATGGTGACGAGGAAGGCTTCCTCGCCCTCATCAAACTGACGGCGCTCCTTTTGCTGGATCACCAACACGCCCACCACACGACGGTGGTGGATGATCGGCGCGCCAAGGAAAGATGCGTAGCGCTCTTCACCGGTTTCGGCAAAGTAGCGATAACGAGGGTGATCGGCTGCGTTTTCGAGGTTCAGCGGTTCTTCACGGGTGCCGACCAGACCCACCAGGCCTTCGTTCGGCGCCATGCTGACTTTGCCGATAGAGCGCTTGTTCAGGCCCTCGGTTGCCATCAGCACGAAGCGATTGCTTTCGGGATCGAGCAAATAGACCGAGCAGACTTGGCTGCCCATGGCCTCTTTGACGCGTAACACAATAATCCCCAACGCCGCCTTGAGATCCTTGGCGGAGTTAACTTCCTGGACGATCTTGCGCAGCGTATTGAGCATGGCTCGGGGTCGAACTCCGTGTCAGTCGCGCGATAAAAGGCGCGGGGCAAGCTCTTTGAGTGCGCGTCGATACACCTCGCGCTTGAATGTCACCACCTGACCCAGCGGATACCAATAACTGACCCAGCGCCAGCCATCGAACTCCGGTTTCCCGGTCAAATCCATCCGCACCCGCTGCTCATTGGAGACCAGGCGCAGGAGAAACCATTTTTGCTTCTGGCCGATGCACAACGGTTGGCTGTGCGTCCTGACCAGTCGTTGCGGCAGACGATAGCGCAACCAGCCCCGGGTACAGGCAAGAATTTGCACATCTTCACGTTCCAGCCCGACTTCTTCGTTCAATTCACGATAAAGCGCGTCTTCCGGCGTCTCCTGCGGGTTGATACCACCCTGTGGAAACTGCCAGGCATCTTGGTTGATTCGCCGAGCCCATAGGACTTGGCCGGAGTCGTTTGTCAGAATTATCCCGACATTAGGACGGAAACCATCGGGGTCGATCACGGCAACAACCTCGCAAACGCATGTCACCGCATTGTTCCACAAAGCCGCTCAAAGCAGCAACGAGCCGTAGCAGGTTATGTGAAGACTTGTGAAAACCTCGTATTCTGGTGCTCTTTTTTCAGTCATTTCAGCGAGTAACCGCATGCGTCTGGCTTTATTCGACCTCGACAACACCCTTCTGGGCGGCGACAGCGATCACGCGTGGGGGGATTACCTGTGCGAACGCGGCATCCTTGACAGCGTGACCTACAAGACCCGCAACGATGAGTTTTATCAGGATTACCTGGCCGGGACCTTGAACCTCACCGACTATTTGAACTTCAGCCTGGAGATTCTCGGCCGTACGGAAATGGCGCAGCTCGACGAATGGCATCGCGACTTCATGCGCGACTGCATTGAGCCCCTCATGCTGCCCAAGGCACTGGAATTGATCGCTAAACATCGCGAAGCCGGTGACAAGCTGGTGGTGATCACCGCGACCAACCGCTTCGTGACCGCGCCGATCGTTGCGCAACTGGGCATCGATACGCTGTTGGCGACTGAATGTGAAATCATCGACGGCCGTTATAGCGGGCGTACCACCGACGTGCCGTGCTTCCGCGAAGGCAAGGTGACGCGCCTCAATCGTTGGCTGGAAGAGAATCAGCTCAGCCTGGAGGGCAGCTATTTCTACAGCGACTCGCTGAACGACCTACCGCTCTTGGAACAAGTCGCCAACCCGGTGGCAGTGGATCCGGATCCGAAGCTGCGCGCTGAAGCTGAAAGCCGAGGCTGGCCGGTGATCACGCTGCGCGATTGATCTGTGGAACGCAATTCCCCCTGTGGGAGCGAGGCTTGCCCGCGATAAGGAGACCTCGGTCTAAAGTGAATCCGCGTCCAGCTCTATCGCGGGCAAGCACCGCTCCCACAGGTGATCACATTCCAAGGCAAGCCCGGGCTCAAACCGGCTTGGCCCCCATCAACCCGGCAATGGCGATAAAACACACCACGCAAATTACCGCCAACGCCAAGGTGAATTTCTGACCGCCCCTGCCCGGTTCGATCCGCAGCCGATTCAAGCGCGCCACCAGCCAGATCCAGCTCAGCGTGCCCAGGGTGTAGAGCACGCTACTGCCTAGAATCCAGGTTTGCCCCAACGACCAACCCACCAGATGCGCCAGCCACCAGCCAGTGATCGGCATGGTCAGCAGGCAAAGCCCCATCAGAATCCAGGCGAACAACCGCGGGCGCAGCAGCAGGCGGGTGTGATTGTCAGTAAAACCGGCGCGACGGCCTTTGATCAGCCAAATCGTCAAACCGAGAGCGCTGAATAAAAACAGCACAGTCGCCACAATGTGCAGGGTTTTAAGGGCGGTGAAATGTTCCATTTTCGGTTGGTTCCAGTTGTGCCAATTGGTTGGACATAATGTCCGGGACAACAAATTCCCCTGTGGGAGCGAGCTTGCTCGCGAAGAGGCCGGGCATCCAAATATATTTCGGATGGCAGGAACATTGTCTTCGCGAGCAAGCTCGCTCCCACAGGGTTTCCGCCAGCTCCCTTTTTGCGCTTACCCTAGAAACAGCTTATAAGCCGGATTCTCGCTCTCATCCCAATACGGATAACCAATCTCGGCCAATGCCGCCGGGATCAGGTGCCGTTCGTCTTCAGGCACTACCAGGCCTGCCACCACACGGCCATCTGCTGCGCCGTGGTTGCGGTAGTGGAACATCGAGATGGTCCATTGCCCGCCCAGCTTGTTGAGGAAGTTGAACAGCGCACCCGGGCGTTCCGGGAACTCGAAGCGGAACACCACTTCGTCACTGACCCGCTCGGCGTGCCCGCCAACCATGTGCCGAATGTGCAGCTTGGCCAGTTCGTTGTCGGTCAGGTCAGTCACCGGGAAGCCTTGGGCGATGAGACTGGAGACCAGTTCTGAACGCGGGTCGGTGTCCGGGTGAGTCTGCACGCCGACGAAGATGTGCGCTTCGCGGTCGGTGTGGTAACGGTAGTTGAATTCGGTGATCTGCCGCTTGCCAATGGCCTGGCAAAACGCCTTGAAGCTGCCCGGCTGCTCGGGAATGGTCACCGCGATGATGGCTTCGCGACCTTCGCCCAGCTCGGCGCGCTCGGCCACGTGGCGCAGGCGGTCGAAGTTGACGTTGGCACCGGAATCGATGGCCACCAGGGTCTGGCCACTGACGCCGTAATGCTCGACGTACTTCTTGATCCCGGCCACGCCCAATGCGCCGGCCGGCTCGGTGATCGAGCGGGTGTCGTCGTAGATGTCCTTGATCGCCGCGCAGATTTCATCGGTGCTGACGGTGATCACTTCATCGACGTAATCCTTGCAGATGTCGAAGGTGTACTGGCCGATCTGCGCCACTGCCACGCCGTCGGCAAACAGCCCGACCTGCTGCAACACCACGCGCTCGCCGTAGGCCATGGCCTGTTGCAGGCAGTTGGAATCGTCCGGCTCGACGCCGATGACCTTGATGTCCGGGCGCAGGTATTTGACGTAGGCCGCGATCCCGGCGATCAATCCACCACCGCCCACCGGGACGAAAATCGCGTCCAGTGGCCCTTGATGCTGGCGCAGGATTTCCATTGCCACCGTGCCTTGCCCGGCAATGGTGTCAGGGTCGTCATACGGGTGGATGTAGACGAAGCCCATTTCCTCGACCAGTTTCAGCGAGTAGGCCAGCGCTTCGGGGAATGAATCGCCATGCAACACCACTTTGCCGCCACGGGAGCGCACGCCCTCGACTTTAATTTCCGGGGTGGTCTTGGGCATCACGATGGTGGCTTCAACGCCCAGGGTCTTGGCGGCCAGCGCCAGGCCCTGTGCATGGTTGCCAGCTGACGCGGTGACCACGCCACGGGCCAGTTCTTCCGGGCTCAGTTGCGCCAGCTTGTTGTACGCACCGCGAATCTTGAAGGAGAACACTGGCTGCAGGTCTTCACGCTTGAGCAACACCTGATTGCCCAGCCGCTCGGACA
>Ga0247729_10000237_pt1 | contig 24830 bp, 20 predicted proteins | sample UWRJL133311R2_FD_180958 | JGI IMG/M metagenome (GOLD analysis project Ga0247729, IMG submission 180958) | Plant litter microbial communities from Arlington Agricultural Research Station in Wisconsin, United States - UWRJ-L133-311R-2 | ecosystem: Environmental > Terrestrial > Plant litter >... | reverse complement strand
CTACGGCTACTGCGCCAAGCACGGCTGTGTCCAACACATTCTCTATACAAGGAGCAACATGAGCGCATTCGCGAAGGTTTCGGCCTCCCGCTCACGGTCCCTCAAGGCTACGATCAGCGGCATCGCTCTTCTCGGCGCCAGCGCACTCATCCTGAGCGGCTGTGCAACGACGGAGGCCACCCCTGAAGCAGGCGGCGACCTCAGCCTCAAGATCGGTACGATCCTCCCGCAGACGGGTACCCTCGCGGTCCTCGGCCCGCCCGAGTTCGCCGGTGTTGACCTCGCAGTAGCAGACATCAACGCAGCCAAGGCCGGAATTGAAATCTCGGTCGAGCACGCTGACTCTGGTGACACCACCACCGACATCGCCACGCAGTCGGCGACCAAGCTCATCGCAGACGGCGTCTCCGCTGTCATCGGTGCCGCTTCGTCGGGTGTCTCGAAGACGTTCATCGACCAGGTGACGCAGGCTGGCATCGTCCAGATCTCGCCCGCCAACACGTCGCCCGACTTCACCGACTACGCCGATGACGGCTACTACTGGCGCACCGCTCCCTCCGACGTTCTCCAGGGTCGTATCCTCGGAAACAAGATCGTCGCGGACGGCGCAACCAGCGTAGGCATCCTCTACATGAACGACGCGTACGGAACCGGCCTCGAGAGCAACCTCAAGGAGACCCTCGAGGCGAACGACGTCACCATCTCGGGCGAAGAGATCTTCGAGCCCGCGTCGACCGACTTCAACTCGGCCATCACCACGCTTCTCGACTCCGACCCCGACGCACTCGTCGTCATCTCGTTCGACGAGATCACCACGATCGCGGAGCAGCTCGCATCGAAGGGCTTCGACTTCTCGAAGCTCTACGGAGTTGACGGCAACTACGGTGTAATCACCGCAGAAGACACCAACGTCGACATCGCCGGTGCCCAGTTCACGAACCCGGGCGTCAACGCGACGACCGAGTTCCAGGACAAGCTGCAGGCCCTCGTCAAGGAGCAGGGCGGCGACCCGCTCGACGTCTTCAGCTACTCGGCTGAGGCGTACGACGCAACCACCCTCCTCGCTCTCGCATCCATCGCCGGTGGCGCCACCGACGGTGCGACGATCAAGGACAACCTGCAGGCAGTTTCTGAAGGCGGAACCGAGTGCACCAGCTTCGCTGACTGCGCCGAGCTGCTGACGGACGACCCGAAGACGGACATCGACTACACCGGTCTCTCGGGCCCGATCACGTTCGACGCCAAGGGTGACCCGACCGAGGCTTACGTCTCGATCTACAAGTACGACGCCGGAAACGTGACGTCGTGGGTCGAGCAGGTCTACGGCAAGCTCGAGTAACTCCCAGCTCAACCAGTAAAGAGGGTCCGACCGAAAGGTCGGGCCCTCTTTCGTTTACCCCCGGGGAGGTACTGCGGATGAGGTGGGGCTAGTCCCAGTTGCAGTAATCGGCGATGTAGGCGTACACCTGTTTCTTGAGCGCCGTGCTGGCAGCCACCGGGTAGGTGAGCTCCCTGGCGTCGAGCGTGACGGCGAGAGGAAAAAACGTTCCGCGCTTGTCCTCGGCCACCGTGTGCAGGCGGCAGTTGTTCGGGATGAAGTCGAGAGTGACGGTGAGCGGCGCTGAGGCGGCCGTGAGCGTCTTTTCGACACTCCACCCGGCGCTCGATGGCGATCGCACCAGAATCGTGTCAGAGACGCTGTGCACGGTCACCGAGCCTGCGCTGCCGGTCGGGGTGAAGGTGAGGTCGAGCAGTGCGGTGAGTTCACCGTCGCGGCTCGCTGTACGCAGCTTCTCGGCGAAAGCGACGTCGACGATCGCGCCGACGGCATCCGCCGCGCAGTCCTGGGCGGTGACCGTGGCGATGGCGTCGAACGGATCTGACGGGGTCACCGTCGCCGACCCGGCCGAACCGTCGGGAAGGGTGAAGTCGAGGGCGACGCTCGAGTCGCTTGCGCCGGTGGACCCTGGCTTGCCGGCACAGTCCGCCGCCGCGAGTTGCACGCGCAGGTTGGTCGTCGTGCCCGGCTCGATGGTCGCCGGGCGATTCCAGGCCGCCGGCGCGACGAAGCCGGCGGAGTCGAAGCTCGCCCGCGTCACGGTGATCGCCTCTGCGCCATCGTTGCTGACGACGATCTCGAGCCGACGCGGGCCGTAGTCGTCACGGTTCTGCTGGATGGAGACGCTGACCCCGCTCGGCAGCGGCGCCGGGTCAGGCGAACATCCGGCGAGCAGCCCGGTGGCCAGGAGTGCACAAACACCGATCGCCCCCGCGCGAACGGGGGCGATCGGTGTTACGCAGTCCATGCTGCCGGGGTGGATCAGGCCTGTGCGGCCTTCGCCTTGTCCTGGTCGGCAGCGAGTGTTCCGAGGTAGAGCTCGATGACCTTCGGGTCGTTCATGAGCTCGCGGCCGGAGCCGGTATAGGCGTCCTTGCCGTGGTCGAGAACGTACCCGCGGTCGCAGATCTGCAGGGCGCGGCGGGCGTTCTGCTCGACGATCATGACCGAGACGCCGGCGCGGTTGATTGCGGCTACGTTGATGAAGGTCTCGTCCTGGCGCACCGGTGACAGACCCGCGCTCGGCTCGTCGAGCAGCAGCACGCTGGGGTCCATCATGAGCGCGCGCGACATCGCGACCATCTGGCGTTCTCCACCCGAGAGCGACCCGGCGCGCTGCTTGAGGCGCTTGGTCAGCTCGGGAAAGAGGTCGGTCACGAAACCGAGGCGCTCCTTGAAGCGCTTCGGGGCCTGGTACATGCCCATCTCGAGGTTCTCTTCGATAGTGAGGCTGGGAAACACGTTGTTGTTCTGCGGAACCATGCCGACACCCTTGGTGACGAGCTTGTCAGCCTTGAGGCCGGTGATGTTCTCGCCCTTCAGCATGATCGCTCCGCCGCGGACGTTGACCTGCCCGAAGATGGCCTTGAGCAGCGTGGACTTTCCCGCGCCGTTCGGGCCGATGATCCCGACGAGCTCACCCTTGGCGACATAGACGTTGCATCCGTTGAGGATGTTGACGCCCGGCAGGTAACCGGCGGTCAGATCGCTGGTCTCCAGTACGATTTCACTCACTGGATTGCCTCTTTCTTGATTTCGATCTCTTCCTTGACCAGGTCGGACTCCATCTCCGACGCGATCTCGCGCTGGCCGGTGAGGGTTCCGAGGTCGGTGTCGTGGTGCGCACCGAGGTACGCATCGATGACGGCCGGGTCGTTCATGACTTCACCGGGCGGGCCTTCGGCGACGATGCGGCCTTCGGCCATGACGACGACCCAGTCTGCGATCTCGTTGACCATGTGCATGTCGTGTTCGACGAACAGCACCGTCATTCCCTCGGACTTGAGGTCCTTGATGTGGTGAAGCAGCGACTGCGTCAGGGCGGGGTTGACTCCGGCCATCGGTTCGTCGAGCATGACCAGTTCCGGCTCGCTCATGAGGGCGCGGGCCATCTCGAGCAGCTTGCGCTGTCCACCGGACAGGCTCGCCGCGTAGTCCTCGGACTTCACGTCGAGCTTGAACTTGGCGAGCAGCTTCATGGCGCGGTCGGTGATCTCGTCCTCGCGCGGCTTCCACAGCGGGCGGATGAGGGCGGTGAACATATTCTCGCCGCCCTGCTTCTTGGCGCCGAGAAGCATGTTCTCGAGAACCGTGAGCAGCCCGAGCGCCTTCGTCAGCTGGAAGGTGCGGACCATTCCGAGGCGGGCGACCTTGAAGGCCGGCACGCCTGCCAGGTTCTTATCCGCGAAGGTCCAGGTGCCGGTGTTCGGCTTGTCGAACCCGGTGAGCAGGTTGAAGAAGGTCGTCTTGCCGGCACCGTTCGGCCCGATGAGAGCCGTGATGGCTCCGCGCGGGATTTCGAGGTGCTCGACGTTGACGGCCTGCAGGCCACCGAAGGTGCGGGTGACATTGTCGGCGACGATGATCGGGTCGCGCTTGGCTACACCCGGTGCGATCGGTCCGCTGACGAGTTCTGAAACGGGGGTGCGATTAGACATTGAAGAACGACTCCTTCTTCTTGCCGAAGATGCCCTGGGGCCTAAATATGACGAGCAGCATGAGCGCGACTCCAACGAGGATGAAGCGGATCGGGCCCTGCTGGATCGTGCTGATCGGGATCCATCCCTCGCGGACGGCGATGCCGAGCAAGCCGTCGGAGAGCGAGAGAGTGACCCAGAAGATGATGGAACCGACAACCGGCCCGAGGACCGTCGCAGCACCACCCAGAAGCAGGATCGTGTAGAGGAAGAAGGTCAGCTGCGTGCCGTAGTTGTCCGGCTGCAGCGACCGCGGGAGGATGAAGAGCGCCCCGGCGAGACCACCGAAGACTCCACCGAGAACGAGCGCCTGCATCTTGTACGAGTAGACGTTCTTTCCGAGGGCGCGAACTGCATCCTCGTCTTCACGGATACCGCGGATGACGCGACCCCAGGGGCTGCGGATGAGCAGGTAGAGAAGAACACAGGCGATGGCCACGAGGGCCCAGCCGACGATGCGTACCCACCATTGGTCGGAACTGTAGGTCAGCACCCCGAAACCGAACCTGCCCTCGGGCAGTGGATTCAGGTCGTTGAACGCGACGGCTGCACCGTTGATGCCCTCGGAACCACCGGTGACCGAAGAGAATTCCGGGGTCTTGACCGATAGCCGGATGATCTCTGCCGCGGCGATGGTCACGATACTGAGATAGTCAGCCCGCAATCGCAGCGTAGGGATACCGAGTAGCAGCGCGAAGATCGACGCGGCAACGATGGTGGCGAGCAGCGAGCCCCAGACGGGCCACTGGAACTTGACCGCGGTGATGGCGAAGGCGTAACCGCCGACGGCCATGAAGCCGGCCTGGCCGAAGTTCAGAAGACCGGTGAAGCCGAAGTGCATGGCCAGGCCGATTGTCGCGAGCGCGTACGCCGCGGTGGTCGGAGAGAAGAGTTCTCCGAATGCGAGAGGAATTACGTTGTCCATATGAAGTTCTCCCCTTAACCGATCCGGTCTTTACGGCCAAGGATGCCCTGTGGTCGAACGAGAAGGATCAGGATCATGACCACGAGGGCCGCGACGTACTTCAGGTTCTCGGGCAACCACACGGTCGATACGTTGATGAATACGCCGATCACGAGTGAACCGATGAGGGCACCGAATGCGGTACCCAGTCCACCGAGCGTCACGGCGGCGAAGATGAGCAACAGGATCGATGCACCGGTGTCCCAGCGCAGCGACTGGTAGTACCCGACGAAGACACCGGAGAGAGCGGCGAGCGCTGCACCTCCGACCCAGACCACGCGGATGACGCCCTCGACGTTGATGCCGGATGCCGCAGCCAGCGAGCGGTTGTCGGCGACTGCGCGAGTCGCCTTACCGATCTTGGTGCGCAGCAGCACGTAAGCGACTCCGAGCAGCAGCACGATCGCTATGACCGCACCGGCGACGTCCGTGAACTTGAGGCTCACGGCGCCGATCACGAGGAACGGCTTGGTGTCGTTGGGCAGCGAGAGCCGGTCGGCTCCGAACGTGAACTGGAAGATGTAGCGAAGGGCCAGCGAGAGGCCGATCGTGACGATCATGAGCGGGATGAGCCCCAGGCCGCGCTTGCGCAGCGGCTTCCAGATCGCGGCATCCTGTACCCACCCGAACGCTCCACCGAGCACGACCGCCATCAGGATGGCGAGCCAGGCCGGCCATCCGAGAACCCCACTGAAGAGGTAGGCCATGAGTGCACCGAACGTGACCAGCTCGCCGTGGGCGAAGTTGTTCAGGCCGGTGGTTCCGTAGATCAGTGACAGGCCGATTGCCGCAAGGGCGATCAGCAGACCGAAGATCAGGCCCGTGACGACCTTCGACCAGAACACGCGCCAGAACGAGTCACTGCTCTGCCCGGAGTCGCTTCCGCCGCCGGCCGAAGGTGCTGGCGTCGCGGTCGAACCAGCAGGCTGGTTGTCGGTCGAGAGCAGGAAGTTGGCCGGTGTGCCCTTGTTCGAGGCGAATACCTGCACGTCGCGCGGGTTCGTCTTGGGGAACCCGGCGTCGGCGGGGAACGTCGACTCATCGAGGAGTACGGAGTACGTTCCGCCGGCGGGAAGACCCACCAGCACCCGTCCGTCTTCGTCGGTGACGAAGTCGGCGGTGAAGCCGTCACCGCTCACCGTGAGGGCGACATCCGGAATCCCGGCCTTGTCCGACGACTGCCGCACCCAGACCTGGATCGACTGCTCGGCGGTCTCGGGGTCGATGACCTCTGTACCTGCTGTGCTGGTGACGGGAGCGGCGGATGCCGGCCCGGCAGTGAACGTCAGTGCGGCAATCAGAGCGGCAAAGATAATCACGAACCAGCGCGCTGTGCGTTGAGCAACAGCGCGTTTGCGTGTCGTACTGGCGACTTTCACGGAACCTCCAAGACGCAGCCAGCCGAGATCTTGCTATCTCGCGGGTTCTGACGCAACGTCGACGTTGACGATACTGCTGATTTGTGTCCCCCGTGTTTCCAACTGGGGGCAAATATGGTCTCGCTATTATGCGTGTGGAATACGGCGGCGCCTAACTGGTTAATATTGGATACCGGTATTCAGTGCGGCATCCGGGTCAATTTCATTTCGCGCGCGTAAGGAATCTCATGGATCAGCCCGACCCGTTCGGCTTTATCGGCCTCACCTACGACGATGTCATGCTGCTTCCGGGGCATACGGATGTCATCCCCAGCGAGGCTGATACGACGTCTCGTCTTACACGTAACATTTCGGTTGCATCTCCGCTGATCTCCGCCGCGATGGACAGCGTGACCGAATCGCGCATGGCAATCGCCATGGCCCGCAACGGTGGGCTCGGCATCCTGCACCGAAATCTGTCGATCGATGACCAGGCCGCGTACGTGGACAAGGTCAAGCGCAGCGAGTCCGGCATGATCACCAACCCGGTCTCGACGACGCCGGATGCCACGGTCGCCGAAGTCGACGCACTGTGCGGCCAGTTCCGCGTCTCGGGGCTCCCCGTAGTAGAGGGAGACGGCCGCCTCGTCGGCATCATCACGAACCGCGACATGCGCTTCGTCTCGGACTTCGAGAAGTCCACCACCCTCGTGCGCGACGTCATGACGACAAAGGGACTCATCACCGCTCCCGTCGGCATCGACCCCGACAGCGCGATCGCGATCTTCGCGCAGCACAAGATCGAGAAGCTTCCCCTTATCGACAATGACGGTCGCCTCGCCGGCCTCATCACCGTCAAGGACTTCGACAAGAGCGAGAAGTACCCGAACGCCACGAAGGACAACGAAGGTCGCTTGCGCGTCGGTGCGGCGATCGGCTTCTTCGGCGATGCCTGGGAGCGCGCGACCGCACTGAACGAAGCCGGCGTCGACGTCATCGTCGTCGACACTGCCAACGGCGACTCGGCCGGTGTGCTCGACATCATCAAGCGCCTCAAGGCCGACTCCGCGTTCAGCCACGTCGACATCATCGGTGGCAACGTCGCAACCCGCTCGGGAGCCAAGTCGCTCGCCGAGGCCGGCGCGGATGCCATCAAGGTCGGCGTCGGACCGGGCTCGATCTGCACCACCCGCGTTGTCGCCGGGGTCGGCGTGCCGCAGGTGACCGCCGTCTATGAGGCATCCCTCGCCGCCCGCGAGTACGGCATCCCGGTCATCGCGGATGGTGGACTCCAGTATTCGGGTGACATCGCCAAGGCGCTCGTCGCCGGTGCCGAGACCGTCATGCTCGGATCGCTGCTCGCCGGAACCGACGAGAGCCCCGGAGACCTCATCTTCATCAACGGCAAGCAGTTCAAGGGCTACCGCGGAATGGGTTCGCTCGGAGCACTGCAGACGCGCAACAAGAAGACCTCGTACTCGCGCGACCGCTACTTCCAGGCTGATGTCGCATCCGACGACCAGCTGATCGCCGAGGGCATCGAGGGACAGGTTCCCTACCGTGGCCCGGTCTCGTCGGTCGTGTACCAGCTGCTCGGCGGACTGCGCCAGAGCATGTTCTACACCGGTGCGCGCACCATCGAAGAACTGCGCCAGAAGGGCAAGTTCGTGCGGATCACCGCCGCTGGCCTGAAGGAATCGCACCCGCACGACATCCAGATGGTCGTCGAGGCGCCGAACTACCGCGGCTAGACACCTTTCTGCTTCACCACTGACCCCCGCCACTCGCTGGCGGGGGTCAGTGAGTTAACCCGTTTCACGGAGATTTTCGCCCGATGCCCCATCCGCCCGCTGCTTCGGGTTTGAGAACGCGGAATCTCCTTGAAACGGGTTAAGCGCGGGCCGAAAGGGTACATCGCCCGACCGCCGGTAGGCTTGTCGGGTGAGTGATATCGAGATCGGCCGCGCCAAGCGTGCCCGCCGCGTGTACGCCTTTGACGACATTGCGATTGTGCCCAGCCGTCGCACGCGCGACCCCCAGGACGTATCGACGACCTGGACCATCGACGCGTACACCTTCCCCATCCCCGTGCTGGCCGCGCCGATGGACTCCGTCGTGAGTCCGTCGACAGCCATCGCGATCGGCAAGCTGGGCGGCCTCGGCGTTCTCGACCTCGAGGGCGTCTGGACGCGCTACGAAGACCCCGAGCCGCTCCTCGCCGAGATCCGTTCGCTTCCCGCGGATGCCGCAACCAAGCGCATGCAGCAGATCTACTCCGAGCCGATCAAGCCGTCGCTGGTCACCGCCCGCCTTGCCGAGATCCGCGCCGCCGGTGTTCCCGTCGCGGGCGCCCTCAGCCCGCAGCGCACCCAGGAGCTCTACCAGACGGTCGTCGATGCAGGGGTCGACATGTTCGTCATCCGCGGCACGACGGTCAGTGCGGAGCACGTGTCGAAGGGCACCGAGCCGCTCAACCTCAAGAAGTTCATCTACGAGCTCGACGTTCCCGTCATCGTGGGTGGCGCCGCAACCTACACGGCCGCTCTTCACCTCATGCGCACCGGTGCTGCCGGCGTGCTCGTCGGCTTCGGCGGTGGCGCGGCGTCGACCACGCGCGCCTCGCTCGGCATCCACGCGCCGATGGCGACGGCGGTGGCGGATGTCGCCGGCGCTCGCCGGGACTACCTCGACGAGTCGGGTGGACGCTACGTCCACGTCATCGCCGACGGCGGACTGGGAACCAGCGGCGACATCGTCAAGGCGATCTCGGTCGGTGCCGATGCCGTCATGCTGGGCAGCGCGCTCGCTCGCGCGACCGATGCGCCCGGCGGAGGCTGGCACTGGGGTGCCGAAGCGCACCACTCCGAACTTCCGCGCGGCAACCGCGTCGAGGTCGGCACTGTTGCGCCGCTGGAAGAAATCCTGTTCGGCCCCTCCACAGTTGCCGACGGCAGGGTTAACCTCATAGGAGCACTGCGGCGGTCGATGGCGACCACTGGCTACTCCGACCTCAAGGAATTCCAGCGGGTCGAAGTGGTCGTGGCTCCGTACCACCGCAGCTAGAACTGCAGGTACTCACGCAAAGGAGTCGCTCATGGCTGAGCTCAAGTCCGTAACTCGCTCATCGAAGCTGGGGCCGGAGGAGAGATCGGCCGCGATCGAGGTTCTCAAGACCCGTGAGCTCGACATCCTCGTCGTCGGGGGTGGGATCGTGGGCACCGGGAGTGCTCTCGACGCCGTCACCCGCGGCCTGAGCGTCGGGATGGTCGAGGCGCGCGACTGGGCCAGTGGAACCTCGAGCCGGTCGTCCAAGCTCGTGCACGGCGGCATCCGGTATCTCGAACAACTCGACTTCGGACTCGTGCGGGAAGCCCTGATCGAACGTGGTCTCCTGCTGCAACGCATCGCGCCTCACCTGGTGAAGCCGGTGCGTTTTCTGTATCCGCTGACGAAGCCGCTCTACGAGCGCCTGTACATCGGCGCGGGCATGGCGCTCTACGACGCCTTCAGCTATTCGGGCGGTCGCCCGCCAGGCGTGCCGCACCACCGTCACCTCACGCGCAAGCAACTTCTCCGTGCCGTGCCCAGCCTCAAGAACGATGCGTTCACCGGCGGGCTGACCTACTACGACGCGCAGGTCGACGACGCGCGCTACGTCGCCAACCTCGCGCGCACCGCTTCGTTCTACGGCGCGCACGTCGCGTCACGCGTGCGGATCGAGGGCTTCATCAAGGTCGGACAGCGCGTTGTCGGGGCCACGGCCCTCGACCTCGAAACCGGCGAGACCTTTGAGATCCACGCCAAGCAGGTCGTCAACGCGACCGGCGTGTGGACGGATGAGACCCAGGCGATGGTCGGCGAGCGCGGCGGATTCAAGGTGCGGGCGTCGAAAGGCGTGCACCTGGTTGTGCCGCGTGACCGCTTCCAGTCGAAGCTCGGGCTCATCCTGCGCACCGAGAAGAGCGTGCTGTTCGTCATTCCGTGGGGGCGGCACTGGCTGATCGGCACCACCGATACCGACTGGCACCTCGACAAGGCGCACCCCGCAGCGACGGCCGCCGACATCGACTACATCCTCGAGCACGTGAACAAGGTGCTCGCGGTGAAGCTCACGCGCGACGATGTCGAGGGTGTGTTCGCCGGGCTCCGGCCGCTGCTCGCGGGCGAGAGCGATGAGACGTCCAAGCTGTCGCGGGAGCACATCGTGGCCCACTCCGTTCCGGGGCTTGTTGTCGTGGCGGGCGGAAAGTGGACGACTTACCGGATCATGGCGAAAGATGCGATCGACGAAGCGGTCGCCGCGATCGACGGCACCTACTCCGAGTCGATCACCGACGACATCGCCCTGCTGGGAGCCGAGGGCTACCACGCCGCCTGGAACAAACGCGCGAAAATCGCGCGTGCCTTCGACGTGCACAAGGTGCGGATCGAACACCTGCTCAATCGTTACGGTGTGCTCACCGACGAACTGCTCGATCTCATCCGCCAGCGTCCGGAGCTGCAGGACGCCCTGCCCGGCGCCGACGACTACATCGGTGCCGAGGTCGTCTACGCGGCAAGCCACGAGGGCGCGCTGCACCTCGAAGACGTGCTCGCCAGGCGCACCCGCATCTCGATCGAGGCCTGGGATCGCGGAGTCTCTGCGGCGCCGGTTGCGGCACGCCTGATGGCCGACGTGCTGGGCTGGGACGACGCGCGCGTCGATCGTGAGGTGTCGAACTACCTGCGCCGGGTGGCCGCCGAGCGGGCAAGCCAGGAACAGCCCGACGACGAGTCGGCCGACCGGGTGCGCCTCGATGCCCCCGACATCAGCGCCCCAGACCCCGCCCGTCCAGATCCCGCCCGCCCTGACCCCGCAGTCTTCACCCCCTGACGTCGGCAGTTCCCGCGGGCCACGGGGTGTCGACCTCGGGGCAGCGGCGTGTCGCCATGATCCGCCGACGTTACATCCAGGCCCACGGATGTCGCCCCGGGCGAACAGTCCCGCGGGGCGCCGGGGCGCGCCGGTAGACTGGGATTTCCTGCTGAGAGGAAAGCAACCATGGTCGACGTCCGTCGTGTCAAACTCCCCGGAGTGGGTGTTCTGCACACCTTCGTGACCGACGATGGCGGCAAGGTCGGCGTCATCACCCACCGTTCCGGCCACAGCGACCTGATCACGTTCGCGGATGCCGAGGACGGCGCAGACGCCAGCAAGGTCTCACTGCGCCTGGACGAAGACGAAGCGCACACCCTCGCCGAGCTGCTCGGCGGCACGCGTATCACCGAGTCGCTCTCGAGCCTCGACCAGATCCCCGGCCTCTCGATCGACTGGTTCACGGTCGACTACGAAGACCACATCGCCGGCCAGACCCTCGGCAATCTCGGCAGCCGGGGCATCATCGGCCTGACCGTCGTCGCCGTCGTGCGCGGCGACTCGGCGAACCCGGCCCCGGCCGACGACTTCAAGGTCTTCCCCGGCGACACCCTCGTTGTCGCAGGTTCCCCCGAGAAGGTGGCGAAGGCGTTCACGTTCTATCGCACGGGCGAACTCAAGGGCAAGGTGTCCGTCGACTCCCCACCAGGCAGCTAGTCGTGCACGTCGGCGCAGAACTGCTCACGCTGGGCATCCTGTTCGTCATCTCGTACATCCTCGGGCGCCTCGGCAAGCTCATCGGCTTGCCCGCGATCCCCATCTACATGCTCGTCGGGCTCATCGCGAGCCCTAATTTCCACCTGTTCCCGCTGAGCTTCGAATCCGCGGATGTCGAACTCATCGCCATCTTCGGGCTCATCTTCCTGCTGTTCAGTCTCGGCCTCGAGTTCGACCAGGACGAGTTCTACGGCAACGCCGGAAAACTGCTGATCTCGGGGGGAACCCGCATCGTCATCAACATGGCGGTCGGCTTCGCGCTGGGAATGTGGATCGGCTGGGGCACACGAGAAGCCCTGATCATCGCGGGAATGACCGCGGCATCCTCGAGCGCGATCATCACCAAGCTCTTCATCGAGCTTCGTCGACTCGCAAACCGTGAAACGCCGATCATCCTCGGCATCATGGTGCTCGAAGACGTCTTCATCGCCATCTACCTCGCGATCGTCGCCGTCGTCATCGGCGGCGAAGCCGACATCTGGCAGGTCATCCTGCAGCTCGCGATCTCGTTCGCGTTCCTCATCGCCATGTTCGTGCTCGCCCGCTTCGGCGGCAAGTTCGTGTCCCGGCTCGTGCGCACCAAAGACGATGAGCTCTTCACCATCCTGTTCTTCGGGCTCGCTGTCGCTTTCGGTGGCATCGGCGAACTTCTCGGCGTCTCGGATGCCATCGGCGCATTCCTCATCGGTCTCGTTCTCGGGGCGACCCGTTTCCGAGGTCGGATCGAGCAGCTGGCGCTGCCCCTGCGCGATGTCTTCGGAGCCTTCTTCTTTCTCAACTTCGGGCTCGCCCTCGACCCGTCGACCTTCGGCGCGGTACTCATACCGGTGGGCGTCGCCGTCGTGCTGACGCTCGTCGTCAACACCGCCGGCGGCCAGCTCATCGCCTGGCAGAACAAGCTCACCCCGGCGCAGGGGCTCAACGCGAGCGCGATGCTGCAGAACCGTGGCGAGTTCGCGCTGATTCTGGCGACCCTCGCGGTCTCGGCCGGCCTCGATCCGAGACTCACCCCGTTCGCCGGCCTCTACGTGCTGTCGATGGCGATCATCGGCCCGGTGCTCGCCGTCAACTCCGAGAAGATCGGCGCTCGCATCTTCCGCAAGAAGGTCGCGGCAAGTCCTGCGCGAGCGCGGATGAGCGATGAGAACATCGCGCTCGTCGAGGCGGCTACCAGCGGGCAGGTGGTACCGTCGCTGCCTGAGGACGACCTCGACGAATTCGAGGCCGACATCGATGCCGTCGGCACGGACGACGATCGCGCACCCGCGAAGATCGACCCGCTGATCGAGCAGGCGATGCTGCAGTCCGACGAAGTCATCGAACGCAAACGCGACCCGGAGTACTAACCATGTGGCAACTCGCCCGCAGCCCCCGGTGGATCGCGGCGCTCGTGCTCTGCCTCGCGATCGCGGGCGCATTCGCGGCGCTCGGACAGTGGCAACTCTCGCGGTCCGTCGAACGTGCCGTCGTCGACGGGCGCCAGACCGAGCAGGCTGTGCCTCTCGAGTCCCTGGTTGCTCCGAATGAGACCAACAGGTCTGAGGCCGCCGGCCAGAAAGTCACGGTGTCCGGAACCCTGGTCGCCAGCGACTTCGTGATCATCGGCGAGCGACTCAACCAGGGCCAGCCCGGCTACTGGGTGATGGGCCACCTCGTCACGGTCCCCGCTGCCGGGACCTCGCAGGCGAACCTCGCCGTTGCTCTCGGCTGGGCTCCGAGCAGAGCCGCCGCGGCATCCGTGGTCGACCGGCTCGACTCTGCCCCGCCCGGGTCCACCCTGGCCACGACGGACTACACCGGCCGGTTCCTGACCACCGAAGCGCCGTCCGACGACGACGTAGACAACGGCGAGCAGAAAGCAGCGTCCGTCGCTGCGCTGGTCAACCAGTGGGTCGAACTGCCCCCCGGAGGCGTCTACGGCGGTTACCTCGTACTCGACGACGCGGTAACCGGTCTCGACGCGATCGACTCCCCGGTACCGACGAGCGAGGTCACCCTCAACTGGCTCAACATCTTCTACGCGGTCGAGTGGGCGGTCTTCGCGGTCTTCGCCGTGTTCCTCTGGTTCCGGCTGGTCAAAGACGCCTGGGAACGCGAAGAGGAAGAGCGGGCGGATGCCGAGCTCGCGACCGCAGCGGACGCCCAGACTCCGCGTGAGACGCACGTAAACTAGCCCTATGCCCCTTAGCCCCAAGCCTTCGGCTGCGCCACGCATCCGGAGTGCACTCAAGCTCTACCGCGTCACCTCGATCATCACCGGCACCTTCCTGCTCCTGCTCTGCCTGATGATGGTCTTTCGCTACATCCTGCTGGTCGATATCGAGCTGAACGGCCCGGAGGGCTTCCTCGCCCTCACGCCGAAAGAGATGATCACCGGCATCAACCTGTCGCAGATCATCCTCATCGTGCACGGCTGGTTCTACGTGCTCTACCTCTACAGTGACTTCCGCCTGTGGAGCCTCATGCGCTGGCGCTTCCCGCGCTTCCTGCTGATCGCCCTCGGTGGCGTCATCCCGCTTTCTTCGTTCTTCATCGAACGAAGCACCCACCGCGAAGTCGAGGCCTGGTTGGCCGACGTCGCCGAACCCGCAGAGGTCGCCAGTTGAGCAAAGAAACCGAACAGCAGCCCGTACTCGTCGTCGACTTCGGCGCCCAGTACGCCCAGTTGATCGCGCGCCGCGTGCGCGAAGCCAACGTCTACTCCGAGATCGTTCCCCACACGATCACGGCAGAAGAGGTCGCCGCGATGAACCCGAGCGGAATCGTGCTGAGCGGCGGGCCGTCGAGCGTCTACGACGCCGGATCCCCGAGCCTCGACCCCGGCATCCTGAAGCTCGGAATCCCCACCCTCGGCATCTGCTACGGCTTCCAGGTGATGGCGCAGCAGCTCGGCGGAGAGGTCGCGAATACCGGCCTGCGCGAGTACGGCGCAACCGACGTGACCCTTGCACCCGGCGACAGCACCCTGCTCGGCGGACAGCCCGAAGGACAGACCACCTGGATGAGCCACGGCGACTCCGTCTCCAAAGCGCCAGAGGGCTTCACCGTTCTCGCGTCGAGTGCGTCGACCCCGGTCGCCGCATTCTCGAGCGATGAGAAGCGGATGTACGGCGTGCAGTGGCACCCCGAGGTCAAGCACTCCGAGTTCGGCCAGCGTGTGCTCGAGAACTTCCTGCATAAAGCAGCCGGCATCCCTGCCGAGTGGAACAGCACCAACGTCATCGACGAGCAGGTCGAGCGCATCCGTGCGCAGGTCGGCACCGGCCGCGTGATCGTCGGGCTCTCCGGTGGAGTCGACTCCGCGGTGGCCGGCGCCATCGTGCACAAGGCCGTCGGTGACCAGCTCACCGCGATCTTCGTCGACCATGGCCTGCTGCGCCAGGACGAGCGCCGCCAGGTCGAAGAGGACTACGTCGCCTCGACCGGTGTACGCCTCATCACCGTCGACGCGGTCGACCAGTTCCTCGACGCACTCGCCGGGGTCACCGACCCCGAGCAGAAGCGCAAGATCATCGGCCGCGAGTTCATCCGCTCGTTCGAGGCCGCCGCCGAGGCCCTGGTGCTCGAAGCCCAGGGCGACGGAGCATCCATCGACTTCCTCGTGCAGGGAACGCTGTACCCGGATGTCGTGGAATCGGGCGGCGGAACCGGCACGGCGAACATCAAGAGCCACCACAACGTCGGCGGTTTGCCCGAGGACCTGCAGTTCAAGCTCGTCGAACCACTGCGCACGCTGTTCAAGGATGAGGTCCGCGCGATCGGCCGCGAGCTCGGACTGCCCGAGGTCATCGTCAGCCGCCAGCCGTTTCCGGGGCCAGGCCTCGGCATCCGCATCGTCGGTGAGGTTACCCGTGAGCGTCTGGAGCTGCTCCGTGCCGCGGACGCGATCGTCCGTGAAGAACTGACGGCAGCGGGGCTCGACGCCGAGATCTGGCAGTGCCCGGTTGTGCTTCTTGCCGATGTGCGGTCTGTGGGCGTGCAGGGCGACGGACGCACGTACGGGCATCCGATCGTTCTTCGTCCGGTGTCTTCTGAGGACGCCATGACAGCTGACTGGACGCGCCTTCCTTACGACGTCCTGGCTCGGATTTCTAACCGGATTACGAATCAGGTACCGGGGGTCAACCGGGTTGTCTTGGACGTCACGTCGAAGCCGCCGGGGACTATCGAGTGGGAGTAGGAGTCTTCTGCCGCTTGCTTACGGGCGGTGATTTCGCACGGCGACGCTGCTCCGGTCAGACAACGAAAAAGCCAGGAGGTGCTTCGCGCCGCCTGGCATTTTCGTAACTCGCTCGTACAGCGTCACCGCGCGAAATCATCGCGGTCGAGGGGCGTGCACGTTTGTGGGGGATAGGGCAGAAAAGGCCGGCCCGTTGAACGGACCGGCCTTTTCCCTACGGTGGATGCCGCAGCTGTGAATGAAGTTGGTTAGTTCGAGCGGAAGATTGCGATCAAACGCAGGAACTCTACGTAGAGCCAGACGATCGTCAGCACCAGGCCGAACGCTGCCTTCCAGCCCATAACGCGTGCCAGGCCCTGCTCGACGCCGTTCTTGACCGACGTGAAGTCGAGCACGAGCGAGTACGCGGCCATCAGGATCGCGAGCGGTCCGATGATCAGGCCGAGCGGGATGCCGAAGATGGTGCTTGAGTGCAGCCCCCAGGCATCCTGGTTGATGCCGGTCAGCTGCAGGCCGAGGTTGATCAGCGAGAACAGCGCATACGCGCTGCCCGCGATGATGAAGACCTTCGTGGCTTTCGCAGAAGCGCGGACCCTGCCACTGCGGAACAGGAACAGGGTGACCGCGAAGACGGCAAGTGTGGCGATGACAGCCTGCACGACGATTCCGTTGAAGCGGCCCTCGAGCACTCCCGAGAGGCCCCCGACGAAGACACCCTCGACGGCCGCGTAGGCCAGGACGAGAGCAGCCGACGGCTTCTTCTTGAAGATGTTGACCAGGGCGAGGCCGAAACCGACCAGCGCAGCGGGCAGGTAGAGGATGGGGAGAAACCAACCGACAGCGGCACCGACGAGAAGCACGGCGAACGCACCGAAAGTCTTCGCGATGACGTCTTCGTAGCTCATCCGGTCGGTCTGGTCGGGGGTCGCCGACGGGCGTCCGTAGAGCTCGTCGAGCTGCTCGGGGCTGAGCCCCTGCTTGGCGGCGATCGACTTCGAGCCCGAGCTGAATGCGGGGGCCTGGAAGGCTGGGTTGGACAGGGCCATGAGTGGTCGTCTCCTTGGGTTGTCAGGGCAGATGCCGTGGCGTTGATCGATTTTAGCTGAGCCTGCTTGGGGCTCGCTGGGGGGACGAGAACGCCGTCGGCGAACATGGTCACACGCACGTAACTCGGTCGTTACCTGGCAGGCGTACTGTGTCGCTGTGAACAGCCTCGTCGCCACCCCGACACGACCCATGGTCATCGCGCACCGAGGCGCCAGCGGCTACCGCCCCGAGCACACCCGATCGGCGTGTGAGCTCGCACTCGCTCTCGGAACGAGAGCCCTCGAACCCGACCTCGTACCGAGCAAAGACGGCGTCCTGGTGCTGCGCCACGAGAATGAGATCTCTGGCACTACCGACATCGCGTCGCATCCGGAATTCGCCCACCTGCGAACGACTAAGGTCATCGACGGCGTGATCCAGACCGGGTGGTTCACCGAAGACCTGACCTGGGCTGAGCTCTCGACCCTTCGGGCGATCGAGAGGCTGCCGAAGGTGCGCCAGGCCAGCGCGAGTTTCGACCGGACCGAGGGCATCTTGCGCTACTCCGACCTCCGCGGGATCATCGAGCGTTCCGGAACCCACCCCATCGTCGTCGCCGAGCTCAAGCACGCAAGTTACTTCGCATCGATTGGACTGTCGCTCGCCGAACTCTTCGCCGCAGAGTCGCAGGGGTGGGCAACAGATGACACGCTGATCGTCGAGAGCTTCGAGGAATCGGTGCTGCACGAGATCCGTGAACGCGGGGTTCCGGGCAAGACCATCTACCTGCTCGAAGACCACGGCTCGCCGGCAGACCTCGTCGAGCTCTTCGGCAGGGCGGCGCCGCGATACGCGGACCAGCTGACCGACGACTCTCTCGCCCGCCTGGCCGGAGCCGTCGACGGGATCAGCGTGCCCAAGAGCCTCATCCTCGCCGGCACGGATGTCGCCACCGGTATTCCTGTCCACACCGACCTCGTCGATCGGGCGCACGCGGTCGGGCTGCTCGTCTATACCTGGACCCTGCGTGCGGAGAATGCCTTCCTCTCTCGTCCGTTCCGCATCGGTAACTCGAAGCGCAACTACGGTGACTGGCGCGGCGAGTTCCAGCTGATCCTCGACTCGGGTGTCGACGGCGTCTTCGCCGACCAGCCCGACCTCGTCCTCTCGCTGCTCGACCGGTGACCTGACGGCGGCCCCGCCGCTGCACTGTCGGGGGTCGCGCCTAGAATGAGGTCGCCATGAGCTTTGTCCTTGATCCTTTTGAAGAGTCCGCACCGCCGCAGGGCATCGACCCGGGCGAACCCGGAAGCGGCACCTCCGACCCGCTACTCGACGGCCTCAACCCTCGCCAGCGCGAAGCTGTGCTCTATCGAGGGCCGGCGCTGCTGATCGTCGCGGGCGCCGGTTCGGGCAAGACCAGCGTTCTGACGCGCCGTATCGCGAGCTTGCTGCAGGGCCGCGAAGCGTGGCCGAGCCAGATCCTGGCGATCACGTTCACCAACAAGGCCGCGGCCGAGATGCGCGAGCGAGTGCAGGCCATCGTGGGCAACGCTGCCGAGGGAATGTGGATCTCGACCTTCCACTCGGCCTGCGTGCGTATCCTGCGCCGTGAGGCCGAGCACTTCGGATTCTCGCGCAATTTCACGATCTACGACTCTGCCGACTCCCGCGCTGTGCTCAAGCGGATCATCAAAGAGCTCGACGCCGACACCATGGGCTTCACCGTGAGCAAGGCATCCGGAAAGATCTCGAAGCTGAAGAACGAGCTCGCCGACGTCGAGTCCTACGCGCGCGGGGCGAACTTCAATGACCCGGCCGAGGTCATGTTCGTCGAGATCTTCCGCAAGTACACCGAACGCCTGAACCAGGCGAACGCGTTCGATTTCGACGACCTCATCGGCCAGACGGTGTACTTGTTCCGCGCATTCCCGCACGTTGCCGCGCTGTACCAGAAGCGATTCAGACACGTGCTGGTCGACGAATACCAGGACACCAACCATGCCCAGTACGCCCTTATCCGCGAACTGACCCGTCCCCCGGCTGCCGAATCGTTCGAGACCAGCCCGGGTGTGTTCGCAAGCCAGGCCCAGCCGGTCGGTGCCAACGAAGCCGCGTCGCTCACGGTGGTGGGTGACAGCGACCAGTCGATCTATGCGTTCCGTGGCGCCGACATTCGCAACATCGTCGAGTTCGAGCGCGATTTTCCGAACTCGAAGGTCGTTCTTCTCGAGCAGAACTACCGCTCGACACAGACGATCCTCGATGCGGCGAACGCCGTCATCTCGAACAACTTCGACCGCAAAGACAAGAAGCTCTTCACCACGGACGGCGCCGGCGAGAAGATCATCGGATTCACCGGCTACTCGGGGCACGACGAGGCGCAGTTCGTCGCTGACGAGGTAACCAGGCTGCACGATGGCGGCATGGCCTACAAAGACATGGCCGTCTTCTACCGCACCAATGCCCAGACGCGAGCACTCGAAGAGATCCTGATCCGCTCTGCCGTTCCCTACCGGGTTCTCGGAGGCACGAAGTTCTACGAGCGTGCCGAGATCAAAGACGCCTTCGGCTACCTCATCGCCATTGCGAACCCCGCAGACCCACTCGCCCTCCGACGCATCATGAACACCCCGAAGCGCGGAATCGGCCCGGCCACCGAAGCCGCGCTGCAGAGCTACGCCGACCACCACGAGGTGTCCCTTCGCGAAGCGATGCGGCACGCCGACGAACTCGGGCTCGGCCCGAAGGTGACCGGCGCGATCCTCGGGCTTGCGTCGTTGCTCGACGAGGTCGCACTGACCGCTGATACCGCGCAGGTTCCCGACATCCTCATCGCCCTTCTCAGCAAGTCGGGTTTTGTCGAGGCGCTTCGCGCATCGCGAGACCCCCAGGACGAAGCGCGCGCCGAGAACGTCGACGAGCTCGTTGCTGTGACGAAGGAATTCCAGAAGAACAACCCCGAGGGTCGCCTGCTCGACTTTCTCACCGAGGTCGCCCTGGTCGCCGCCGCCGATGAGCTCGACGATTCTAGTGGAACCGTCTCGCTCATGACGCTGCACACCGCGAAAGGGCTCGAATACGAGGCCGTCTTCCTCACCGGGGTAGAGGAAGACCTGCTTCCGCACCGGATGTCGGCTGGCGAACCCGGCGGACCAGCCGAGGAACGACGCCTGTTCTACGTCGGCATCACCCGTGCACGCAAGCAGCTCTTCATCTCGCTCGCGATGACCCGCGCCCAGTACGGCGATGTCAGCGTGGCGATGCCCAGCCGGTTCCTGCAAGAGATCCCGGCAGAGCTGATCGACTGGCGACAGTCGCCCGGGTCGGCAAACCGCAGCGGCACGCAGTCTCGCGCGCTGAACGCGCGCAAGGACGGCTCATCGTGGGGATCGTCGCTCCGCGAGGCCGCGGGTCTTCCCCCGGCGCCGCCGCGAGCGAAGACCGAGTGGACCAGCGCAGTGACCAACGTGGTGCGCGACAACAGCGGTCTCGAACTCGCGACCGGTGACCGCATCCGCCACCTCGACTTCGGAGACGGGCGTGTCACGGCCGTGACCGGCGAGGGTGCAAAGCGCGTCGCCGAGGTGCAATTCGACTCCGCCGGACGCAAGCGGCTGCTTATCAAGATCGCACCGATCGAGAAGATCTAGACCGTCTGCCCCCTGCACTGGGGGCGCTGTGCCGGAACGTTTTTGAGAAAAACTCTCGCTGGACGATCGTTGAATGGTACGTTTCAACGGTCATCCCCGGTGCCCCCACCGGGGCGAGGATTCCGTTCGGAGCGGACGACTCGTAGGCACCGCCCACTCCAGCAAAAGGTACGCAATGCCGCGTTTACGAACTGCCGTTCCCGTGCTCGCTCTCGTGTCGATTGCTGTCGTGAGCCTGCTCAGCGGGTGTGCGGGTGAGCCATCGTCGGCGACGAACTCCCGAACTCTCGCCCAGACCAAATCGCCCGCGCAGCTACTGCGCAACGAGATCACCTCACGGGTGCCTGCCAAGCTCGTCGAGACGATCGGCCAGACCAGCGATCTCGCTCTCTCGTGCTCGGTCGATGACCCGAAGATGCTCGCCTGGCAGTCCAGCGCCGACATCGCGCTCACGGCCAAGGGAGCGTGGAAAGCGGGTTCGGTCTTCTCCGACCTCATCGGCACGTTCACCAATGAAGGCTGGACGGCGACCGAGTGGGACCCAAAGGCATCCGCTCTGGTCAGTGAACTCTCATCGCCGTCGTCAGCGGTAAAAATCCAGATCAAAGCCCAGAAAGACTCGGACGGCGATGGCAAGAACTCGACGATCCGCATCAACGTCAACGGCGCCTGTGTGGCTACCGACGGGCCCGACTCACCCGAAGTGCGCAAGCTCGAAAACAGGGAATGACCCCAGGCGCGATAGTCGAGTAACCCCCATGACTGGGGGCGACGAACGGGCCTTCCGCCCTCGATAGCGGCCTGCGCAACTGGTAGCTTCAAACCACTGGTTGCGGCGTCGGGGGAACGACGCTTTCCGGGGGCATGGGTGCCGCCGGCTGTGGCCCCATTCGCTAAGAGGTATTCGCATGTCCCGTACATTCCGTCCCGCCGCCACGATTGCGGCAGTTTTTGTTGCCGGTCTTCTGCTCGCCGGGTGTGCTGCGCCCGCCGCCAGCGGACCGACGCTCACCTCGACCAAGCCGTCGGCCCAGCTCATGCGCAACGAGATCGCCGGCCGGGTTCCGCCGGCAGTTGTCGACAGGCTCGGCGAGACCAAGGACTCCTCGGTCACCTGCGGCGATGGCGGCATGCGCCGCGCCTGGCGCTCGAGCATCATGATCTTCGTCGAGCCGAAGAGCGCCTGGCGCCTCGGCACCGTGACCGGCGAGATCATCGCGACCCTCGAAACCGACGGCTGGACCGCGGAGGTCAACAAGTCGACTGACACGATCACGCAGACGACGCTGAAGAACACCAAGACGAGCGCCGTGGTCAACCTCATCGCCACGGAGGCCGTGGACGGCGACGGCAACGGAGCGACCTTCTCGATCGCTGCCGACGGCCCGTGCGTCACCACTGACGGCCCGGATTCCGACGAGGTCAAGAAGCTCGAGGGCCGCGCGTAACGGTCGTACTGCCCCCACCTTTGGGGTGACACAAACTCGAATGGGGCCTAGGAAGAGAGAATTCCGGCAGCTAGCCTCGAGTGAACTGGTGATGACGCTGGGGTGTACCACACGAACACATCGTGCGAAATTACTTCGGCCGCCCTGGCAGCCCTGACCGAAAAGGTGCCTTTTCCGTGAACTCGACCCGCTTCTCGCGCCTCTCTGCTTTCGCTGCTGTCGCTGTCCTCGCCGTGGTCGGTCTCACGGGCTGCGCCGAGTCGCCCGCCGGAACCGACGGGGCCTCGACCCTCACCCTCGCGGACATCAAGTCCCCGGTGCAGCTGCTGCGCAACGAAGTAGCCAACCGGATTCCGGGAAACCTCGTCACAGACGTCGTGCAGCCGAACGACCGTTCCGAACCGTGTGAATCTGTCGAGACGGATCCCGAGGGGCTCAGCCGCACCTGGAAGTCGGGTGTCCTGATCGTGATCAACACCCACACCAAGCTCGACGTGTCCGAGATCGTCGACACCCTCGTGACGTCGTTCGAAGAGCAGGGCTGGCAGACCGGCGAGGGTGTCTCGCCCAAGATCCTGCAGCTCACCAGCGAGAACTCCTTCGTCACCATCGACATCTCGACGGTGAAGCCCGACAAGGTCAATGACATCGGGGCCCAGATCCAGATCACCACCGGCGGCCCGTGCGTCGTCACCGAGGGCCGCGCCTCGAAATCCGTCTCCGGACTCGGTCGCGCCCTCTGATCCAGGGCCGTGAGCGCGTCACGGCCCTGCCAGTTCTCCACGTGTTCCGCTGGGTGTAAGCACCTGCCGGACTTTGTCGCGGAGTTCAGCGACTAGAGTTATTTCTGGCGATTATCTCTCGACGTCGAACTATCTCGGAGTCGAGAAGCGAGCCATTCCAGACAAATCGACGCGCGATTGAGAGAGCTACGTGGATCTTTTCGAGTATCAGGCCAGGGACCTCTTCGAGGCCTACGGAGTGCCTGTACTGGCCGGCCTCACGGCAGACACCCCCGAAGAAGCAAGAGCTGCAGCAGAGAAGCTCGGCGGAACAGTCGTCGTCAAGGCGCAGGTGAAGGTCGGGGGCCGCGGCAAAGCCGGTGGCGTCAAGGTGGTGCACAACGCTGAAGACGCGTACACCGCCGCCGAGGCTATCCTCGGCCTCGATATCAAGGGCCACGTCGTCAAGCGCGTGATGATCGCCGCTGGCGCCAGAATCGCCCAGGAGTTCTACTTCTCGGTGCTTCTCGATCGTGCAAACCGTTCCTATCTCTCGCTGACCAGCGTCGAGGGCGGAATGGAAATCGAGATCCTCGCCGTCGAGCGCCCCGAGGCACTCGCCCGCATCGAGGTGGACCCGATCGAGGGAATCGACCTCGAAAAGGCCAAGGCCATCGCAACCGCCGCGAACTTCCCCGCGGACCTCATCGACAAGGTCGCGCCGGTCATCGTGAAGCTCTACGACGTCTACAAGGGTGAGGACGCGACCCTGGTCGAGGTCAACCCGCTGGTGCTCACCGAAGACGGCGACATCGTCGCCCTCGACGGCAAGGTGACCCTCGACGAGAATGCATCGTTCCGCCACCCGAACCACGCCGAACTCGAAGACGCCGCTGCGGCCGATCCGCTCGAAGCGAAGGCCAAAGAGAACGACCTCAACTACGTCAAGCTCGACGGCGAGGTGGGAATCATCGGCAACGGTGCAGGTCTCGTCATGTCGACGCTCGACGTCGTCGCCTACGCGGGCGAGAGATGGGGCGGCGTGAAGCCCGCCAACTTCCTCGACATCGGCGGTGGAGCATCCGCTGCGGTCATGGCTGCGGGTCTGGATGTCATTCTCGGCGACCCGCAGGTCAAGAGTGTGTTCGTCAACGTCTTCGGCGGAATCACCGCCTGCGACGCGGTGGCCAATGGAATCGTCGGCGCGCTCGAAGTGCTCGGCGACACCGCGAGCAAGCCGCTCGTCGTTCGACTCGACGGCAACAAGGTCGAGGAGGGCCGTCGAATCCTTTCGGAGGCGAACCACCCGCTGGTCACTCTGGCCGCCACCATGGACGAAGGCGCCGACAAGGCCGCCGAGCTGGCCTCGAAGTAAGGGACGAAGAGAAATGTCGATCTTCCTCAACAAGGATTCCAAAGTCATCGTCCAGGGCATCACCGGAGGCGAGGGCACCAAGCACACCGCCCTCATGCTCGCCGCGGGCACCCAGGTCGTCGGTGGCGTCAACGCCCGCAAGGCCGGCACGACAGTCAGCCACGGCGACGTCACGCTCCCGGTCTACGGCACGGTCACCGAAGCCATCGCCGAAACCGGCGCAGACGTCTCGATCGTTTTCGTTCCGCCGGCATTCGCCAAGGACGCCGTGGTCGAAGCCATCGAGGCCGAGATCCCGCTTGTCGTCGTCATCACCGAGGGAATCCCGGTGCAGGACGCCGCGGAGTTCTGGGCGCTCGCCAAGGCCAAGGGCGGCACGACCCGCATCATCGGGCCGAACTGCCCCGGAATCATCACCCCGGGCGAAGCCCTCGTCG
>Ga0247729_10000236_pt1 | contig 24835 bp, 19 predicted proteins | sample UWRJL133311R2_FD_180958 | JGI IMG/M metagenome (GOLD analysis project Ga0247729, IMG submission 180958) | Plant litter microbial communities from Arlington Agricultural Research Station in Wisconsin, United States - UWRJ-L133-311R-2 | ecosystem: Environmental > Terrestrial > Plant litter >... | reverse complement strand
GCGCTCTGAAGCAGCTACTCGAGCAGGCGGCGCACCACGGCATCCGCCAGCAGGCGACCGCGCAAGGTCAGCTCGATGCGGCCCTGGATCGCGGCCCGCGCGTCGACGAGCTCTTCGGCGATGAGGCCGGCGACAGCGGTGCGTCCGGATGGCTCGAGCTCGCTGGTGCGAAGTCCCTCGCGGATGCGGGTCATCAGCAACACGCGCTCGACGCGGCGAGTCTCATCGTCGAGCGTCTCGCGTCCCGCCGCCGGGGAGTCGCCAGCCGCAATGCGGTCGGCATAGGCGGCCGGATGCTTGACGTTCCACCAGCGCACTCCGCCGACGTGGCTGTGCGCTCCCGGTCCGATCCCCCACCAGTCATGCCCCTGCCAGTAGGCGAGGTTGTGGCGCGACTCGTTACCGCCGGGGCGGGCCCAGTTGCTGACTTCGTACCACTCGTATCCGGCCGACTTCAGCGTGGCATCCGCCAGTTCGTACATGTCGGCCTGCAGGTCGTCTGACGGCTGTTCGACCTCGCCGCGACGGATCTGCCGGGCCAGCTTCGTGCCGTCTTCGACGATGAGCGCGTAGGCGGAGAGATGATCGGGCTTCTGCGCGATCGCGTGTTCGAGCGAGGTGCGCCAGTCGTCGATGGACTCCCCCGGCGTTCCGTAGATGAGGTCGAGGCTGACCTGCAGCCCGACCTCGCGCGCCCAGGCGACGACGAGCGGGATGCGCTCGGGGTCGTGGGTGCGCTCGAGGGTAGCGAGCACGTGCGGAACAGCCGACTGCATGCCGAACGAGACCCGGGTGAAGCCAGCGGCTTTGAGCGCGCGCAGGTACTCGAGGTCGACCGAGTCGGGGTTCGCCTCGGTTGTCACTTCGGCGCCGGGCTCGAGGCCCCAGGCGACGATGACGGATGCCAGCATGGCAGCAAGGTCGGTCGCTGGTAGCAGGGTGGGGGTTCCGCCGCCGAAAAATACTGTCGAGACGCGGCGGTCGGGCAGGCCGGCGTGCTCGAGCACTTTGCTGGCGAGGGCCACCTCTTCGATCGCCTGGCCGGCGTAGTCGGTGCGCTTGGCCCCGCGAAGTTCTTCTGACGTGTAGGTGTTGAAGTCGCAGTAACCGCAGCGCACCCGGCAGAAGGGCACGTGAAGGTAGACACCGAAGTGACGGTCGGCAGCGTCGGCGGAGACGCTGGCGGGGAGGTAGCCGTCGAGCGGGGCTGGATCGGCGAGGGGAAGTGCGCTGGGCATTAGTTGATTCTCCCACGCCGGCGCCGGGCGCGTTGGCGCCGCCTCGCTCAGAGACGTCTCCCGCCACACCCGAGGTCTGGAACGATGGGAGAGTGAACTACATACTCTGGGACGTCGACGGAACACTGGTCTTCAACGGCAAGGACGCCGGCAACCTCTACCACCAGGCCGTGGAGCTCACTATCGGCCACAAGCTCGCCAACCCGCTGCCCAACATGCACGGCAAGACCGACGGGCGCGTGCTCACTGAGACCCTCGCCGCCCACGGACTCGACTCCGGGTTGCACGCGACGGCATCCGCTCACCTGGACGCCCTGTCACTCGCACGCCACGAGGCCGGCAGCCACCGCCAGCTCTGCCCGGGGGTTCCCGAGATTCTGCAGGCGACGGATGCCGCAGGCTGGACCAACGCCTTGCTCACCGGGAACTCGGCGAACCGCAGCCGCTACAAACTCACCGGAGCGGGCCTCGACCCGGCGATCTTCGACTGGAACGCCTCCTACTTCGGCAACATCACGCCGGTGCGCAGCGATCTCACCGTGCAAGCGCGGGCTGAGCTCGACGGTGCGCTCGTGATCATCGGCGACACCCCGCGCGACGACGACGCGGCCGTGACCGCCGGGATTCCCTTCATCGCGGTCGCCACCGGCGCGTTCAGCGCAGACGAGCTGCGGGCGACCGGTGCCATCCTCGTGGTCGACGACCTCGAGTCCGGCCGGGATGCGGTTCTCGCAGCCCTGGCGTCGCTCGTGCCTGTCGCGTAGGGGCTATTCGGGAATCGGCCCGGCGAGAGCGCGCAGGTAGCGGCGCGTGTAGAACTCCTGCACGAGCCGAAGCGCCGGGTATCCGAGCCACCAGAAGAAGTTGGCTGGGCGCGAGAACGCGCGGATGGTCATCCACACCGAGCCGTCTTTGGTCTGGTCGATGATCCACGCCTCTTCGCCGTTCTCCGGATGCCCGGGTAGCGTTCCGTAGGCGAAGCCGATCCGGTTCGGCTCGTTGACCACGTACACAACACGTACCGGCGACTTGATACGGAGCGGGCCGAGCGGGATCTTCAACCAGGCTGTGTCGCCGGGCACGACGAAAGCGGCGCCATCCGGACCGAAATCGGGCTGCTCGGCGCTGGTCATGCTCGCTGGTTCAACCGGCTCGCCTGCCTCGTCGAACCCGACCGGCGTGTACGTCTGGTCGGTCACCGCTGCGGGCGAGTGCATGGCGTCGACGATAAAGCCGGCTCCCCGCTGAACACCCCAGGTCATGACCGCCGAGGCTGCGTAGGCGAAACGGTCGGCGCCGTGCCCGAGCCGGGCCCGGCGCTCGATGGGGCGGAATCCGCGCGGCGGATACTGCAGCAGGTCAGCAGCCTTGGTCGCCCCGACCGCGGCGTAGGTGGTCGAGCGCTCCCAGAGCGCGCGGGCCGCCACTACTGTGCGCCCAGGCACACGCTCGTGCCGACGCCGGAAGGTGCGGCACGGTTCGGGCGCGACAGGCAGCATGCTCGAGAAACCATGCTCACCACAATAACGACGTACCGGCCATCGCCGAGCCACGAGCTGCGACCCGGCCACTTGTAAAACTCACAAATTTCTCCCGAAAACGGCACCCTGCATCCGAAATCCGGGGCTTTCGAGGCAGAAGTCCTGAGTTTCACAAGCGCTAGGCGTGCCGGGAGCCGAGCAACATGCTCGTTGTCAGTGAGACTCGAACTCGGTAAATCCCAGCCACAGGAAGCCAGCGTTGGTGGGCGCCCGGTACATCCCAGAAAGCTCACTGAGGTGAACGGTGATTGCGGAGTAGTCATCGCCAGAACCGGCCTCGACTGTGTTGATCCGCGGCTCGACCAACGCTCGCAGGCCAGCGCGCTCTCCCCACGCCAAGGTGCTGCGCGAAGCTGTAGTCACGTGACCAGGCATGCCGTCGAGTGCCCACCCCCAGCGCCAGGATTCGGATGCCGCGGCGTACGATCCGAGAACCTGCACAGGGCCGGTGATCGTGCGGTCGGCAAATTGGAATGAGATCGTCCCCGCCGCGAGATCGGCAGACCAGCTGTCGGCGGTCCCGATACCCCAGCGTTCCCGAGCGGCAATGTTCTTAGCTTCCGCCTCGTCCCCGGATATCGCGATGAGCTGAAGCAAGTCGAGGGTGGTCAGCGCGGAATCCGGCGTCGGTTTTTTCTTCCCAAACATTCCCACAGGGTATCCGTCTCCGTGTGCACTGGAACGGCGGTTCCGCTACCTAGTCCGGCATTCGAGCCGAAAGCCAATGCCCCAGGGCAGAAGGCTCGCGAAGTGGCGCGTCCCATACAGCGCCACCGTGGAGCCGCAGATGAGTTTCACCAATGACAGTCATGCTCATTAGGTCACGTTGCCCGGCAACGAGGGTCAACGTCGGCGCGCCCGCTTCCATCCAGTTTCCGCCGTCGTCTTCCGGTCGAAGGACGAGGGCCTCTCGTAGCAGGTCGAGTGCAATGGGGTCGCTCTCGGCGAAGAGCATCGGCACGAACTCGGGACTCCGGCGCTTGACCACCGCGGAATGCGGCGTGGATCCCCGAGCGACACGTACCAGGGTCATGCGACGAAGCGCCTCAACGAAGGCATCGACAGCCGCCATGTAGAGCTGGCGCTCGGGGTCCACAGACCTACTTCTTGTCTTTCTTGGCCTCGGTGTCACCGGTGAGGGCCGCCACGAACGCTTCCTGCGGGACCTCGACGCGACCCACCATCTTCATGCGCTTCTTGCCCTCCTTCTGCTTCTCGAGCAGCTTGCGCTTACGGGTGATGTCACCGCCGTAGCACTTGGCGAGCACGTCCTTACGCATCGCGCTGATCGACTCGCGGGCAATGATGCGTGCACCGATGGCTGCCTGGATCGGCACCTCGAACTGCTGGCGCGGGATGAGCTTCTTGAGGCGCTCGGTCATGAGCACACCGTAGGCGTAGGCCTTGTCGCGGTGCACGATCGCGCTGAACGCGTCGACAGCCTCACCCTGAAGCAGGATGTCGACCTTCACGAGGTCGGCTTCCTGGTCGCCGATGGGCTCGTAGTCGAGCGAGGCGTAACCAGCCGTCTTGCTCTTGAGCTGGTCGAAGAAGTCGAAGACGATCTCACCCAGCGGCATCGTGTAGTGCAGCTCGACGCGGTCTTCCCCGACGTACTCCATGCCCTGCATGGTGCCGCGACGGCCCTGGCAGAGTTCCATGACGGTTCCGACGTAGTCCTTCGGCAGCAGGATCGACGCTTTCACGACCGGCTCGGAGACCGACTGGATCTTTCCGCCCGGGAACTCACTCGGGTTGGTGACGACGGTCTTCTTCTTGTCGTCGGTCGTGACCTCGTAGATGACGGATGGCGCGGTCGCGATCAGGTCGATCCCGAATTCGCGCTCGAGACGCTCGGTGATGATTTCGAGGTGCAGCAGGCCGAGGAATCCGCAGCGGAATCCGAAGCCGAGCGCGACCGACGTCTCGGGCTCGTAGACGAGGGCGGCATCCGAGAGCTTGAGCTTGTCGAGGGCCTCACGCAGCACCGGGTAGTCCGAGCCGTCGATCGGGTAGATTCCCGAGAACACCATCGGCATCGGCTCGGAGTAGCCCTTGAGCGCTACGGTCGCGGGCTTCGCGTGCGAGGTGACGGTGTCGCCGACCTTGCTGAGGCGAACGTCCTTCACACCGGTAATGAGGTAGCCGACTTCGCCTACGCCGAGTCCCTTGGTCGGGGTGGGCTCGGGCGAGCTCACACCGATCTCGAGAACCTCGTGGGCGCTCTTGGTGCTCATCATCATGATCTTCTCGCGCGGCGAGATCTTGCCGTCGATCATGCGGACGTAGGTAATGACGCCGCGGTAGGCGTCGTAGACCGAGTCGAAGATCATGGCGCGGGCCGGGGCATCCGCGTCGCCGACGGGCGGCGGGATGAGGGCGGTCGCGCGGTCGAGCAGCTCGGGTACGCCGACACCGGTCTTGCCCGAGACGAGCAGGATGTCTTCGGGCTTGCAACCGATGAGACCGACGATCTCTTTGATGTACTTCTCGGGGTCGGCCGCGGGAAGGTCGATCTTGTTGAGAACCGGGATGATCGTGAGGTCGTTCTCGAGAGCGAGGTAGAGGTTGGCGAGCGTCTGGGCTTCGATGCCCTGCGCTGCGTCGACGAGCAGGATCGCGCCCTCGCACGCGGCGAGCGAGCGGGAGACCTCGTACGTGAAGTCGACGTGCCCGGGGGTGTCGATCATGTTGAGGGCGTAGGTCTTGCCATCGAGTTCCCACGGCATCCGCACTGCCTGGCTCTTGATGGTGATTCCGCGTTCGCGCTCGATGTCCATGCGGTCGAGGTACTGGGCGCGCATGTCGCGATCGCTGACGACGCCGGTGATCTGCAGCATCCGGTCGGCCAGGGTCGACTTTCCGTGGTCGATGTGGGCGATGATGCAGAAATTGCGGATGTACGCCGGATCTGTCGAGGCGGGCTCGAGGGAGGCAGTTGCGCGAGGAGACATTTGTGTCATTCTCCCATGCAGGCGGGCCTGCTCGCGCACCCGGGGTGATTCCGACCTGCGCCGGGCACGGATCCCGGGGATCCGCGCCCGCCCGGTACGCCTACAGCGACGACAGGAAGTGGAACGGGAGCGCCACCGCGAGTCCGGCGATACCGACGAAGAGCCAGCCGATGCTCATGACCGCACCGAGCACGATGCCCCAGAGCGAGAAGGCGCGGCTGTCGGGCTCGCGCTGCAGCCCGATGATGCCGACGACGACGGCTGCGATCGGCACGAGGAACGTGAAGCCGAACAGGACGGATGCCACGCCGAGCGCGAGGGCGATGATGCCGAGGGTGCGCACCGGCGCCGCGATCGGGGTCTGCCCGGTGGGCACGGAGGAGGAGACGTGGCCGGTCGCTCCGACGGGGGCGGTGGAGGAGGTGTCAGTCGTGTTTGTCATGGGTCAACTCTAGAAAGGGCCGACTCGGCGCACTATCGGGGTAACCCCCGGTTTCTCTCGGGGTACTCCCCCGGACTTCAGCCGCGGTGTCCGATTCGGCGGGGGTCGCAACTCAGAGCGGCGGGGGTTAGTTGGGCGTGGCGGGAGTTACTTTTCCCGCCAGGAACAGTTTTCCCCGCCACACCTTTCCCCCTGCCACACCGTGTGCCGCGCTACGGGGCAGGCAAGCGCCCGACGCCGGTGAGCAGGTCGTCGCGCGTCGCGGCGAGGCAGACGCGGATCCAGCCCTCGCCCGAGCGACCGAACGCACTGCCGGGGGCGACAGCCACCTTCTGCGTCAACAGGAAGCGTTCAGCCCACACAGCAACATCCCCGTCGGACGCGTGACTCACGTCGATCCACAGGTAGAACGAACCTCGCGGCGGCAGGTAGCGGATGCCGCGGGCGTCGAGCACGCCGGTCACAGCGTCGAGGTTGGCACGATAGTGAGCGATCGCGTCGTCGACGTGGGTCTGGTCGCCGGTGATCGCGGCGACCGCGGCGTACTGGTCGGGCGTGCCAACGCAGCTGATGGTCGCCTCCTGCACGGTACGCATCGTCTTGGCGAGGCCAGGAGGCACGACGAGATACCCGACCCGCACGCCGGTCATGGCGTAGGTCTTCGACAACGAGAAGGCCGAGAACACGCGGTTGTCCTGGTCGAGGCTCGCGATGCTGACGTGTTCGGTTCCGAAGGTGAACCGCTCGTAGACCTCATCGCTGATGATCCAGAGGTCGTGACGGCGCGCGAAGTCGAGCAAGCCGCGCAGCACGACCTCATCGAAGACGACGCCGAGCGGATTCGATGGCGAGTTGACGATGAGAACGCGGGTGCGATCCGTCACCAGTCGTTCGAGCTCCTCGATGCTCGGCAGGAATCCGTGTTGCGGAAGCAGGGAATACGGAACCGGCACGGCGTCGAGCATGCGCGCGTTCATGGTGAAGGTCGTGTAGCCGGGGTCGGGAACGAGCACCTCGTCACCGGCCGAGAGGGTGAGTGTCATCGCCTGGTGCAGGCCTTGTGTCGCGCCGACCGTTACCCAGACCTGTTCGGTGTCGACCCGTATGTTGTTGTCGCGAGCGAGCTTGTCGACGATCGCGGCGCGCAGCGGCGGGATGCCTCCGTTTGCCGTGTAGTTGGTGTCGTCGCGCGTCCAGGCGCTGATGGCTGCCGCTGTGATGTGCGGAGCCACCGGGACGTCCGGTTCGCCCACACCCAGCAGGATGATGTCATCGAGTTCAAAGGCGATCTCGAGAATCCGGCGAATTCCCGACTCGGGAACCGAAGAGATGTGTGGCGCTAACGACGGCATGCCCCCAAGGCTATTACTCTGGTGTTACAGGAAATCGCAGGGTCTTCGCGGCTCGATTGCCGTATTGGCTCCAGTACTGGTAATGTTTCCTGTTGGCTTGCGTGTTGGCATCCGGATCGTCACCGATCCACCTCTGCTACACGATTCGCGGCCGAGAATCAGCACTCAAGGTTCGTATCCTCGGCTGCCCCCTAGTAGTTCACAATCAAGAAGGTAAAAACGTGGCAAACATTAAGTCGCAGATCAAGCGCATCGGTACCAACAAGAAGTCGCAGGACCGCAACAAGGCAGTCAAGAGCGAGCTCAAGACCGCAGTTCGCGCGACCCGCACGGCTATCGCAGCCGGCGACAAGGACGCCGCCGTCGCTTCGCTCGCCCTCGCTTCGAAGAAGCTCGACAAGGCAGCAAGCAAGGGTGTAATCCACAAGAACCAGGCAGCCAACAAGAAGTCGGCTATCGCCAAGAAGGTTGCGTCGCTCTAAAGCGTCCTCATACTTCTCGGAACGCCTCTCCTTCGGGAGGGGCGTTCCGTCGTTAACCGCAAACAGGTTCAGATACGCGCGGCCTTGCAAGCTCGGTCGAGCCACTCAACCAGCGTCGAGGAGGGGCGACCCTACTCTTCGCCGCGGTTGGCGATGATGCCGATCATGCGCTCGAGCGAGTAGACCGGGTCGCGGCCCCCGCCCTTGATCTGCGAGTCGGTCTCGGCCAGGAGCTCGATGCAGTTCGCCAGACCGTCTTCGCTCCAGCCGGTGAGGTCACGGCGGGCACGGTCGACCTGCCATGGCGCGATACCGAACTGCGAGGCCAGCTGGCCGGATGCCCCACGCGCGCCCGAGAGTTTGGCCATCGTTCGCAGCTTGGCCGCGAAGGCCGCGAGAATCGGAACCGGGTCGGCACCGGATGCCAGGGCGTGGCGCAACAGCACGAGGGCTTCGCCGCGGCGACCTGCGATTGCGGAGTCGGCAACCTTGAACGCGTTGGTCTCGACGCGGCCGGAGTAGTACTTCTCGACCGTGACTTCGGTGATCTCTTCCGTCGCATCCGACAGCAGCTGCTGGCAGGCGGCCGCAAGCTCGGCGAGGTCGTCGCTGAAGGCTGAGACCAGCGCGCGGAGGGCACCTGGCGTGATGCGGCGCTTGGCCGCGGAAAACTCGGCCGAGGCGAAGTCGAGCTTCTCGGCGTCTTTCTTGAGTTCGGTGCAGACGATCTCGATGCCGTCGCCCAGGCCGCCGCGAATCGCTTCGAGCAGCTTCTTGCCCCGGACTCCCCCGGCATGCCGCAGCACCAGGTAGGTGTCGTCGGCGGGGTTCTCGAGATAGCTGAGCACCTCGGCCATGAACGCGTCGGTGCACTTCTCGACGCCGGTAGCGCGGATCATCCGCGGCTCGGCGAACAGCGACGGGCTCGCCATCGTGATCAGCTCGCCGGGTGCGTACTGGTCTGCTTCGAGATCGCTGACTTCGAGGCTCGGGTCTTCAGCGCGCAGTACATCACGCAGCTGGCGCATGGCCCGGTCGGCGAGAAAGCCCTCGGTTCCCGAGATGAGCACGACGCGAGCCGGGCGAACCTTGTTCCAGGCGAGCTGCGGGATCTTGGCCGCTGCCGCGGGACTGCGCGAAGACGACTTCGCCGCCGATCGTGCCACTGCCACGCGTGCTCCTTGTGCTTGTTCCTGTGCTTCACCCCAGCGTAACGGGAGCCGACGACGGCGGTGCGCTGGCCGACGTCGAACCCCCGCGAACAAAAAAGCCAATCATCCATTTGCACTGCACCCGCTAGTCTGAGATTCCGTCAAAGTTTGATTGCGCTTGGAGTCCTTCGTGAATCGCGTCACCGCCTTCTTGCCTCTGCCTATTCACCGTGGGAGCGGCGGTCGACGAGCGCTCCGCCTGGTGGGACTCATCGCTGCCACTGCGGCGGTTCTCGCGACCGCAGCCTGCCAGCCGCAGCAATCGCCGCCGACGCCGTCGGAAGCCGCCCGCAGCTACCTGCAAGCTCTGGCCGACGGGGATGCAGCGGCTGCGAACGGGCTCTCGACGGAACCTACCGAGGATTACCCGCTTCCCGCTGATGATTCGCTCGACGGCGCGGTGACGACGATTTCCGACCTGGTGGTTGCCGAAGTGGACGTGGACGACCGCGACTCTGCCGACGTGCCGGTGTCGTACTCGCTAGGCTCCGAGAAACAGCAAGCAGAGCTGTCGCTCCGCAAGGTCGACGAAAAATGGCTCGTCAGCAGCGGGCTCGAGGGTGAGGCCCAGCTGACCTGGGCAGGGTTCACCGACTTCATTGGACCCTGGGCGCAGCTCTCCGAGGTGAAGGCTGGCCCGACCGTTGTCGGCGATCTCGCGCACACCGCCACGTTCTATCCAGGCGTCTACACGTTGACCGCCGATCTCGGCCCTTACGCGGAGCTGGTCACCGACACCGCCGCTTTCGCCGTAACTCCCCCATTCGGGAATGTCGAATTCGAGATGAATCTCGCTCCGACGAAGCAGCTCAGCACCGAGGTCGCCGAGTTCCTCGCCAAAGACCTCGACACGATGGTCGACAACGCCGGCGACGGGTGGCCGAGCATCTTCTACGGCGATAACGGACCGGGTGGATGGCGGGCCCTGGAGGAGAGCCTTGAGGGTGTCTCCCTCGACTGGGACGTCTCGCTCCCGGTCAGGGTGACCTCGTGGCAGCCCGACCACGGAAAGCTCATTTACGCCACAGCGTCGCTGTATGGGCATTGGAAAAAGGGGTCGAAGTCGGGCGAGGTCAACATACCGATCGTGACCGATGTACTCGCGAGACCGATGCCCGATTCTCTGGACACCCTCGACGTTGTGCCGACCTACTGGTCTTTCGCCAGCTGAAGCAAACACGCACCCCGCGAGTGACGGTGACGTCCACTCAGGGAGGCGTCGTCACTCGGTTGCTCGTCCAGAGCTCGATCGTGCCCACCTCGGCTCCGGGTGAGACAAGCACCATGCCGGCGACGTCGGTACGAACAGGCGCCGTTCCCGCGGCCTCGAGCAGCTCGAGTGCTTCTGCGGTGGGGTGACCGTAGGTGTTGTCTGCGCCGACGCTGATGATTCCGAGTACCGCGGATGCTGCCCCATAGATCCGGGTGTCCTGGTCTGCCGATCCGTGGTGGGCTACTTTCACCACCTGCACCCGCGGCACGGCCCCGGCCGCAAGTACCAGCGCCTGGGACTCCTGCCCGAGGTCACCCAGGAACAACGAACTGAGGCATCCGTCAGCGCATCGCCCCGCGCCCCGGAACGTCATGGTGAGACTCGCGTCGTTCCCCGGCGCGACCCCCGCCAGTGGCGCCCGCGGCCATAGGAGTGTCCACCGCAGCTCCCCGAGAAGACCGGACATTCCCCTGCTCCCTTCCATCACCGCTGCCCCCGACTGCTCCAGCGCTCTGCGAACCCGCTCGTCGTCTTCTCCGTCGGTCGGGCCGACGAGCGCCGTCGACACCGTGCCGAGAACGGCATCCAGGCCGCCGACGTGGTCGAGGTCGTAGTGGGTGAGCACGAGCAGGTCGAGGTGGTCGATTCCGAGGTCGGAGAGACAGGACGCGAGCAGCTCTGGGTCGGGGCCGGTATCGACGAGAGCTGTCTGGTCCAGGCTGCGGACAAGCACCGCATCGCCCTGGCCGATATCGCACGCCGCTATCTGCCAGTCGGGAGGTCGGGACAGGCGCACCGTCAGAGTCGTGGCGATCATGGCCGCGATCACCGCTGACGCAAGCACAACGGCGGCAAAGGCAGACACCCTGCGCACCGGCGGCCGTGCGATCACGGCGACGACCACGAGCGCCGTGAACATGGCGAGCAGCACCAGGCCCGCCGCGCCTGCGAGCCAAGGCAGTTGAGCGCCGGGCAACTCCGGGAAGAATCGCGCGACTGCCGCGATCCAGGCCGCGGGCAGCCACGCGACGTGGACCAGCAGCGAGCCGAGCGCTGGCACGAACGGCAGGGCGACGCACGCGAGCAGGCCGAGAACGGTCGCGATCGGCGCCGCGGGTTCAGCGAGCAGGTTGGCGACGACGCCGTAGGTCGGGATCGTCGAACTCAGCAGGATGAGCACGGGCTGGCAGGCCAGCTGAGCGGCGAGCGGAACCGCGATGACCATCGCCAACGACGCCGGCAGAAACCGTGCGAGCACCCGGGCCAGGGGCGCGGCAAGCGTCAGCAGGGCTCCGGTTGCGAGCACCGACAGCACAAAGCCGTAGTCACGCGACAGCCACGGGTCGGTGGCGACCAGGCAGAGCACTGCGACCGCCAGCACGGGCATTCCCCGCAACGGCCGCCCACTCGCCAGCGCGACCAACACGAGTACGGCCATGACCGCCGCACGCAACACACTCGGCTCGGGCGTCACGAGAACGACGAAGCCGAGCAGCACGACGACCGAGACTCCGACGCGCACGCCCCGCCGCATCCGCAGCGCCGCCCCGCCCGCCATCACCAGGCCGACGACGATGGCGCAGTTCGCCCCGGATACGGCGGTCAGGTGGCTCAGCGAACTCGCTTTCATCGCGGCGTCGAGCGAGTCGTCGACCGCCGACGTGTCGCCGATTGCCAGCCCGGGCAGCAGGTCGCCACCGTCTCCGTCGAGAGATGCTGCCTCGCGGGCGAATCCCGCCCGAAGGTCGTTTCCCCACTCGAGAAACCACGGCGCGGGGGCGCGCTCCGCCAGCTCCCCTGACGCGAACGCGAGATAGCCGACGTCTTCTTCAGACGCCGCCTCCGCGAGCCCGGCGCGCAACTGGATAGTCGTCCCGATGCGGATGGGCGCGGCTGGGCCCGCGCTGTCGTCGAGAAAGACCAGCGTCGGCGTCGACACTTCACTGCTTTGCTCCCCCACGGCAACCCGCACGAGGGTGCCCTCGACGCGACCGTCGTCCACCGCGGCTGTGGTCACAACGGTCGCCGAGACAGAGCGGTGGTCACTCGCCAGGTCGCTCAACACGGGCGGATGCCGCCCCACCATCGCGAGTCCAGCCACGGTGGTCACGAGGGCCGCAGCCGCGAGACACACGGCACCGGTCGCAAGCCAGGCGGCGACGCGAGCACGACGTGATGCTAACGTCGCGGCGAGCAGCGCGAACGCCGCCGCACTCCAGAGCGCAACCGGCACCGCAACCGGAACTCCGGCGACGGCGATCATCGCCGCTACCCACGCCGAAGCCGCCGGCGAGAGTAAGCGGAAGTCGAGGCGACGCACTCTGAGCGCGGCCGACACGATCCCCCTAGCGTCGGCGGGCGAGGGCTCTGGATTCGCCCCGCTCACACCGTCACCAACTCCCGCAGCCCTTCGAGAGTCTTCTCCCCGATCCCGGTGACGCTGCCCAGGTCGTCAACTGTCGTGAACCGTCCATTGGTGTCACGCCAGGCGAGAATGCGGGCTGCCAGAGCTTCGCCGATGCCGGGCAGTGTTTCGAGTGCGGTGGCATCAGCCGTGTTGAGGTTCACCGGTGCCCCGGGTGCAGGTGCGCCACCCGGGGCCGGTGGCGCCGCGGTGGCCGTCTTGCCGCGGCGAGGCACCACAATCTGCTCGCCGTCGACGAGCGGTCGCGCGAGGTTGACCGCCGCCCGGTCGGCCTTGGACGTGAGACCGCCGGCCGCGGCAACGGCGTCGACCACGCGGTCGCCCTCGTGGAATTCGAACAGCCCTCCCGAGTGCACCTCACCGAGAATGTGGACGAGAATCACGGCGGCATCGAGCTCAGCGGCCGGGTCCACCGGCGAACCGGGCTCCGGGTCGTGAGACGGCACCGAGCTCGACGCCGCCCCGGGCTCGACGAGCGACGATGACCCGCGGGGCGCGAGAGCAGACGCGACCACAGCGCAACCGATCGCGACGAGCAGCACGATCACCGCGGCCCCGACCCCGATTCTGAACCGGGGCCGGGGGCGCGCCTCGCTGTCTGCATCCGTCACCCGGGAAGGCTAGAAGATCACCACGGTGGGCCGAACGAGAGACGACCCCGGTGTGCACGGGGCACGACCGGGGCCGGTTCGGGAGGAGTAGAGCTACTCGGCGGGCTTCGTCGCGATGCTCACCACGCGCGGAGCCCGCACGATGACGTTCACGATCTCGCGCCCGACGAGCGTGCGCTGCACACCGGCGGATGCCCGGGCCAGCTTCTCGAGCTCGTCGCCGGCGATCTTCGGCGACACTTCGAGACGGTCACGAACCTTGCCGTCGACCTGCACGACGGCGACCACGGACTCCTCGACCAACAGGTTCTGGTCGGGCTTGCGCCATCCGGCCGACGAAACCGTCGGGCCGTAACCGAGCTGTTCCCACATCTCTTCGGCCGTGTACGGCGCGAACAGGCTGAGGGCGATGGTGATGGCCTCGGTCGCTTCGCGCACGGCGGCGTCGCCACCACCTGCTCCGTTGTCGATGACCTTGCGGGTCGCGTTGACGAGCTCCATGACCTTGGCCACGACCACATTGAACTTGAACGACTCGACCAGGCCGGGAGCCTCGGCGAGGAAGCGATGAGTCAGGCGACGCAACTTGACGTCTCCGGTCTTCCACTCGATCTCCGGGGCGCTCGTGACGTCCTTCGCGAGACGCCAGGCGCGCGCGAGGAACTTCGCCGAACCAGCCGGCGACACGTCTTCCCAGTTGATGTCGTCTTCGGGCGGGCCAGCGAACACCATGGTGAGGCGGATGGCGTCCACGCCGTACTCGTCGATGACGTCGCCGAGGTTGACGCCGCCCTTCGACTTGGACATCTTGGATCCGCCGGAGAGCACCATTCCCTGGTTCAGCAGCGCGCTGAACGGCTCGGTGAACGAGACGTAGCCGAGGTCGAAGAGCACCTTGGTCATGAAGCGCGCGTAGAGCAGGTGGAGGATCGCGTGCTCGACGCCGCCGACGTACTGGTCGACAGGCGCCCACTTCTCGGCCTTCTTCGGGTCGAAGGCCTGGTCGGGATCCTTCGGGTCGAGGAAGCGCAGGTAGTACCAGGACGAGTCGACGAAGGTGTCCATGGTGTCGGCGTCGCGCAGGGCGTCGCCCTCACCGCGAGGGTCGGGCACGGTGACCCAGTCGGTCGCGGCAGCGAGAGGCGACTGCCCCTTCGGCTGCAGGTCGAGACCCTCGGTCGGCGGGAGCAGCACGGGCAGCTGGTCTTCGGGAACCGGGTGTAGCGAGCCATCCGCGCCGTGGATCATCGGGATCGGGGTACCCCAGAAGCGCTGGCGGCTGATCAGCCAGTCGCGCAGGCGGTAGGTCTTCGCGGCGCGGCCGGTGCCGGCAGCCGTGAGCATCTCGATCGCCTTCTTGATCGCGTGACCCTTGCTCAGGCCGTCGAGGGGGCCGGAATTGATCAGTCGACCGTCGCCGGTCAGAGCGACGCCGGTGTCGAAAGGCGCGAGCGGCGGCAGGTCGTCGGGCAGGATCGCCTGGCCGTTCTCGTCGAGTTCGAGAACCGGGATGGATGCCGTGACGGGCGCGTTCGTGTCGACGACGACCTGAACGGGCAGGTCGAACTTGCGGGCGAAGTCGAGGTCGCGCTGGTCGTGGGCGGGCACAGCCATCACCGCGCCGTGGCCGTAGTCGGCGAGTACGTAGTCGGCAGCCCAGATCGGGATGCGCTCGTTCGTGACCGGGTTCACCGCGAAGCGGCGCAGCGGGATGCCGGTCTTCTCACGGGTTGCGTCCTGGCGCTCGATCTCGGTGTTCTTCTGCGCCTCGGCGAGGTACTCCTTGAACGACGCCTGCACCTCGGGAGTTGAACCGGCGGCGAGTTCCGCTGCGAGATCGGAGTCCGGGGCGACAACCATGAACGTCACGCCGTACAGGGTGTCAGGGCGCGTGGTGAAGACGGTGACTTTCTCGTCGCGTCCCTCGATAGCGAAGTCGACATCCGCACCGATCGAGCGACCGATCCAGTTGCGCTGCATCGCGAGCACCTTGCTCGGCCAGTGGCCCTCGAGCTGGTTCAGGTCGTCGAGCAGGCGGTCGGCGTACTCGGTGATCTTGAAGTACCACTGCGTGAGCTTCTTCTTGACGACGATCGCACCGGAGCGGTCGGATGTGCCATCCGGCAGCACCTGCTCGTTTGCAAGAACTGTCTGGTCTACCGGGTCCCAGTTGACCCAGCTCTCCTTGCGGTAGGCGAGGCCCTTCTCATAGAGCTTGAGGAACAGCCACTGGTTCCACTTGTAGTACTCGGGGTCGCTGGTGGCGAGTTCGCGGGTCCAGTCGACGCTCGTCGCGTAGCGGCGCATCGACGCCTTCTGCTCGCCGATGTTGGAGTAGGTCCAGTCGCGCGGGTTGACACCACGCTTGATGGCGGCGTTCTCGGCGGGCAGGCCGAAGGAGTCCCAGCCGACCGGGTGCATGACGTTGAAGCCCTGCTGGCGCCAGTAGCGCGCGACGACGTCCGCCAGGGCATATGCCTCGCCGTGGCCCATGTGGAGGTCACCGGACGGGTACGAGAACATGTCGAGGATGTACTTACGCGGACGCTTGTCATCGGGGTCATTCGAGGCGAAGGGCTGCAGCTTGTCCCAGATGGGCAGCCACTTCTCCTGGATGGCGGCGATGTCGTACTCGGGTGCATCGTCGGGGTACTCGTGTGCCACAGAAATCTCAATTCATTGCGGGAGGCGGCCGAAAGCCCCGCGTTCGCACTGCAGAGCTGGCCCAACAGACAAGAGTAGCGAATGAGCCACTAATTCACTGTCGCGTGACGTGAACAGCAGGGGTGGGGCTGCTCGTAGCGGGAGATACTGCTCGGCGCGGCGGGAGAAAACGCCGCGTGGCGGGAGCCGTGACTCCCGCCACCGACACGTATCCCCCGCAACGACGGATCGGGAGCCACGCACAATGTGGCACGCTGGTTGCACGCTTCGAAAGGATTCACCGTGTCAGATCGCGCCAAAATCGTCGGCCACACCATCCGCCGCACCATCGTCGTCCCGGTCGGCCGGGACAAAGTATGGGCCTCGCTCACCGAGACCGACCTCATCAGCACCTGGTTCTCCGACTCGACCACGCTGTCCGCGCTCGAGCCCGGCGCCACCGGCCGCTTCGACTGGGACGGCTACGGCAACTTCCCGTTCGAAGTCACCGAGGTCGAACCCAAGTCGGTCTTCGGCTACCGCTGGTCGGGCATCCCCGCCGAAGAGCTGCTCAGCGACGACTCGACCCTCGTCCGATTCGAGCTGGCGGATGCTGCAGACGGAACCGAGATCACCGTCATCGAGTCCGGCTTCGAGAAGCTGCCCGGCGGAACCGCTTACCGTCGCACCCGCCTCGAGCAGAACCGGGACGGCTGGAACATCGAGCTCGACGAGCTTGCCCTCGCGCTCGAGGGCTAACTTTTCGCAAAACTCAGGCCCACGGCCCGACTCGACCTCGCATAGCGGGGTGGGTAGGGTCGTGGGCCTGAGTTTTGTGTTGGGTGGGCCGCTGACGACCGTGGCGGCTACTTGTAGGTGTAGAGAACGGCCGCCGTGCTCGACCCATAGCTGTGGTACTTCGAATAGTCCCGCTCGACTTCGTAGTGGTAGGTCGGTTTCCAGTCGAGTCCGACGTGGCGCAGGTACTTGGCCATGGCCCAGGCACGCTTCTTTGCCCGTTTGAGGTCCTTCGACTTGTGCTTGGTGTTCGGAGCCAGCCCATAGAGGTCGTAGTTCTGCATGGTGGCCGTCTTCCGGATGCTGCGGGCGAGCGTACGCAGCTCTTTGCGATTCTCGGAATTCAGGGCCGTACGGCTGTATCCGAAATTGACGTAGACGGTCGACCAGTCCTGCCCGAGGATGCGCATGGGAAGGACTTTCGTGGTCGAACCGCTGGAGTTCTTCGCGGTGACGCGCACTCTGAAGAGGCCCACCTGCTTTGGCACTCCGTCAAGTCCACCGCCGGAGTTCATCGTCACGCCCTTGGGCAGCCCGGTCGCGGTGAAGGTCGGCGCCGGATAACCCGTCGAGCCGTCGATTCCACCCGCAATGCTCGCACCCTTGATCTGGGGCATGACGAATCGGTAGTGACCAACGGTGGGCTTGGTCTTCGGCTGTTCGGCAATCGTGATCGAGACAAGCAAGTCGTCGTAGCCGAAAGTGTTCCCCGCGCGCACTGTGAAAGCGAAGGTGCCGCGGTAGGTCGGCGTACCGGAGACGATCCCGGTGTGCTCGTCGATGGAAAGGCCGAGGCCCGTACGCCCGACGATGGACCAGGTGATCGGTCCGGGTCCGTCGGCGCTGAGGGCGGGAGACGCGAATGGCACGGTGTGCTGGGGCTTTCCGCCCAGCTCGGTGGACGTGATCGTTGCCGGTGTCCCCCGGGTCAGGACCGCGATCGACCGCTCCTGCAAGTTCGGGACAAAGAGTCGCTCGCCAGACTCGTCGAACATGACCCGGCTGTAGGTCGGAACGTCGCCGTGACGGAGAACCACCCCAGTCTCCGGATCCAACGCAGCGAGAATACCGTTGTCAGTGTCGACGAGCATCACGTCATCGCTCGTGGGATCGAGGACCAGGGAGTCGCTCCACACACCGGTCTCGAATACCTGGAGCGGTACCTCCGGGTCGGGATCAACGCGGGCCACAGAACTACTCCACGCTACAAAAGCCACGTGTGTTTCACGGTCGACGACGACCGCCCGGGGAATAGATTCGAGACGTACTCGGCGAGTGATCTGCTGCGTGTGCCCGTCGATGATGATGAGCTCGTGGGCGAACTGGGTCGTCACGTATAGGGTGTGCGTGCTTCGGTCTACGGCGAAACTCGTCGCGTTCTTCCCGATCGTGATGGGGTCGCCGATCGCGGCACCGTCGGCCGAGTCCATCCCCGTTATTGTGCCGTTGTCCTTGCTGTAGGCCCAGAGGAGGTCGAGGCCGTCGTCGGCGATGATCGTCGAGGGCCTGGACACGGAAGCGTGATAAACCGGCGCGCCGGAGAAAATGTCCACCCCGGTGATTGTTCCGGCACTGCGACTTGCGACGTAGAGGCGCTGGTCTTCAGTGCCGAGCGTCAGCGCATCGACGGTTCCCGGCACGGGATAGGTGGTCCGCACTGCGAGGGTGTCGGAGTCGACAACGGTAATGAGATTGGGTGAAGACGAGAACGAGAACAGGCTGTGGGTGGAGATGTCCTGCAGCAGAGTCGACGAGTAGTCCTGCAGCGGGACCTCGCTCGTCACCCCGAAGCGCAGGTCCTCGTCGGCGGCCACGGCCGGGCCCGCTCCGAGAGCAACGGATCCGGCCACAACCAGTGCCATGGTCACCGCGGCAGCGACCGCACGCTCAGACCTGGTGCGCGAGCGCGTGATCAGCATGAAACTCCCTCGAATCTGAGATATCTGCAGCGACTATATCTCAGATATGTGAACTCGACGGCGGCTGGTCTACCCCCAGAACGGCCAGCAGCGCAGCGGCCTTCAGGTGCACCTCGTCGAGCTCCTCCGCGGGCACCGAAAGTGCCGTGATTCCGCCGCCCGACCCGATCGTCGAGCCCGCCGGGTCGATCACGATCGAGCGGATGACCATCGCCAGGTCGACTGCGCCATCCAGCCCGAAATAGCCGAACGCGCCGGAATAGATACCGCGTGGGCGTCGCTCCAGCTCATCGAGGATGCGCGTCGCACTGAGCTTCGGAGCGCCGGTCATCGATCCGGCCGGGAACGCCGCGACAACCGCGTCGACAGCGTCGAGCCCCGGAGCAAGCTGCCCGGTCACCTCACTGACGAGCTGGTGGACGTGCGCGTACGACTCGACCTCGAGCAGCCGGGGCACGCGAACCGAACCGACCTCGGAAATGCGCCCGATGTCGTTGCGCATGAGGTCGACGATCATCAGGTTCTCGGCCCGCTCTTTGCCGCTCTGCTCGAGCTCGGTGCGCAGGCGCTCGTCGTCGGCGGCATCCGTTCCCCGGCGACGGGTGCCCTTGATCGGGCTACTCGAGACCAGGCCATCGGGCGAGACCGCGAGAAACTGCTCGGGTGATGCACTGAGCAGGGCGACGTCGCCTACGACCAAGAGACCGCCGTGGTGGGTGGGGCTCGATTCGCGCAGGGCGAGGTAGGTCACGAACGGGTCCGGGCTGACATCGACGGCAGCTTCGGTCGTCAGGCAGAGCTGGTAGGCGTCGCCGGCAGCGATCGACCGCTGGCACGCGGCGATCATCGCGAGATACTCGTCGTCGGTGTAGCGCCAGGTGACGACTGGTGCGGGCTGGTCGTCGCGGCGGGGGTTCTGTCCCCCGCCAATCAGGTTGCCGAGCGTCGCCACGGTCTCATCGCGCCAGGCCGAGAGGTCCGGGGTCCACCGTGCAGACTCGTCACCCAGCGCCAGCAACCAGACCTCGCGAGTCTCGTGGTCGAAAGCGAGGGCGCGGTCCACGTACATGAGTGCGGCACCCGGATAGCGCGACTCGCGCACCGGCTCGCCCATCGTGGCTGCCCGCAATTCGTACCCGAGCCAGCCGACCCAGCCGAGGGAGAAGCCGGGCACGGCGCCAGCGAAAAGGCGCGACCCGGCCAGCTCGGAGCGCAACCTGTCGAAGAGATCGCCGTCGGCATCCGTGAGCACGCGGGTGGAGGCTGCGAGATAGCTCGTGCCCGTCGCGGCGCCGGGGCCGCTGTCGAGCCAGAACGAATTGGTCGCGTCGCCGAGCAGGGCGGGCCATGCCACCGAGGGGTCGACCCACCGGCCGAGCGGATGCCGCAGAAGCCGGTGGCGCATAGCCTAAGTTTATGAGTCCCACAGCGCCGCCCACATCCGCCATCTACCGCTGGCATGAGGGCGCGCTGCAATTGCTCGACTACTGCGACATGGCGCAGACCGTCGTCGAGGTCGCCGACTCGTGGTTGACGACCGAGGGTCGCACGCTCGGGCTCGGCCTTCACCGCTCGCGCTTCGTCGAGTCGATCGCCGTCGCCCAGCGGGCCGAGCTCGTGGCCGACGGAGTGGACGTGGACGCGTTCTGGCACGCAGCGGTGGCGCTCGTGCCGAGCGAGGGCGACTGGTTTCCCCGGGTCGAGCTGCAGTCGCGGTCGGGAGCACTGCTGTTGGTCTTCCGCCTGAGGTCGGCGCCGGAACGAACCAAGTCGGTCGTGGTCGCGACGAGCCCCGAACCGGATGTCCGCACGCGCCCGTCGATCAAGGGTCCCGATCTCGAGACCATGCTGCGCCTGCGAACGGCCGTGCAGCCGCAGGGTGCCGGTGAGGCGGTGATCCTCACCGACGACGGCTTCGTTGTGGAGGGCGCCTACAGCGCGCTCCTGTGGTGGAGGGGAAGCATCCTGTGCACCCCGCCCGCTGAGTTCGAACGCGTCGACAGCATCACGGCGAAGTCGATCCTCACGCTGGCCACGGCGCTCGGCGTGGAGACGTTCGAAGAGGCGGTGACCCCCACCGAGCTCGATGGCGTTGAACTGTGGGCGCTGAGTGCCCTGCACGGCGCCCGCATCGTGACGCGCTGGGTCGATGGACCCGAACTCGCCGAGCTCCCCGGACGCCTCGGCACCTGGCGCACCCGCCTCGAGGCCCTGCGCCGCTGACCGGCACCCTCCACCCGAATCAACCCGCCCCGCCCCTTAACCCGTTTCAAGGAGATTTTTGCCCGGTGCCCGATCCTGCCGCTGATTCCGGCCGGAAAGTGCAGAATCTCCTTGAAACGGGTTAAGACGGGGCTAGCCGAGGTGCAGGCGTGCGGTGATGAGGCTGCTGTCGACCGGCAGGTGCGAGATCAGGATGACGGTGCGGTGGGCGTCTGTTGCACCGTGCAGCAGGTCGGCGAGTAGCGCGTCTGCCCGGTCCCCGTCGACGTTGGCCGTCGGTTCATCGAGCACGAGCACCGGGAACTCGGCGAGAAGCGCGCGAGCAAGCGCGATCCGCTGCGCCTGCCCGCCCGAAACGAGCGCGCCCTTCTCCCCCACCCGCGCGTCCAGTCCGCCGCGCTCGGCGGTCCACTCCGAGAGCCCGACCCGGGCGAGCACGGCGACCAGTTCGTCGTCGGTTGCGTCGTCCCGGGCGAAAAGCAGGTTCTGGCGGATGCTGTCGTCGAAGATGTGCGGGCTCTGCTCGCAGAGTCCGACGATCGTACGCACCGCATCCGGATCGAGTTCGCGCACGTCGACGCCGCCGATCGTGTAGCTGCCGGTGTGGTCGAGAAAGCGCACGAGCGCGTGGGCGAGCGTGGTCTTGCCCGACCCGCTCTCACCGGTCACGAGCAGGCGGGCGCCGGGTTCGAGCACGACGGATACCGGACGCAGGGCCAGTTCCGCAGCCCCGGGCCAGCGCGCTGATACTCGGTCGAGAACGACCGTGAACGGGGCGTTCGGCAGCGAACGTGGTGCCGCGAGCTCGACCGGGATCTCGGCCGGGATGTCTGCCGGCACGACGTCGGCGACGCGACGCGCGCTCACCCGAACACCGCGCCAGGCACCGAGGGCGAGCGGGACCATGCCGAACACCTCGAAGACAGCGATCGGTACAAGTGCGATGAGGGCGAGAAGCGGGCCGTCGATCGTCCCGGCGGCGACGGCCGGGGCACCCACGGCGATCGCGCCAAGGGTTGCGGCTCCGGCGATGAGGGAACTCACCGCGGCCACGGAACCGCTTCCGAGAGCGCGACGCAGCTGGGCTGACCGTAGCCGGGCATCCGCTGCTTCGATCGCGCGCGCACTCGCCTCTTCGCGCCCGAACGCGACCAGGACATCGAGCGACGACACATGTTCGAGCACCAGGCCCGACAACTCGGCCTTGAGCGGTGCGATGCCAGCCTCGGCTCGCGAGGCGATGGCCGCGTTGAGCAGCGTGCCCGTGACGATGGACAGTCCCACCGCGGCGAGCAGCACGAGTCCGGCCGACGGCAGGATGATCGTGACCGTGACTACGCTGAGCACCCCCACGACGAGCGAGGTCGCGAGCGGTTGCACCACCCGCAGCGGGAGATCCTGCAACCGGTCGACGTCGCTGACGAGTCGCGACAGCAGGTCGCCACGGCGGGTTCCGACGAGGCCATCGGGCGCGAGCGGAACGAGCCTGCGGAAGATCCCGGCCCGCAGTCTGGCCAGCCCACGGAACGCGGCGTCGTGGCTCGCGAGCCGTTCGATGTAGCGGAAGAACGCGCGTCCGAGCGCAAAGGCCCGCACCCCGACGATCGAAAACCCGAGGAAGAGGATCGGCGGCTGCTCGGCCGCTTTCGTGATGAGCCAGGCGGAGGTCGCCAGCAGCGCGACCGCACTTCCGCTCGCGAGGATGCCCAGCAGCAGGCCGGGCAGGAACAGGCGCAGGCGCGGCTGGGCGAGCGCCAGCACTTCGCGCTCGGTCGGGGTGACGTCGAGCAGCGTGCTCATGAGACCGCCACCCTCTGGTGGCACAACCGGTCCTCGACGATGCCGGCGCGAAGAACGCGACCGACGCCAACGACGCCCCTTGATAGCGTGCTCATGAGACCGCCACCCTCGGACGGACTTCGACGATCGTGTCGGATGCCGCCAACACGGCGTCCCGGTGGGACACCACGATCACGGCGCGGCCGGTAGCGGCGAGCTCGAGCAGCCCGCGGATGACTTCACCCTCGGTGGCCAGGTCGAGCGCGGACGTCGGCTCGTCGAGGATGACCACCGGTGTCTGCTTCGAGAGCGTGCGGTAGATGGCGCGGGCGATGGCAACGCGCTGCGATTGCCCGCCAGAGAGCCCGGCCCCGCCGACGCCGAGCACGAGCGCGGGGTCGATGAGCTCGGCGGCGGCGTAGCGCATCGCCTCGGCGACGAGTTCTGGATCGGGCGTCTCGCCGAGCGCCACGTTCGACGCTACGGTTCCGGCAACGAGCGAGGGGCGCTGCCCGCTCCAGGCAACGAGGTCGCGGGCCTGCGCGGGGCTCACCGGCGACCCGGCGTAGCTCACGGTGCCTTCGAACGGAACGAACCCGAGAACAGCCGCCACGATCGACGACTTTCCCGCACCACTCGGGGCCGCGAGCACGCTCAGGCGACCGGGCTCGAAGCTCGCGGTGAACTCGTCGACCACGACACGCTCGCCGTACGCGACGCGCAGGCCGGTGATCGCCAGCGCACCTTCACCGGTGACCGGCGCGGCGGGCGGGACCACGGATGCGGCGCGCTCGGAATCCAGGATCTCGAACACGTCATCCGCTGCGGCCACACCATCGGCTGCGGCATGGAATTGTGCACCGACCTGGCGAAGGGGCAGGTACGCCTCGGGCGTGAGAAGCAGCACGAAGAGTCCGACCGCGAGGCCGATCTCGCCGTCGACGAGGCGCACACCGATCGAGACCGCGACCAGGGCGACCGAGAGGCTGCCGGCGAGCTCGAGTACGAAGCCGGAGATGAACGAGACCCGAAGCACCGACATCGTACGCACGCGGTAGTCGTCGGTGATCTCTTCGATGCGGGCGGCTTGCCGATGCTGGCGGCCGAAGATCTTCAGCGTCGAGAGTCCGTCGACGACTTCGAGGAAGCTGCTGGCGAGAGCGGTGAGTGCAGTCCACTGCTTGCGCTGCACGGCCTGCGTCGCCCACCCGATGAGCACCATGAACAGCGGGATGATCGGCAGGGTGATGACGACGATGACGGCAGTCCAGAAGTCTTGGGTGAGAAGGACGAGCACGAGTATCGGCGTCGCGATCGCGGTGAGGATGAGCTGGGGAAGGTACTTGGAGAAGTACCCGTCGAGCGCGTCGAGCCCGGTGGACACGATGGTGGTGAGGCGTCCACTGCTGCGCGACGCCAGCCAGGCCGGGCCGAGCGCGGTCACCGCGGCAACCACCCGCACCCGCAGCTGGCTCTTCACGCTCGCGGCACCGCGAGCCGCGAGAACGTCGAGAATCCAGACACTCACCGCCCGCACGGCTATCGACACCCCGAACAGCACGAAGCCCCCGGTGAGATCTTCCAGGGCGGCGCCCTCGATGATGCGCACGATGAGGTTCGTGGCAAACCAGGCGACCGCGATGATGCTCAGCGTCTGGATGACGCCGACCAGCGCACCGGCAGCGAGGAACCAACGCGCGGCTGCCGCATAACGCAGCAGCCGCGGGTCGATGGGTCCGGCGCTCACAGCAGAGACTTCCTAGTGTGCTGACTCGAGCACGGTCGAGCGCGTGACGCGCTTGCGGAACACCCAGTAAGTCCAGGCCTGGTACGCGATGACGAGGGGTAGGGCGAAACCGGCAACCCAGGTCATCAGATTGAGCGTATACGGAGTACTGGATGCATTCTCGATGGTGAGCCCGAATGCCGGGTTATTCGTAGCCGGCATCACGTTCGGGAACAGCGCAGCGAAGAGCGTCGCGACCGCGAAGAGCGTGGTGAGCG
>Ga0247729_10000233_pt1 | contig 25026 bp, 14 predicted proteins | sample UWRJL133311R2_FD_180958 | JGI IMG/M metagenome (GOLD analysis project Ga0247729, IMG submission 180958) | Plant litter microbial communities from Arlington Agricultural Research Station in Wisconsin, United States - UWRJ-L133-311R-2 | ecosystem: Environmental > Terrestrial > Plant litter >... | reverse complement strand
GACAAAGTACCTCGTCGAGCCATACTACGTCAGCAATACAGCCTCGCAACAATTTACCTGTCAAACCAGCAGCACCGCGGGCCATAGTGTGCCACTGACCACCTGTACGGATACGCTTACGCTCGCCAAAGCCAGTTCTGTGCATGTCGTACTTACCCGTACGCCGACCACCGATGCCGAGCAAGGCAAAGTCAGCAACAACAACCGGGACTTCAATATTTTACTGCACCGGTCGGATGGTACGGACTCCCTAGTCACGGTAGGGCCGGACTACCTTTACAAAATAGCGAACAACAGTACGGACCCCCACCACTACACCTTCAATCTGCCCCGGGGCCGCTACTTGACCAAAATATACTGCGAGGCGCTCGAAACCGATATTCAGCTACAGATTGACATCGTCACCAGCAAGACGCTCGTCCGGGACGCGCCCGGTCCCGGTATCCGGGTCCGCCAGACGACGACCATGGCCGCTGGCAGCCCTCCCCTGATCCGCACCTATGGGTATACCTTCACTGATGCCCAGGGCGTTTATTCGTCCGGCCGCAGTATACTACCGCTTGATCATAATACCCCGGCATTTGACCAGTGGCTTTTCGCCCAGAACCACTTATTTGGTATCAACTCTGTCAACTGTGCTTTTATCAATACCTCATCTGACTTTGCTAAGTCGGGCCGAGAGTACAACAAGTATTCCTTTTTTTACGAGTGCGTGACGGAACGTAGCTTGGGAGGAGCAACGGGTACCGGCGCAACGATGGCCTTTTTCCAGCTGATGCCGCAGCAGTTTAGTGATGTCCTTCCCCTCAAACGCCTGATTTTCCGCCAGCCCCCGGGGCAGCCCCTACAAATAGTGCAACGGGAAAACTATTCCTACAGCCAAGGGCCGGTTGAAACCTATTACACGATTCGCCCTCGGCAAATCCTGGCGGCCGATCCGGGGTACACCGCGGGCCCCTTGGAGGTATACACGGCTGATCCGTACGATATCAACGTTGCCTTCTCAGCGCCGCAACAAACGTGGCAGACGCGCTATGATGAGCAGGGCGACTCGCTGGTGACCACCACCACTTCCGAGTATCGCGACTACCGCCTCGTGCGCTCGGCCACCCGTACCACCACCGACTGGCAGGTTAGCCGCTATAAGTACCTGTCTGATTATGCTCCCTACTATCCCGCCGTGCTGGCCTTGGCGGGGGGAAAGCAGGATTTCAACCCGATTATTGAAAGCCAGACGTGGCGCAAAAGCTTCAGCGGCAATGACTCCACCCTGGTTGGTGGGCACCTAACGTTCTACGATGCGCAGTGGCGCAGCCCCGTCAGCTCGTGGTCGTTGCGCCTGGACCGGCCCATCAACCGGCCGGATGCCGAGCGGACCAACAACCTGGGTGGGCCAGCACAAAACTACACGCCCTTCAAGAGTGACTCGCGCTACCAGCCCGACGACAGCGTCACGTATCACCCCAATACGGGGCTGCTGATGCAGCGACAAGCGCCGCATGGCCCGCCCACGGCCTACGTGTGGGGCTACTCGCGCCGTTACCCCATCGCGCAGGTTGAAAATGCTACCTACGCGCAAGTGCTGGCCGTGCTGACGCAGGCCATGGTGAACCAGCTGGCCGGGCCAAATCCGGGCTCGGACGAACAGGTACGGCAGGTGCTGGCTCCCCTGCGCACCCAGCTGCCGCAGGCGCGCGTCACGGTCTACACCTATCAGCCCCTAGTAGGCCTAACCTCGCAGACGGATGCCAGCGGGCGCACTACTTTCTTCGAGTACGACGCCCTGGGCCGCCTGCTGCGCACCCGCGATGAGCAGAACCGACTGCTCACCCAGCAGGAATATCACTACGCCCGGCCCTAGTATCCTCTCGGCTCCGGCTCCTAGTCCATATTATCTCTCATTCGCTTTTTCTGCGTCAGTATGCGCCATTTCTACCCTTTCCGACTGGTTTTAGTATTTTTTGTAGTATTTTTTTGCGTTATCTCGAGTCGAGCGCAGGCGCAGAGTACAGAAGGACTGGTACCCGACTCGACTGAGCTGCGGGTCCTACGCCAGTTCATTTTTGCCACCGTTCCCAGCACCACTTGGCAAACTATCCAAGGCACGGCCCTGGCAGCGTGGCCGGGCGTGCGAATAGAAAGCGGAGATGTTGTAAGTATTTCCTTAGGCTATGGGCAACTCACTGGCCCACTCCATGCCTGCTTGGGTGAGTTGCGGCAGCTACAGGTACTCAAGCTCACTCAAAACCGACTTACTGGCCCCATTCCGGCTTCGTACAGCCAGTTAACCCACTTGCAGGAACTGTGGCTTGATCAGAATGAACTGACGGGTCCTCTTCCAGCGTGGCTGGGTACGCTCACAAATCTGGAACAACTCAACCTGAACAGTAATAACTTTAGTGGGGTGATTTCGGCCTCTTTGGGGAAGTTAGCCAAGCTAAAAACCTTACATGTAGCTGGCAATCACCTGAGCGGTGAGATTCCTGCCACGCTTGGTCAGCTGAGCAACTTACAGCAGCTAACTCTGAGTGGCAATTCCCTTACTGGCTCTATCCCAGCCGCTTTGGGCAATGCCAGGGCCTTGCAGAAACTCAATGTGGACGAGAACCACTTATCGGGCAGTCTGCCGGGGACGCTCTGGCAGTTGACAGAACTGCAGGAATTTGGGGCAACACTCAATCAGCTTTCCGGGCCTTTGCCCAGTGCTTTGGGCGCGTGGCGGCAGGTGCGTACAATCAGCTTGCAGAACAATCAGCTCACGGGAAGCATCCCACCCGAATGGGGCCGCATGCGCAGCTTACAGAGCCTGCAACTGAATAACAACCGACTCAACGGCACCTTATCCGACTCTCTGGGCCAACTCACTCACCTGACCCGCTTACTGCTGGAGAACAACCAGCTCACCGGAGCTTTACCCATCGGCCTGGGCCAGTTGCAGGAGCTGGAATGGCTGAGCCTATCGAATAACCGCCTGACAGGTTCGTTACCAGCAGCGTGGGATGGAATGCAGTCTTTGTACTGGCTTTCTTTAGATCATAATCAGCTGGTGGGAGAACTGCCCGCTTTCCTGAGCAAACTGCGTCAGCTGCGCACGTTGCTGCTGAGCCATAATGGCTTCACGGGAGCCGTGCCCGCTACGCTGGTAGGCCTGCCGCGCTTGGTGTACCTGGATCTGGCTTCTAACTACTTCACGGCAATTCCCAGCTGGCTTGGCAGTAGCACGCCACCCCAAACTATTCGGGTTGCGGACAACTATCTGGATTTTGGCACCCTTGAGCCCAACTTTACCCCTACAGGCCAAAGCAGCATCGCGGCCTTCGAGTTTCTGCCCCAGCAGGCCCGGCCGGCTGATACGCTCCATTGCGTATACGGCAGCTACCAGACACTGCATCGGAGTATGAAGGGAAGCCGCAACCACTACCAGTGGGAGCGGCAAGTGGGCCTGGTCTGGATAGAGCTGCCGGGCCAGACGGATACCACGCTGGTGCTCGGAACTATCACGCCTAACCTGGAAGGCCTCTACCGCCTGCGGGTCTGGAATGAGCAGGTGCCCCCGCCCTACTCCTGGCAGGCTCACCCAACGCTGTATACCAAGGCCAGGTTCGTAGATGTATTGCCGTATACCCTGCCCGCTGAAAACCTGCCGGTGGAAAGCAGTCTGGCCCTGGCCCCAACTGCGGCCCTGGCACCATCATCTTTTGCCGGCAACCCTGATTCGCTTACCATCAATTATGTTCGGACGTATGCGGCCCGCCAGCCGTTTACAGATCCGAAGGCGCTGGAACAAGCCAGCGTAGACGAGGTACAGGTAAAGACGGAGTACTTCGATGGCCTGGGGCGACCCACGCAGACGGTGCTGCGCCAGGAGTCGCCACGGCGCCGCGACATCGTGCAGCCGGTAGCTTATGATGCCCACAACCGCCAGCCCAGAAGCTATTTGCCATACACAGCACCCAACGCGGCCAGCAACGCGGGAGTGTATCGGCCTAATGCCATTCGGGAGCAGTACGAGTTTTATCGTGATACCCCAACCGGCCCGGGCGCACCAACGGAGAGCCTGCCCCGCACGGGAGTGCCCTACAGCGAAACGGCCTTCGAGGCTTCTCCGCTAAGTCGTCCCCTGGCTCAGGCTGCCCCCGGCGAAGCCTGGCAGATGGCCACTGGCCACGTGTTGACCTCGCATGAACGCATCAATAGCACAGCCGACTCCGTTCAGCACTTCCGCATTGGCGATGATAGCCAGATCAACCTGGAAGTAGTGACAACGTTGTACAATGCCGGAGACTTATGGGTAAAGGAATCCCGCGATGAGCAGCAGGTCCAGACACTGGAGTTTCAGGACAAGCTTGGTCAGACAATGCTGAAGCGCGTGAGTACCGGGCTGCCATCTCAGCTCGCTAATATTCGCAACCCGAACCGGTGGCTGGATACCTACTATGTATACGATGATTTTGGGCACCTGCGGGCGGTAGTACCACCCAAAGCCGTTGCCCTGCTTCGCAAGCAGCGCTGGCAGCTAACGCCCGCCGTCGAAGCGCTGCTGTTCCGCTACCGCTACGATGCTCAGGGGCGGGTCGTTGCCAAGCACATACCCGGCACCGACGCCGAAACGCAACTGGTCTACGACCAGCTTGACCGGGTAGTGCTCAGCCAGGACGCCGCGCAACGGCTGCGCCAGGAATGGACCTTTACTAAGTATGATATTCTGGGCCGCCCGGTGCTAACCGGCCTGTGCGTGCGCAATGCCCAGCAGAACACTCTACAGACCGAAGCCAGCCGCATCAGCTTCCAGCACGAAACGCGCAGCGCTACCAGCTCCTACTACTACTCACTGCACCAGGCATATCCGCAACTGTCGGCTACCAGCTTGTTTGCGCAGGTCCGCGTCCTCACGCTTACTTATTACGATGACTACAACTTTGACAATGATGCCTCGAACGTGGCCGACGCCGCCTACGACCCGCAATACAACGGCCAGTTTGCTACCGTCCCCCAACCGGACGGGCGCGTTACGGGCCAGGTAACGCGCACCATCACCCGCGTGCTCGGCATGCCCGAAACGGCCGCTGGCGCCTGGCTCACCACCACTACCTTCTACGACCAGCAAGGCCGTCCCATCCAGGTGCGTAGCACCAATGCCCGCGGTGGCGAGGATGTAGCTACCTCGCAGCTCGACTTTACCGGCAAAACGCTCAAGAGCTATACCGTGCACACCGACGCCCGTCCGGCCTCGGCCCCCGTTACCATTGCCGAAACTCACACCTACGACCATACTGGCCGCCTGCTGACTACCGCCCAGCAGCTTTCCGGCGAAGCGCGGCCTACCGTAATAGCCACTATGCGCTACAACGAGCTGGGGCAGCTGCAGCAAAAGCAACTGGGGCTGGGCAAACAAAACGTGGACTATCAGTACAATATCCGCGGCTGGCTCACCCACATCAACGACGCCGAGCAGCACGACCCGAACGACCTGTGGGGTATGGAGCTGTACTACGAGCACGGCTTCACCCGCGACTACCTGCAGTATAACGGCAATATCACGGGCCAGAAGTGGCGTACTAAGTCCGACAACGTAACCCGCGCCTACGGCTACGTGTACGATGCCAGCAACCGTCTGCTGCAAGGCGACTTCGTGGCCCGCACCACCACCGGTACCTGGACGGCCGAAAAGCAAAACTACGGCCTGCACGCCGTCAGCTACGACGAAAACGGTAACATCCTGACGCTGCGCCGCCGCGGTCTGCGCACTGCCGCCACACGCACTACTCCCAAGCAGTACGGCCCCATCGACCAGCTTACCTACACGTACGCCGGTAACCGCCTGCTCGCCGTGGATGATGCCGTGAAGGACAATGGACCCGCTACCGCCGGCCTGCCAGCCCTGGCCGGCGACTTTCAGGATCATGGTGCCTATTATCAGCTCCAACAGCAGCCCGAATATCAGTACGATGCGAATGGCAGCCTGACCGCCGACCGTAACAAGGGTATTACCAGCATTGCCTACAACCACCTGAACCTGCCCCGCCGCATTGCTTTCGGCAACGACTCCATCGTGTTTCGCTACACCGCGCTGGGACAGAAAGTAGCAAAGCTGGTGTACCAAACCGGCAAGCCCACGCAGCAAACCGACTACGCTGGGGCATATCAGTATGAGCAGGACTCCTTGCGGTTCTTTCCGCACGCCGAAGGCCGCGTGCTGCGCCTCGTGCACCTGGATGATGCCGGCCAGCTCCAGACGCGCTACGTGCGGGAATACAGCTTAAAAGATCATCTCGGTAACCTCCGCCTCGCCTACCGCCCCGGCGACTCAGCAATATACCGGGCCACGATGGAACTCGCCCCCGCCGCCGTTGCCCGCCGCGAAGAGCAGCAGTTTGACTCGGCCAGCATTGCCACCACCCGGTTTCTGGCCGGAGCCACCGCCCGGACCGGCTCCTACGTTGCCCGCCTGAACGCCGCCCTCGGCCAGCCGCTAGGGCCATTCAAAATCCTGCGCGTGCATAAAGGCGACACCATTACCGTGACGGCCCCGGGCATGTATCAGCAGGAATTACGCAATACCAATTTTCAATTTTCGCTCCCAGGCTTCGTCGCGAGTTTGTTATTAGCGCAGCAGCCAAACGCACCTGCCGGGAATGAGAAAAATCAGAAGCTGCGCTCCTTGCCTTTCTTAGGACTTGGCTTATCTTTAGTGCCCGCGCTGCACCAAACCAACCGCGCGCCCCAAGGCTATATGCGCATCCTCGTTTTCAACGCTGATTCCGCCTTAATAAATACCCAAACCCAGCAGCTCACCACAGCCGCCAAGGATAATTACGAGCTACTGCATCAGCAAATCATTGCTCCCGCTGATGGCTACGTGCAAGTTTACGTCGGCAACGAAAGCGACGTAGACGTGTTCTTCGACGACCTGGAAGTGAAGTACAACCCAGCCTTGGTAGTACAGGAAAACAGCTACGACCCTTGGGGGCTGAATCTTGCCGGGCTGGATCGTACTGGAGAATTACTGGAGAATAAGTATCAGTACAATGGCAAAGAGAAACAGATAGAATTAGGCTTAAATTGGCAGGACTACGGGGCCCGTATGTACGATGCGCAGCTGGGCCGGTGGCATGCGGTAGATCCGTTAGCGGGTGAAATGAGGAGATGGAGTGTTTACAACTATGGATTTAGCAACCCGATAAGATTTTTAGATTCTGATGGAATGGCCCCAGATGACTATGAAATTCACGCAGATGGCAAAATAAACAAAACATCAACCCGTGACAGCTATGACACATTTACAGTTTATGACAAGAATAACAAACAATCGTCTTTCTATATCATGGACAAGCATACCACTAGTGATGGCACCACACTTGTTGAGTTTCCCAATAACGGAGATTCATGGGTTAAAACATTAAGCAATGATGAAAACTATGTAAAGCCCAATGAAGCGGCTGCTATAATAGGTGCATCAGCCAACTACAAGGAGGCTACTGGAAACAAAATACAGGTAAATCAGCTAAATAATTACAAAGGGCAACACAGTGGCCATAAGCCCAATGGCGGTATGGCTGATATTAGATATGCTAGCACTAACGGCAATACACTAGAAGTGGTATTAACAAGTGGAAATAATTTCAACAGCGAAAGTAGCCAGACATTGGCTAATGAATTTAATAAATTTGGATTCAACACATCACTAAGCATTTTAACAGAGAATGCAAATAGCAACGGCCCAGCATTAGATAATACACATTTCGCTAGCAATACATTTATAGCAGGCAAACGACAGTTTGACCACCGAACACACATGCATTTACAAAAATACAATAACAATCATATAATACACAATTCTTTATTAGGCACACATTGGCGAAATATAGACCCAGAATCACACAAACTTTACCAGTGCACCTTAGCTCCATAAAGACCATGACAATATTTCTTTTGATAATCATCAGATTTTTCACACTTGGCATCAATTGTCATCAAGACAATTGTATATCAGAGAAAATAACTGATATAACATTTTACAACACACTAAAAAACCAACAAACTATTGACATAATTAAAGATAATAAAATAATAAAAAATAAAGGAAAAATAAAAATAAAAATAGACAATGAAAAAATAATAAATTTTACTGATTGTATTTACAAAAATAACGAAATTAAAAATAAATCATATAAATATTTAGGATTTTCACACAAAACAAATAGCTATGTGATACAAATAGCACATTATGAATCAAGTGAATTTATGTTGATAAATAAGTCAGGCAGTATAATACATACATGGAGTATACCTTATATCTCTACCAACAACGAATTAATTTCTTTATCCAAGGGAATTGAATATGAAGTTTACAATAATGGATTTCAAGTATTTCAACTAAAAAATAATATTTTTTACAAAAAATGCAATGTGATTATAAGTAATTTAGAACCTACTGAATTACGCTGGATTGGTAAACATGCATTTGCATTAAAACTACAGGACCCTAATCATATAAATCATAGTAAAAGCAATACAGAATACAGGATATATTCCTTGAAATAAATACTTGATTTATCTATCCCCAAACCTTTTCCCCTCCAAAACCCTTTTCCCAGGGTATGAAAACCCTGCTGCTCTCTTCCCTACTGCTTTTCCTCGCCACCGCCTGTACCCTCAAGCCCACCAGTAAGCACGACGTATTCCAGGACCGCGCCCAGCTGCCCCAGGAGGAAGCGCCCCACGTGCGCAATTCGCTGGAGTGGTGGTATTTCACCGGCCACCTGCGCGACAAGGCCACCGGCGAAACTTTCGGGGTGGAGTACGTTTTCTTCCACTTCAACCCCACCGGCAAGAAGGACTGGCAGATGGTGAACTTCGCCCTCACCGACCCCCAGCAGAAGCTGTTCCGCTACGACTACAAGCTCGAAAGCCTGCCCCAGCTGCTGGCCCCCACCCTGCCGCTGAACCTGCTGCTGGAGAATAAAGCCCAGCAGTGGAGCCTGACCGGGCAGGAAGGCAGCTACCACCTGCAGGCCCGCATGGCCAACGTGGCCGGGCACGCCATCAACCTCATCACCACGCCCGCCAAGCCCATCCTGCTGCACGGCGGTACCGGCTACGAGCAGTATGGCCCCGTGGCCAAGGCCGGCTATTACAGCTACTCCCGCCTCGCCACTGCCGGCACCCTCGAAATTGGGGGCAAGGTGCGGCAGGTGGAGGGCGAGCTGTGGTACGACCGGCAGTGGAACTGCAACTCGGTGATGGCCAAGGACACCGGCTGGGACTGGCTGAGCCTGCAGCTCGACGAGCCTCGGGAGGAAATCATGGTCTACCAGCTGCACAACAAGGCCACCGGCGAAAGCCTGGGCGGCGGCACCCACAACTCGGCCCAGAACCAGAACACCCACCTGGCCGCCGCCGACTTCCAGCTGGAGCCCCTCGAATACTGGCTCAGCCCCCGCTCCCACCAGCGCTACCCCATCCGGTGGCGGCTGCGCATTCCCAGCCAGGGCTACGACCTCATGATTGAGCCCGTAATACCCAACCAGGAGCTGAGCCTGCGCCTGTTTAAGGCCATCAACCTGCATTACTGGGAAGGTATGTGCACCGTGACGGGCACCCACCACGGCCGGCCCGTGACGGGCCATAGCTACGTGGAAATCACCAACCGCAGCGAGACGAAGAAAGCCCGGGCCACGGCCACGGCGGCCAAGGTGCAGCAGAAGCCGTAGCCACGGCGGGCCGGACGGGGCCGGACCATAAAGCCTGTTACCCTGGAATGCTGCCCGCGTAGGGCTACCGGTGCACCTGGTCCGGGAAAGACTCGATATCGGATCGGCGGGCTACGGCATTGGGCTCCCTGGGCCCGGGACTGTACACCTACGGCCGCTCGCAAACAGCTTCGTCAGCTCCAGCAGGCAGGCTTCGTGGTCTCCGGGAAGGTAGAGCGCAGTGGATTTAACCGGCTTCTTACCGCTGCCCCGGAAGCTGTGCGCGATGCCCGGGGCCGCAGGTGTTCCCGCCAGCCGGGCCGGCGGGAACACCCGCTTAAAGGATTGAGGTGGAGTTTTTCCGGTCTGTTACCTCCAGGACCAACCTGCTTAGGCCGGAAAATAACTACCATTGTCGAGGTCGGCCAGCAGGGTGGCGTGCGTGGGCTGCCAGCCCAGCTGCCGCTGCGTCTCTTCGCCCGAAGCCTGCACGTTTAGGCCCGCGAAGTAGCTGAATGGCCCAAAGTGGGCCTGGGCGGCCTCGCCCGACCGGGACTCCACGGGCAGGGGCAGGTGGTGGCCGATGCGCCCGGCAATGTCGCGCAGGCGCACTCCCTGCTCGGCTACGGCGTGAAAGCGGGTACCGGGGGTAAAATCGTGCTCAACGGCCAGCCGGTACAGGCGGGCCACGTCGAGCACGTGCGCCGCCGGCCAGGTGTTCAGGCCCTCTCCCGGGTAGACCGACACGCCCTGGGTGCGGGCAATACGAATGAGGGTGGGCACGAAGCCGTTCTTGTCGCCGGGGCCGTGCACGGAGGGCGGCAGGCGCACCACGGCCACGCGCCCGCCGGTAGCGGCCACGGCATCGGCGGCTTCCTCAGAGGCCACGCGCGGGTTGGGGCTGCCGGCCGGGGCCCTATCCGACTCAGTTACCAGCTGCCCGGGGGGCAGCACGGCCAGCGCGGAAGTGATGATCAGGGGGCGCGCAGTGCCGGCCAAAGCGGCTCCCATGGCCTGGATGGTGCGCCGGTCGGCCTCGGCGCTTTCCTTGAACTTGTCCCGGGCGTTGGCCCCGAACTTGGTAAAGTCGTGGTTGAAGGCCGTATGAATCACCCCGTCGCAGCCTTCCAGGCCTTTGCGCAGGCTATCCAGGTCGGTGGTGTCACCCCGGTAGGCTTCGGCCCCGGCGGCCAGCAGGGCAGCCGCCCCTTCTGCGGAGCGGTACAGGCCCCGCACCTGGTGGCCCGCGTTGAGTAAGTCTTGCACAATGGCCGAGCCGATGAACCCCGTGGCGCCCGTGACGAATACACGCATGATAATGTGTGGGTAAGAGGTGGAGAAAAAAGTACTCCGCAAAGGTCTTCTTACCCCACCGCACCCGCGTTTCGCCACTCAAACCAGTTTGTGTAAAATTCAAACCAAGGAGCTAGCGCCGAAAGTCGCCGGGCGTGCGCGTGGTCTGCCGCTTAAAAAACGTGCAGAAGTGGGCCGTGTCGGTAAAGCCTAGCCCCTCGGCAATCTGGGTGATGCTCCAGCCGGTCTGGCGCAGCAGAATCTTGGCTTCCTGGGCCAGCCGCCCCCCGATGAGGGCGGTGGTGGTGTGGCCGGTCGCGTCCTTGAGTGCCCGGTTGAGGTAGTTGACGTGCACGGCGAGCTGGTCGGCGAAGTCGGTGGGCGTGCGCAGACGCAACGGCTGCTGGGGACTTTGCAGCGGAAACTGCTGCTCCAGCAAGTCGCCGAACTGGGCGGCCAGCCGGTCGGCGGCGCTGCCGCCTGGGCTAGCCGCGCTGGGCTGCTGCTGCTGCTGCACCACGTGAATTAGCTCCCAGAGGTAGGCCCGCAGCAGGTCGTACTTGTAGGCGTAGCGGGAGGTGATTTGGTGGGCCATTTTCTCGAAAACCCCGCGCAGGGCCTGGGCCTGGGCTTCGCTGACTTCCCACAGCGGGTACGCCCCGGGCTGAAAGATGGGTAATTCCTCGACGGCTACGCCGCTGCGGGCGGGCAGCAGAAACTCCCGGTTGAAGATGCAGAAGTAGCCGGTGGGCGTGGCCGTGCGCGGCACCCAGCGGTAGGGCACGCGCGGGGTAGCCAGGAATACGGCCCGCTGCTCGATGTTCAGCACCCGGTCGCCGTATTCAATCTGCCCCGGCCCCTCGCACAAGCAGATCTTGTAGTAGAGGCGCTTGTCGAAAAGCATCGGCCGCTCCCCGCCGGTGTAGGGGGCCAGGTCGGCAATGTTGAAGACGTTGAAGTGGCTGGCCTGGCCGGGCTGAGCCACCAGGTCTGCTCCCCCGGCATCGGCGCCAAACTTCGCATAAAAGGCTTCTAAGGAATTCGGTTTCATGACCCGCTCGGCTTTAGAAATCAAAGCTAACTTGGGCAGCCGGTTCTCGCTGAAAAACTAGCTGGCCAGTACTATACCAACCGGCCTGTAAGGCTTCCGCCTAACCGACTAGGGCTAAGGTTTCCCCGGTTTGCTCAGCCCTACCGCAGCCCGCCGCTCGGGGAAGATACAAGGCAGCCGGGAATACCTAGCCCCCCAAAGACGGCGCGCCGCTCCCCGCCCCAGCTTCTTCGGCCGGGCCGGCAGCCGGACTCAGTCAACTCCTAACTCACTCCCCCTTCAGCATCACCCGAAACGTGGTGCCCTTGCCCACCTCCGACCAGCGGACGTAGAGGCGGCCCTGGTGATAGTTCTCGATGATGCGCTTGGCCAGGGCCAGGCCCAGGCCCCAGCCCCGCTTCTTGGTGGTGAAGCCGGGCAGAAACACCGATTCCAGCTTGCTCTTCGGAATGCCCTTGCCGGTGTCGGTGATGTCGAGGGCAATGAGGTGCTTGCTCTTGGCGCTCCGGCTCAGGTGCAGCGTGATGTGGCCCTTGCCATCCATGGCATCCACGGCATTCTTGCAGATGTTCTCGATAACCCAGTCGAACAGGGGCACGTTGATCTGGGCGGGCGTATCGGTGGGCAGGTCGGTCTTGATTTCGAACACCACCTTTTTCGAGACGCGGCTTTGCAGGTAGGCAATGGCGTTTTTGGTGGCCTGCAGGATGTTTTCGTCCTTGAGCACCGGCACCGAGCCGATGTTGCTGAACCGCTCGGTAATGATTTCGAGCCGGCGCACGTCCTTGCCCAGCTCGTCCACGATGGGCTCGTTCTGCCACTTCTCCGAGTCCTTGAGGTAGGTGTGCCAGGCCATCAGGCTGCTCAGGGGCGTGCCCAGCTGGTGGGCCGTTTCCTTGGCCAGGCCCACCCACACGCGGTTTTGCTCGGCCCGGCGCGAGTAGCTGAACGAGAAGTAGGCCATGATGCCCAGGCACCCAATCACGGCCAGCTGCACCAGCGGGTAGGTGCGCAGCTGGGTGAGCAGCTGCGAGTCCTGGTAGTAGATGTAGTTGCGCAGTCCCGCGCCCAGCTCCACCACGATGGGCGGGTGCTGGCTTTTCATCACCGCTATGCGGCGGTGCAGGAAGCTGGCCGTGGCTTTTTCGGAGGCCTTCTGGGGCAGGTCCACGTTTTTGGTGCCCAGGATGTTTTCCTCCCCATCGGTGAAGATGATGGGAATGGTGGTGTTGGCGTTGATGATTTCCTCGAACACGAAGTTGGTGTTCGAGTCAACCTCGGAGTTGATGATGAAGCGCTGGGCCTTGGCGTAGAGGTCAATCTGCTTCTGCTCCCGCTCGGAGAGGCGCTGCACCAGCACGTTGGTATAGATGACGGTGGCCGCCGCAATGAGAATGGCCCCCGCCAGCACGCCCAGCTTGATCCGGGACTTCTGGTCGTAAATCGGGAGTACTTGCCGGGATAAGGAAAACGAGGCCATAGACAAAGGGGTGCGGACGCGCTGTCGGCGAAGGTAAGCAGCCGCGGGCGGCCGGAGCGTGTGCGCTCCTAACGGCAGAACCCGGCCGGGGTTTTCGCCCCGGCCCGGGCCGGCAAGCTCAACGCTGCACGCGGCGGGAGTTGATTTTCGTTGCCTATACCGATGATTTTTATCAGGTGGCAGTGGTCCGATAGGCCTTTTTGGGCTCGTGACGCGGGTTTCTAAACTACTCGGGGCCCGGGGCGAACCAGCGCAGGCAACTTCCTGTTTCAGACTACCGAATTACACTGTAATTTTGCCCCCTACAATACGCCGTAGCCCCAGCTATGCTTCATCCTTTTAAGGCCGTTAGCCTGTCCTTCAAAAAAACGCCGCTCGCCATCCGGGAGCTGATTGCGTTGGACGAGGCCGCCTGCCGCCGCTTCCTGCACACCCTACACCACGACCTCGGCCTCCAGGACCTGCTCGTGCTGAGTACCTGCAACCGGACCGAAATCTACTACAGCGCCGAGTACGACCAGAGCCCCGCCATCATTGAGGCTCTGGGCCAGATCAAGGGCCTGCCAAACGTGGCCGAGTACTTCCCTTACTTCGACGTGCTTGATGCGCACTCTGAGGCCGTGCAGCACCTCTTCGAGGTGGCCATGGGCCTCGACGCGCAGGTGGTCGGCGACCTGCAGATCAGCAACCAGGTGAAGATGGCCTACCAGTGGTCGGCCGACGAGGACGCGGCCGGGCCGTTTCTGCACCGCCTGCTGCACACCATCTTCTTCACCAACAAGCGCGTGCAGCAGGAAACCAGCTTCCGCGACGGGGCCGCCTCCACTTCCTACGCCACGCTGGAGCTGGTCGAGGAGCTGACCGCCGACATTGCCAACCCCCGGGTGCTGGTGGTCGGGCTGGGCGAAATCGGGGCCGACGTGTGCCGCCACTTCGCCGACAGCAAGGTTTTCACCGACGTAACGCTCTGCAACCGCACCCGCTCCAAGGCCGACACGCTGGCCGCCGAGTGCAACCTGAAGGTGCTGGAGTTCGAGAATCTGGTGCAGGGCCTCAAGGACGCCGACGTCGTTGTTTCCTCTATTGCCCACACTTCGCCCTTCTTCACCCGCGAGATGGTAGAGCGCCTGGACGTGCTAAACTTCAAGTTCTTCATCGACCTGTCGGTGCCGCGCAGCATCGAGGCCGAAGTGGAGAACGTGCCCGGCGTGCTGGTTTATAACATCGACACGATTCAGAGCAAGGCCTCGGCCGCCCTGGAGCAGCGCCTGGCCGCCATTCCGCACGTACGCGCCATCATTGCCGAAAGCATCGCCGGCCTGCAGGACTGGACCAAGGAAATGCTGGTGTCGCCGACCATCCAGAAGCTCAAGAACGCGCTGGAGCACATCCGGCTGGAGGAAATGGACCGGTTTCAGAAAAAGCTGAGCCCCGAGGAAGTCAAGCGCATGGACGAAGTCACCCGGTCCTTGATGCAGAAGATCCTCAAGCAGCCCGTGCTGCAACTCAAGGCCGCCTGCAAGCGCGGTGAGGCCGACCAGCTCATCGACGTGCTGACCGACCTCTTCGACCTGGAAAACCAGCCCACCCCGGTGTAGCTTTTTTTCTTCCGTCATTGCGAGCGAAGCGCGGCAAGCCGTCCGCTGGAATGTAAACAGCCCCTTTTCACTACAAAGCCCCGCCGTCAGCATGACGGCGGGGCTTTCTGCTTTACTATTGTTTTCTGTATTGTTCAGGACGGATTGCCGCGCTTCGCTCGCCATGATAAGGCGCATGGCTGCTGCCCGAACCTGCACTGCACGAAAAAGGACCGTCGAATGGCGGTCCTTCTTCATTTCTCCGTTGGAAAAACTGGCGGCGGACTACAGCGAGTCACAGCAGTCTTCGAGTGAGTCAATCACGTCGAGCAGCTTTGGAATGGAGAGGGAATAATAGATTTTGGTCCCCACCTTGAACGACGACAGAATGCCGCGGTCTTTAAGGGTGATGAGATGTTGGGAGGCAATAGCCTGGGGCAAATCGAGCGAACGGTAGATTTCCGTCACGGTCATTTTATCCTCTTTTCCCAGCAAATCTACGATGGCCAGGCGCTTGGGGTGAGCCAGCACCTTCAGCATTGCGGCGGCCTTGTCAACTTTTTTGGATTCTACGCGCGAGAGCAAGGGTTTCATACGGTAAGTTACAACGGTGGACCTGGGGCAGACTAGTCAGGAATATGGCTAATACGATATTTCCGACTGCAAGAGTTCCTAATAAAACGGATTAAAACCGAATTTTTTAATTTTTCCACTTTTCTATGGCGGAAAAGCCAGCAGAACCAAGCGGGAAAAGACCCGGCTGCTCGCGGGAGGCTGCTTACCTTTGTCCAGAATCTTTACTTCCCCACCCTTTTTTTTACCCGCCTTCCTGATGAAAGACCTGCTGGCCAAGTTTGAAAACAAGCGTCCCGAAATCGTTTTTGAGTGGAAAGATGCCGAAACCGAGGCCGAAGGCTGGGTGGTTATCAACTCGTTGCGGGGCGGGGCGGCCGGCGGCGGCACCCGCATGCGCAAGGGCCTCGACAAGCGCGAGGTGGAAAGCCTGGCCAAAACGATGGAAGTGAAGTTCACCGTGTCGGGCCCGGCCATCGGCGGAGCCAAGTCGGGCATCAACTTCGACCCCCAGGACCCGCGCAAGCGCGGCGTGCTGGAACGCTGGTACCGGGCCGTGATTCCGCTGCTGAAAGCCTACTACGGCACCGGCGGCGACCTGAACGTGGACGAAATCCACGACGTGATTCCGATTACGGAGGACTACGGCCTGTGGCACCCGCAGGAAGGCGTGGTGAACGGACACTACCGCGCCACCGAGCCCCAGAAGATCCAGAAGCTGGGCCAGCTGCGCCAGGGCGTGGTGAAGGTGCTGGAAGACGCCGCCTTCACGCCCGAGCTGAGCCGCAAGTACACCGTAGCCGACCTCATCACCGGCTACGGCGTGGCCGAGGCCGTGCGCCACTACTACGAGCTGTGGGGCAGCCGCGACGTGGCCGGCAAGCGCGCCATCATCCAGGGCTGGGGCAATGTGGGCGCCGCGGCGGCCTACTACCTGGCCTTGCAGGGCGCCAAAGTCACCGGCATCATCGACCGGGCCGGCGGGCTGCTCAAGGAAGACGGCTTCTCGCTGGCAGAAATCCGGACGCTGTTTCTGGAGCGCCAGGGCAACGCCCTGACGGCTGACGGACTGCTTTCGTTCGAGGAAATCAACCAGCGCGTCTGGACCTCGGGGGCGGAGATTTTCATTCCGGCGGCGGCTTCGCGCCTCGTTACGCGCGAGCAGGTGGAGCAGCTCATTGCCGGCGGCCTGGAGGTTATCAGCTGCGGGGCCAACGTGCCGTTTTCGGACCCCGAAATCTTCTTCGGCCCCACCGGCGAGTATGCCGACCAGCACGTGAGCGTGATTCCCGACTTCATTGCCAACTGCGGCATGGCCCGGGTTTTCGCCTACCTGATGGAAACCAACGCCGAAATCACCGACCAGGCCATCTTCGGCGATACGTCCCGCATCATCCGCCGGGCCCTGGAGCGCACCCGCCAGCAAAGCGACGAGCAGACCGGCCTCGCCCAGAAGTCGTTCGAAATGGCGCTGCGGCAGCTGGTGTAGGTTGGATTATGGGGGCTTGGTTTTCGTTCTGGCCGACCACTGGATTGTGGTAGCTTGGTTTATGGGACCTGGAATAATGTCCGAGCCTCCAACAACCAAGACCCTAAGCTCCTAAGGCCCCATAAACTAAGCCCCCAAGACCCTTACTACATGACCCTTCAGGAAATCCTGCACCTGCGCTTTCTGGGCAACAACGTGGCCGCCTACCTGACGTGCGCGGGTATCTTGCTGTTTGGCTATGTGTTCAAGACGCTGCTCTCGCAGCTGCTGTCCAAGCTCGTGTTCCGCTTTATTCGCAAGCGGGCCGAGGGCGTGGGCGAGGCGCAGTTTCAGGCGTTGCTGATTCAGCCGGTGTCCATCGTGGTATTTTTCGTCACGGTGTACCTCGCGTTCCAGGTGCTCGACTACCCCGTGCACAGCTCCGAGCTTAGCCGCAACGAGCCCTGGCCGAAGGTGCTGCTGTTTCGGCTCTACCAGCTCGGCATTATCGGCGGCGTGGCCTGGATTGCGCTACGAATCGTCGATTTTCTGGTGCTGGTGTTCCGGCGCCGGGCCGAGGCCAACACGTCCCGGATCAACAATCAGCTCATTCCCTTTGCCAAGGACCTGCTGAAGGTGCTGGTGCTCACCATGGCTTTCCTGGTGATGCTCAGCCGCGTGTTCAGCGTCAACGTCACGGCCTTGATTGGCGGCCTGGGCATCGGTGGGCTGGCCGTGGCCTTTGCGGCCAAGGAGAGCCTGGAAAACCTGATTGCCTCCTTCACCATCTTCCTCGACCGGCCCTTCGCCGTGGGCGACCTGGTGGAAGTGGGCAACGTGACGGGCACGGTAGAAAAAGTAGGCTTCCGCAGCACCCGCCTGCGCACGGCCGAGAAAAGCTACGTTACGGTGCCCAACAAGTCGATGATCGACAAGCCGCTCGACAACCTCTCGTTGCGCACGGCCCGGCGGGTGAGCTTCACGCTAGCCTTAAGCCACGCCACCACCAGCGAGCAGTTGCGCGGCATCATACAGGACGCCCAGCGCGTGATTCGGGCGCACCCGCTCACCAACGCTGACGTGCAGATCAAGTTCTCGGCCCTCACGCCGGCGGCCAAGGAAGTGACAGTACAGTACTTCGTGGAAACGACGGACTACGCGGAGTACCTCGACGTGAAGGAGGATCTGAACTACCGCCTCGTGGAGTTGGTGGAGCAGCATGGCGGCAGCTTTGCCAGCACTGGCACCACCATCGTGCAGCTCTCCAGCCCCGACCCGCTGCGCGGCCTGCAGTCGCCGGAGCAGCCGCTGGTGTAGCGCAAGTCAAGCCCTTGGCGCATGAAAAAGCCCCGGCAGCAAGCTGACGGGGCTTTTTATTTTTTCCAGACTGACTGACTGGCTTATCTGCTAACGGCCGCCGAGCAGGCCGCCGAGCAAGCTGCCCATGCCGCCGCCCCCGAGCAGGCCGCCGAGGCCCGCGCCGCCCGCGCTGCGGGGAGCCGAGCCCGGCTGTCCGCCCAGGCCGCCCAGAATCGACATCAGGGAGCCCAGGCCGCCGCTGCCCACGTGCGTGCCCTGCTGGGGCAGGTTGCCGTACTCTACGCCGCCGCCGCTGTTGGAGCCGCCCAGCACGTTGCTGAGCAGGCCGCCGCCGAGCAGGCCACCGAGCAAGCCGCCCATGCTGCCGCCGCCCATGCCGCTCTGCGCTGCGCCGCCAAGCAGGCCGCCCATGCCACTGCTGCTACGGTTGCCGCCCATCACTTTCGACAGGACCATCGGGGCCACTACGCCAAGCAGGCCGGCCATCAGCGCGCCTTTCGGAATACCTACGCTGTCGAGCTTATCGGTGATGCCGCTCAGGAAACCCTGCTTGGAGGGGTCGGAGGCATCGTGGGGCACCGCGGCGGCCTGGTCGACTACGGTTTCCAGCGTTTGCTTCTGCTCCTGGTTGATGCCCAGGTAGGCGGCAATCTTGTTTACCATGTCCTCTTCCGTATTGGAATAGGCCCCATCGGCGCGGGCGAAGCTGATGAGGTCGGTAATCAAGGAAAAGCGCAGGTCACTGCCGCGCAGCACGTCCAGATTCTGCTTGATGCTTTCGTTGGTGGCATCTTTGGCGGCGGCCAGCACCTGCTGGGTGGCAGCACCCGACAAGCCGGCCGTATGCGCCAGCTGTTGCAAAAACTCCACCTCGGCGGCGGAAGCTTCGCGGTCGGCGGAAGCCAGGCTGGCAATGGAACTCAGGTAAGCCGCTTTTTCCTGGTCCGAGTAATTCTGCAGAAGTTGAGGATTGTCCATGGGTGGTCGGTTGGGGAAGTGGGAAATAAAAACCGTTGTCCTTAACGCGCCGCCGCCAATTAGGTTGATATCGGGTTGCGGCCTGGTTAATAACGTCCGCTGCCCGGGGTTGAGCTTTTCCCGATTCCGAACCGGGATACTTCCTAAACCGGGCTACTGAAGAATCGGCCCACCCGGCAATTTCCCTTCCTAGAAATCGAAATACTGATCTGGCTGGGGCTGAGCAGGTTCCGGGGCGGGCTTTTTCACTTCAAACAGCTTCCTGGGTACAGGCGCGGGGGCGGGTTCCGCCACCGGCGGCGCACCAGCCTCTTTCGCGGCCGAGGGCAGGGCACCGGGACCAGCTGTTTTGGGTGCTGCCACCGGGCGGGCGGCTTGGCTCCGGCTCCGGTCCAGGCTGACGCGGAAGTTATCCTCCGTGCCCTGCACGGCCAGCAGGATGGCGGGCCCGGTAGACGTTTCGCCGCCGATGCTGGGTCGGTGCAGCAAGCCGGGTAGCACGGGGATGGACAGGTGGTAGTCGATGCGCTGGTCGAAGGTATGAGTGCCCGTCACGCGCAGTACCGAAGCCGTGCGCACGTTGGAGCGGATTTCCATTTCGGGCACGTACACCGTGCGGCTCTGAATGTAGATGCTGTTGGTGAGCTGGGCGAAGCGCAGGTGGCGCAGCTGCTCCCGGCTGGCTACCATGCTCAGCTTCTGCAGGGGCGCGAAGTCGTTCAGCTCCCCGTTGCGCACCGTGGCCCTGATTTCGGCCTCCAGCCGGTCGGTAAGCGGGGTGAACTGGCGGTTGAAGTACAGGTCGGACTCCACGCTGGCCGTGAGCGTGCCGCGCAGGTGACGGGCCGTGAGGAAGTCCTGGCCGAAGTTCTCGAACACGTAAAACAGGCTGTCGAGCGGCAGCTGGGTGCAGCTCATGCTGGTGCTGGCCTTGAGCAGGTCGGGCTGCCGGACATCGAGGGTGCCGCGCAGCGTAGCGTGACCACCGGCCGCCGCCACGCTCAGCCCCGGCGTCGACAGCACCTGCCCGCGCAGCCGGAGCGTGCCGCGCAGCTGCTGCCCCCGAAACCGCCGGAACCGCACCTGCCCCACCGTAGCCTTAAGATTCAGCGCCAGGTCCGGCGACACGTCCAGGCCGTACCCGGTCCCGCGGCCGGTCGTGGCTGTAGTTGTTATAGGCATAGCAGGGCGGTTGGTGGTGCTGAGCAGCTGATCCAAGTCCAGCACGCGCGACTCCACATTCGCTTCTACCAGCAGCGGCTGGCGCGGCAGCAAGAGCCAGCCCAGAGCATTTTTAAACAAGCCATTCAGCTGAAAGTCTGAGCGGCCCATGCGCCCGGTGAAGCGGGTGACGGCCACGTTGTTTTGGCGCAGCCGAAACGTGCCGGTTAGCCCGGTCGGGGCCTGCGGGTAGTCGCGCAGCTGCACGCTCACACCCCGTAGCGTCAGCTCCCCCGCCGACTGCCCCGCCGCGCTGGCTGGCCGCGCCCGAAACTGCCGCAGGTTGCCCGCCAGCCGCACCGCCAGCCGGGCCTGTCCGCTGGCCCCGCGCACGGCCGCCACCGGCAGAAAGCGCAGCACCCGCGCCACGTCCAGGTCGGCCCGCAAATCCAGGCGCACAGTGGGGTCGAGCAGGTTCTCGTAGCGCAGGCTGCCGCTGAATGGCCGGCCCCGCAGCGTGCCCCGCAGGTTTTCTAGGGTCAGGGAAGTGGTCCGGGCCGTGCGTTGCGGGCCGTTGCTGAACGTTCCGGTCACGAATACGTGCTCCACGGCCTCTTGGTACTGCGGATGATAGAACGAAGCGTCGCGGCAGCCAAACTGCACCTCAACCCGTGGTGTGGGCTCGCCGAAGCCACTCTTCACCGTGCCCCGGAAGTACACGTCGCCGCGGCTGCGGTAGCGGCTCAGGCGCCCGGCCAGCCGGAGCGGCAGCAGCGCCGCTACCGATTGCACATCAGTATGCTGCCCCTGTACGGCAAGATCCCAGCGGGTAGCGGCGCTTCCGTAGCCGATAGTACCAGCCAGGCTGTAGCCCGCTTTGCCGACGCGCACTACCGAAGGCCCGATGGTGAGCTGCTGGGCCTGCCGGTCAATCGTGAGCTGCGTCGTCAGCGCCAGCTCCTTGGCCCGGAAGTACTCATCCTCACCCAGCCGGATAGCCTCGACCCGCATCTGCCCCTCGGCCTGAATACCGAGCTGAGCATCGGTTACGGCTAGCGAGGCCCGGACGGCCTGCGCCCAAGCCGTACAGCGGTGACGCCGGCTCAGATCATCGTACACTATTCCTACGCGCTCCAGCCGGATGGTTTCCAGGGCAAACGCCAGCGGCTTATCCGGGGCCTGTTGGGTCGAGTCGGGGCGAAAAACCGCGTAGTTGGGCCGCCGCTGCGCATCGTAGCCCACCCGGATGCGGCCATCGGTCAGCGTGAGGCTCCGGATACGGTAACGGCCCGCCAGTAAGTCCCAGGCATCAAAAGCACAGTGGAGCGTGCCGATGCGCGCCAGGGCAGTGGTATCGAGCGGCAAAGCGCCCTGCACGACCACCTGATGCAGAGTAATAGCCACCTGCGGGAATGCGTCGAGTAGCGACACTTCCAGGCGCCCTACCCGTACCGGTGTGCGCAAATGCCGGTTGGCCTCCTCCACAAACAGCGAAATAATTCGGTCCTGCCCCAGCCACACCCCCAAAATCCCGCCGCCCAGTAGTAAAACCAGGCTTAGCAGGATGAATCGGAAAATTTTTTTGATTTTTTTCAACCAGCAAAAAAATCTGACAATGAATTGGTTGACTCTCCTAACGCCGCGATTGGCAGAAAAATCTTCGGCCAAGTTCAGTGTTTTGCTTGCGCATTCAAAAAACACCTCCCATATTTGCAATCCCAAACGGGACGTACACAACACGGGAGATTAGCTCAGCTGGTTCAGAGCATCTGCCTTACAAGCAGAGGGTCACTGGTTCGAACCCAGTATCTCCCACCATCGAAAAGCCACTTCGCCGCAAGGCAGAGTGGCTTTTCTCGTTTCGATTGAAACTATTGTTGCCTCTAATTGCGGAAGCTATACCCCCACCGCCTCATAGTTGGCGGTCCCCTATACTTCAATTCTAGCTATTCGATGAAGCTGCGCATGCAGTTGGCGGTTACCTAACCGCGCCCAACCACCCGATGGCCTTCTGGCGGGCATAAGGCACCCTTAAATCGGCCTCTGGCTGGCCGCTGCGCATACCATTCCTTATCCTCATAGCAACAGGCTGCAATTTGCCGTTAGAAGCGACCATCTTTAAATGCGGCTGGAGAGACACCCTTCTCACTCCATAGCGCGGCTACAGTCACTATTTTGGGTAATCACACGCACGTGTGTTCAGCTTTCGCTCAACTCAACGGATTAAAAGCCAAAGCTGCGACTTTTGGATAGCACCAGCTGGCGGGCAAGGAACTGGCAAATCAAAGCCCGCAGAATGCTCATACATCCTGCGGGCTTTGATTTGCTTTATTTAGTAGTTGTAAACTAAGCGGCCTGCTCCTTGGTTTGGTTGCCCGGCTGCAGCACCAAGCGCGGAGTGTTAGGAGCTACCGAGTTGCGTGCCTGTTTTAGGGCTTTATGCACAGTAACGGTACAGATGCTGTCCACATAGCCCAACTCCACCACCCGCTTCGCCAGGGCCGTCAGCGTGACTCGTTTTCCTTTCTCCGAAGCCCGCTCCGTGAAGCGTCGCAGTTGCGTCTGCATCTTCGGGGTGAGTTTCTCAGGAGCCCCACAGCGGCGGATAGAATGCAGGTAATTCTGGAATCCCTGCTGGGCGTAAGCGCGGCGCATGCTGTACACGCGGTGAATACTCAAGCCCAGTATCTCCGCCGATTCCTGTACGGAAAGGTCGGTCTGCCAATGCTGCAAAACCAGCGCGCGGTTGCGCTGCTGCCGCGAAAGAATTTCGGATGCCGCGAAGTTGGTGAGGTAAGCCTGCTGCTGAGACGATAAGCTTACGGAATGACGGTGACGCCCCATTTACTGTAGAAATAACGGTTAAACCCCTCACAAAGCACACCTTGTGCTCACTGAATTAGCGGCTAGCCGAGCCAGCGCCGTTTCAACGGCTTAAATGTAATAAGTCAAATCAGTTTGTGCAAACGTTTGCACAAACTGCTCGAATTTTGTCTTCCTGCTGATATCACCTCAATTCGGCCCAAACCTTGGATTCGCCAACTGCTTGCTACTTTCCCGAGGGTAAGTACTCGATTTGTGCGACCTTGCCTAACGAATCATTTTCTTTCCAGTGGCTATCCATCGCGCTTCTATATCCGACCTCGCAGCTCAGCTGAACTTGTCTGTCTCGACCGTTTCCAGGGCTCTAAGCCATAACAGCCGGATCAGTGAAGCAACGAAGCAGCGAGTGTGGGATCTTGCCCGCCAGCTCAACTATCAACCCAACCACTTAGCTGCGGCGCTGCGCAAAGGCCGCAGCAATACCATCGGCGTAGTTATTCCTCACATCGACGGCCAGTTTTTCGCTCTCGTTGTCAAAGGCATAGAAACGTTGGCTAACCAGGCGGGCTTCAACGTCATGATCTGCCAGTCCAACGAAAAGGTGGCGCAGGAAAAAAAGAATATCGAAGCCCTCCTTAATGCTCAAGTCGATGGTATTCTGGTGTCTATTGCTCTTTCCACGAAAGACTTCCAGCACCTCGATGAGGTGCGCCGGCGGGGTACGCCGCTGGTCTTCTTCGACCGGATCGTGGAAGGTGCCCAAACCAGCGCCGTAGTACTCGACGATTACCAAGGCGGCTACGATGCTGTGCGTCACTTGCTCGAACAGGGTTGCCAGCATATTGCTCACCTAGGTGGCCCGCAGCACCTCAACATCTGTAAAAATCGTTTCCAAGGGTACGCCGACGCCTTAAGCAGCTACGGCCGACCCATAGATCCCAACCTGATTCACTTCAGCGACTTGTCCATGCAGGACGGCCGCGAAGGAATGGAAACGCTCCTGCAGCAAGTACCCGGACTGGATGGCGTTTTTGCGTGCAACGACTTAGCCCTGGTGGGTGCCATGCAAACGGTGAAACGTAGTGGCTTACGCATCCCCCAAGACGTAGCACTGGCGGGGTTCAGCAATGAGCTATTCGATTCGCTGACGGAGCCAATGTTGACTTCCGTTGACCAACGCTGTGAGGAGATGGGCAAGACAGCCGTGCAACTCCTGCTTGAAATGATTGCCGACGACGGGCAGACAGTTGCCCCACGCCATATTGTGCTACAGCCAACTCTCTTAATCCGCGAGTCATCCCAACGCCTATCTTAACAGACATATGGACCATACAATAACTATATAATCAATATAATCGACTTCATTTTAGGCCTCCCACCTATACCTGAAGTTCATCTTTACAATCCGGTTATGTAACCGGATTTTTTAAATAAAGGGGCAATGTCCACCTACTGATGGCGGTGGGTTGGCCGGGGGTGGGGGCGGGGGCCGGAGCAACCGGGCCCGAAACGCGAACCGCCCCCGCAGCACGAAGTCGCGGGGGCAGTAGCTAAAAAAGGTTGGCGGCGACCGACTCTCCCGCCGGTGAAGGCAGTACCATAGGCGCTAC
>Ga0247729_10000232_pt1 | contig 25107 bp, 18 predicted proteins | sample UWRJL133311R2_FD_180958 | JGI IMG/M metagenome (GOLD analysis project Ga0247729, IMG submission 180958) | Plant litter microbial communities from Arlington Agricultural Research Station in Wisconsin, United States - UWRJ-L133-311R-2 | ecosystem: Environmental > Terrestrial > Plant litter >... | reverse complement strand
TGCTGGCCTATTACATGACGGCGCGACGCGACGAGGTCTATGTGATGGCGGCGATCCCCGCCGAGACATGGGACGGCGACGGCACGCCGGTGCGCGGCAACCGCGACGAATTCATCGCCGCCTTCGACGGCTTTCATCCCGACCTGCTGCGTGCCGCGGAGGCCGCGACCGACGTCACGGTATGGCCGATCCTCGACCGGCCGCGCAACGACACCTGGAGCCGCGGCCGCGTCGTGCTGATGGGCGACGCCTGCCACCCGGTGCGGCCATTCATGGCGGCGGGCGGCGCCATGGCCATCGAGGATGCGGCGGTGCTGAGTCGCTGCATCGCCGCGTTCGGCGATCCGGCGACGGCCTTCGCACGCTACGAGGCGGTGCGAATTCCACGTGTCGCCGAGATCCAGCGCATCTCCATCGACAACAGCTGGATGCACGGCGCCACCGAGACCGACTGGTTCTTCGCCTACGATCCCTGCATCGTGCCGCTCGACGCCTGAGGAAACGCCATGTCCGAGTTCAAGCCCCACAGCGCCACCGAAACGCGACCCGATCCGATGATCGCGCGCGACCTGGTCGGCTATGGCGAGACGTCGCCGGATCCACGCTGGCCGGGTGGCGCGCGCATCGCCGTCAACTTCAACCTCAACATCGAGGGCGGCAGCGAGTCGACGCTGGCCAATGGCGATGCGGTGTCGGAAGGCATGCTCAACGACATCGGCGTGCCCACCAAGACCGGCCAGCGCTCGCCACTGGTGGAATCCGTGTTCGAATATGGCAGCCGCCGCGGCGCCTGGCGGCTGCTGGACATCTTTCAGAAATTCGCGGTGCCGATCAGCGTGCTCGGCGTGGCCCGCGCGCTGCAGCAGAATCCGGAACTGGCGCGCGCCTGCGTGGCCCGCGGCCACGAGATCGTCAGCCACGGCTATCGCTGGATCGACTATGCCGATGTCGACGAGGCCACCGAGCGCGAGCATATCCGCCGCGCCGTCGAGATTCTCACTGAACTCACCGGCAGCCGGCCGCTTGGCTGGATGACCGGACGGCCGGGCAGCAACACCCGCCGCCTCGTCACGGAAGAAGGCGGCTTTCTCTATGACCGCGATTCACTGGCCGACGAATTGCCATACTGGATCGCGGGGGCCCATGGCCCGCATCTCGTCATCCCCTATTCCTACGAGGCCAACGACAATCGATTCAACGAGAATGCCGGTTTCTCCACCGCGCAGGATTTCTTCGAATACATGCGCGACGCCTTCGACCTGCTTCATGCGGAGGGCGTGGCGGGTTCGCCAAAACTGTTGTCGATCGGGCTGCACGACCGCCTGATCGGCCGCCCAGGTCGCGCCGGCGGGCTGATCAAGCTGCTGCAGCACATGAAGGGGTTTGACGGCGTGTGGTTCTGCCGCGGCATCGACGTCGCGCAGCGCTGGCGCGCGGAGTTTCCGCCGATCGTATGAACGCGTAACAGCTATATTGCCCTCCTACCTGGCGCTGCGCGATCGACCACACTTGCGCTGTTTGGCGATCCGCCGAGCGTAACCTCAACCTTCAATTGCGTTTTCATATTTGACACTCTAAGCTGCCTGCACGTCGGAGGTCACCGACGTCACAAGCAGTCGCCAGTGATGTCAGGGAGCGGAAGATGAGCGGGCGCGACGGCGGCGATCGTCCGGCTGATATCTCCGCAGCTACCACCCATGGTGGCCTCGGCTGCCCCTGCTGCGGCGCGCGGCTGAAGCTCGGCGGCAGCAACGGATCGACCCATCTCGAACTGGATGCGAACGGTCGTGAAATCCCCGCGGCCGCCGGCACGATGTTCATCGATCCCCATGCGCATATGATCTCACGCAGTACCGACGATTACGAGGCCATGGCCCGCGCCGGCGTGGTGGCGGTGATCGAACCGTCGTTCTGGCTTGGCCAGCCGCGCACCAATCTCGGCAGCTATCTGGACTATCTGTCGACCATTCTGGGCTTTGAGAAATTCCGCGCCGGTCAGTTCGGCATTCGCCATTATTGCTGCATCGGGCTGAACCCCAAGGAAGCCAACAACGAAGCCCTTGCCGAGGCGGTGCTCGACGCGCTGCCGGGCTTTGCGGCCAAGGAAGGCGTGGTGGCGCTGGGCGAGCTCGGCTACGACGAGCAGACCGCGCAGGAGGACAAGTGCCTGCGCGCGCAGATCGAACTCGCCATCGAACTCGACCTGCCGGTGATGATCCACACCCCGCATCGCGACAAACATCGCGGCACGCTGCGCACCATGGATGTGCTGGCCGAACACGGTTTCGATCCCGGCCGCTGCGTCATCGACCACAACACCGAGGACACCGTTCGCGAAGTGCTCGACCGCGGCTATTACGCGGCGTTCTCGATCTATCCACACACCAAGATGGGCAATGAGCGCCTCACCGAAATCGTCCGCGCCTTCGGCCCGGAACAAATCATCGTCGATTCCGCCTGCGACTGGGGCGTGTCCGATCCGCTTGCGGTGCCGAAGACCGCTGTCCTGATGGCCGAGCGTGGCATCGCCGCTGAAGCGATCCGGCGGGTGACCTACGGCAATGCGCTCGCGGTCTACGGGCTGTCGGGCGCAATGCAGGAGACCGACTGGCTGCAACCCGCACCGATCGACCAGCGCACTTTGTTTCAAGGCAACAGCGTGTTGCGCGGCGGCCAGACGCCGGTGATCGAGGCGCCCAGGCGCTCGATGAGCGACATCCGGATCAGTTGAACGCTATCGTATCGAGGGACCCGACATGCCCCTGAAGGATTTGCTGAAAGACCCGCTCGATCTCACGGCGCCAGACGCATCGACCTTCATGGCGCGGGTACAGGGCAACATCCTGAAGGGCCACGATCGCAACCATACGGCGCATCTGTTCGTGCGCTTCGGCGCCGATGTCGGCGCCACGCGTGCATGGATTGCCCGTGACGTCAGCCGCCGCCTAATTTCCGCAGAGCGGCAGTCGCAGCAGAGCAAGGCGTGGCGCGTGGCGCGCGGCCGCGGCGAACCGTTCTTCGTCTTCGTGCTGTCGCATCACGGCTACCAGACCCTGGGCATCGACGCCGCCCTAATCCCGAACGATCCGTATTTCCGCGCCGGCATGAAGGGCACGCCGGACGCCGGGCCGGCGCTCACCGACCCGCCGTCGTCGGACTGGGAGAAGCCGTTCCAGGACGACATCGACGCCATGGTGCTGGTGGCCGACGACGACCGCACAAGGCTAGACGGCATCGTTGCCGAACTTGCCAAGGAGATCGCCGGCATCGGCGCGCAGCATTTCGTCGAGCGCGGCGACGTACAGACCTTTGATTTCGGCGGCGGGCGCGACAAGGTCGAGATCGAGCATTTCGGCCATCAGGACGGCATCAGCCAGCCGCGCATGATCAGGCAGGACGCGGACAAGGAAATCGCCGAGCGCGGCGCCGCCCACTGGAATCCGACTGCGTCGCTGTCGCTCGGCATCGTCGAAGAACCCGGCCGGCCCGACCATTTCGGCAGCTACCTGGTGTTCCGCAAGCTAGGGCAAAACGTGCAGGCGTTTCGCGCAGCGCGGGACGGGCTTGCCGCGGCGCTCGGCGTCGGTATCGAGGACGCCGCTGCATTGGCTGTGGGACGCTACCGCGACGGCCGGCCAGTGCTGCCGACAACGGTGGTGATGCCCGGCGCCGATCCGAATGACTTCAGCTTCAAGACGGACGCCACCGCGGCGGTCTGCCCGTATCAGGCGCATATCCGCAAGACCAATCCGCGCGGCGATCTCGCGGCCTTCATCCCCGGCCAGACCGATGAAAGCGAGCGCGGCTTCCGCATCCTGCGGCGCGGCATCCCGTTCGGCGCGCGGCCCGATCTCGCGCCCGGCTCAAAGCTGCCGCCGCCCAGCGACGGCGTCGGCCTGCTGTTCATGTGCTACCAGTCGCGGCTGATCAATTTCGTGATCCAGCAGGACGGGTCCGACGCCAACGCCTTCGTCAAGGACGGTGTCGGTCCCGACCCGGTGCTCGGGGTCAACGCGCAGCCGACCGCTCAACAGTGGCCGCGCGACGGCAATCCGAATGCTGCACAGTTCCTGATGGCCAATTTCATAACCCTGCACGGTGGCGAGTATTTCTTCGCGCCGAGCCCTTTGTTCCTCGAGTCCCTCTGAGCGTGTCCTGATCAACCTGGCGAGATCGCTTCCATGAGCTATCTGAACCCCGTCCGTTTGCATTTCGCCGGCCGCTTCCGGGCCGATGTCTCGACCGTCAACAACGACATCCAGCACTTCGACAACCAGACTTTCAGCGCGAACTTCCAGCTGCCGCAAAGACCGGGATCGCCCAACGGCTGGTGGCAACCCGCCGGGACCGGCGCATGGCGGCTGATCGACTGCGCGGTCACTGCCGCCTGCCGTCGCGACGGCACGACAGCGGTAGCCCCCGCCGAAGATGCCGCAGTCGGCGTTGCGGTCCGGGAGTCCGGCGACCGGGCGAGCGCCAAGCTCGTCGATCTCGATCCCGACCAGCAGGGCGTGTCGATGATCTTCGGCCTGACGGTTCGTTTGGTCGACGACAACGGGCAGTTGCTGGTCAAGGGCGATTTCGAGCCGGCGCCGTTCTTCGACCTGCAGTTCAATCGCTCGGAGGAAAGCGGCGACAGCGCTGCCTGTGCCTATTTCCAGTCCGTCCTGACCAATATCGAATGGGGCAATGTAACGGCGTCCACGTGCCTGACGCAGATGCAGCAGGCATGTGCCGGTGCGCTGTCGATCAAGTTCATGACCGACATCTACACCATGGGGGGTCAGCAGCGCGGTTACGGCCGGATCGTTGGCACGATCGGGCCCTATCTTGACGGCGAGCCGCGCAGCTTCGTGATGGGGCGGCATCTCGCGCCGTCTGTATCTTCATCTCCCTACGCGCCGGTCGATTGCCGTCTCGATCGCGAGCGCCGCAAGATCTTCGTCGACGTCGGCAATGCGCTGCAGATGAACATGGCGACCGGCGATTTTGCCGATGTCGGAACGCTGGCGCTGGCCGCCGGCACCGGCGCCGCCGCAACGCCCCTCGGCATTCTCGATTACAGCGGGCCGAAAAACTACCTGAAGACAGCCGGGGTCTACGAACTGCCCGCCGGACGCACGCTGACCGACGCCGAACTCCTGGCGGCCACGCAGCAGCCGCTGCAACTGACCGCGCAGGCGACCGGTGCGGCGGCGCCCACCACCATCGCCTCGGAGAGCGACGACGGCGTCTACATGCGGGTCGAGCCGTTCGTGTTCCGTCTCGATCCCGGCGCCAGCGAGACCGCGGACCTCATCGTCTCGCGCTTCGGCGAACCTTTTGACGGCGCGACGCCCGGCGCGCAGGCGCAGCCATTTTCCCTACCCGCCACCTCGCCGCTGCCGCAGGTCACCACAGATCCGAAAACCGACGCGAACGGACGTGCGAAGCTGACGATCACGGCGGTGGACGCGAAGAATCCGCGTGGCTTCATCGATGGGCAAGTCTACGGCATTGCTTTCGGCGTGCAGGAGTCACCGGTCAGCCCCTCCGGCTTCGACCCTTCCAATTTCATCAGCCTGCTGATGTTCAACGCATTGCTGCCGCCGCCGACACCGCAGTGGGACGACGTGCACCCGATCTTCGAACAATATGCCCATCTCTACCCGCGGCCGCACGGACCCAACCCCTACGCGCCGTTCGGCGGGTTGCCGCCGTCGCACCCGGTGGTCAATCTCGACGACTATGCCAGCGTGGCCGGCTTTGCGGAGCACATCATCTGGGCCTTGTCACTGCCGATCAGCCATCCCAGCCACATGCCGGTCACGCGTGACCTGTCGGGCGCCAAGCGCGCGCTGCTGTTGAAATGGCTGCGCGACGTCGGCGCCGATGGCCTGCCGCGACGGAGCGGCACCGTGGCCATGGCTGCGGCGGCCGCCAGGGTGGCCCCGGAAAATTACAGCACGACGGCCTTCCCGACAAAGCGCGCGCTGATCCGGCACACGCCGCCCGACAACGCCTGACCGACGCACAAAGAGAGAGAGTATTCATCATGCTCAGGATCATGGCTCAGCCGCTGTCGAGCACCGAAGATCTGCGTAACGCGCTGCAAAATGCCATCCGGCTTGAGCATTCCACCATTCCGCCATACCTGACGGCGCTGGCCACGCTGTCCGGCAACACGCCGGCGGTGCGCTACGCCCGCAAGGTGATCCGCGACATCGTGTCGGAAGAAATGCTGCATATGACCCTGGCCTGCAACGTGCTGAATGCCATCGGCGGACATCCCGACATCAACGGCAAGGGATTCATCCCGTCCTATCCACACGAACTGCCGATGGGTGTCGCCGGCGACCTGGTGGTTCATCTGAAGCGCTATTCCAAGGCGCTGGTCGAGAACACTTTCATGCGGATCGAGGAGCCCGAGATCCCGCTCAACATCCCCACCAAGCGGACGACGCTCGCGCTCGAGGTGGCCGCGCCGATCACCATCGGGCAGTTCTACGCCGGCATCCGCGCAAAACTGGTCGACCACCCCGAACTGTTCACCGGCGATCCGCGGCTGCAGGTCACGGGGTTCTTTTCTGGACCGGGTGAAAACATCGCGGTGACCGACGTCCCCTCGGCGCTTCTCGCGATCCAGACGATCGTCGAGCAAGGCGAAGGAACGCCGAAGGCGCCGACCGATCTGCAGAACGAAATCGCGCATTATTACAGCTTCCAGCAACTGGCGAAGGGCATGGAGATCGTCCACGACCCGGCGTCTCCGCTGAAATTCAGCTTCGACCCCGGCAAGCCCTTGTTTATCGACGACAGCAACGACGTCATCCAGATGGTCGACGATCCGCCCTTGGTAGTCTATGACCCTGCCGACTGGCGGGCCGAGCAACTCTCGACCGAATGCGACGCGTCGTATTCGCGAATTCTCAATGCGCTGCACCAGGGCTTCAATGGCCAGCCCGACAAGGTCAACGATGCCGTCGGCAGCATGTTCGAGTTCAAGACGATCCTCGGCGAATTGCTGCAACAGAAGCTGACCGCGGGCCCGAATGCGGGGAAATTCGCCGGACCGCGCTACTTATATGTAGGCTGAACCCGCGGATTCTTCGCATAGTCTTCATGCCAGATCGCGCCAGCCTATATTGTCTGCATCGATCTCCGGCAATTGATCGCGGAACGGCAGATCGGCCGCGCGATGCGGGGCAGCCTGCAGCGCCAGCGCGATGGCGCGACGATGGTTGGCATCGCCTTCATCCCAAGCATGCAGCATCGCCGCCGCGCCGTGATGGTCGGCATACGGCACGATGCAACGCCAGACTTCCGCGTTGATCGGTCGCCGCGCCGCACGGCGCTCGTGGAGCAGCGCCACCAGCATGCGCGCGAGATCCGGGTTGTTGCGCGCATCGAGGCCCTGGATCGGCCACAGCGCCACGTCGATGAAGATCGCTTTCACCACCATCTGATTCCAGTCGTCATCGGCGAACATCTCGGATGGATATGGATTGCGGTGCGCGACCGCTTCGAACATTGGCTTCATGCCCGAGCGCAGAGCTTCCCGGGCACGGGGTTCAATCAGCCGCGCCGCGGGATACACCGGCAGACCACGGCAGATGGCGATCAGTTCATTGATCTCCGCCATGGCGCAGAAGCGTTCGAGCGTCGCCGCGAAGCTTGCGTCGTCACGATGGCTCGCCAGCATCAGGGCAATGCGCGCCAGTTGATCGACCCTCCAGTCGCTGGGATCGAGACCTCGGCGCAGCGCATCTGCATCCGCCAGATCGCTGGCCCCCAATGCAAGCGCAACCTTGCCGAGCCGCCGCGGTGCCTGCGCGATGGCCATGCCGAGGGCGCGGTCGTCCGGCCCATGCAGCGCTTGCGCAAGCGCGCCGCCAAACCAGGCGATGCCGCGGTCGTCCGCAACCCGCGAAATCCAGCGACCGGCAAGTTCGAGAAAGCCCTGCCGCATCGACCGCCCTCACGTCCCGGGAATGATCTTCTGAAATGCCCGCGTCAGCGGATAGCCGAGCGCGCAGAGCGCCGCCATCGCAGGTCCTCCACCGGCCCAACCGATGGCAACCGCATCGACGAGGCAAATCGCGGCGATCAGGCGCGACACCGCCAGCGGCACCGCACCGGGCACCGGCCGACGCGCCAGCAGACGAACCGAGGATGCATCGACTGCCAGCAACAGCGCCATGGCCGCCATCAGCAGCCAGGTCGGCACCAACGGCCAGGCCAGCAGCAACGGTGCGGCGAGCAGCAGCAAAGGCCACAGGTGACCGATGCGGTTGAGCTCCTCCTGCTTTGCGGCATAGGTGATGCCCGCCACATGGGCCGCCAGCGCCAGCGCGCCGATGGCCGCTGCCTGCGATATGCTGCCCCCCAGCGCGATTGCGACGCCGACATAGACCAGAGCGCGGCACAGCCCCATGACGATCGGGCTCAGCGCATTACCCTTGTGCCAGACATCGTACAGCACGATGGTCGCCGCCAGCACCGCGCCGCTGGCTGCGGCGGCGAAGCCGAACGGCATCATCAGAACGATGCCGAGCGCCAGCATCCCGAAGCCGACAATCGAAACCGCGCTGGCCGTGATCTCGCCGGCATCGATGGGACGGCCAGGGCGATCGCGCGCGTCGATCGCACGGTCGAAGAAATCGTTGAGGTACATGCCGCCGATATAGAACGCTGTCATGGCCGCCAGCAGCAGGCCCAACTGATCCGCCCGCGCGCCGCCGGATATCACCGAGGACGCCAGAACATTGGTCCACACGGTCGGCAGATTGGAGATGCGGCCAAGCCGCAGCAGCGTGGACACGGACGGTAAAGATCGGGCGATGGCGCTCATCCGGTCAGCCTCCCGGCGCAGAACGCGATTTCACGGGCGATGTCCGCCGCCTTGCCGCCGGTGCGCCAGGTTTCGGGCAGTCGGAAGCCACGCTGAAGGACTGCATCCGGACGTCGTCGATACGGGAAGACGGTGGATCGAGCCTGGCACTCTTCCTCACGGGATATCCTTCATTCCCTGAAACCTGGCGGCCAACGGGCTGCCACCGGCTTGCCTGGTGTGCGACCCCATGTTTCAACTACAGGGTGCCATTTTGCGAAGCGGTTTGGCAAGCCGGATCGCGGTTCGCTGCGTTATCAGGAGAAGCCGTTGAAACCGCTGCTGGCGATGATCGTGGTCGGGCTGACGCCGCGGCATCTCGCGCATACGCCGAGGCTGTCGGCGCTGGCGCGGAGCGGCGCCATGGCATCAATGCGAACCGTGACCCCGGCGGTGACCTGCAGCGTGCAGGCCAGCTTCATGACCGGGCTGACGCCCGACCAGCACGGCATCGTCGGCAATGGCTGGCTGTTCCGCGACCAGATGGAAATCCAGTTCTGGCGGCAATCCAACCGACTGGTATCGGGCGAGAAGGTCTGGGAGGCCGGCAAGCGGCGCGACCCGGGCTTCACCTGCGCCAACATGTTCTGGTGGTACAACATGGCCTCCAGCCACGACATCGGCGCCACGCCGCGGCCGATCTACAAGGCCGACGGCCGCAAGCTGCCGGACTGCTACACGGTGCCGACGGAATTGCGCGATCGGCTTCGTGAACGGTTCGGCCAATTTCCGTTGTTCCAGTTCTGGGGGCCGGCCACCAGCATCGCGGCGACGCGCTGGATCGCCGAGGCAACGAAGCTGGTGATGGCCGAGAGCGATCCGACGCTGACGCTCGCCTACCTGCCGCATCTCGATTACGACCTGCAGCGCTTCGGTCCGGATCCCGCTCATCCGTCAGTGAAAAAGTCACTGCAGGAGATCGACGCGGTCGCCGGCGACCTGATCGACGCCGCGCAGGCCAGCGGGCGCTCCGCCGTCGTGCTGTCGGAATACGGCATCACCGCCGTCGATCGGCCGATTCATATCAACTGTGCGCTGCGCGACGCCGGCCTGCTGGCCGTGCGCGAAGAGGATGGCGGCGAGCTGCTCGACCCGATGGCGTCACAAGCCTTCGCCGTGGCCGACCACCAGATCGCCCATGTCTATGTCACTGACTCCGCTTTGCTGCCGAAGGTGCAGGCGTTGCTCGTGGAACTGCCCGGCGTCGAACGCGTCCTTGGTGCTGCGGACAAGTCGGTCATCGGCCTCGATCATGCCCGCTCCGGCGAGTTGGTCGCCATCGCGGATGCGCATTCGTGGTTCAGCTACTACTACTGGAGCGACGACGCCCGCGCGCCGGATTTCGCCCGCACCGTGGAGATCCACCGCAAGCCCGGCTATGATCCGGTCGAGCTGTTCCTGGATCCCGCCATCGCCCTGCCCAGGCTGGCCATCGGCAAGCGGCTGGCGCTGCGCAAGCTGGGCTTCCGCACGCTGATGGATGTGATCCCGCTCGACGCCGCGCTGGTGAAAGGCTCGCACGGCCGCATCACCGACCGGGCCGAAGACGGCCCGCTGGTGATTGCAGACCGCCCGGCGCTGCTGACAGCCGATACCCTCGCTGCCACGGAGGTGAAGGCGCTGTTGCTCGACGCTATCTTCGGCTGAGTAGCCGACGATCACACGGTACTGGCGGATCCAAGCACGGCGGTGAATTCGTGGCTGAAGGTGCAGCCGTTGCCATGGGCAATGGCGATCTCGGCACCGGCAATCTGGCGCGCACCCGCATTGCCGCGCAGCTGCTCGGCGGCTTCGATCAGCGTGAACAAGCCATACATGCCGGGATGTGCGAACGACAGGCCGCCGCCATTGGTATTGACCGGCAACGCGCCGCCTGGCGCGATGCGGCCGCCCGAGACGAACGCACCGCCCTCGCCCTTCTTGCAGAAACCCATGTCTTCCAGGAACATGATGACGTTGATGGTGAAGGCGTCATAGAGCTGCACCACATCGGCATCGGCCACCGTGATCCCGGCCATCTCGAACGCACGCGGCGCGCATTCGGCGGTCGGTGTCGTGGTGAAATCCGGGATCTGCGAGACCTCGCGGCTCCAGCTGGCACCGGCGCCGCCGAGGAAATACACCGGCGGACGCTGCAAGGCCCTGGCGCGCTCCGGGCTGGTGACGATCACTGCCGCGCCGCCGTCGCTCATCAGGCAGCAATCCAGCCGCGACAGGGGATCGGCGACCATCGGCGAGGCCAGCACGTCGGCGACTGAAAGTGGCGCCTGCATGGTGGCGTCGGGATGCAGTTGCGCCCATTGCCGTGCTGCAACGGCGACCTCGGCCATCTGCTCGCGCGTGGTGCCGAATTCGTACATGTGCCGCGCTGCGCACATGGCATAGCCCGGCAGCGGAGATGCGAGGCCGTAGACTTTTTCGAACACCGGCAGATCGAAAATCCCGAAATTGCCGGCCTGCTTCAGGTTGGAGCCGTAGGCAATCAGCACGGTGGTGCACAGCCCGGCCTCGATCGCCATGGTGGCCTGCAGCAGATGCGACAGGAACGACGAGCCGCCGGTCATGTCGGAGCACGCCCATTTCGGCCGAATGCCGAGATATTCGCCGATCGAGAGCGTCGGAAACATGTGATACAGCGTGCCGCCGCAGATGCCGTCGATATCCGACAATTTGATGCCCGCATCGGCGATAGCTTTTGCCGTGGCGCCGGCCAGCAAGTCCATGGCCGACATGCCGGGCGCACGGCCGAGGCCAAACGTGCCGACGCCGGCGATGGCGCTCTTGCCGCGCAGCGTTGAAGTCATGAGGAGGTCTCCGAAACGCACAATGCCGGGCGAAACAGCACGATCGGCTGCTCGCTATTGGCATGGGTGCCGAAATCGACGGGCTCGATCGCGGCCTGCACGCGCATGCCGATATGCACCTCGTCCGGAGCGCAGCCGACCATGCGGCTGAGCATGCGTACGCCTTCGTCGAGATCGACGACACAGACATTGTGATCGCCGCCGTGCTTGGCCGGACGGCGGATAGTGGTGGTGGAATAGACCGTGCCGGCGCCGCTGACCTCGACGAATTCGAGGTCGTCGGCGCCGCTGCCGGGCGCGATCAGCCGCGGATAGAACACGAACTGTCCGGTCGATCGCGAATGCTGGATCATCAGCCGGCCATCGCGCAGATGCGCCCAGAACTGGCCTTCGGGGCCGAGCGGCGTCGATGTGTTGTCCATCATGGCTTCCATTCGGCTTCCTGCAGAAGCCTCCAGCTGATCTTGTTGCTCTCGGAGCGCGGCAGGCTGTCCATGAACACCACCGCGCGCGGCGCCTTGTAGGCGGCCATGTTGGCACGCGCCCAGGCGATGATATCGTCGGGCGTTGTCGCAGCCCTGGCAGCGTCGTGCAGCACAACCAGCGCCTTGACGCCTTCGCCGCGATAGGCGTCCGGCGTCGAGATGATGCAGCATTCGCGGATGGCGGGATGGCCGTATAACATGGCCTCGACTTCCGCCGGCCACACCTTGAAGCCCGACACGTTGATCATCCGCTTCAGGCGATCCACCGCGAAGAAATAGCCGTCGCGGTCGCGATAGCCGAGATCGCCGGTGCGCAGGAAGCGCTTGCCGTCCAGCATGACGAACGAGCTGGCATTGGCGTCGGGCCGGTTCCAGTAGTTCTGCAGCACCTGCGGGCCGTGCACCACGATCTCGCCGGTCTCGTCGTTGTTCAGTTCGGCGAGCGTCTCGGGATCGATGATGCGCGCCTCGGTGTCGTGCACGGCGATGCCGAGGCACTGCCGCTTCGGCGCGGCTATCGGGTTGATATGGGTCGGCGACATGGTCTCGGTCATGCCGTAGCCCTCGACGAATTCGAGGCCGAAGCGCGTCTTCAGCCGCTCGGCGACCGCCACCGGCATCGCCGCGCCTCCGCCGGTCATCACCTTCAAACTGGCAAAGCAGTTTTCGCGGAATTCCGGACTCGACAACACGTCGACAATCATGGTCGGCGCCGCGTTCCAGAACGTCACACCATGCGCCTCCAACAGTTCGGGTATCAGGTCCTTGTCCCAGCGCGCCATCAGCAGCAGCGTCGCCCCGATGGAGATCGCCGCATTCATCGAGCCCTGCATGCCCGCCACATGAAACAGCGGCTGGAAACCGGTCAGCACATCGTCGGCACCAAGCCGGTACCAGCGCGCCTGCAGCACCGCGGTGAACAGCACGCTGCGATGGATGTGGATGCAGGCCTTCGGCTTGCCTGTGGTGCCCGACGTATAGGGCAGGATGCAGAGGTCGTCGGGCGTCGCCGTCATCTCGGCGGGCTGCTCGGCGCGCGCCAGTGCGTCGGCCCACAGATGCCAACCGGGCACGTTGGACAATGGCGGCGGTTGCTGGGTGACGCAGGCCGGCAACGTGTACGGCGTCTGCTGGGGGACGTAGTCGCGATAGTGCCCGACAACGATGTGATCGAGCGCCGATCCGAGCAGCGGCGCGAACACCTCGAGCAGCTCGCTGCCAATGATCGCCGCGCGAGCACCGCTGTCGGAGGCGAGGTAATCGACTTCCGCGGTCTTGTTCATCGGGTTGACCGGCACCACCACGGCATCGGCCCGCATGATCGCGTAGTAGGCAATGACATATTGCGGCGAATTCTGCAGCGCCAGCAGCACGCGGTCGCCTCGGCCCACGCCGCATATATTCTGCAGGTAGCCGGCCAGGGCATCGACCTGCGCGCGCAACTCGCGATAGCTGAGGATCGCGCCATAGAACGCCGTGGCCGGATGGTCCGGCCGTGCCTCCGCCGCGCGGACCAGCGCGTCGTACAGCACGCCGTCGGGCAGCGCGAGACGGCGCGGCTCGCCGGCCAGCCAGAACGGCGACAGATCGGTCATCGCATTCTCCGACCTCAATGCGACCCCGACCGTGAAAATTCCTCGTCGGCGAGTTGCAGGCCGAAGTCGAGCGCTTCCAGCAGCGCCCCGGCTTCCGCCTCATTGATGATTAGCGGCGGCGCGAGGAATAGCGAAGTCTGCTCGCCGCTGGTGCCGATCACCGCGCCGGCCTCTATGGCGCGCGCCGCGACACGCGAGGCGATCGGGTTTTCCGTGGTGTCGCCGGCCCAGTTGCGCCAGTCCGGTCCGTGCAATTCGATCGTCCAGTGCAGGCCCTGCCCCGCCACGCGCCGGACGCTCGGATGTTTTCGCGCGATCTCGACGAGGCGGCGGGCAAACAGCGCCTCCATCTCGCGCACGTGCCCCAGAATGTTCTCGTCGGTGACGGTTGCGAGATAGGCGCTGACCGCCGCCATGCTGATCGGGTGGCCGCGCAGCGTGCCGTAGTTCTGCCAGCTCTTGCCTTTCAACTGCTCGACGATCTTCTTCGACACCACGATGGCCGCGACTGCCGCAGCACCCCCGCCGAGCGACTTGCCCATGGTGACGATGTCCGGCCGGCTCCTGGCGCCCTGGAAGGCGAACCAGCGGCCGGAACGGCCGGCGCCGGTCACGACCTCGTCGGCGATCCAGTACGATCCGGCAGCCTTGGCGTGCCGCGCCACCTCGTCCTGATACTCGCCGTCGTAGTAGTTGCCGCCCTGGGTGTAGTCGATGATCGTGGCCGCCGTGCCGGACAAAGTCGTGGTGGCGTCGGCGAGATAGTCCCGGGCCGCGCCGTTATACATCGCGGCGCCGTAAATCGCGCCGTCCGGCGCCGGCAGCACTTTTACAGGCGCCATCGGCGGCGGAAGTTCTGATCCGCCAGAATGCACCGCGAGGCCGCCATGCCAATGCGGCTGCACGGTCATGCTGCGCGACAGGCCGACCAGGCCATGATAGGCGCGTTCGCGCGTCGCCAGCGCGGACTTCTGCGTCAGCGCCTGGCACAGCGACAGCGCCATGTCGTTGGCCTCGCTGCCGCTGATGCAGAAGCGTACCGCGCCGACCCAGTCCTCCTCACCCTTGAAGGCGGTGGATATCAAATCCTCGGCGGCCTGCTCGCGGCCGATCCAGGTCCAGCCCTCGTTGACCACCGGCGTGTCCGCGGCCTTGCGGATCGCCTCGACCATGCGAGGATGGCGATGGCCAAGGCCGCCGCCGGTATTGCTACCGTCGATCAGCCGGCGGCCATCCTGCAGATGGAAGTACACGCCCTCGCCGCCGACCACGGTCGGGGGCGCGCTGTCGCCGGCATTGAGGGTGGTGCGGAGAAGTCTGCTCATCGAATTTCTTTCTTCACGCTGCCCCGAAGCCGCCGCCGCCGCACATCTCGATGGTCACGAGATCGTCCTGCTGCAGTACGAGGTTGGACTTTCCGTCGATCTCGTTCGATACGCCGTCGCGCGTCAGCGTGATCCGGCTGGTCTTGCCGGGCTCGCCGCCATGCAGGCCGAACGGCGGGATCACCCGGCGCTCGACGGAGCTTGTCAGATGCATGCTGGGCGCCAGCACGCGATAAGAGCGCACGACGCCATCGCCGCCGGAGTGCTGGCCGCCGCCGCCGGAGCCCCAGCGGATCGCCTGGCTCTCGACGCGAATATTGTAGTTGGCCTCGATCACTTCGGCCGGCGTGTTGGAGGTGTTGGTGAGATGCACGCGGGTGGCGGCGCAGCCGGCGCGGTTGAAGCGCGCCCCCTCGCCGCCGGCGTGCACTTCGTATAGCATGTTCCACGAGCCATCCGGCCGCGGCTCGGCGAAGGACAGCATGCCGGACGTGGTGGCGCCGCCCGACGACAGGCGCTGCGGGATCACGTCCTTCATGGCCAGGAAGATCGCGTCCACGATGCGCAGCGAGGTCTCGTGATTGCCTGCTGCCACCGGCGCGGTGAGGCCGGGCTCGAAAATCGAGCCGGGCCGCGTGATGATGGTCAGTGGGCGCAGCGCGCCACCGTTCTGCTGCATGTCGCGGCCGCTCATGATACGGGCGCTGTAGGCCACCGCCGAGCGCGCGATGAACGAGGTGGTGTTGCAGAAATTCGAGACCCGATCGCAGCTGCCGGACAGGTCGAAGGTGGCTTCGTCGCCGTTGATGGTGATTTTCACATGGATGCGGGCCGGCGCATTGCCGGGGCCGCCGTCGTCCATGAAATCCTCGCCTTCATAAACACCGTCCGGCAGATCCAGAATCGCTTCGCGCATCTCGGCTTCCGACAGGTCGTGCAGCCGCGACAGCGTTGCGACGAACACTGCCTTGCTGTGCTGCTTGCACAACTCAATGATACGTTTCTCGCCGGCGAGTGTGCAGGCGATCTGGCCGAGCAGGTCGCCTTCGCAGGCCTCGGGATCCCGCACATTGACCTTGAGGAACTGGACGATGGCATCGCTGACGCCTTCCTTGGTGGCGATCCGGATCGGCGGAATGCGCAACGCTTCCTGAAAAGTGTCGATGGCCTTGGCAAAATAGCTGCCCGGCCAGAAGCCGCCGATGTCCGGCCAGTGCGCGAGGCTGACGGCGAAGGCGACGATCTCGCCTTCGAAGAACACCGGGCGCACCACCTTGACGTCGTTGAGATGATTGCCGCCAAGCGCGCCGAGATTATAGATCAGCACATCGCCGTCTTCGATCGATGCCGCAGGCACCACCTTGAGCAGTTCGCGCACGGTGTAGGCCATGGCGCCGAGATGCACCGGGATGTCGCGGCCCTGGCCCACCAACTCGCCCTGCGCATCGGTGATCGCCGACGACAGATCGCCGGCCTCGCGCAGCAAGGGCGAGCGCGCCGAGCGCGTCATCACCAAGCTCATCTCTTCCGCCGCGGCCGACAGGCCATGGCGGATCACTTCAACGGCAAACGGGTCCAGCTTCATGATGCGGCCTTCGTCATGTGCAGGTTTCCATTGGCGTCGGGCTTCACCTGCCAGCCCGGCGGCACCACCACCGTGGACCAGGCGTCCTCGATGATCGCGGGGCCGGTGACGACGTCCGACATGGTGCCGCGATCGATCACCTGGGTGAGCACGTCGTGGGCGTCGTCGAACGAACATTTTCGCGCCACGAAAGCGGTGCGGCGCGCATCGGCCGTAGGGCGGCCCACCGAGGTGGTCGAGGGCTGTCGCGCCTGCACGCGGACCGACTCGATGACGCAGGGCTCGGCGGTGGCGTAGCCGAACAATTCGCGGTGCTTCTTGAGGAATTCGCGCTGCAGGTGGGCTGTATCGAGCGGCAGCGTGAATGGTACGGGAATGGCGTCGGACTGCGCGGCATAGCGCATCAGCGCCGTCAGTTCGATCTCGATGGAATCGCGCGGGATCGCATTGGCGACCAGCGGCTCCAGCGTCAGTTCGATCATCGTATCGATGCGATCCGAGACCTTCGCCAGATCGATGCCATCGATCGCCGCGCGAAGCGTCTGCTGCTGCAGGAAACTGAAATCGGCGGTGAGGCAACCCAGCGCCGAGAACGCGCTAGACGCCGCCGGCACCACGATCTCGGTGATGCCGTAGAGATCGGCAAGACCGGCGCCATGCATCGGGCCGCCGCCGCCGAAGGCCAGCAGCGTGCAGTCGCGGCCGTCGATGCCGCGCTCCACGGTGACGCGGCGCAACGCGCGGGCCATGGTGGCGTTGGCGACCTTGATGATGCCCAGTGCGGTTTCGGTGAGGCTGAGGCCGAGCCCGTCGGCGATCGGCTGCACCGCGCGTGCGGCGGCGTCGAGATCGATGCCGATGCGGTCGCCGAGGCGCGTCGCCGGATTGAGATAACCGAGCAGCGCGTTGGCGTCGGTGATGGTGGGCTCGGTGCCGCCGCGGCCGTAGGCGGCGGGCCCCGGCTCGGAGCCGGCACTTTCCGGGCCGACGCTCAGGCCGCCCGAGCCCAGGCGCACGATGGAGCCACCGCCGGCGCCGATCGAATGCACCGCCAGCATCGGCTGGCGCAGCGGCCGGTCGCCGAGCAATTTGCCGTCGGTCATTTCGGCGTGGCCGTCGACGATCAGGCAGACATCGGTGGTGGTGCCGCCCATGTCGAAGGTGAGCACGCGCGCCTTGTCGAGCTGCCGCGCGATGCTGACCGAGGCCGACACGCCGGCAGCGGGACCGGACATCGCCATCACCAGCGGGCGACGCTTCACCGCCGCGATGGGAATCATCGCCCCGGCGGAGTGAAACACCTGCAGCCCGGCGCCGAGCGGCAGCCGCTCTTCCAGCTCGCTGAGATACTCCACCGCGATCGGCATCGCCGCGGCATTGAAAACTGTCGACGAGGTCCGCTCGTATTCGCGCGCCTCGGCATTCACCTCGTGCGACAGCGAGACATGCGGCACGACGTCCTTCAGCCGCTCGCCCAGCATCTTCTCGTGCACTGGATTGGCATAGGCATGCAGCAAAGCCACCGCGACGCTCTGCACGCCGGTCGCTTTCAGCCAAACCATCAGCCGCTCGATCTCGGCCTCATCCAGCGCCTTCAGTACCTCGCCGTTGTGATCGAGCCGCTCGGCCAGCGGAAAACACAATTCGCGCGGCACCAGCGAGCGCGCCTTCGGCACCACGTCGAGCCGATACAGATCGCGGCGACGGTAGCGCGCGATTTCGAGCACGTCCTCGAAACCCTGCGTCGCCACCAGCGCCACCTTCGGCAGGCGTTCCTCGACAATGGCATTGGTGATGCGGGTGGTGCCATGGATGAAGCGCTTCACCTCGGACTTCTGCAGGCCGACCGCCTCGATGGCTTCGAGCATCGCCTGCACCGGCGCGTGCGGACGCGACGGCACTTTGGCGATGCGCGTTTCCGAGGTGTCGCGACGGATGGCAATGATATCGGTGAAGGTGCCGCCGATATCGGTGCCGATTTCCCAGATCTGAGACAAGAGCTTTATTCTTTCGTTCGGTCGCTTACTTGCGGCTCAAGTCGCGGAAATCGACCTGGCGGTGGAACCAGTAGGTATAGCCGTCGAGCTGCGGGATCATCACGGCGTCCTGGTTGGCCTGCCACAGCAGCACCATCGGGGTTTCCTTGACGTATTCCGCGATCATCGCCTTGCCCATCTCGTCATACTTCGCCTGGTCCTGTTCGAACCGCGCCGCGTTGGCCAGCGTGGTGACCAGTTCGTCGTTCCACGACGAATAGTTCCAGCGCTGGTTGCCGGTGAAGAAGTTGCGGAAGAAGTAGTCGGTGGTCGGCAGCCAGGCGGTGGAGCCTTCGGTGAAGAATGGCAGCTTCTTGTCGGTGATCTGGGTCGACATCTGCGCGTCCGGCAGCTTCTGGATATCGACCTCGATGCCGATCTTGCCGAGCGATTCCTTGAGCAGAACGGCCATCGGCTCGGTGACGGCGGCGGAGCCGACATTGATGCTGAAGGTCGTCTTGAACCCGTTCGGGAAGCCGGCTTCGGCGAGGAGCGCTTTGGCGGCGGCGACGTCGGTCTTCGCCGGCATCGGCTGCGGGAAGCCGGCATTCGGCGGCGCGGTCCACGATGCGCCGTACAGCGGGAAGCCGCGCTTGAAGATCGCCGCGTTGAACATGTCGTCATAGGGCAGTGCGGCGGCGATCGCCTTGCGAACCTTGAGGTTGTCGAATGGCGCCATCTGGGTATTGAAGGCGATCATGGTGAAGCCGTTCGACTGCGGCGTCGATTCCACTTTGGTCTTGCCGCGCGTCTGCAGCGCCGGCACGTCGGAGGCCTGCAGGTCGATGGCGATATCGGCATCGCCCTTCTCGATCAGATTGGCGCGGGTGGCGGGATCGGGAATGGTCTGCTCGATAACGCGCTTGAAGAACGCGGGCTTGCCGCCCGGGCCGCTCTGCCAGTTGTCGTTGCGGCGCAGGATCAACTGCTCGCCGGGCTTGAACATCTCGACCGTGTAGGCGCCGGAGCCGGCGGTGTTGGTCTTCAGCCATTCCTGCGCCCAGGGATCTTCCGGCGTCGCATGCGATTTGGCGAGCTTGCTGTTGAACATCGGCGCCAGCGGCGTGGCGAGGTTGGCCAGCGCGAGTCGGTCGGCCTTCGGCAGCGTCACGGTGATGGTCTTGGCGTCGACCACAGTGAACTGCTCGGCCTTGGTAAGCGATCCCGTGCCGAGCTGGCCTGCGGCGATCGATTTGGCGGTGACGCCGCGGTCCAGCGACCATTTGATGTCGTCGGCGGTGACCGGCGTGCCGTCATGCCACTTGGTGTCGCGCAGCTTGAAGGTGATCTTCAGGCCGTCGGGGCTGACCTCAAAACTCTCGGCGAGCTCGCCGCGGATCTTCTTGGGGTCGAACACCCAGACGCCTTTCTCATCCTTCTTGCGGTCGAAGGCGACGAGGCGGTCGTAGATGCTGGTGGAAACGCCGAAAGCCTCGCGCGTGGCTCCGGGGGTGGTGGGATCAAGAGTCGGGATGTTGTTGCCGGTGACCTGGCGCAGGGTTTCCGCGCGGGTCTGGGCCTGCGCCATCGCCGGCAGCAAGGCCAGAAACGCTACGCTGCCCATGATCTTCAACAAATGTCCGCGATCAGCCATCATCTGCCTGCATCCTTCGTTGGTTCGGCCCGTCGTAATTTGTGACAGGTGTTTCGCTGGCCGCGACAGAGCCAGACTCGCCGGAAACAACTAGGCCAGCGCCACGGATTTGTCGTCGTGAAACGGCGGGGGACGCCAATGCGATTTTTCCGGGCAGGCTTGCTGCTGGAAAGGGCAACGTGCGATGGCGCGCCAGCGCTCGCATTGCCTAATGAAATCCGACAAACAGGCGACCTGTGCAGGATGGCACCGCCGGCGGCTGGCTATTTTGCAGGCGATGGTGGCCGTGACGTCGTTGCCGCACTGCCGCTATGGCGTGTTCGAATTATTTACAACGCTTGTCCCGGACGCAGCCCAGCACTTCGGCAATCCCGGCGATCAGCCGCGGTGCGTCTTCGACCTTCAGCCGGCCGTAGCCGAACACCAGCCCCGGTCGCATCGCCTGCCCGAGATAGTTCTGCGCCAGCGGCTGCACGTGAATGCCGGCCTGCTTCAGCATCCGCGCGGCTTCTTCGTCGCTCATCCGCGCCTGCAGCCGCTCGGTGAAGAACGCCACCAGATGCAGCCCGGTCGCCGCGGGCGAGACGCTGAGATCGTCGGGCATGTAAGTCATGATGGCGTCCATCAACGCCTGCTGGCGCGCCGCGTAGACCTTCCGCATCCGGCGCAAATGGCGCAGCAGATGGCCTTCGCGCATGAATTCGGCCAATGCCAGTTGCCCGATGCCGGAACTATGCACATCGATGCGGGCACGGCCCTTGCTGAAAGTGCTGACGAAACGCTCCGGCGCCACCACATAGCCCAGCCGCAGGCTCGGCATCATGATCTTGGAAAAGGTGCCGAGATAGATCACGCGCTGTTCGCGGTCGAGCGAACGCAATGACGCGATCATGCTGTCCTGGTGGCGGAATTCCGAATTGTAGTCGTCCTCGACGATCCACACATTGTTGCGGTTGGCCCAGTCGAGCAGTTCCAGCCGCCGCTCCAGCCCCATGCTGACGCCGAGCGGATATTGATGCGACGGCGTCACCACAATCAGCTTGGCCTTTGGCGCGCGCGCGATCCCTTCCGCCACGCAGAGGCCCCTGTCGTCGACCGGCACCGGTACCAGCTTTGCGCCGGCAGCCGTCAGCGCCCAGCGCGCCTCGACGAAGCCGGGCTCTTCCACCCACACCTCGTCGCCATCGTCGAGGATCATCCGGCTGATCAAGTCGAGCGCGCTGGAGGTGCCCGATGTCACGACCACCTCGTCCGGCGCGCACACCACGCCACGCACCGAGCCGAGGAAATTCGCGATCTCGTGGCGCAGCGCCGACAGGCCGGCGGCCGGCAGATCGAGGCATTCGGCGCCGTTCGGATCCTGCCAGCTCTGGCGCAGCAGCCGCGCCCATTCCTTGAACGGAAAATCGGAGATATCCGGTGCGCCGGGAGCGAAATCGGATTTCCAGTTGGTGTCGTATTCGGAGGCCAGCAGGGCCTGCCAGCGCCGCGAGATATGCCCGGCCTCGCGGGCCGGCGCGTCGTCGGAGGCCGGGGCTGCTGGGGTCTGATTGACCGCCGCTACGCGGACGCCGCCGCGCGGCGTGGATTCCAGATAGCCCTCGGCATAGAGCAGCTCCCACGCCGTCAGGATCACCGTGCGCGAACAGCCGAGCTCGCGGGCGGTCTCGCGCGATCCGAGAAATTGCGTGCCGGCCGGAAAGGTGCCGCGCAAAATGCCGCTGCGCAGATGCGTCGCGATCTGCTGGTGCAGCGCGAGGGCGGAACTGCGCTCGAGATGCATCCCGGCGAGCGACACGCGCTGTCGTGTCTGCGGCTTGTGCCCGCCCGCGACGAAGTTTGTCTTTTCGGGAGCCAACTGGAAACCTGCGACCTGTGCATTGCCGGCCGAAATATCCCGGCCGACCGGCAGATCGCAGCGAGGCGACCTGCCGAATGGCGCAAATTTTAGCCTGTCATCCCCGGCAACGCCACGGCTTCGTCATGCCTCGCCAAATGCACGGTGCGTGCGCCGATCCGGCTAGCTCCCCGCGGGTGGCACCAGTGCGCCGGCGGTGATCCATTCCGACAACAGCTCGACATCCGCCGCGGCCAGTTCGGATTGCATCGGCCCGGTGCCGATAATGGCCGTCAGGAACATACTGCGGTCCGGCGCGCCGGGGATCACCCAGCCGCCGCGGATCAGCGCCTCCATCAGCTCACGCGGCTTGGTGAAAAGCGACTTCAGCGAAACCGGATTTCCGTCGGCGCCGGGCAGCACAAGTTCATCATGCGAACGCCGGGCGATCGCGGCGTAGCGGGTGATCATTGCCATCACCTGCGCGCCCAGTTCCTCCGGCGACGTGCGCCCGGGACGCACCACCATGCCGGTCGTCGCCTGGCCATCGACGACCACGCGGTACATGAAGTGGCCGATGCCGGCGTCCTCGCCGTCGTCCGTTTTGAAATCCCACTCGAACGTCCGCTGGCCGGCGACAGGGGACGTTTCCTTGACCAGCGTTTTCACCAGCGTCTGCCGGGGATCGAAGATGGTGATGCTCAGTTGCTTTGCGTTGGCCGGCAACGGCGTCTCGATCTTCATGGTTTTCCAGGCGAACGGCACCGGCGTTTCGGCAGCGCGGCGCTGCGCTAGGGTCGGCGCCAACGACGCCCCGGCCTGCGCGACCACGCATTGATAGACCGTGCCGCCCGAGGCATAGCCTACGACAGGCTCGGTCCCCGTGAAGCGGAAGCGGTTGATGAAGCGGCCGACATCGTTGGCGTCGGACCATGTGGCGCCGCCGTCGGTAGTGCCACTGGTCGTGCCCAGCGGATCGCTCGGAAAGTTGCCGCCCCATCCGCCGACCCAGCCGACCATCTCGCTGATGAAGCCGATGCCTTCCAGATTGACGTTCTTCTGCGGATCGACCACCTCGATGCGCTTCCATGTGTTTCCGCCATCGACCGTTTTCAGGATCGCCGCGCCGTCGTCCTTTTCCAGCGACACGAAGCCGAGCAGCGGATCGAGGAACTGGATCTTCCAGCCCCATTCGCCCCGTGGAAAATTGATGCCGGAGGCCAGCAAGCGGTCTTCCCACGTCTTGCCGCCGTCCGCGGTGAACAGCACCACCGGCTTCAGCCGGTCGTAAGTCGTGCCGCCCTGCCCGCCCACCACCCATCCATGGGTATCGTCGATGAAATGGATGTCGATCAGCAGGTTGGCGCGATCGGCCATCGAGATCGACTGCCAGCTCTGCCCCCCGTCGGACGTATGCATGATGCCTGCTTCACGCGCCGGGTACTGGGTACCGGCGGCGTAGACCACGTTCTTGGACGGCGAGCAGATGCCGCAGACAGCGCTGGGGACCGGCGGCAGGCTCGGCGTCATATCGCTCCAGGTCTTGCCATCCTGCGTCCGCCATATCCGCTGCCGCCGTGTAATGGAGCCCACCCAGCCGTCGGTCGGGCTGGAAAAACTCATGCAGCGCAGCCAGGTGTCCTCAGCGGCGGTTTGCTGGGTTGTCCAGGTCTTTCCGCCATCGTCGGTATGAATGATCTGGCCGGCGCTGTTCACCGCCCAGCCGACCAGCGCATCGATGAACCAGATATCGTCGTAGCGTGTCTGCAGCGGCGCCTTGGTCGGACTCCAGGTGTAGTTCATGACTCTGCCTCCACTGTCGGGGGAACGATGAGCTTCATCATGTCGCGTGCAGTGTGTCTCGCCGCGCCACGAACGCGCGCTGCAAGCAATTGCGCGTTAATACACTGCGCGTCGCATCAAAATAAAAACCATTCTAAACTGTATTTTTTGTCGAACGCAATCCAGACGAGAGCTAAGGCCGCACGGCCGGGGTCTCGACCGGCATGCCGCGCGCGCGCGACATCAGAAATGCTTGCAGCGCCACTGTCTCCGGCGAGTCGGCTGCATAGGGCTGCGCGCGCATGCCGATCATGCAGTTGCGCAGCCGGCGCTGCAGCGATCCCAGGCTCTGCCACTCCAGCCGGTACAGCGGATAGCCGGTGGGATGCGCCTGGGTGATGGCGGAGCCGGCGAGATGCCGGTCCCAATTGTCGTCGTGGCAATTCGCGCAAGCGAGATTGAGCTGGCCCTGCCTTGTCTCGAACAATTCGCGGCCCCGGGCGACGAACGGCGCAAGCCGCGGGTCGGCATCTACAGCGATCGGCATGCCCCGCGACTGGCGGCCGATCAGGGCCGTCAGCGCCAGCAATTCGCGGCCCTCATAGGCGAGCGGCGAAGCCTGCTGGTTTTCTGCGCGACACAGATTGATGCGCTGCTCGAGATCCACCGGGCGGCCGAGTTTCGCATCATAGGCAGGGTAGCGCGCGGCGACGCCGCGCATGCTGGTTTGCGCGTCGTTGTGGCAGTCCGCACAAGAACGCTTCGCGGCGCCGGCCTTGTCTTTCCACAGCGCTTCGCCATCGAGCACCCACAGCATGCCGGGATTGGCGGTGTCGTCGAACTGCATCGCCTGGGTCTCGGGCGCCATGAAGCTCGAACCGGATCGCCGCTCGGCCGATGGAATTTCCGTTGCCTCAACGCAGGGAGCTGCGACGATGGCCAGCAGCAACACAACGATGACGCGCAGCATGCTCACACGACTGCAATCGCAGCCGACGCGGTCTGTGAAAAGCCGTTGTCGCCGATCCACTGGAATTCGACGGTGCCGCTTTCGGTCGCCGTGGTGAAGAACGCGATGAACGGATTCGCCGAAAACGCCGGGAACAGCTCGGCGCGAAACACTTCGACGCCGTTGTAGCGGCAGGTGAAGCTGGTGATGATGTTGCGCGGCACCACCGCGCCGGTTTCGGTGTGA
>Ga0247729_10000229_pt1 | contig 25220 bp, 15 predicted proteins | sample UWRJL133311R2_FD_180958 | JGI IMG/M metagenome (GOLD analysis project Ga0247729, IMG submission 180958) | Plant litter microbial communities from Arlington Agricultural Research Station in Wisconsin, United States - UWRJ-L133-311R-2 | ecosystem: Environmental > Terrestrial > Plant litter >... | reverse complement strand
CACCACGTAATTGAAGCGCGACAGCAGGGGCAGGGTGGTGTTGACCATGCCATGGTCGCGGGTGCTGAGCATGACGGGGTTGGCGCTGAGGCCGGCTTCGCGCAGGGCTGCAATCAGGAGCAGATTCACGTCGGCGGCCGAGCCGCTGTGCAGGTCGTAGGCGCGGCGCAGGGAGCCGTCGGTATAGAGCCGGTCGGAGCCGTTGTACTTCACCGACTTGCGCACCAGCGCGTGCACGACGGCCACCCGGGCGGCGGGGTCGGGGGCGGCGGTGAGCAGGGGCGCGAGCTGGGCTTTCAGAAAGCCGCCGCGCTTGCACTGCAGCCCGAAGTTCTCGTCGTTGAGCAGCTCCCGGTCAATCTTGGCCCAGCTGTTGGCCACGGCCTGATACGCCTGGCCTTCCCACTGCACGCCGGCTAGCTCGAAGTCCATGCGGGCAATGTAATCCTTGTAAGACGTCATGAAAGGCTCGGTGCGGAAGGCGGGCACGTTTTGCATGGCCCAGCGGTGGTTCTTGGTTTGCACCGGCACGATTTCGGAGGTATTGCCGACGCGCTGGGTGTTGAAGCCGGAGCCCACAAAGCCGCCCTGCTGGTGCAGCGCCACCTGCATCTGGCCGTCGGTATGCTCGCTCAACGCCAGCGGCTCGTAGCCCTGCATCAGGGTTTTGTAGTCGAAATACTTGGGAATGGTCGCCGAGTACTCGCTCCAGCGCACCGGAATTTCGTGCTGAAACTGCCAGTCCTGGAAGTTGAACAGGAAGTCGGATGTCACCAAGTACGAGTACTCGATAATGGAGCCTTCGCGCACGTTGGGCAGCGTAAACTTGCGCACGGTGACGTTGGGGCTGGCTTCTTCGCGAAACATGGCTTCCGCGGCCAGCTTTTCCTTCACCACCTGCCCATTCACCAGGTTGTAGGTGTAGCCTTTCAGGGCGCTGATTTTCTCGGCCTGGCTTTCCTTGTGGTAGAGCGGTACGCGCACCGTGGCCCAGTCGTAGCCTGCCTTCTTCAGGATTTTGATGCGCGTCACCCGCTCAAAGACAATCTGGAAGTCGTGGTCGAGGTACTCGAAGTGGGAGCGGCCGTAGTCGCAGAGGATAACGGCCTCGGCCGCGCTGTCGGCCACGAAGTTGGCGGCCGTCAGGTCCCGCTCGTCGATTTTGCCAAACTTAATGGGAGCCGTCTGGCTGAAGGCCGGCGTGAGGGAAGCGTCCAGCACGAGCAGCAGCAGCACGCTGCGGAGTAGCTGTTGAATCATATAGAAAAGAAGTAAAAATGAGTTGCCGACTCTACTTTTCCCCACCGGACCTGCCGAAGCGGAGTGAATAGCAATAGGAAACCGGGGAGCGGCAAGCCGGCCGGAAATATTCGTTACCAAAGATGCTGCTTTTTCGGCGGGCCGACAGCAGGCAGATGAAGAAAAGATGAAGCTTATTTGCGGTGCAGCACCAGCATCTCCGCCGACTTGGCCACCATGCGCTGGTACAGCTCCCGTAGGGCCGCGTAGTCGACGGAAGTGTACTGAGCCTTGCTCAGTTGCAGCCGCGACGTAAACTGCACCGACTGCGGCGTGAGCTGGCTGACCTGGTAGAGGTAGCGGCCACCGCCGTCGGGCAGGGCCAGAGCCAGCGGGGCCGGCGTTTCCTGCACCTCGTAGCCCGCCGGCAGCGTGAGGGTAATAACCGAGGTTTGCTCGCGGGTGGTGCCGAAGCTGACCGGGTACTGCCGGTCTTCGGAGCGAAACGGGTTCTGGGTTTCGCCAAACTGCCGTAGCGGGTTCAAGTACAGGGTACGGGCCGGCTCCTCGCCGCCGGGCACCTGCAGGGCCAGGTCCAGCATCAGCGGCTGGTCGAGGTCGGTCTGGTGCTGAAACACGGGCTGGCTGACCACCCACTCCGGGTGCTGCTGCTGGAGCTGGGCCACGTAGCCCTGCGGCTTGGACTCAAGCAGCTCGGCGCGGGCGTGCAGGCCGGCGTAGCCACCCTGCTCGAAGTGCGCCGTACCCCGCAGGCCGCCTCGCTCATCGAGCACGAGCTTGGCGGACGTGAGCTGGGAATAGCGCTGAGCCGGCTTCAAGGACACCCAGCGGCCTTGGCTGGGAACGTTGGCAATGAGGCGGCCCTGCCCGTTGAGGCACCGCTCGGGCAGGGTGCCCAGCGGGGCCAGCGGCTCGGTGGCGTCCAGCAGCGCGTCGGGCTGGCCGGGCAGCGCCACCTGGGCCACCACGTAGTTGAACTGGCTCAGCAGGGGCAGGTCGAGCAGAATCTGGCCGTGGCCACGGGTGCTCAGCAGCACCGGATTGGCGGGCAGGCCGGCCTCGCGCAGCACCTGCACCAGCAGCAGGTTTATTTCCGCCACGTTGCCCTGGTGCTGCTCAATCACCTGCCGCAGGGTGTTGTCGGCCAGCAGCCCGGTATCGTGGGAGGAGCGCACGGTGCGCTGCACCAGCGCCAGCACGGCTTTGGCGCGCTGCAGCGTGTCGGTGGGGTACTGCGCGGCCAGCAGCTGGGCTTGGCCGGCCAGCGGGCTGTGGCGAAGCAGGTCGCCGAAATGCTCGTGCTTGTTGAGGTCGGCGTTGATTTGCTCCCAGGTTCCGGTCACGTCCTGCTCCCGCTGGTTGGGGTACTGGATGCTGTTCAGCTCAAAGGAAACCGAGGCAATGTAGTCGTGGGGCGTGGTCAGGAAGGGCTCCTCCCGAAAGGCCGGCACGTTCTGCATTACCCACCGCTCACTGATGGCCTGGGTGGAAATCGAAACCTCATCCTGCGGGGCCAGGCCTTCGCGCGGCCAGGTGAGGCGGGTGGAGTAGGGCACGATCTTCTCCTCGTGCGGATTGGCCCGCAGGTAGCCGCGAGTAAGCTGCTTGTAGCGGAAATAGCCCGGAATAATGGTCTGGTACTCGCTCCAGCGCACCGGAATGGTGTACTGAAACTGCCAGTCCTGGAGGTTGAAGAGGAACTCGGAGTTGATAGTATAGCTGAACTCGATAATGGAGCCCTCGCGCACGTTGGGCAGCGTGAAGCGGTAGTAGGCGTGGTTTGCGTCCACCTTGTCCTTAAATACGGCCTGCGGGGCCATTTTCTCCTTCACCAGCTGCCCGTCCACGAGGTTGTAGGTGAAGCCCCGGATTTCGCGCAGCCGCTCTTCGCCGTTGTGGTTGCGGTAGAGCGGTACCTCCACCGTGGCCCACTTGTAGCCCGCCTTGCGCAGAATCTGGATGCGGGTGTTGCGCACGAACGTAACCTGAAACCCGTTTTTGCCGCCTTCCACGCGGGAGCGGCCCACGTCGCAGTGAATCACGGCGGCCACGCTGGTATCGGCAGCGGCGGAAAAGTCCTTGGCGGTTACTTTCCCGAACTGCACGGGCGCTTCCTGCGCCCACGCGCCGGCGGCGCAGCCCAGCCCCAGCCCGAGCAGGACGGCGAGGCGGTACATAAAGGAATACATGGAGGGGTAATTAAGCGGTGAAAGTGCCCCGGCGCCCCGGTAGGAGGAGGCTTAGAGGAAGGATAAATGAATAGGGCAGGCAGTAAAGAATAGCGCGGAAAAATCAAAAATGCGGAAAAAAATCCGGGTAGTCAAGCGCCTATTCGGCTTCGGCCGGCGAAGCCGGCACGCCCCAGAGCAGGTAGGCCAGCGCCAGCAGCGTGCAGGCAGCGCTGAGGGCGTGCACGTAAGGCAGGTGCGCGGCCTGGTTACTGAAAATCCAGCCCGCCAGCAGCGCGCCCAGCCCGATGCCGGCTTCGAGGGCAATGTACATGGTGGCCACGGCCCGCCCGCGTCGCTCGGGGTGGCTCAGGTCGATGGTCCAGGCGTACAGGGTGGGGGAGTTGAGGCCCGAGGCCACCCCAAACAGCAGGGCCGCCGCCAGAAATACTTCTTTGGACTGAGCCGCGGCCAGCAGCAGCAGCGACATGGCCAGCAGCCCCGCCGAGATGCGCAGAATTGGCACCCGGCCGTAGCGGTCGGAGGCGCGGCCGGCCACGAGGCGCACCAGCAGCGAGGCTAGCGTGAAGCAGGTAAAAAACAGGCCTTTGTCGGCCGCGCCCAGCCCCAGCGCCTGACTCTGGTCGGGAATCACGGTCAGGATGGCCCCGAACGGGAACAAGCACAGCAGGGTCACAATGGCGGGCGCCGTGGCCCGTGGCTCCAGCACCTCGTGCCAGTTGAGGCGTAGCAGCCCCCAGCTAAAGCGCTGCCGCTGGGCCGGGGGCAGGGTTTCGGTCATGGTGCCCTGCACGACCAGACTCAGCAGCGCCAGCCCCGACGAGCAGTAAAACAGCGTATTTAAGGACGTGGCCGCCGTGATGTGCGGCCCCAGCGCCGGCCCGGCGGCCATGCCCAGCGAGCCGGCCACTCCCAGCAGGCCCATAGCCTCGCCGCGCCGCTCGTAGGGAATAATGTCGGCGATGAAGGCGGCCGTGCCGGTGGGCTTGAAGCCGGTGCTGAAGCCGTGCAGCAGGCGTAGCAGCAGGAAGCCCGCCACGGTAGTAACCCAGGGATAGAAAAAGCCGCACAGAAAGCACACCAGGGAGCCGAACACCATCACCGGGATGCGCCCCACGGTATCGGCCAGCTTGCCGCTGAACGGGCGCGACAACCCCGCCGTGAGCGTAAATAGGGCAATAATGAATCCCTTATACTCGGCTCCGCCCAGCCGCGTCAGGAAGTCGGGCAGCTCGGGCAGCAGCATGTTGAAGCTCATGAAAAACAGGAACGAGCTCAAACACATCAGCCAGAAGCCGGCAGTATACACCTGGCGCGCCGTGGCCGGCGTAATCTCTTCTTTTAGGGTATTCAACGCAGATCGGGTAGAGGAGAGTGGGCACCAGTAGACCAGAAATACTACCAGACTGCCGCCCTTTTATGCCACCCTTCTGGCAGTCTTGCGGTAGGCAGCCAGTAGCTCGGCCTCGTTGCTGCCCAGGTAATGGTTGAAACTAGACTCAGTTTGATGACCGGTCGTCATCATCACCCGGGAGCGGGGCACGCCCTGGGCAATCTTGAGCGTGACAAAGGTCTTACGCCCCAGATGGTACCTCAGCGGCACGCGGGTGATGCCGGCCAGGTGCTGCACGTGCGGCAGGCAAAGGTACGGATAGCTCACACGCGGCAAGCACGTTTTCAAGCCCTCCCCCGCGTAGGCTCGCAGCAGGGCGGCCGGCTTGAACACTTTATCGTCGAGCAGGGCAATGATGCAGGCCACCCATATCCAGAACGCCTTCACGACCGGCCTGAAAGTCCAGAAGATGTTTCCGCCGGTGAGTATTCCCCTGGGCATCGCCTACACCGTCGGCACCATTGCCGGCGCCGTCGTCAACGCGGGCATGGCTACGGCCAAGATTGTGGCTTCCGCTCGGGCGGCCGCACGAGCGGGGGCACGCCTGAACTGGAGCGGTCCGGGCTGGAGGTAGGCTCGGGAGGCAAGCTGCTGGATCAACAGGACTTCGCCGTGGCGGGCCTGGTGCACAAGAACTAATACGTGATTCCAGAGTGGATGCGGGCCGACCCACAGGTGGCGCAGATGGAGCAATGGCTGAAGGCGCGCCGGCTGCGGGGCTTCAGCCAGGGCGGCGCCACCACCACTCCGGGTCGTAGCCAGGTGCCGGCAGGTGGTGATGAGCTGCCCCCGCCGGCATTGGTCGCGTTGCTGGAGCAGCTGCTGGCCGAGCAGCGTTGACGAAATGAGAAGGTCGATACATGGGTACGCGAGTTGGGCGTGGTATTTCGACCGGAATTACGCGGCTTATAGGAAGGCCAATAGTGCCGGTATCCAGGGCTAACAGCCGACATTTCTCATAAGAAAGCCCCGACCAACCGGCCGGGGCTTTCTTATGAGAAATAAGCACCTGCGTGGCCCTTAGTGGACGATCTGCACGTGTTCCGAGTAGGCCCCTTTGCCGTGCCCTACCCGCAGCGTATAGAGGCCATTGGGCAGCTCTCGGACGTTCAGCACGGCTTTACCTTGTCCGCTTTTCTGGGTTCTGAGCTTGCGCCCGAAAGAATCATACAGCTCTGCCTCAAAGGCCGGGGTAGAAGGAGTAGGCTGGTCAGGGGTAGCAGCCAGGGCGGGCGCTGCGGCGGTTACCGTGAGCTCCGAGGCCACTGGGTTGGGCGCCAGCGTGAAGCTGAAAGGGGCCACGAAGATGAATGAGCCAACCGCGCCGCAGGGCGCATTCGTTGCCGTGGCGATGATTTGGACGCTGGCCCCGGGGAAGTAAAAGTAGGCCGTTTGGTTGCCCGTCTTGGTCACGGGAACGGCGGGTGTGTTGCTCGTATTTGAGGTGAAGGTGAAATTGTAGGGCTGATTGACACAGATAGCGACCTGCTGACCCCCGGGAATAAACTGCACCGACTGCATGGGCGTACCACTGCAACCGTACGTGGTGCCAGTGGCAAACGTGCCGGAGGCGTTTTCCTGGCCGACCTGCACCGTTTTGGAGTCACAGTACCCCTTCGCCGAGACGGAAATGGTGGCGGGTCCGGTTCCGTTTTGCGTGCAGGTGATTTGGTTCGTGCCTTGCCCGGAGCTCAACTGCAGCGCGCCGGTTACGCTCCAGGTGTAGGTGATGGCCGCGCCCTGATTAGCTGCCACCGAAAACGTGTAGGGGCCACTGCCGCACAGATAGGCGGACTGCTGCTGGATTTTGTTGCTGATGAAGCTCTCCCGGGCGCCGCCCGTGCTGAAGAGGGCCCGCATCCGGTCCCGCTGCCCGCTGGTGAACAGGTTCATGCAGGCATCGTCCGTATAATCCATGTAATTCATGCTCATGTCCCCCTGATTGGAACAGGTCACGTGGGGAAAAGCAGGGCAGTTGAAGTTGGCCGTCTGCTGCGTTGGGGTATCCGCAACCTGGTCATTGCCACAGTTGGCGTCGCCCCAGATATGAAACACGTTCAGCCAGTGCCCAATCTCGTGCGTTGCCGTGCGGCCCTTGTTAAATCTGGGCTGCAGAGTGCCGGTCGTACCCGTCGCATTGTAGGCCAGGACAATACCGTCTACGGGGCTCTGCTGCCAGGGAAAAGTCGCGTACCCGAGCGTCTGGTCCGTGAAATTGCACGTCCAGACATTGAGGTACTGATTTGACGGCCAGGGCGCGGCGCCGGGGGTATACTTGACGCCGGTGGCCGTCTCGTTGATGGACATATCTGCGTTGTAGGCCACCGCAAATCCGGTAGCCGACGTGGATGTGCGAATAATGCCGGAAGTCGGATTGCCCTGCGGGTCGACGCAGGCCAGCTTGAACTCAATGTTGATGTCTGCTGCTACGCCCGAAAATTGGGAAGGAGTGTTGGTGCGGTCCGCATTCAGGCGGCGGTAGTCCTGATTGAGCACGTCAATCTGCGACTGAATCTGCGCCGCGCTGATGTTCTGCGTGGCGTTGTTGTAGACCACGTGCACGACGACGGGAATCGTAACCGTAGCGCCTGGATCAATCGAGGTGGGACCTGTGGGGTCAGGTGCTGGGCGGTTGCTTCGGTAGGCCTGCACCTGCTGCTCTAACTGCCGCCAGCGCTGGTACTGCGCCGGATTATACTTGGCCAGCTTGGCTTCATCAAAAGGGGAGCCACACCGGTCTGTTCTCGGCGAATCCGCCTTTTCCTGCGCCCAGACGGCGGTAGAGCAGGCCACCAGGGCCCAGAGGGTAAGTAGGAGTTTTTTCATGGTAGGTAGGAAATGGAAAGAATAAATACTGCACCTGTTTTAAAAATAGCGGCTGCCTCCGCTGGGAGAAAGGACACAAGGCGCATTTTTGCGACATGCTTCTTTGTGTTGGTCGAGAGCGGCAGTGGGGCAGGATATAGGGTAATGCGAACGACTATGCCAGTTCCTGCCGTTGGATAAAGCGACTAGGGGCGTATCACTTTTGTCGTTTTGTGACATTTTCCCGGGCTTGGGTAGGGCTGCCTGGCAAAGGAGCGGTAGAGGGACCAAGCAGAAAAGGGCGTTCAAATTAGAATGCTTTTCCAGACTAGGTGACGTGTTCAGATTACCTATCCGAAAAAGGCCTCGAAAACAGTATTTTCGAGGCCTTCTGCTGGGTCGCTGAAACTGTTCAGAATAGAGTTGTAATCTGAACAACGCAACCACCGTTTGCCTGAACTAAGAATCAGCCAACTTATACTAGAGGCACTATATTGACATCTTAACAATCACGAGCAGCATGCAAACGGAACTAGGCGACTTGGTACAGAAAGCGAAAGCCGGAGAATTTGACGTCATCGTACACGGCTGCAATTGCTTTTGCACAATGGGGGCAGGCATCGCCAAAACCATCAAACAGGTTTTTCCCGCTGCTTACGAAGCGAATGTAGCCACCGTCGCTGGCGACAAAGCCAAGCTCGGGCAGTACACGGTGGCCACCGTCCAGGCAGGGGGCAAAGCACTGGCGATTGTGAATGCTTATACCCAGTACAAATGGAAGGGTCCGGGCCGCAAAGCTGATTACGAAGCCATACGCCAAGCCTTTCAGCGCATTAAGCAAGAATACCCAGGCCAACGCATCGGGTATCCTGCCATCGGGGCAGGGTTAGCAGGTGGGGAGTGGCCGGTGATTGCGGCCATTATTGAGCAAGAGTTAGCAGGCGAAGACCATGTGTTCGTCGAGTGGCAGAAATAAGAACACCTGGTATTTCGACCGTTTCTGTGCGCCACTAGCCCCGCTCACGGCTGCCATTCTGCCTTCAGGACAGACATCACGATTTTATCGTGGAACAGGCCGTTGCGGCAGCAGGCCGCTCGCAGGCGCCCCTCAACCACAAAGCCGGCCTTGGTATAGGCCTTTATGCCGCCCAGATTCGATTCGGAAACCGTGAGCATAATCCGATTGAGTTGGTGCACGGTAAAGCCCAGGGTAAGCACCTGTTTCGTTACCGCCGTGCCCACCCCTTGCCCCCAGTAGGCTTTCTCCCCAATCAGGATAAAGTACTCGCCGGAGTGGTTGGTGGCGGAAAGGTTTGAAAGGCCCGCGTAGCCAATCAAGGCATTGGTTTCTTCCAAGTAAATGCCCAGGTTGATGCTTTTCTCATCCTGTAAGGTCGCCGCGAACCAGTGGTCAATCTGCGCCGGCGTTTTCAGGGATTGGAAAGCAGACAGCGAATAGTGAATGACTTCGGGGTCGCCAATCCAAGGGTAAAAACAGGCGCCTTCTTCCGGCTGCATGCGGGCTAGCTTAATCATCGTAGTGTTTTCAGCGAAGGTAAAGCCTCTGTTCAGTGAATTACTGCCCGCAGCCATGCAGAAGGTGTCAAACGGTGCCTGCGCTACGGTGGATACCTCACGAATGGCCATAAACAGCAGTTTAGTAGAAGGCGTAAATAGAGTACGCGGGCATTTGCGGACGGCTTATCCGGCGGCGTGACCGAGGGCGAGGCAGCCGTTCATTACGCAATGCACCGCCGCGGCGGCCCAGGCCGAGCCTGTGCGTTCGCGCACCCAGAGAAAAAAACCACCCATCCCCAGTTGAAAAAGCACTACCCGCAGCGGGAAGTGGGTCGGCGACCACCACGCCTGCACGTAGCGCCAGAAGTCGGCGCCGAAGCCCAGGGTAAAGAGGCGGTCGGGAAAGCCCAGACCGTGGCCGAGGGTGAAGAGCAGCACTCCCACCACCCCTCCCCAGCTCGTGCGCGTGCCGGGCAAGGGCAGCGTACGCGCCAAGCCGGGAGCCAGCAGGCCCAGCAGCGCCCCGCGGTAAAACAGCTCTTCGTCCAGGCCAGGTAGGGTCAAATAGTAGAAGCGCTGGCCGGCGCTCAGGGGCGGAAAGGCGAAGCGCGACAAGTATGCCTCCCCCAGCAGGGCGGCGGCTATGAGTAGCACCACCGGGGCCACCGCGCGCACCGAGCCCGGGGCGGGCCGCACAAAGCCGGCATCTGCGGGCGTGGCGCGCCGCAGCACATACACCCAGGCCAGGGAGCAGACTACACCGACGGCCTTGCCCACCCCATTCATCGGTCCTAATTCCCCCGCTTTGTGGAGCCAAGTCGCCGGGGGCCAGTTCAGCCAATAAGCCCACACGTACAGCGGGGGTACCAGCCATAAGGTGTACACGTGCACCACGCACGCCAGCGCGGCCCAGCCCAGCAAGCGGGGGGATGCGCGCCAGGGCCCCGCGCACAACCCGACGCACAAACCCGCCCATAACAGGCCCCAAAACATGATGGTAAGCAAAAGGATACTCGACATAGAAGAATAAGCCGGGTCAGTAGGCCCAGCAGAACGACGAGGGGCAACCAACCGGTATACTGCGTTAATCGGAAGCCCCTGCCTATTCGTCCTCGTTCAGGCAAGCGGTGATTAGGATTAACGGGGCCACTGCGACGCTGAACAGGGCGAAGACCTGAGTGGCCATCAGCATCCGGGTGTTGCGCAAGAGCTGCTCAAGGGTTGGGTCCTCCACCCGGGCGAAGGCAATGTTGACCCGGGAAATGATGAGCAGCCCCAGGTAGAACGTCCACCAGATAGCCGTGGCGTGGCGAAAGCGCGCCGGCGTCGCCAGCCGGGAAGAGCGGACCGAGTGGATGGTATAGTGTCCAATATCCTGCATGATGCGGTACGGGAGCCAGAAGTTCATAATCGGAATAAACCAGCTCCAGGCGGCCATGCTCGCGCCGTAGCGGGGACGGGCCAGGGCAGTTGATGCGCATTGTGGTAGGCGCGGTACGCCCACAGCGCCAGAGCTACTACGGCCAGCAACATGACGCCGGCTTGGATGTACTCCAGCGTTTCCACCCGCGAATCGCTGGCGGAGCCCGAACCCGGGGCTAAGGTGCCGCCCTGCTGAACGTGCCGGATCAGCTGGTACTGCATCCCGTAGGAAATCAGCAACAACAGGGCAACCAGGCCGCGGGCCCACTGGGTGCCCTGAGCCAAGTGCATCCGCTGCCGGTTGTCAAGGAGGGGTAGGAATGTTTGCAAAGGCTGGCGGTGGTGATATGCTGGGCAGTAAATCAGCTGTAGCCCCGCATCGGCGGCTTGCACCTTATTTGTTTTTGCCCTCAGCCAATAGCTTATTCAGCTTCTCCCTGGTTTCGGGGATTTCCTGCAGCGTTAAAGCCTTCTTAAAAGACTCCGTTGCTTTGGTTTTATCCCCAGTTCCAAGGTAAAAATCCCCGAGGGAATCATAGCAGTTGCTACTGGTGGGGTTGTTGGCCACGTTGAGCTTGAATAGGTTGCCGGCTTTCTTGAATTGCTTGGCGCCCAGCATTTGGTAGCCAAAGCTGTTAACCTGGCTTTCGCTGGGCTTGACGACGTAGCCCATCTGCTCAGAAACCCGCTTATAATGCGCGGTTAACAATGAGTCCAGGTTGAAATTCGGGTTGGCTAATTCGCTGTCGTAAATTTTGAGCTTGTAAAAGCCAAAGATGAACCGCAGCGCGTCGTACTCGCCGATCAGCCGGACGGAAGGGTGATTGTCGTCCGGGTAGAACTTGGACTTGAAGCTTAGCTGGTTCTTTTTGTTGCCAGCAACATCCTTGATGAATTCGAGATTACTGCGGATAAGCTCCGTGGAGCCGCTGGTTTCTTTCAGAACGCTTACCGTGTCAACTCCCCGCTCCAAGCGGTTGGCCATGGCCAGGAACAGCTTTTTGCCCTTATAATTCTGATTCGGTAAAATCGTTTTTGCTTCTCTGACCACTTTTTTGTCGTTCCACCACAAGGAGCCGTCGAGAGAAACGTAGGAGTTAAACAGCTTTGGATTGTGAAGCAGGGTGTTGACAACCGTAAGGCCGCCCAGGGAATGGCCGATAAGGGTTTTGTAAGTGGTCGTGGGGTAAGTCGCGTCGACGTAGGGGATGAGCTCTTTTTCGACAAAGGCCATAAAGTTATCACCGTCCCCCACCACCTTGGGCAGCTCCTTGTCGGTACCCGTGGTGAGCTCGGTTAGGCGGTCGGCATGCAGGATGCCAACCACAATCATCGGCGGGCACAGGCTGGACTCCTCCAGGTGCTCGGTGATGCTGACCACGGTGTTGAAGTTGTCGCTGCCGTCTAGCAGATAAATCACTGGGTAGTGCCCCCGGTCCTTGATCTTACTGCCGCCGTTGCTGTTAGGCAGGTGGATCCACACGGTGCGCTTTTGCCCTAAGATCTTCGAGGGAATCGTTTCCTCAAACCCAGTAGAGAAGGGGCTGGTTTCCTGCGCCTTGACGCAAAGAGAGGCCAGCAGAAGCACCGCAAGGCAAAAGAAGGCTTTCACAGATTTTTCTGATTACAGTGTTGAATGAATGGCGGCATTGGGTGGCCCAGTATCTGCGACGAGCTGACAGGCTGGCCTTGGGGAATCTTGTACCGGTTTCGCGAACAGGTATTCAATTCCTCTCACTCCGGTGCGGCGGCTTTTTCCGTCATCGGGCCGGGAAACCGGGCGCGAAACCGTTGCAGGTAGGTCCGCAGCGGCTGGCGGGGTACGCTGGCCACGGGGACGCTTCGTATCTCTCAATGATTGAGCTACTGCCCCGGGGAAAGGCTCCGGGCCGGCGCCGCGTTTGAAGTATCGGGCTGAGCGGTGAGCATACTGTCGGCGGCCGGGGCCGGGGCCGGGGGAGCTACCGGCGCCGGGGCGGTAGTGTTCCGGCCGAAGAGGGCGATGAGCACCACCAGGATCAGCAGGATGATGATGCCGTGCTTGGTGGAAATGGTAACGCCGGCCAGGCGCGGCGCGGGAGTAGGCTGAGGGGCCATAAGGTGGTCGGGTCCGTTGAGGTGGCTACGCGGCCAGGGTATTGCCGGCGGTAGCTTGCAGTGGCCGGCACGAAGCCGGGCCGCCAAGAACCGGAAAAATCTCCACTTGCCGGCCGTGTCCCCGCTGTGTCCCTGGCTCCATAAGAGGGTTTCTCTGTCAAAGCAGCTCTGCTCTCAGGGGTATGCCGGTGTAGGCTGGTGTAGCCGTGGCTGCTCCAATAAAAAAAGCCCCGACAGCTAGAGTGTCGGGGCTTTTTGAATCAGGAGGCTGTTTTAAGCAGTCGTCAGCATAATGGCCTTTGGGCTTGCTAAACCGCCTCTGGGTAAGCGCAGGAAACTACCGCCGGATTTGCAGCTGATGCTGCACTTCCTGTTGGTCTTTACCTACTATGCGTACGTGGTAAAGCCCTTCGGGCAGGTCCTGAATGTCAATGCGTACTTCGGGGGTTTCCCCACGAAGGGTCACTGCCTTGCGTACCGTTCCGTGGCTGTCGTAAATGGTCGCCTGGCCTTGTGTGTCGCCTACTGCCAGCGTGATTTGAGTAGCTGCCGGGTTTGGATAAAGGGCTGCCTCAGTTTCCACACCTCGCACTGTAAGAGCCTGCTTCTGTTGCGGGCATATGCGGCAGTTGGCCGTGCGAGAGACGTTGTTCACTGTCAGATAGGCTGTTTTAGGAGTGCCACACTGATCGGTAAAGGCGACTTCCACATCACTATACGTATCGTATCCGGCCGTTTTCATTCTGACGGATGCCGTGCCCTGCCCGCTGGTGATAGACCAGCCGGACGGGGGAGTCCAGATGTAGCTGCTATTGCTGCCAGCAAGCGTATAGGTGGCGGTCTGGTTCCAGAAGGTTGACGTAAGACCAGTGATTACACTGGGAGCGGTACGGTCGACAGCGACCTGAATCACCCGGTATCCGGCCGTGCCAGCGGGACCGGTGCTGCTCGTATGAATTTGGTACGTGCCCGGAGGGACGTTGGCCGGTACCCCAATCGTGACGCTGGTGCCCGCGCCGACGTTGTACGAGTTTACGCCAATGACGGCATTGCCTACCCCGTTTACCGTCCAGCTCGCATCCGGCAAAGACCAGTTGGAGGAAGTGGCGGCTTCTCCGGGCGTAAAGCTGATGGTAAACGTGCCAGCAACGTTTGCGCAGGCGTAGTACACGTAGGAGGCCTGCGTTGGCGTTGGCGGCGGCGAACTTGGCGTAACCGTTACCTCGTTGCTGGTAGCCCAGGCGTCGTGGTAGAGCTGCCCCCAGATGTTTTCGCGCTCTTTCAGAATAACCCGGCGGTAATGAACCGTTTGCCAGCAATCCCAGGGCTGAAAGTCCCTGCTCTCGGCTCCGTTTATGGTGTGCCAGTCATTCGCATTGCCCGAATAATTGTACTCCCAGCGATACACCGTCCACCAGTCATACGAATCCGGCCACCCCTCGCGCTCAGCTTTCTGACCGAGCAAAACCCGCGGAGCCGTGGTATAGGCGACGAATTGGGTGCCGCAAATGGACGACCCTTCTCGGTTAGGGAGGTTACACCAACCCGTGGTGGCCGGAGGATTTCCTACCGTGAACAGCAAGCCGTTGCTGGTACCAAGCGGGTTGGTGACTACTACATTGCCCGTAGTAGCGCCAGAGGGCACCTGGAAAGAGAGGTTGGTAGCAGAGGTAGAAATGATAGGAGTCGCTACTCCGTTGAAGGTAAGGCCCGTGGCATCGCCCAGGCCTGAGCCGATAATAGTTACGTATGTGCCTGCCTGACCAAGATTTGGCGAAAGCGAGTTGAGGAAAGGGGCGGCGGTGGAAGGCGGGTTGCTGCTGCGCACCAGCTGCACCGTATTGCTGCTTCTGTATTGGGGGCTGAAGGCAGTGCTCAGGCGCAGGGCCGTGTACGTGCCAAATCCGGAAGAGCCGTCGCTTAAGCTCACGTTACCCGTGATGGTCGCGTATTCGAAGCCATCTGCATTCCAGGTCCAGTTGCCCGCATTACCAAACGAGCCGCCCAGCGCATTACCGGTTTGCGAACCGTTCTCGGGGTACACGTCAACACTAGCCGAGGTGACGGAGCCTTGGGGGCGTTTGACCGATGCCGTGTAAGGATAGGTCGTGGACGAGGAAGTGGTGGTGTAGACGGTTACCGAAGTGGCGTTGTTGATTTTGAAGTTGGTGATGGTAAGCTGGGCAAACGCTTGTTGTTGGCCGCAAAAGAGCACAAGCAAGCAAAACAATACTTTTAAAATTGGTCTCATGTCAGATCAATGAAAGTGAAAAAATGATGAGAAGAAAATAGTGTGCGCTGGCAGATAGCGGGTAAGTCCAGTCATACAATATGAATTTGTATTCCAGCCAGCAAAACCGCTCAGCAACACCCAAATTTGGGCCCTTCTATGACGGCGTAAAAGGCCACATAGCGCCTATTCGTGACATCGAACTTTAGGTGGCATTTACTATTTATCTGCTGTAATAAAATATAAACATTCTGCTTAAATGCCGGTGATTTATTTTGTTTGCGGCTTGTTTTAATTCTTCCGCCCGAGGTTTCTCCCGGGCGGTGAGTAGAGACTGGCAGGATTATCTTCAAAACGGCCGGATGGTCAGTCTGCCGCTCTGCCCTGAACCCGGTTGCTGGATAGTGAGCCCTGGTCTGGCTCCGCTGCTGAACCCGTGTGTCGCTCCCACGCTTTTTGGCGGCCTCTACCCACCCCCGACACGAAGAAGCCCCGCCTGCCCCGGGGTGATGCCAAGCCCTTTGTTGCTGGCTCATCCCGCTTGAAAAGCGGCACAACAGCTAGGCAACCACGCAAGAACGCCCTTCCAGCCGTAGGGCCGAAAGGGCGTTGGAGTTTTGGGTAAAGACAAGGCGTCTAGGGCCGAGGCGCTTAGTTGAACAAAGCAAGCAAGGATGCTCAGCAGCCGTTGCCGTTGCGGCGCCGGACGCGAAGAACACGCCGGCGGGCGGCGAGCAACGGGGAAGGGCGAGAGGGTAGATCGAACGCCCGTAGCAGCTACTGCGCGGCGGCTTCGGCAGGGGTCGGCTGTTGAGCGAAGGTCGGGTCCATGTATAGCACGTTCCAAAGGTGGCCGTCGAGGTCTTGGAAGTTGCGGTCGTACATGAATTCCATCTCGTTTTCCGGCTGCTGCGAGATGGATTGCCCCCCGGCGGCCAGAGCCGCGTCAGCGATGCGGTCGACCTCGGCGCGGCTGTCGACCGACAGACCCATAATGATTTCGTTGGCCTGGTGAGCATCGACCAGGGGCTTGGCCGTGAACGTCTGGAAAAACGGCTCTACCAGCAGCATCACGTTGAAGGTGTCGCTGATGATCATGCAGGTGCCTTTTTCATCGGTCATCTGAGGATTGAAGCTAAAGCCTAGTTGGGTAAAAAAAGCCACCGAAGCGTTCAGGTCTTTGACGGCCAGATTGACAAAAATGTTAGTTGCCATGCGAGTATTGGTTAAGTGGGTACATGGCAAAAGTACGGGCTGAATCGGCCCGGAAAGGTGGCTGAATACGACAATCTGCAGGGGTGTTTGCGCCAAATTTTTTAGCAAAACCGGGCTGCTTAAGATGCTATCCTAAGGCAGCTGAGGGAGGCGTCGGAGGTTGGTCAGGTAGAGTCAGGCCGAGGCGTGATGCGTTATTTACCCAGCCCTGGCGGTGTCAGCGGTTAAAAACCCCGCCAAGAAACGGCCGCTTCCCGGACAGAACGCGGTTCACGAAACGCAAGCCGGTGCGCGTTGTCTGAGCTGTGATTTCGTGAACCCGTTTTTCGAACCTCAGATCAAGTCACACGGGACACTTGGTGCTCCCAAAGCAACTTGGGACGGCGGTTCAGAGAGGCGAGCCTTTCGCCACTGCGCCGATTGGCAGGGATTTGCCCCGCTTTTGCTCCCGCCTGCTACGCATAAGGCTGCCGCCCCGGGCGGAACGACAGCCTCACAAGGGCACCCAATATGAGTTGGCTACTCCACTAGTAAGCGCAGGGTCTGGCCGCCAGCGCGCACCAAGTATACCCCCGCTGGCAGCCCGCTAGGCAGCGTCAGCCGGGTTGTGCCGGAGGCATCGGCCGTAGCCGTGAGCACCGGGCGGCCCAGCGCGTCGTACACCGTCACGGCCGCGCCGGGCAGCGCGCCCGTGAGCGTAGCTGTTCCGTCGGGCGCGGGGTTCGGATAAAGTTGCAACGCGGCGGTGGCCCGGCCTGCCACCGCCGCCAACGGACCAGCAACGCTCAAGCTCAGATAGAAGCGGGTGGTGAGCAGGGCTGTGGCCTGCGGTGCCGTCACGGTGAAAGCGTAGCCGGCAGCCGGCAGCGTGGCCAGATCGGTGCGGGTGTTCAGCTCCGTGTCCACCAGCACCACGGCAGTGCCAGCGGGCAGTTTGAGCAGCTGGCTTACCTGCAATGCGTAGGGGCCGGCGGTGGGGACGCCCACGGCCAGGGGCACCACCGTGCCGCCGGTAAAGGCCGGCAACCCATCGATGGCCAGATAATCGGGGCCGGCCTGGGCCGAGAGGTTCAGACCCGTGGGGTTGGGCAGTTTCAGGGCATCGTGGGTCGCATCAATGCTCGGCGTAGCGACTGGGTCGGCATACACCGTTACGGCATCGAGGCCGCCGGCCCCGCGCAGCTCCAGCGTGAGCCGGGGACGCAGGTCGGTGTTGCGGCCGAAGGCGGGCTGGGGACCGAAAGTCGTCACCCGGTTGGCATCGCCGAAGCGCACCGTGCCGGGGGTAGTGGGCGTGGTAGCGTGCACGAAGAAGCCCGACCCAGCCGGAATCAGCGGCGAGCCCTGGCCGGGCGCCGTGGCCAGGTAGGTGCGGTAGCTGCCCGCGTAGGGGCCGCTGCTCTCAAACACGTACACGGCCCCGTCAACGTTCTGCAAGTTGTCGGCTGCGGTCGTGCCCACGCTCATGGTGCTCCAGTCGAGGGGGCTGGGATAGGGGTTGCCCAGCAGGTGCCAGCCGGTGGTCGGGTCGGCGCTGGCCCGCTGCAGGTTGCTGCGGCTCACCGCGCCGCTGGTGAAGGTGCCGGTGAAATCGACCAGCGCCGCGCCGGGGGCCTGCACGGTATAGCCGCGCCCAGCCTGCGGCACCTCGCTGCCCAGGGCAGCCTGCCAGCCTTTGTCGAAGGAGGCATAGTCCGAAACGGTGCCGGTGATGCGGTCCTGGTTATACAGGAACACTGTGGGGAAGGGCGTCACCAGGCTGGGCGTGGCGCTGCTGTTGTAGGCGGCGGCCCCGCTGAAGTCGGGCGTGTAGCCGGCGGTGGCCAGCGTGGCCAGGGTTTCGGCCCCTGCTACGGCGGCCATCGGGCTGGCGTAGTGGCGGTAGCCGTTGGCGGCGGTGTTCGTCTCGATGTGGCGCTGCATTATGCCGGTGCTACCCACCACCACACCGGTGCCGAGGTTGGCGATAAGGGCCGTGCCGGTGGCATCGGAGCGCAGCAGCAGGGTGTGGAAGTTGAGCTGCAGGTTGCCGGTGCCGGCCAGGGTCAGGGTTTGGGCAATGGTCACGGCCTGGGTGAGGCCCAGCACTACGGGGTTGGCCACGGTGAGGGCGCGCACGGTGGCGGGCAGGCCGGGGCCAGTGCTCTGGGCCTGGGTGCCGTTATATACGTAGGTAGCATCGGGGCTGAAGCTGCGGGTGCCCATCACCTGCACGGCCCCGCTGGCTCCGGTGCTGTACAGGCCGTTCGGGTCGCAGATGCCCAGCGTAGCTCCGGCCGCCAGCGTGAAGTCGGCGCTGCCGGTCAGGGGCTGGCAGTTGGTGAGCAGCGCACCGCTCACCACCACGGCGGTGTTTACCGCCACGGCCCCGGTGAACTGAGCCACGCCGGTGCTCGTCACGGTGATGGTGCCATAGGTACCGGCCGGCACGGCCACGGGGCTGGCCAGGGTGCCGGTGCTGATGGTCAGGTCGGCGGGGGCCGCGGGCACGGTCACCACCACGGCGTTGGACTGGTAGGTGCACCCGGTGGCCGGGTCGGTGGCGGTGGCGGTGTAGGTGCCGGCCGTGCTCACGGTGCGGGTGGGGCCGGCGGTGCCCCCGGGGTTGAAGACGAAGGTGGCCCCGGCCAGGGGCGTGGCCGCGTTGTTGAGGCTGCCGTCGGCGTTGAGGCGCAGTATGCCGTCCGGGGCGGCGGCATTGCCGTTGTAAGCGGTGAAGAGGCCCCCGACAAGGATTTTGCCGTCGGCCAGCAGGGCGAAGGCCGCTACGTAGTCGTCAGCTCCGGTTCCGCCGGGGTTAAACGTGTTGTCGAGCGTGCCACCGGAGTTCACCCGCAAAACCTTTCTCGGCGCTGCGCTGCCATTGTAGGTGGTGAAGCTGCCCCCCACCAGCACCTGGCCGTCGGCCTGCACCGCCAGCTCTTCCACGAGGCCGTTGGATCCGCCCCCACCGGGGTTGAACGAGGTATCGAGTAAGCCGTTGACATTCAGCCGCAGCAGGTTGTCCGGAGCGGCGGCATTGCCGTTGTAAGCGCTGAAGCTACCCCCGACGAGGATCTTGCCGTCGGCCTGCAACGCCAGGGCATACACGCTGCTCGTCCCGGTTCCGCCGGGGTTGAAGCTGGCGTCGAGCGAGCCATCGGCATGCAGCCGCAGCAAACCGTCGGAAACGGCTGTGAGGCCGTTGTAGCTGGTGAAGGTGCCCCCGACGAGGATCTTGCCGTCGGCCTGCAACGCCAGCGCACTCACGCGGGCATCGATTCCGATCCGGCCGCTGTTGAAGCTGGTATCGAGCGAGCCATTGGCGTTCAGCCGCAGCACCCGGTCGGGGGCGTCACTGCCGTTATAGGTGGTGACGCTGCCCGCGACGAGAATCTTGCCGTCGGGCTGCACCACCAGGGTCGTTACTAAGCCGTTGCCCCCGCTGCCACCGGGGTTAAAGGTGTTGTCGAGCGTGCCGTCGGCGTTGAGGCGCAGCACGTTGTCCGGAACGGCCGCGTTGCCGTTGTACGTGGTCAGCAAGCCCCCGACGAGAATCTTGCCGTCGGGCTGCACCGCCAGGGCGTACACCTGGAAGTCGGTCCCGACCCCGCCAGGATTAAAGGTGTTGTCGAGCGTGCCATCGGCATTCAGCCGCAGCAGGTCATTGGGGGCGGCCGCGTTGTCGTTGTAAGAGCTGAAGTTGCCCCCCACCAGCACCTTGCCGTCGGGTTGCACCGCCAGCGCGTACGCCACGCCATCGATGCCGCTGCCGGCCGCATTGAAGGCAGCCAGCGTGGCCGTGGCCGTGAGCGTGGCGCTGCCGCCAGCGGGCAGGGCCAGGGGGCCGGCGGGCGTCACGTTTACCGTCACGGGAGCCGGAGCATTCACGCGCACCACGTTGCTGTAGCCGGTGCCGTTGGCGGTGGTGGTAGCTGTGGCCTGATAGTCGCCCGGCTGGCTCACCGTGATGCTGGGGCCCGTGGCACCGTTGCTCCAGGTGTAAGCCAGCCCGGCCGGCACGGTGGGCGCGTTGTTGAGGCTGCCGTCGGGGTTGAGGCGCAGTAGATAGTCCGGGGCGGCGCTGCCGTTATAGGCCGTGAAGTTGCCCCCCACCACTACTTTGCCGTCGGCCTGCACTGCCACTGCCTGCACAAAGATGCCATCGACCCCAGCCCCGCCGTTGTTGAAGCTGGGGTCGAGTGAGCCGTCGGGGTTGAGGCGCAGCAGGTCATCGGGGACAGCGGCGTTGCCGTTGTAGGCCGAAATATTACCTCCCACCAGTACCTTGCCGTCGGGCTGCACCGCCAGCGCACTCACAGTATTATCGGTCCCGGCTCCGCTGGTGTTGAAGCCCGTGTCGAGCGTGCCGTTGGCGTTGAGACGCAGTATAAAGTCTGGGGCGGCGGCACCGTTGTAGGAGCGGAAGAGGCCGCCCACCAGCACCTGGCCGTTGGGCTGCATCGCCAGGGTGTACACGATGTCACTGGCCCCGGTCCCGCCGGAGTTGAACGTGTTGTCGAGCGTACCGTTGGCGTTGAGACGCAACAGGTTGTCCGGAGCGGCGGCGCTGCCATTGTAGGTGGTAAACTCGCCCCCCACCAGCACCTTGCCGTCGGCCTGCACCCCTATCGTCCACACGTAGTTGTTATTGGCCCCGGTTCCGCCGTTGTTGAAACTGGTATCCAGGCTGCCGTTGGCGTTGAGGCGCAGCACCCGGTCGGGGGCGGCGGCGTTGCCGTTGTAGGCCGCGAAGCCGCCTCCCACCAGCACCTTGCCGTCGGCCTGCACCGCCACCGCAAGCACGGCGTTATCGGCCCCGGCCCCGCCATTGTTGAAGCCGGTGTCGAGCGTACCGTTGGCGTTGAGACGCAACAGATTGTCCGGAGCGGCGGCGCTGCCATTGTAGGTAGTGAAGCCGCCTCCCACCAGTACCTTGCCGTCGGGCTGCTCCGCCAGGGCGTACACGTAGCCGTTGGCCCCGGCCCCGCTGGGGTTGAACGTGGGGTCGAGTGAACCATCGGCGTTGAGGCGCAGCACGTAGTCCGGGGCGGCAGCGCTGCCGTTGTAGGAAGTGAATTCTCCCCCTACCAGCACTTTGCCATCGGGCTGCACCACTACCGCCCGCACGCTGCCATCGAAGCCGCTGCCGGCCACGTTGAAGCCCGGCACGGTGGCCATGGCCGTGAGGGTCTGGGTGCTGCCCGCACACAAGGTAAGCGGGCCGGCGGGCGTCACCGTCACAGTGGGTGCCTGGGCCTGGGCGGCCCAAGGCAGCAGCAGGGCCAGCAGCAGCGTGGGCGCGCCGGCCGCCAGGGTACGGCGCAGGGCGTGGGCCGCACGGGCGGCCAAGGCGTAGGAGTGCAGCATGCAGCGGGTGGGCGCGCCGGCTCCCGGATAAGACGCAGGCCCGCGCGTGCCGCGTAGCCCCCGGTGAATAGGAATGACGAGGATACTGCTGGCAAAAGTCCGCTTTATTCCCACGCGGCGGTATAACATAAACATGTTATACCGCCGCAGCGCGGTCCGCCCCTGCTCCGCCGTAAGACGCATCTTCTGCTGCCTGCCTGGCCGGCAGCAGGAGCAAGGCTCTGTCCGCCGCGTAGGCCAGATCCATGCGTCGAAGAGCGGCACTGGCGTCGGCGTGTAGAAATGCGGACGACAGTAACGGCCCTACTTCCGCGCCAAGTATACGCCCGCCAGCACCACCAGCCGAACCGCGCCTGTTGGCCACGGGCGGAGAAGATCGGCACCACCCCGGTCGGCCCGCGCACCTTCTCCACCGAAACGCGCCGCCTGGCCGGCTTGCCGCGGACACGGCAGTAGCACTACCACTGACGAGGCCAGCCCCTCACGCGGCCGGCCTCGTCATTTTAGTTTGTAATCTATAATATAAGGGTTGCCGGCTACTCCCGCACCAGGCGCACGGTCTGCGCGCCGGCCTGCACCAAGTACACGCCCGGCGCCCGCCCGGGTGGCAGTGTGAGCCGGACCGTGCCCGTCGCGTCGGCCGTCGTCGTCAGCACCAATCGGCCTAGCGCGTCGAGCACCTGCACCGTCGCGCCGGGCTGGGCGCCCGTGAGCGTGGCCGCGCCGCCGTGGGCCGGGTTAGGATAAAGGCTCAGGCCAGCTGCCGCACCAGTCAGCGCCACGGTGCGCACGGGCGAGTAGCTAAAGGTGCCGCCCTGGTCCACCTGCCGCAGGCGGTAGTAGAGCACGGCCGCGCCGGCCGGCAGCTGGCCGTCGAGCAGCCCATAGTGGCGCGGGCTGGTGCTGGTGCCGGCAGCAGCTACCGTGCCGACCCGCGTGAACGTGCGCCCATCACGGCTGCGCTCCATCTCGAAGACGGCGCTGTTCTTTTCCGAGGCCGTGGCCCAGTTCAGGCGTATGGTGGCCGCACCCTCGGCCGTGGCCGTGAACTGGGTCAGCTCCACGGGCAGCGGGGTGCGCACGTCGCCCAGGGTCCAGCGCGAGAAGCTGCGCACCCCGGCCAGGCGGGCCGTGTGAGTGGTGGGCTGGCTGCCGGTGGCCGCCGTGGTGCTGATGGTGGCCGCCGGCAGCGGCTGCCAGTTGGCCCCCGCATCTTCACTCTTGAACAGGAGCAGGCGGCTGGCCGCGATGCTGTTACGCTCGTCGTCGCGGATGGTTAGGGCCAGGGCCACGTCGAGGCCGGTCTGCACGGTGGGCTCGATGTCGAAGTAGCGCTTCACGCTGACGCTGGTGCCCTGCCCGCGCAGGACCGTACCCGTGACGCGGCGCACCAGGGTGCTGCCCGGCAGCGTGGCCCCGCTGGGCGTCAGGCTCAGGCCCAGCCCGCCGAAGGTTTCGGTAGTGCCGGCCGTGCTCAGCGGGCGGGTGGTTTGCACCGTGCCCGTGACGTAGCCGTCTTCATTTTCCGTGAGCGTGGCGGTGGGGCCGAGCGTGAGAACGTTTGCCCCCGTGACCAGCACGCCGTTGGACAGGGTGGCCGCCGCCGTGGCCGTCACGCTGTTGGTCAGGGTCAGGGTAAAGTTGCCGCCGCCGCTGGGGGTGAAGGCCAGCGCCCGCACGGTGGCCGGCAGGCCGGGGCCGGTGACCGGCACCGAGGCGCGGGTGTACACGTAGCTGGCATCGGGGCTGAACGAGCGGGTGCCCGTGACCTGGATGCTGCCCGTGCTGCCCGTGGCGCTGATGCCGGCGGGCGAGCAGATACGCAGCGTGCCGCCGTCGGCCAGCGTGAAGCTACCGGGGCCGGTGAGGGTGGCGCAGCCATCGTCCAGGGTGCCGCCGCTGGCTACCGTGGTGCTGCCGGCCACGCCCACGGCACCGGCCAGCGTGCCCACGCCACCGCTTTGCACGAGGATGCTGTTGTAGAGGCCGGCCGGCACACCCTGGGCGGCGCTCACCACCAGGTCGGCCAGGGGCACGGGGGTGATGCTCACGGCCCCGTTGCCGCTGGCCGAAGCCACGCTGTAGCCGCTGCCGGTGCTGCCGGTGGGCATCACCCACGACGAGCCCCCGCCGCCGCCGGCCCCGCTGCCGCCGCTGTCGGCCCCGCCGCCGCCGTAATAACCGCCCCCGCCGCCGCCGTTGTAGTAGGAGCCCGCCGACCCGGCGCCGCCCGTGGGGCCGCTGCCGGACGTGCCCCCGCCGCCGGGGCCGCTTTGCGTGGCGCCCCGGCCGGGCGTGCCGCTTCCCAGGCCGTTGGCACCCGTCGGCACTCCGCCGGTGCCACCGGCGGTGGTAGTTGCGTAGTCGCCGCCGCCGCCGCCGCCGGCCACCAGCAGCGCGTTGCGGGTGGGGAGGTAGTCGCCGGTGCTGCCCACGCTGCTGGCCCGGCGTACGTCGGTGGCCCCGCCCCCGGCCCCCGCTTCGGAGCCGGCCCCGCCACCGTTGTAGCCGCCCGTCGTGGTACCGCTGCCGCCGCTCCCCTGCCCGCCCACCAGCAGGGTCAGCACCTCGCCGGGCGTCACCAGCAGGGTGGCCTGCACTAGGGTACCTCTGGCCGGAGCCGCCGAGCCCCCGCTCGTGCCCCCGCTGGCCCCGGTGGCCACCACTTGCACGGCCGTCACGCCATCGGGCACGGTGTAGGTCTGCGGGCCGCCGGTGTAGGCGTAGGTGGTAGTGGCCACCGGCAGGATGCTGAGGCTGCCGTTGCCGGGGGCCGCCAGCACGCTGTAGCTGACGTCGCGGCTGCCGGTGGGCGTCACCCAGCTGGAGCCGCCGCCGCCGCCGCAGCGGTAGGTGCCGCCCGCCCCGCCGTAGTAGCCGCCGCCGCCGCCGCCGCCGGTGTCGCTGCCCGCCCCGCCCTGCCCCAGCAGGCCACTGCCGCTGCCGGCGGCCTGCGTGCCGCCGGGTGCTGGGATGTTGTACCCCGAAAAGCGCCCGCCCGCGCTGCCATTGGGCGCCCCGCCGTTGCCGCCGAAGGAGTAGTTGCCGTACTGCTCGCCGGCTCCGCTGCCGCCACCGCCGGCCACCAGCAGGCGCTCGGCCAGGCTGGTGCTGGGGGCCGTGGCCGAGCGGCGCACGTCGGTGGCCCCGCCGCCGCCGCTGCCGCCTTGCGCCGGCCCACCAGCTCCGTAGTCGCCGCCGCCGTTGCCGCCGCCGTTGTAGCCGCCCGGACCGACGCCCGTCACGGGGGTGGCTTCGGCGGCGCGCCGCCCGGCCCCGCCCACGTACACGGTCAGCACCTCGCCCGGGGTCACGGCCAGCGTGGCCTGCACCCGGGCCCCCAGCCCGGCGGTTTCTTGTACGGGCTCACTGCTGTCGGCCCCGCTGGCCCCGGTAGCTACCACTTGCACGGCCGTGACGCCGGCCGGTACGCGGTAGGTCTGCGGGCCGCCGGGCGCGGTGTAGGTAAACATGGTGGGCGCGGGCGTGATGCTCACCACCCCGTTGCCGATGGCCGGGGCCAGGCTATAGCTGATGCCGGTGCTGCCCGTGGGCCGCACCCACGACGAGCCGCCCCCGCCCCCGGTAGCGCCGGAGCTGCCGCCGCCGCCGTAGTAGCCGCCGCCCCCGCCGCTGCCGTAGTAGCCGGAGTTGTTGGTGTTGCCGGCCCCGCCGGTGCCGTTGCTGCCGGCGATGCCGTTGCTGCCACTGGCGCCCGGTGCGCTTTGGCTGGCCCCCAGGC
>Ga0247729_10000227_pt1 | contig 25459 bp, 27 predicted proteins | sample UWRJL133311R2_FD_180958 | JGI IMG/M metagenome (GOLD analysis project Ga0247729, IMG submission 180958) | Plant litter microbial communities from Arlington Agricultural Research Station in Wisconsin, United States - UWRJ-L133-311R-2 | ecosystem: Environmental > Terrestrial > Plant litter >... | reverse complement strand
TAGTCCGTCAGCCTTCTCGCGAGGTCGGACTTTCGGGGCGAAAAGAACGGCACAACGCCCCGAAAAGCGCGCCTAGTACGGCTGGTCGACCGGCAGGCCCGTGCGCAGCTCGGGCGGCAGGTGCCCGAGGTCGTTGTGCACCACGAGCATCGGCGGCTTTGCCGTGCGCACGCGGATGATCGTCAGGCCGCAGTTGGCCTGGTTGATCCCCAGCCAGCGCCACGACGGCGCATCGAGGACCTCGCGCACGAAGTGACCGATGACGAAGTTATGGGTGATGAGAAGGTCGTGGCGATCGCCCCGCGCCGGCGCGAGAAACTCGGCGACGGCATCCGCCATCTGCGCGCTTCCCGCCTCGGTCTCGGCGTCGGTGACTCCCCCGAAGAACGACTCGAACGCGCGCGGCATGTCAGGAGTCGGGCCTGACGGGTAGCAGTCGTAGAGCAGATGGGTCGGCTGGGGCTCGATCGCGGGCATCCGCTCGCTCATGATCCGCGCTGTCTCGGTCGCCCGCTCGAGCGGCGAGTGGAACACACTCGAGAACGGCACTCCGCTCAGCCGGTCGGCGATCGCATTGGCCTGGCGCACTCCGCGCGCCGACAGTGGTCCGTCGGGAAGGCCGTACTCGGCGTCCTGCTGCTCGCCGTGACGGACGAGGTAGAGGTAGTGAGACATCGTTGCGCGGTTCCCTACTGGTTTCGCTGTTCTTGCTTCGCCCCGCTGGGCATCTTCGCCCCGCTGGATGGGTCCGGCCGGCCGATTACACGAGGCCGGCGAAAGCTTCCTCGTTGACCGTACCCACTGCGGCGATGGAAAGGGGGCGCGAAACGAGCTCTTCGGCAAGTTCACGGATGCCGTCGGCAGTCACCAGCGAAATCCGGCGGAGGGCCTCGTCGAGGTCCACGAATTCTCCCAGCGTGATCTCGCTGCGGCCGAGTCGCGACATCCGGGTGTCGGAATCCTCGAGCGCGAGGGCGGACGCGCCACTCAGCTGGCCCTGTGCGCGGCTGATCTCCTCTGCCGTGACACCACCCGTGGCGATCCCGCGCAGTTCCTGCATCATGAGCTCGGCGACCTGGCCGGCTTTAGCGGGCGAGCAACCGGCGTAGATACCGAACAGGCCGGCATCGGAGTAGCCGGGAGCGAACGAGTACACCGAGTAGGCGAGGCCGCGGCGTTCGCGGATCTCCTGGAACAGTCGGCTCGACATACCGCCGCCGAGGATCGAGTTGAACACCGACATCGTGGCGCGACGTGGGTCGGAAGCGGTGAGGCCGGGCACGCCGAGCAGGATGTTGGCCTGCTCGATCGGGCGGTGAACGAGTTTGAGCGGCGCACCGCGGGTGATGAGTTCTCCCTCGCCGTTGCGGCGGCTCACCGGGGTGGCTTCGACGGAGAGATCCCAGCCGGCCTTTTCGAGCGCGGCCTGCACACCGGCGACGACCGCGTCGTGGTCGAGAGCACCGGCGACGGTAATGACGAGGTCCTGGGCGCGGTAATTGGCGCGGTAGTGGTTCCAGACCGCATCACGCGTCACGGCCTGGATGGTCTCGGGGCTTCCCCCGATCGGGCGGCCGAGCGGGTGATCACCGAGTACCGCTTCGAAGAAGCGCTCGCTCGTGACATCAGCGGGGTCGTCGTCGGCCATCGCGAGCTCTTCGAGGATGACTCCGCGCTCGGTCTCGAACTCTCCGGCTTCGAGCACTGACGAGGTCAGCATGTCGGCGATGACCTCGATGGCCATCGGAAGGTCGCGGTCCTGCACCTTCGCGTAGTAACAGGTGTATTCCTTGGCCGTCATTGCGTTGTGCTCGCCACCGACCGAGTCGAAACTCACGGCGATGTCGAGGGCACTGCGGCTGGGCGTGCCCTTGAACAGCAGGTGCTCGAGAAAGTGGGTCGACCCGTAGGTCTCCGGCAGCTCGTCGCGTGATCCGACAGCAACCCAGTAACCGATCGTGGCACTGCGTGCGCCGGGAACGTGCTCGCTCAGGATGCGGACTCCGCTCGGCAGAACCGTTCGTCGTACGAGCGAATCACCGGATGCCGTGAACGACAGGTCGGAAAGGTCAAGTGGAAGTTGCACGGCGCCATTCATCACCGACCGAGCCTATGTCATTTCGCGTGACCCACGTTTTGGGGTAAAGGTATTACGGGGACAAACAGACGAGTCTGTCTGTCCCCATGTTATGGTCATTTCCAAGCTGCGAATTCGTCAACCGGACCCTGTTCGTTTACGAATGCCATACGAACCCGAATCGTCACTGGCACGCGCCCGGTCGCTCCCCCCTGCGCCCGGGCGCGCTCGTGGTGGTGCAGCTCCCGGCTGCAGTACGCCCGCTGAATTACCCGATAAGCATGAAGGAGTCCTCCAGTGTCCCTAGCACTCGACCAGGCACGAATCGCACCCCGTTCCCCCTGGGCCAAGGTACGTATTCTCGAGACGGCCAACGAGCTGTTCTACCAGGACGGCATCCGCACCGTCGGCGTCGACCGCCTCATCAGCTCGTCGTCGGTGACCAAGGCCACCTTCTACAAGCACTACGGCTCCAAAGACAAGCTGATCAACGACTACATCACCGGGCGCCACCAGACCATGGTCACGTTCGTACAGGCGACGCTCGAGAAAGCGCCGGATGCCGAGGCGGCACTGCGCGAGTTGCTCGCAGCCGTCACAGCCGATATCTCGCGCTCGGACTACCGTGGTTGCCCGTTCCTCAATGCGGCCGCCGAATTCCCCGACCCGGAGCACGTCGTGCGCAAGGTCATCTCAGCGCACCGCGACTGGCTCACCGACACGTACACGAACTTGCTCGGCGATCTCGGGCACCCGATGCCCGGTGACGCAGCCGATGAGATCATGCTCGCCATGGACGGCGCGCAGTCCGGTGGTTACGCGGGCGACCCGATCGCCGCGTCAGCTGCCCTGAACCGCGCAGTCGAGCGCGTTATCGGTGACGCGCACCGCGCCTGATCCCCGCGGGCCTGCCGGTCGGGTTTTATCTTGGATGGCAGTCCAATGTCAAGCGACAGCACATCTTTAGTACGAACTGGTTAACAGCGCTAGCCTTGTCGCGGACGAGTGACCCCCCTGTCGTTCGACTCTTCACGGCCGCCTGGCCCGAACCAGAAACGACTGATGACTTTCTCCCTCTGGACGATTTTCGCCCTCATCACCGCCGCCGTCGCGCTCTATGACGGGATAGTGCGGGTTCGCGGAAAACGCGGCAACGCAGTTGTCGCCATTATCGAGATCATCGCAGCAGTGCTGCTGGCGGTTTCCCTGTTCAACGTCCTGCCCGGCGAGTGGTCGACCCTCGTCTTCTCGCTCGTCCTCGAGGTAGCGCTCGTCGTGATCCTCGTCCTGCGGGGCAGCGGCGCACGCCGCGTCTCGACGGTCACGATCATTGCGCTCATCCTGAACTCGGTGCTCGCGCTGCACCTCCTCGGCTGGCTGACTCTCCCGTTCATGGGAAAGTAGCGACCCACCGGCCTCCGGGCCCCACAAGCGAAAGGCCCGACTGCCCACACAGTCGGGCCTTTCTTCACTCCGCCCCGCGCGATCGTCCCTGAGGGGCGAAACGGGGTCGAGCTCGTCGGGCGGACGACGTTCGCGTGCCCCTAGAGCGACACGCGGTCCAGGTCGCTGACCTGGTGGCGAGTGAGCTGCACGCGGGCCGCCTCCATGAGGGGCGGGATCTGTTCGGGGCGGCTGGCCGACGCAACCGGGGCGACCACCAGTGGCTTGCTCAACAGCCACGCCAGTGCGATGGTCGCCGGGCTCTTCTCGTGGACCGCGGCGATCTCGTCGAGAGTGGCGAGGATGCGAAGCCCCCGCTTGTTGAGGTGCTTGGCGGCCTCGTCGCCGCGCACGTTCTTTCCGATGTCGGCCTTGCTGCGATACTTGCCGCTGAGAAAGCCACCGGCAAGAGCGAATCGCGGCATGACGCCGAGCCCCTGGCGCGCGGCAACATGGGCGAGGTCGCCTTCGTACTCCTTGCGATGCAGCAGGTTGTAATGGTTCTGCAGGGCGACCATCGGCGCGACGCCGAGCTGGGCCGATGCGATGCGCGCTTCCATGAGGCGGTTGCCGGTGTGGTCTGATCCACCGAAATAGCGGACCTTGCCCGCTCGGATCAGCTCGTCGACGGCGAGGAGGGTCTCTTCGAAAGCTACCGACTCGTCGTCGACGTGCAGGTAGAGCAGGTCGATGCGGTCGGTCTGCAGCCGCTCGAGCGATGCCTCGACGGCGCGGGTAATGGCCGGGGCCGAGACGCCCGGGTTGTCTGCGCTCTTGCCGACCTTCGTCGCGACGACGATGTCATCGCGATTGCCGCGGTCGCGCAACCAGTTGCCGATCATGATCTCACTGCGCCCGGCAGCGTAGGCGTCGGCGGTGTCGACGAAATTGCCGCCCGCTTCGGCGTACGCGTCGAGGATGCCATCGGTAGACCCGGAGTCTGCGGTCCAGCCGAAGACGTTGCCGCTGACCGCGAGCGGATACACGTGCAAGTCGCTCATTCCGACCGGTCGCAACCGCGGGCGAGGCGCAGAAACGGCCGTCGCCGTATCCAGAGTTGTTGTCATCGCATCCCACACTGAGCTATGAGTGACCGTGAATACTCCACCCACGATTTCCAGAAGAATAATGCAGACAACCGTCACTTCCGCCTCAAAAACACCAATCGTTACAATCGTGTCGAATCTTCATCTTTAGCTGGATGCCGGATGGGTGCCCGCTGTTCGTTCACCGATCATCCAGCACACGCGAACTGGGTGACAGGCAGGCCGCGTGCTGGCTGTGCCTCCGAGAAAACACTGGATTCGCCCAGCCGGACGATGCAGCATTGGGCCATGACAAACGATCCGAATTGGCGCCTCCCCGAGGTACCCGCGTTCCGTCTCACCAGCCCCGATTTCAGCGAGGGAGAAGTGCTTCCGCAGTGGGCGAGATCCGGCATTGCCGGCGCCGGCGGCGAGGACCGCTCCCCCACGCTGCACTGGGAGGGAGCCCCCGAGGGCACCCGCAGCTACGCCCTCAGCGTCTATGACCCCGACGCGCCGACCGGCAGCGGGTGGTGGCACTGGGCCGTGTACAACATCCCCGCTTCGGTGTCCTCGCTGCCCGCGGACGCCGGGAATCCGGATGCCGACCTGCTGCCCACAGCGGCAGTCACGCTCGCCAACGAGCTACGCCTCGAGCGCTTCCTCGGGGCGGCCCCACCCGCCGGCCACGGCGAGCACCGGTACGTCTTCACGGTGAGCGCCCTCGACATTTCGGAGCTCGCCATTCCCGCCGGCTCGACGCCCGCAATCCTCGGCTTCACCGTCGCCTCGCACATCATCGCCCGCGCACAGCTCACCGGGGTCTCGCAGACCCCGGCCTGATCCCCGACTTGCCCACTTTTGTCGCCTTTCGAGGCCCAAAACCGACAAAAGTGGGCAAGTCGGGTGCGGACGCACAAATGCCCACCCCGAGGGGTGGGCATTTGCGTCTTACTCGAGCGCCTGGCGAGAGGCCCCGAGCAGATCTTTATCGCTGGGCTTAGCCCTCGGCGGGAGCTTCCGGGCCCTCAGACGCGGCAGCCGAGCTGTCGGTGTCTGCGGACTCGGTCTCGTCGAGAACGGGAGCGAGCGAGAGCTTTCCACGGTCGTCGATCTTGGTGATCTCGACCTGGATCTTCTGGCCGACACCGAGCACGTCTTCGACGTTCTCGACGCGCTTTCCACCGGCGAGCTTACGAACCTCGCTGATGTGGAGCAGGCCGTCCTTGCCCGGGGTGAGCGAGACGAACGCACCGAAGGTAGCGATCTTGACGACCGTTCCCAGGAAGCGCTCTCCGACCTCGGGGTTGAGCGGGTTGGCGATCGCGTTGACAGCAGCGCGGGCAGCCTCGGCCGAAGGACCGTCGACAGCACCGATGTACACGGTTCCGTCGTCCTCGATCGAGATGTCAGCTCCGGTGTCATCCTGGATCTGGTTGATCGTCTTGCCCTTCGGGCCGATCAGCTCACCAATCTTGTCAACCGGGATCTGGACGGCGATCACGCGGGGCGCGGTCGGGGCCATCTCGTCGGGTGCGTCGATTGCAGCGTTGATCACGGCGAGGATCGCGGTGCGAGCCTCCTTCGCCTGCTTGAGCGCGCCATCCAGAACAGAGGAGGGCAGGCCGGCGAGCTTCGTGTCGAGCTGGATCGCGGTGACGAATTCGCTCGTACCGGCGACCTTGAAGTCCATGTCGCCGAGTGCGTCTTCAGCACCGAGGATGTCGGTGAGTGCCGCGTAGCGGGTCACTCCGTCGACCTCGTCGGAGATGAGGCCCATCGCGATACCGGCGACCGGTGCGCGCAGCGGCACACCAGCGTTGAGCAGCGACAGGGTCGAGGCGCAGACGGAACCCATCGACGTCGAACCGTTGGAGCCGAGAGCCTCGGACACCTGGCGGATCGCGTAGGGGAACTCTTCGCGCGACGGGAGCACCGGCACGAGGGCGCGCTCGGCGAGGAAGCCGTGCCCGATCTCGCGACGCTTCGGCGAACCGACGCGACCGGTCTCACCGGTCGAGTAGGGCGGGAAGTTGTAGTGGTGCAGGTAACGCTTCTTCGTGACGGGGTTCAGCGAGTCGATCTGCTGCTCCATCTTGAGCATGTTCAGCGTGGTGACACCCAGGATCTGGGTCTCACCGCGCTGGAAGATCGCCGAGCCGTGAACGCGCGGGATGACCTGCACCTCGGCGTCGAGCGCACGGATGTCGCTCAGTCCACGGCCGTCAATGCGGATTCCCTCGGTGAGCACGCGGTTACGCATGATCTTCTTCGAGACGGACTTGTACGCGGCAGAGACCTGCGCGTTCGCACCCTCCGGCAGGCGTCCGGCTTCGACCTCGGCGGCGACGAAGTCCTTCGTGCGTGCCTTGAGGGCGTCATCCGCGTCCTGGCGAGCGGTCTTGTCGGCGATCTGGTAGACCGGGCCGAGCTCGTTCCACGAGAAGCCGGCGACGGCGTCGTAGGTTGCCTGCTCGTAGGGCGGGAACAGCTGGTAGTCGGCGATCGGCTTTGCAGCCTGCTCGGCGATCGACATCTGCGCCTTGATGAGCTGCTTGAGGAACGGCTTGGACGCCTCGAGGCCCTGGGCGACGACGGTCTCGTCAGGCTTCGTTGCGCCGGCCTTGATCAGGCCCCAGCTTCCCTCGGTCGCTTCGGCTTCGACCATCATGATGGCGACGTCTTCTTCGCCGTTCTCATTGGTGATCAGGCGGCCGGCGACGGTGAGGTCGAAGACTGCCTCTTCGAGCTGGCTGAACTTCGGGAACGCGACCCACTGGTCGGGCTCGTTGTAACCGGGGATCAGCGCGAGGCGGATGCCACCGACGGGTCCGTAGAACGGAAGGCCGGAGATCTGCGTCGAAGCGGATGCCGCGTTGATCGCGAGAGCGTCGTAGAACTCGTCCGGAGCGATGCTCAGCACGGTGATGACGATCTGGACCTCGTTGCGCAGGCCCTCGACGAAGGTCGGGCGCAGCGGCCGGTCGATGAGACGGCAGACGAGGATCGCCTCGGTCGACGGGCGACCTTCGCGACGGAAGAACGAACCGGGGATCTTGCCGGCTGCATACGAGCGCTCTTCGACGTCCACCGTAAGGGGGAAGAAGTCGAAGCCGTCGCGGGGGTGCTTTCCCGCGCTGGTTGCGCTGAGGATCATGGTGTCTTCGTCGAGGTAGGCCGCGACAGCGCCCTGGGCCTGCTGTGCAAGACGACCGGTTTCGAAGCGCACGGTGCGCGTGCCGAACTTGCCGTTATCGAGAACGGCTTCGGCGAATTTGATTTCTGGACCCTCCATTGGGGGGTTTCTCCTTTGTTTAACGTCGCTCCCCGTGTGGGCGCGACTCTGCATGGAGCAGGAGCGGGCAGGAGGACGCAGCGGTACGCGCTTTCCCTAGAACGGGGCACGTCTGGTCAACAGTAGAAAAATGCCAGGTTCCGCCGAATGCGGGGCTGGAGTTTCACCACCGGTGACCAGCTTCTTGCCAGCCTGCTCCGGTATTGCTCTTGCCAGACTACCAGTACGCCCTGTGCGGCACCTAGCAACGGCGCGCGGCCACGGGCGCGATGCTGCGCGGGTACGGTCAGGACGCGACGGCGCGACGCTGCCGACGGATGCGGATCGCGGCAGGAGTAGTCACGATCAGTGCGAAAAGCACCCCGACGGCGGTTCCCGTCGAGTTGGCGATGAGATCGCTGACGTCCGACACGCGACCCGGGATGAAGCGCTGCGCGAATTCGATCCCGCACGTGAGAGCGACGCCGGCCAGCACGCTGGCGAACCACCAGAAGCGCCCGAACAGCAGCAGGAAGAAGATGCCGATCGGCACGAACATGGCGACATTGGCCAGGAACTCGAGGCGCTGGTAGGTGATCCACTGTGTCGCCTCGAACCGGGAGAAGACCTCGATCGCCCGGAACACCAGTGAGTTGAACCCGGCCGGGTCCGTGTTCGGGCTGAGCGTGATCCACCCGACCACCCCGAGGTAGACGAAGGTCACGACGGTGAGAATCGGGTGACGGCGGAACATCCGACCACCATGCCAGACGCACCTGAGCGTTTTGCTCAGACTGGCCGGGCATCCGCTTCACGCATTCACCTAGTCAGGCAGGCGGGCCAGGCCGCAGGCTGCGACCATCGCGTCGTACTCCTGCTGGGTGTCGATCCCCGTGACCGATTGGTACGGAGTCCAGAGATTGGTCTGCTTCATGTAGTCGGCCCGCGTCGGCACGTCGGCGAGCTGGTAGGCGTGCGACCACAGGCAGGGAAGCGTCCAGCTCGAGTAGCGGTCGTACAGGTACCGGCGCTGGTCAGCACCGAGCAACTCCCCACTGGCAACCGGATCGGCGGGGAACCTCGCGAGGCAGGTGTAGAACGCGAGTTGTTTCTTGTCGTTGGTTACCGGGCGGCCGTCACTACTCATCAGCTCGTACCCGCGATCGGGGCTCCAGTAGTAGCTGTCGAGCTGGTAGCCCGTGCCGGCAAAGCAGCCGGCCAGCTTGTCGCTCGAGGCCACTGCTGTCTCGAAAGGTTTCGGCGTGAATTTCGGACGCGCCATTTTCCCGCCGAGGCCCGAGCTCTCCCAGGAACGATCGAGGATGGCTGAAATATAGGCATCGACCTCTGTCTTCGTCGGTGGGCTCGGCTTCAGCGGGGCCGAGACGCAGCCCGACAACACGAGCGCGAGCAGCCCCGCGGATGCCGCGGCAACCGCTCCTGCACCCCAACTCCGAGTCATCCTCTCATTGTGCCGTGCCCGCCGTCATACCGCGAGCGGGCTAGAAGTCGATCCAGTCGTTACCGCACCGGGCGACCAGCGCGTCGTACTCCTCGACGGAGAGCTCCCCCAATTGAGCGTAGGGCGACCAGGACTGCGGGCTCGTCGCCGCGAACACGTTCCTGGAGGGCACGTCGTCGACGCGGTACCCGGCGGATCGAATGCATGGCAGGGTCCAGGTGGCGTAGCGGTCGTAGAGGTAGCCCAGCTGGTCGGCACTCACGAGTTGGCCGTTGGCCACGGGATCCGCGGGGTTCTGGGCGAGGCATTGGAACAGCGAGATCTGTTTCATCGGGTCACGTGACTGGTTGCCCTGTGCATCCAGCAGCACGTACCCGTTGTCGGCGTCCCATGACATATTCAGGGTCTCGTTCTTCCACCCCTGCTCGCCATAGCATTCCGTCATCGCCGTTATGAATTCGTCGGGCGGGGCCGGTGGCTTCGCATTACCCTGCGGAAGGTAGTAGTTCGTGCCCAGCCCGGTGTTGGCCCAGGTCAGATCGAGCATGCGGGCGACGTACGCGTCCACCTCCTCGTCGGTCGGCGGGGACGGCTTGTGCGGCGCCGAAACGCACCCGGTGAGCACGAGCACAGCGAGGCCGACGGCTGCCGCTGCAACCGCGCCCGCACCCCGGCTCCGAGTCATCCTCTTATTGTGCCCATAGATCGATGTAAAGACTCGGACCCCGAGGCCATCCCGCCCCCTTTCGCAGAGGGGACGGAACGGCCACGGGGCCCGAGTCCGAGAACAATCGCCGCGACTAGTCTCCGCCGTAGGCTCCGATCGGGCTGAAGCCGGCGGGCAGGGCGAACGGATCGCGCACCCGGCTCGAGCGATCGGAGGTCACCATGAGCGCGGCGAGCTCACCCGCGGCCCGCTCGATGCGTTCGGGAAGCGCTGTTGCGGCGGCATCCCCCACCGAACCCCAGTCACTCGACGCCGCGTAGACGGCTGTCGGAACAACGGCGGCGTGCAAGTAGCTGAACAACGGGCGCATCGAATAGTCGAGCGCGAGCGAGTGACGCTCGCTCCCGCCGGTGGCACCGATGAGCACGGGCATGTCGGCGAGCGCCTGCGGGTCGAGCACGTCGATGAATGACTTGAACAGCCCGCTGTAGCTCGTGGTGAAGATCGGAGTGACGGCGATGAGGCCGTCGGCGGTCGTCACCGATTCGATGACGGTCTCGAGCTTCGGGTTGGCAAAACCGGTGAGCAGGTTGTTGGTGACATCCTGCGCGGTATCGCGCAGCTCGACGATGTCGATCTCTACCTCTATCCCCTGCTCGGTCAGTCGGCGCTGAACTGCCTGGGTGAGGCGGTCGGCGAGCATGCGCGTTGACGACGGCTGGCTGAGTCCGGCTGAAATGACAGCGAGACGACGGGTGGTCATTACTTCACCGCCTTCTGGGCTGCGTCATCCGCTGCCTTCACGATGTCGGCTGCGTCACGTGCAGCGACGAGCGATGCGTGCGTGGGGGCGTCCGGCACGTGGGCCGGGCGGTTCTTAGCGAATTCCTTGCGCAGAACGGGAACGACTTCCTCGCCGAGCAGGTCGAGCTGCTCGAGCACGGTCTTGAGCGGCAGGCCGGCGTGGTCCATGAGGAAGAGCTGGCGCTGGTAATCGCCGTAGTACTCGCGCATCGAGGCGTAGCGGTCGATGACCTCCTGTGGGCTTCCGACGGTGAGCGGCGTCTGCTCGGTGAAGTCCTCCATCGACGGGCCGTGGCCATAGACCGGGGCGTTGTCGAAGTACGGGCGGAACTCCGCTTTCGCATCCTGCGAGTTCTTGCGCATGAAGGCCTGGCCGCCGAGGCCGACGATCGCCTGGTCGGCTGTGCCGTGGCCGTAGTGCTCGAAGCGCTGGCGGTAGTAGCCGATGAGGCGCATGTAGTGCTCCTTCGGCCAGAAGATGTTGTTCGCGAAGAACCCGTCACCGTAGTACGCGGCCTGCTCGGCGATCTCGGGGCTGCGGATCGAGCCGTGCCACACGAACGGCGGAACGTCGTCGAGCGGGCGCGGAGTCGACTGGAAGCCCTGCAGCGGGGTGCGGAACTTTCCCTGCCAGTCGACGAAGTCTTCACGCCACAGGCGGTGCAGCAGCGCGTAGTTCTCGATCGCGAGCGGGATGCCCTCGCGGATGTCCTTGCCGAACCAGGGGTACACCGGACCGGTATTGCCGCGGCCCATCATGAGGTCGACGCGGCCGTCGGCGACGTGTTGCAGCAACGCGTAGTCTTCCGCGATCTTGACCGGGTCGTTTGTCGTGATCAGGGTCGTCGCGGTCGAGAGGATGAGCTTCTCGGTCTTGGCTGCAAGGTATCCGAGCATGGTGGTCGGGCTCGACGGCACGAACGGCGGGTTGTGGTGCTCGCCGAGGGCGAAGACATCGAGACCGACCTCTTCGGCCTTCTGCGCGATCGTCAGAATATTCTTGATGCGCTCGTTCTCGGTGGGCGTCTCGTTGGTGGTCGGGTCAGTCGTGACGTCGCCTACCGTGAAAATACCGAACTGCATTTGTGGGCCTCCTGTGTTACCCGTAAGTCTATGCATTTGCATACAAACATCCAAACGGATGAGGTGGGCGATCTATTCCCGCCCGACGCCACTGCCCCGCGTCGCCCGGAGTGGGGACTGACAATTCCTCGGCATTGCCCCTAGGATCGTGATCCCGGGGCTGCCAGCCCCCTACGCCGTTCGGATGCCATGCCCGATTTCTTGCCGCCGCCACCCCCGCCGGGGATGTACGACGATCCCGACGACCAGCCGACCTACGTTCGCGCGGAAGCAGACTGGCGCGAGGAACCGCCTCCCGCGCTGCACCGCCCGCCAGGTCCGACGGCGCTGCAATGGTTGCTCATCGTCGTCGGCGCGACCACAGCACTGGTGATCGCCGGCTACGCACTGCTCGGGGTCGTGTTCGTCTCTCCGGTTTCTGGCCCGCCTGCTGCCCAAACCCCCGAGGTCCTGCCCGCCGAGCCTCCCGCAGCCGAAGCCCCGGTGCCGGCACCGGTCTACCGGTGTGGCGCCGTTTGCTATTCGGTGATGGACGCCGCAGCCCTCGCGCCCGACCCGGAAGCACCCGGGCTGCTCGCCGAGCTCGAGCAACGCGACGATGGTGGGTCTGCAGCATCAGCGGGGCTCGTCTACGACGCCGACCAGCAACAATGGCTGCGCAGTGGGGGCTCGCCCGACGAATGCAGCTTTGCCCGCGCCTCCGGCCCCGTCTGGGTGGAGAGTTCGTCTGACGACGAAGCCCGCAACGACTTCCTGGTCGATGTCGCGACGTATACGAATGCCAGCGGCGAACGGCAGTTGACACAGGGTGTGCGAGTTTTCGATTCGACCCCCGCCGCGCTGCAGTACGTGGGTACTGTCGAATCCGCCGCAGCCGCCTGCTCTACCTACTCGACCTCTACGGGCACGACGATGCTTCTCCCTGTCGACCCTCCCCCGTTCACCGGCGACCTGTCGGGCACTGGCTGGTTCGAGACTTCTGACAGCACGGAGACCCTCACCGCCGTGATGCAGCGCGAGAACATCGTCGTCGTCACCCGTTACTCCAGTCCGGCCGGTACCGACCGGCTGGCCTTCGACGACTACCTCACCGACTCCATGCAGCGGCTCGGTGACCTGCCGGGCTGAAGCATCCGCCCGACTACAGGCCGGGAAAGAGGTAGTCCGGAAACGGGTCGCACTTCGAATCGAGTTCGTCGAAGTCTTCCACCGTCATCCCCAGGTCGCGGTAGAGGTCGTTCACCGGGCTCCAGATGGTGCCGCCGAGTCCCTGCTTGACGAAGTCTGCCCGCTTGGGGATCTCGCCGACGTCATAGCCGTAGAGCACCATGCACGGAACAACCCAGCGGCGGTTGTAGTCGTAGAGGTACTCGAGTTGTTCCGTGCTGAAGAGCCCGGCGCCGGTCGGGTCGAATGGGTACTGGGCGCTGCACACGTACCAGCTCACGGTTTCATTGAGGCCACCCTGAACCGACTGCGGTTGCTCTGCGATGAGCTCGTGCCCGTACAGGTTACGAAAGTCACGGTCACGGAACCCATCGAGGCATTCGTTGATGACCGTGCCGTATTCGGCGTTGCTGATCGTGCGGATCGGTTCGATCCGCGGTCGGTTCAACCCTTCGGGAACCGTCATGTCATCCCAGAGCAGGGCCAGTTGCTTCTGGGAGAATTCGGACAGCTGCTCGGTCGACGGTCCGGGCACATCGGGCGGCGGAGGCGTGCATCCGGACACCAGCAGCACGACAGCTGCCAGCGCCGCCGCTCCCACCCATCTGCCGATCACAATACCCAGTGTGCATCGGAACTCGCCGCGCCGATAGCGGCAGGTCACACCTCCCCGGGCGGGCACTCGTCAGAGGTCCGGGTAGAGGTACTGCGGATACGGCGAGCATTTGGCCTCGACGAGCGAGAACTCGGCATCGGTGAAGCCGAACTCACCCCAGAGTTCGTCGGTGGGCGACCAGAAGTTGCCAGCCAGGCCGTTCGACACGAAGGTCTTCCGCAGCGGAACGGGCCCGGGGTCATATCCGTTCAGAATGAGACACGGCACTACCCAACGACGGTAGTAGTCGTAGAGGTAGTCGAGCTGGCGCTTGCTGAGCAACCCCGAACCCGAGGGATCCACCGGATACTGTGCCATGCAGACGTACCAGGCGACTCCCTCGAGGATCTCGTCACGGATGCCTTCGGGTTCCTGGGCGATCAGACGATAACCGTAGAGGTTGCGATAGTCGTGCGTACTGAAGCCGCGCAGGCAGTCGTCCATTACTCGCCCGTACTCATCATCGCGAATCATCCGAACCGGTTCGATCTTCGGACGTCGCAGGTCGTAGGGCACGGTGATAGTCCCCCACATGGACACGAGCTGGCGCTCGGTGAACCGCTCGATGGCGTTCGCGGTCGGGCCGGGAATGTCGGGCCGGGGCGGCGTGCAGCCGGCAAGCACGGCGCACAGCGCCACACCGACGCACACGGCACTCCGACGATGGAACACGATCCCATCCTGCCCCCGCGGGCGGCCACTGGATAGTGCCGCTAGCGCTGAACCGATGCCCCAGCGCGTCGTTGCACCAGGAACGCGGCAAGCAATACGACCAGCGCGATGGCCGCGCCGAGAAGAGTGTCGACGACGCGATCGACAACGATACCTGTCACGTCCACCCCACTGGCCTGCACGGAGATGAGCAGCGCGAGCGGCGTGATCAGCACGAGGGCCAGCCCGTAGTTACGGATGACGACGAGCTCCACCCCGAATTGCAGTGCGACGAGCAACAGCCCGAGCCAGGCGCCCTGCGGATGCAGCAGCATGACGAGCGCGAAGACCCCGACCCCGACGAGGGTGCCGAGCACGCGGTGCGCCGCCCGGTGCACTGTCAGTCTCAGCGTGTGGCCGTTCTGCAAGATCACCACGACGGTGAGCACGACCCAGTACGCGCGGTGGACGCCGAGGGGCGCTGCGATGAGCGCGGCGATCGCTGCACCGACGATGACCCGGTCGAGGATGATGCGGTCGGTGCCGTCCAAGCGAAACCGCACCGGAGCGCGTCCGGCGAACACCGCGGCATCCGCCCTGCGAACTGCGGGGATGACAAGCGGCGCAAGTACCACCAGGTAGGCGATCACTGCGCCGACGCCGAGCATCCCGACCACGAGCCAGCCGTCGAGGCCGGCTCCCCCGATGCCCACTGGCCCGGCGAGGTGGGTCGAGACCCCGGCGACGAGAGCGAAGAACAGGGCGCCGGGCGGGCCGATGCCGAGACCGAGCACGAGCGTGACCGACACCGCGACAACGACGAAGACCGCGGCGAGACCGAGCGGGACGGAGCCCGATCCGAGTACCCCGAGCGCGCTGGAGGCGATGAGCCCGAGACCGACGAAGGGAAGCATCCGTGCCCGCTGACGACGACTGCGGTTCGCGAGGTAGAGGGCGGTGAACGCGCCGCTCGATGCCAGCAGCCCGAGGTCTGCATGACCGGCAAGTGCGAAGCCCACCGCGGGGATTCCGATGGCAATTGCCGCCTGCAGCGCGATGGGCCATCGCACCGGGCTGTCGCGAAGGGTGAAAAGTGCGCGGAGGTCGTCTCGAAAAGTCATCTGGCTCCAGAATAAACCGAGCCCACCCACAGTCAGCACGTGGGCGCCAGCCCTGTCGGGAGTCAGCCGTGGGTGGCACCATCGAGTGATGATGTGCTCGATCATTCCCCCGTACCTGTTGCGCCACCTCGCCGGCGTGACCGACCCCGCGTATGCCTCGGCAGCATCGGCCGCCCGTGCGGCGCTCTCGGTCGACCGTCCGTTCCGCAGCATCCGGGTAGGTGAACCCGGTCGCGCGGCGGCCGCACCGGCAGCTCGCTCGCTTGTCGCCCGCACCATCGATCCAGTGAACCGCACCATCTTCGATGCCGCCCACCTCGAGACACTTCCCGGAACAGTGGTGCGCACCGAGGGCGATGAGCCGACCGACGATCCGGCGGTGACCGAGGCTTTCGATGGCCTCGGCCACACCCACGAATTGTTCGCCGAGGTCTTCGAACGGGCCTCGATCGACGACGCGAACCTGCCACTCGACGCTACGGTGCACTACGGCCGCGATTACGACAACGCTTTCTGGGACGGCGAGCGGATGGTCTTCGGCGATGGTGATGGTGTGGTCTTCACCCGCATGACGGCCTCGCCGAGTGTCATCGGGCACGAACTCGCGCACGGCGTGACGCAGTACACCGCGAATCTCGAGTACCAGGGCCAGTCCGGTGCCCTGAACGAATCGGTATCGGATGTCTTCGGCGCGCTCGTCGAACAGCGCGCCCTCGGGCAGGATGCGGGCACGGCGAGCTGGCTCATCGGTGTCGGAATCTTTACCGACCAGGTCGAGGGCGATGCCTTGCGGTCGATGAAAGCACCGGGAACGGCCTACGACGACGACGTTCTCGGCAAGGACCCGCAGCCGGGGCACTTCAGCGGGTATATCGAGACCGACGACGACTACGGCGGGGTGCATCTCAACTCCGGCATCCCCAACCACGCCTTCTACCTCGCAGCGACGTCCATCGGCGGATTCGCGTGGGAGGGCGCCGGGCGCGTCTGGTACGACACCCTGACCGGAGGATTGCTGCGGCCAGCCGCCACCTTTGCCCAGTTCGCTGCGGCGACGACAGACGCGGCATCCGCCCGGTTCGGCGATGCGTCGGCCGAGCACGTCGCGGTCGCCGAGGCCTGGGCCGCTGTCGGGGTCATCGCGCGTGGCGCGGATGCCGCTGCCGGGGCATCATGAGAATCACCGTCACCCTGTCGGGCGGGTTCGCCGGCCTGAGGAGCAACTGGTCTCTGGAAATCGAGCAGCAACCGGACCGCGAAAATTGGCAACAACTCGTGGAGTCCCTGCCGTGGGACGAAAGTCCGAAACATGCTCCGCAGCCCGACCGCTATGTGTATCGCATCGAGTGGTCTCGTCGGCAGGTCATCCTGACAGAACAGCAGCTCACCGGTCCCTGGCGCGTGCTCGTCGACCGCGTGCGCGACCGGACGTCAGCGTAGCGGCCGAGCGACTAGTTGTCTGCGAGCACGACGATCTTGTCGCCGGGCGCGAACGCCAGGCGGGTCGCCTTGCGCGGGTTGACCTTCACACCGAACTGGTCGGCGCTCGAGCGCTGCTTCTCGGCGATGCGGTATCCGATCGCCGTCTCTCCCCGTCGACGAGCGGCCTCGAGAACCGTGTAGAAATCGACATCCGCACCGGGGGTGACGTACCACTCGGCAGGGCGCAGGTAGATCTCGCTTCCCTCGCTCGAGAACAGCGTGGTGAACACATCGTTGAGCTTCTGGTTCTCTGACATCTGCGAGAGCATCAGGCTGATGAGCTGGTCGCTGACGATGAAGTCGTCGGCCTTGGTGACCTCAGCCAGCTCGCGGTTGCGGTCGTCGAGCATCTCGCTGACGACGTTCGGGTCGAGCCCGGCTTCGTCGGCGATCTCGCGCAGGTGCAGCAGCGTGATGAGGGTCTTCGCGTCGGCTCGCTGCATCTCGAGGTCCTTGTACGCGAGCACGATGATGTGGGCGAATTCGACCACCGGAACCTGCCCGAGGACGGCGCGGCTCGTCGTGTCTCCACTGACGAACTTCACCGTGAGGTTGTCCAGAGATTCGAACACCGGTTCGTCGACGTCGGCGACCACCGTCACGCTCGAACCGGGCGACACGTAGTCGTTGAGTTCGTGCAGCATCGTGTGGATGCCGTCGTTGTAGCCGAGGATCAGGGTCTGCTCGGGAGCCGCTGCCGGTGCGACGAACGTGCTGATATCCGCGTTGACGACCGTGCCGTGGCCCGCGATACGGATGGTGCTGTCGTCTTCGGCGATCACGATCAGCTGGTCGCCGGCGTCGATCGTGAGCTCGGGGTTGGGATTGATGTGGACGGTGTCGCCCTTGAGGATTCCGAAGACTGCCGACTCGGCGAACGCGAGCTGCGCGTCGAAATAGTTCTTTCCGACCAGGCTCGGCTGCTCGGTGAAGTAGATCTCGTCGCCGTCGAAGTCGAGGAGCTCGGTGTAGACGATGCTCAGGCCACTCTGGCGGGAGGTCTGAACCGTGACGCGGCTGATGAGGTCACCCGCGAGCACCCAGCTGGCCTCGTGACGACCGACGAGGCGCGCCGCCTCGAGGTTCGCGGGATCCTGGATCTCGCCGACGATGTGGTAATCCTCGGCCCGGCGGCGGGGGTTATTGGTCAGGGCGAGAGCGGTCTTGATGACCACCGAGTCCGGGTCGTCGCTTCCCTCGGGCGCCAGCAGGATGATGCTGCGCGATGTAGCGGGGTTGGCGAGATCGAGATCGGTGAGGTCCATCGGGTCGCCGCTGCGCACGATGATGCGGGTCTTTCCCGGGTTGGGGATCTTCGCCCGGATGTCGTCTTCCATCTCGACCTTGTCGCGGTCGGCGAGGATGACAATGGTCGCCTTGCCGCGCGACTGGTTGGCGATGCAGATCTCGCTGATGATCGGGTACACCTTCGCGCTCCACCCGAGGATGAGCGTGTGGTCCTCTTCGAGCACCTTCGAGCGGCCCTTCCGCAGTTCTTCGACCTTGGAGTCGAAAGCTCCGGAGATCACACCGATGAGGCTCGCGACGACAACGACTCCACCGATTGTGACGATGAGCATGAGGATGCGGAAGCCGACGCCGGCGTCCCCACCCATGGTTCCGGAGTCGAGGGTGCGCATCAGGCTGCCCCACATCGCCTCGGCGAAACCCATGTTCGGGTCGTCGGTCGGCCCGAGCCCGAAGATCGCGACGATAGCGGCGATCACGGCGATGAAAACGACCGTGACGAGAGCGAGGAGCCCAATGAGGGCGATCGTGCCCTTCGACATGATGTTGTCGAACCAATAGCGAAAACGGGCGGTCAAACTGGGCTTGCTCACAAGGCCTCCAAGGCGGGTACGTGACTTAGCCTAGTGTTTCTGCACCACCGTGGTTTCCCCCAGTTGGAGGGCTATTTCGCGATCGCGAGAGTTGCGGAACCAGCCGGTTCAGTCGTCATCCGTGGCGCGTAAAACGTAGCGGATGATTACGTACACAATGGCCGCGACAACGGCCACGAGGGCGAGCTTCGCGACGAAGACGAGAACGCCGAGCAGCACATTGACGAGCACCCAGGCGATGATGACGGCGACGATCACGAGCGCGATGGTGATGAGGCGGGATTTGTTCACCCGTTCATCCTCTCAAATAGGAAATGCGCCGCTCCCGTATACGGGAGCGGCGCATCCATAGCCAATGTGGCGACCTGGCGGTCACCCACTGCCAGTCGAAACTAGCGGCGGGTAGCTATCGGCGCAGGCCGAGACGCTCGATCAACGCGCGGTAGCGGTTGATGTCGACGTCAGACAGGTAGCCGAGCAGTCGACGACGCTGGCCAACCAGCAGAAGCAGTCCACGACGTGAGTGGTGGTCGTGCTTGTGCTCCTTGAGGTGCTCGGTGAGGTCCTTGATACGTGCGGTCAGCATTGCGACCTGTACCTCGGGGCTGCCGGTGTCACCTGGGTGAGTGGCGTACTCGTCGATGATTGCTTTCTTGGCATCTGGTGCGAGTGGCATAGATAACCCCTTTTCTCTCGTTGCGCGGTGCTCCTGGGCGGTATGCCCGAGCTCTCTTTATCCGCGGCCGCTATACGGCAACCTTGAAAGTCTAGCAGGCCGGATGCTGCACCCGGCTGCGTCCTCACCGCGCACCCCGCTGCCGCACACCCCGACACGTGAAGGGGCGGGGTCGGGTCAGTCGGCGGGGCCGGCGATGAGGGTGACCGTTGCGGTGTGCGAATCGCCGGAGGCGTCGAGGTACTTCACCGTGACGGAGTCGCCGGGCTCGTGCGACGCAATTGCCGCGGAGAGCTCTTCGGCCGTCGCTACCGCTTCGCCGTCGACCCTGGTGATGGTGTCGCCGGCGACCAGGCCGGCATCGGCTGCGGGCAGGCCGGCATCGGCTGCGGGCAGGCCGTCGAGAGCCCCCGCGATGGTCACGCCTGCGGTCGAGCTGTCAGTCGACGTCGCGGTCTCGTCAGAGAGCGTGACCCCGAGGAATGCCGGCGTGCCGATCACGATGGTGTCGCTCGCCTCTCCGGCTTCGATCTGGTCGACGATCGCGAGCGCGGTGTCGATCTCGATGGCGTAGCCGGTGATGTCCGCGGTTCCGGATGACGCGGCCGTCGTGATTCCGATGACCTCGCCATCGGCGTCGAGAAGCGGGCCACCGGAATCGCCGGATACGACATCCGCGTCCACCTGGATCAGGTCGCTCAGGCTCTCGGTTGCGCCGGTGTACTCGTTGCCGACCTCGATGCTCTCGTCCAGCGCCGTCACGGTGCCGGCAGCGGCGACGAGATCGCCGGTGCCCTGGGCGTTGCCGATCGCGGTGACCGTGTCAGAGACCGCGACGGTCGACGAATCGTCGATGGCAGCCGGGGTGAGACCGCTGGCGTCGTCGAGCTGGAGCACGGCGACATCCGCCGTCGAGTTGGAGCCGACGACTTCGGCCTCATACGTCCTGCCCGTGGACTCGACGGTCACCTCGATGCTGGTAGCACCGGAGATCACGTGGTTGTTAGTGAGGATCTCGCCGGTCGACGAGAGGATGACGCCAGTACCGGCAGCCTGGCTGGCGTCGTTGTAGTCGAGGGTGGAGACGATCGTGACGACGCCGACCTGCTGGTCGTCGGTCGCGGCGGTAGCGTCGGTCGAGGTGTCGTTTGTCGACTCCGATCCCCGCGGCGTGTAGATGCCGGGCTGCGCGTACATGCCCGGGCCGGTGGCGTCGGCGTTCGAGGTATCGGTGCCGTTCGAATCGGTGCCGGTCGAATCGAGGCCGGTCGTGCCAGAGGCCGCGATCGACGTCGAGTTGTCCGTGCCGATGGCCAGGCCGACAGCTACTCCGGACGCGCCGATGCCGATAGCGATAGCCGCAACGCCGCAGATGAGGAACGCCGCGCCGGGGCGGCGGAAAGATCGACCGCGGGCAGGCGCCGTCGGTGAAGTAGGGACAGACTCCCCGGCGACGTTGGTTGCAACATCGCCGTGGGGAGCAGTGGGCTCGTTGGTGTCGTTCATCGGATTCTCCTCGGTCAACCCCCGGTGGGCTGTGACGACAACACAACCGCCGCGCCCTATGCACATCACAAGGGGAAGCCGGGAGGGAGGTGACAGGACCCTAAGAGAACGCCCAGACCCGCTCTGAACACCCTCGTCGCCCCGGGTTTCCGCAGCCTGCTCCCCTACGCTTGGACCATGAAGAGGAGCCCTGAACCCATCTATCGCACCGCCGTGGCCCTCGGGCTCGGCCTGTTCGGGTTCTGGCGGCTGCGCAAGATCGCCAGGGGTCTCGATAACATCCCCGACACCGGTGGCGCCGTGCTCGCCATGACGCACTTCGGCTATCTCGAATTCGCCCTCGTCGAGTGGGCGACCTGGAAGCACAATCGCCGCCGCATCCGCTTCCTCGCGAAAAAAGGCGCGTTCGACAAGCCCGTCGTCGGCGGCCTGCTGCGTGGAATGCGCCACATCTCGGTCGACATGAACTCCGGTGGCGACGCGTACTCCGACGCGATCACCGCGCTGCGGGCCGGCGAACTCATCGGTGTCTTCCCCGAAGCCGGCGTGAGCGCGTCGTTCACGGTGCGCGACCTCAAGACCGGAGCCGCGCGACTCGCGGCAGAAGCCGGTGTGCCGGTCATCCCGGTCGCCGTCTGGGGCGGGCAGCGACTGCTGACCAAGAATCACAAGGTCGGATTCCGTGAGCGTTTCGGCGTACCGGTCACGTTCGCGTTCGGTGCTCCCGTCACCGTCGACGCTGCCGACGATCCTCGCGAAGTGACCGACGGCCTGCGAGACACCCTGCAGTCGATGGTCGACGACCTGCAGCGCGAATACCCGGTTCCCGGAGCTGGCGCCTGGTGGCAGCCCGCGCATCTCGGGGGAACCGCTCCCACCCCGGAACAGGCGGCAGCAGCGGATGAGGAACGCCAGCGCCGACGGGACGCCGCCGCTCAATCCCGGTGATCATCAGTGGTCGCGGGCGTGTCCCCCGGGTTAGGTTGTAGTCATGAAACGCACCTGGCTGGCCGTCGCACTCGCTGTAGGACTTGTCACGGCGACCGCCGTTTCCGGGGCTGTGGCCCTCGGGGCGGTGAACCAGGGTTCGATCCCCGCTGTCGTCGCCGCGAAGAAAGCCCCGACAGTCGTGCTTCCGCCGACCACGGGTTACGTCGACTACCAGCTCGGCGGCGCGTATGCGGTGCCGAAGGGGGTGACCATCGTCGCTCGTGACAGCACCGCCTCCCCCGCAGCCGGCGTCTACTCGATCTGCTACATCAACGGTTTCCAGACGCAGCCGGCCGACCGCAAGACCTGGCTGAAATCCCGTAAGTCACTCGTGCTGCACTATAAGGGCAAGCCGGTTGTCGACAAGAACTGGCCAGACGAGCTCATCCTGGATACGTCGACGAAGAAGAAGCGCACGGCCATCGCGAAGATCATGGCGAAGACCATCGCCTCCTGCGGCAAGAAAGGTTTCGACGCGATCGAGATCGACAACCTCGACAGCTTCTCCCGGTCGAAGAAACAGCTCTCCTACGGCAATAATCGCGAGCAGGCCAAGCTCTACGCGTCGGCCGCTCACAAGGCAGGCCTCGCGATCGCCCAGAAGAACTCAGCCGAGTACGCGGCGAAACTGAAGAAATCAGTGAAGTTCGACTTCGCCGTCGCCGAGGAGTGCTATCGCTGGAACGAGTGCAGCACCTACACCTCGGTCTACGGCGCGCACGTCATCGACATCGAATACGCGGATGACCTTCGAGGCACCTTCGCGGACGCGTGCAAGAAGGTCGGCAAGTCATTGCGTCTTGTGCTGCGTGACCGAGACCTGGTCACCCCGAAATCCTCGGACTACATCTACAAGCACTGCTGAAGCGAGCCCCGCGACACGAAGGAGGCCAGCGACACGAAGGAGGCACGATGAGCATCACCATTGAAATCCATCGCGGCGATATCACGTCGTTCTCGGCTGATGCCGTGGTCAACGCGGCGAACAGTTCTCTCCTGGGCGGTGGTGGAGTCGACGGTGCCATCCACCGGGTCGGCGGTCGCGAGATCCTCATCGAGTGCCGCGATCTGCGCAGGACGACCTGGCCCGATGGCCTTCCCGCTGGGCAGGCCGTCGAGACCACTGCCGGAAACCTGCCGGCCCGCTGGGTCATCCACACGGTGGGGCCGGTCTGGTCGAAGAGCGATGACCGGTCGGCGGTCTTGGCGTCCTGCTACCGCGAGTCGATTCGGCTCGCCGACGAGCTCGGGGCCACGAGTATCGCGTTCCCGGCAGTGAGCGCAGGCGTGTATGGCTGGCCGATGGCGGATGCCGCCCGCATCGCCGTCGAGACTGTCGCGTCCACCCCGACTTCGGTCGCCCTGGCGACCTTCGTGCTGTTCAGCGACGACGCAATGACGGCGTTCAGCGAAGCGCTGACCGCGCTCGAGCGCAACTGAGCGGCACCGCCCACCCAGGTCCCGTACAACTCGCAGCCGATCCGTCGGCCTGCCACCGTACTCTTGACCTGCACCCATTGCCCTTGCCGCTTCACTCGCCCGGCCCGCCCCGGAACAGACGGCACCCGCACCCGAAAGCAGCCGCATGTACTGGATCATCGACGTCGCCCTCGTGCTCGTGCTCGTCGCGTACCTCGTCTTCGGCTACCGTTCCGGACTGGTCAAGAGCCTCGGCGGCATTGTCGGGGTGATCGTCGGCGGGGTGGTCGCGTTCTTCGCGGTTCCTCTGCTCGGCGGCATCATCCCCTCCGCGAGCTGGCGGGTCGTGGCGACTCTCGCGGTCGCACTCGCGCTCATCTTCACCGGGCACGCCGCCGGTTCGTCGCTCGGCGACTCGATCTCGCGCCGGTTCACCCTCGCGCCGATCCGTGTACTCGACCGGGTGCTCGGCGCTATCGTCACTACCGCCGCCACTGCCCTCGTCATCTTGCTGATCTCCACCAGCGCAACATCCCTCGGGGCCCCCTTCCTTGCCCAGGTACTCGGCTCGTCTACCGTGATCCGCACCATCGACGGCTTCACCCCCGACCCGGTGCAGTCGCTGCTCGCACGCATCCGGTCACTCGCGGTGCGCGATGCACTGCCGCGCGTCACTGAAGCGCTCGGCGGTATTACGACCTCGCCCGAGATACCCGAAATCTCGACGGGATCGCGCGACCTCGACCGGGCGGCGGAGTCGGTGGTGCGAATCTCGGGAAACGCTTTGTCCTGCGGCCAGAGCCAGTCGGGCAGCGGTTTTGTGGTCGCACAGAATCGCGTTGTGACCAATGCCCACGTCGTCGCCGGGGTGACCGAGATCGTCGTCGAAGCGCCGGGCGGCCAGGCAGTGGCCGGCAAGGTGGTCTACTTCGATCCCATCGACGACCTCGCAGTCATCGCCACGGCGGGCTTGGACGCCGACGTACTCGAACTCAGCGGCAATCTCGGGCTCAAGGCCGACGCGGTGTTCGATGGTTACCCGTTCGGAGGGCCGTTCAGCACCGGTCCGGCGCAGGTGATCGCCGTCGGCACCGAGCGAGTGGACGACATCTATGGCGACTCCGCGAACCTGCGCGACGTCTATACCCTCGCCGCCGATGTCCAGCAGGGCAATTCCGGGGGCCCGCTGCTCTCCACCGATGGCGAAGTAGCCGGTGTGATCTTCGCGAAGAGCGCAGACACCGCCAACGTCGGGTTCGCCATGACGAACACCGAGCTCGAGCCGGTAGTAGCGGATGCCGCCGACCTGTCGAAGCGCGTCGACACCGGCGACTGCATCGCCGGCTAGCTACACACCCGGCGGGCGAGTCATCCACCACTCGGTGAACTCACTCGCCCGGCCGTCGTCGGCGAAGCGGATGATCCACAGGTTGCTGTAGTCCTCGTCATCGCTGTACCGCGTGACCCCCTGGACGAAAGCCAGGTCGCCGGTCTGCGCGACGAGATGCCAGTCGAAGGTGGTGTCACCGGGTTCATCGGCAGCATCGAGCCACGCGGTGACGATTCCCTCTTGACCGACCCACGGCTCGGCGTGCGGCTTCGTGCGATAGCTCGCGTCTTCGGTGAACAGCGCCCGGATGTCGTCAGCGGCGTTCGATTCCCAGGCGCGGCGATAACCGGCAATCCATTTGTCTACTGTTTCGCTCATGCGCCCCGTTCTACTCCCGGGCATCGACTGTCCGACAGCCCTTGCGGACGAAGTGAGCTACTTTCCAGCCCCGTGCTCAGGGAACGATGACGATCTTGCCGCGCACATGGCCGTCATCCAATCGCTCGAACGCGGCGACGACCTCGGCGAGCGGATACGTCGCCGTGACCGTCACCTGCAGTTCACCCGAAATAACCAGGGCGGCGACGGTTTCGAGTGTCTCGGTATTGATCGGCCCGCGGCCGACGTGGACCACGCCCCAGATGGCGGGATCGGCGGCGATCGTGTTGATGCGGGCCGGGTCGACCCCGAGTTCGAGACCCGCCTCGATGGTCTCCGCGCCGTGGTGGTCGAGCACGACGGTCACAGGGTGAGGAGCCATGGCGCGCACGCGCTCCGCGAGTTGCG
>Ga0247729_10000226_pt1 | contig 25505 bp, 23 predicted proteins | sample UWRJL133311R2_FD_180958 | JGI IMG/M metagenome (GOLD analysis project Ga0247729, IMG submission 180958) | Plant litter microbial communities from Arlington Agricultural Research Station in Wisconsin, United States - UWRJ-L133-311R-2 | ecosystem: Environmental > Terrestrial > Plant litter >... | reverse complement strand
CGGCGACCTGGCCGCGGCCCTGGACACGAACAAAGAGTTTCTGCCCTGGATTCTGGCCCAATACCGGGGCGGGGCCGAGGTGGCCAGTTTGTGCGTGGGTGCGTTTCTGCTAGCCGCTACGGGCCTGCTCGCGGGCCGGCAGTGTACCACCCACTGGGCCGCCGCCCACGACTTCCGCCGCATGTTTCCCGACGTGGAGCTGGTCGAAGACCGCCTCGTCACCGACGAGCACGGCATCTACTCCAGCGGCGGGGCCTTCTCCTACCTGAACCTGGTGCTCTACCTCATTGAGAAGTACGCGGGCCGGGAAATGGCCGTGGTGTGCGCCAAAGTGTTCCAGATTGACATTGAGCGGGTCAGCCAGTCGGCTTTCGTGGTGTTCAACGGGCAGAAGGCCCACGAGGACGAGCCCATCAAAAAGGCCCAGGCCTACATCGAAAGCAACTACCGGGAAAAGATAACCGTGGACCAGCTGGCCGAAATGCTGGCCCTGGGCCGCCGCAACCTGGAGCGGCGCTTCAAGAAAGCCACCTCCAACTCGGTGGTGGAATACATCCAGCGGGTGAAGATGGAAGTGGCCAAGAGCAGCCTGGAGTCGTCGCGCGACAACGTGAACGAGGTGATGTACAACGTGGGCTACACCGACCCGAAAGCCTTCCGCCTCACCTTCAAGCGCGTCACGGGCCTCTCACCGAAGCAGTACCGCAGCATGTACCGCCGCCAGGCCGTGGCATCGGCGTAGCCGGGCGGCCCGCCGGCTTACGACAGGGCCACTTCCAGTGTGTCCAGGGTTATCAGCGCCGGCTCCCCGGCGGCGGCTCGCTGGGCATCCACCTGGAAGTGGACAACAAGATTGTCCTGCACCAGCCGAAGCGGGATCTGCAGGGTCAGCTCCTGGCTGGCTTCGGTGGCAGCTTCCGGGCGGAAGCTCAGCACCTGGGCCTGATTCGCGCATTTCAGCTGCACGGTAGCCTGCACCCCGGCGGGCCGGTAGACGAACATCTGGAGCCGTAGCGTAACCGTGACTTCCCGGGGCAGCGGCAGCAACAGGGGCAGGGCCAGACTAAATATCCACTGCCGGGCCCCCCGGGCCGGCCGGGCAGTTCGCACACCAACGCCCGTCCGAAGGTCAGCACGGTGGCCGGGGTGGTAGTCAGCGCGACGGGCAGCGGCTCGGGGCTGCCGTGGGCAAACAGCAGGGGCTGGCCCCAAACGGGAGTAATAGGGCTGGTCATGCAGGTGAGAATAGCTGGTGCGGTACCACCAGCTAATATAATACGGAGCAGGCTTACTGCAGCGCCTTTTCCAGCAGCGCCCCGGCCCGCGCCGGCCCCACGCGGTGCAGCACCTTGATGCTGCCGCCGTGGGCCTCGTTGTAGGAATGGAAGAAGTGCTCAATCTCGTGCAGCAGCTGCCCCGGCAGGTCCTTGATGTCGTGGATGCCCTGGTGCTGCCGCGACTCGGCGGCCACGGCCAGCAGCCGGTCGTTGCGCTGGGCGGGGCCGCCCGGGTCGTGCTGCTCCAGCTCCAGGGCCCCGATGATGCGCGCCTCTACCACGCAGCCCGAAAACGTGGGCGTATCCAGCAGCAGCAGCACGTCGAGTGGGTCGCCGTCGGGGGCCAGGGTGGAGGGCACGAAACCAAAGTCGTAGGGAAAGCTGTGACCCTCGGGCAGCACGCCCTTGAGCTTGAACGCGCCCAGCTCGGGGTCGAAGGCCAGCTTGTTGCGGCCGCCCTTGGGCGTTTCCACCACCACGTGAATCCGGGTGGGGTAGTGCGGCACGCGGGCGGGCAGCTGATGCAGGGCAGGAGGCATAGGGGGCGGGAAAGGTGAGGGCCTTGTACGGCGGCCGGTGGGGGAGTTGTTATAGTCGGGCTACTCCGCCCTGCGTACCTTGGTTCCGCATGAGTGACCTGCCCGCCTACCTCCTTCGTTTCCGCAAGCTCAAAACCAGCCGTATCGGCGGGGAGGAAGCGCCCTACAAGCCCGCCCTGCTGCTGGCCGTGCTCGAAGGTATTGAAGACGGCAGCATCCCGGACAACCAGATCATTATCACGGCGGAGCTGCTGGCGGCCTTCCAGGGCCACTGCCGCGACCTGAGCGTGTCGGGCCGGTTTCGGGCCAACAACTTCGCCCTGCCCTTCTACCACCTCACCGGCGACGGGTTCTGGCACCTGCGCACCCATTCCGGTCTGCCCCTGCCGCTGACCACCTCCGGCTCCCCGCGCAGCCTGGGCCACCTGCGCGCCGCTGTGGCCTACGCCGCCCTCGACGCCCCGCTGTGGCAGCTGCTCCAGGAGGCCGCCGTCCGCCAGCAGTTCCGGGACGTGCTGCTGGACCGCTACTTTCCCCAGACCCGCTTTCGCTACCGCCCCACCGCCGGCCCCGATGCCCTGCGCGCCCTAGGCCAGCAGATGCTGGCAGAGCCCGCCGCCGTGTACCAGACCCACCTCAACCTCACCGACGAGGTAGAAACCGCCGTGCGCAGCGCCGTTTTCAAGCGGGAAGTGCTGAAAGCCTATCACTATACCTGCGCCATTTCGGGCCTCCAGCTCATCAGCACCGGCACCAGCGCCGTGGCGCCCCTGCTCGATGCCTGTCACATCGTGCCCTGGGCCCTCACCCACGACGACACCATCGGCAACGGCTTGGCCCTGACGCCCACCCTGCACCGCGCCTTCGACCGCCACCTCTTCCGCATCGACCAGCACTACCGCGTGCGAGTGGCCGGCTCGTTTCGAGAGCTGGGCGGGGCTGAACACGGCCTCTTGCAGTTCGAGGGCCAGCAGCTGCGGCTGCCCGAGCGGCCGGAGTGGTGGCCGCGGCGGGAGGGATTCGGGATGATATAGGTAAGTATTGATATCCTAGCGCGCCGGTTCAGTAGCTGCCGGACTAGGGTGGTCGGGACTAAACGAGTCGCGGAACATCTTCCAGCCCGTTGCCGTCTTTTTCCAGAGCACCAGGTATTTGCCCCGACCCAGTACTGTTTGGTGAGCGTTGCGCAACTCAAACAGCCCCTGCTCGGTGACGTAGTCGCCGCTGCCCCACACTTCCTGGGTGGTAAAGTGTCCCCCGCGAATTCCCATCTGCCGATAGGCGACCCCAAAGAAGGCCGACGCGGCATTTGGGCCGCACAAGGCCGGCGCCCCGGCCGGCATAATGCAGGCGTCGGCAGCGTAGCGCCTGATAAACAGCATGGAATCGCCGGTCGCGAATGCCTGCCAGTACAGGCGATTGCTCGTCGCAATGGACTCCGCAACGCCTGCCAGCGTCGCAGGCGGGTCGCTAATCGGGGCGGTAGGGTGGGAGGAACAGGCCCCGGCCAGCAGGGCAATCAGGAAGGGCAGTGGATTATTTTTCATGACGTACGCAGTGGTGAATGGGTTAAAAACCCTGCAAAGCACTTGCGCTGCCAGTTCGCAAAATTGTATGAATCGGAACTGTCCCTTAGCCCCCGGGCCCGTTCAGCAGGAAGGCTGCGGGGACGTATTGGGAAGGAGTCAGGCCGGTAAAGGACTTGAAATCCCGGATGAAGTGCGCTTGGTCGAAATAGCCGCTGGCGTAGGCTACGCCGGTCAACGAATCCAGGGACCGGTGCAGGCAGGCGAGACTGCGCTGCAAGCGCATGATCCTTAAAAACTGCGTGGGAGGCATTCCCACAAACGCCAGAAAAAGCTGATGCAAGTAACGCGGGCTGATGCCGCATTGGCGCGCTACCTCCCCCAGACGGAGGCCCTGGGGATGGGCCAGCAGCCGTTGCAGGGCAAACTCCACTAAGCGAAAGGCCCGCGTGTTCGGCCGGGAATCCAGCGCCCGCAGCAGAAAGTGCTCCAGGTGGTCGAGCCGGGCCGCTTCGGTAGGAGCAGCCAGCAGCTGCTCCTGCAAGCGTGGTATGTCCGCGCCGAATACGTCGGCCAGGTCCGTAGCCGTGTCGTTCAGGGTTGCCACCGAGCTGCGCAGGAATAAGCCCGCGGTGTGGGGGCGGAACCGGACGCCGAGCAGGATATTGCGCCCCTCAACGCGAACTGAGCAGGCTTTCGTGAGCTGACCCAGCAACTCGGTGCGCGGCGTTGCAACTGGCTGGCCATTCAACACCGAAATCAGCGTGGCTGTCCCCAGGTTGAAAACCCATTCCAGCTGGCCTTTCGGCAACAGCGTATCCGTGCCGGTATGGGCATTTTCTGAATCCAACTGCCAAAAGCAGTGGACGTAAGGTTGGAGCGCAGCGCAAGGCTTTAGGTAGTGAAAGCGCATCGGGCAAGATAGTCACGACCCATCCTTACGGCAACTATACCTGCAAAGACCGCCCGCTAGGCCAGCGCCTACTCTCCCCTCAGTCGAAGATTAGCGAAGCTAACGGCCTGGCCCTGCACCGCGCCTTCGACTGTCACCTGCTGCGCATTGACCAGCACTACCGCATACGGGTAGCCGGCTCGTTTTGGGAGTTGAGTGGAGTTGAACACGGCATCTTGCAGTTCGAGGGCCAGCAACTGCGGCTGCCCGAGCGGCTGGAGTGGTGGCCGCGCCGGAAGGGGTTTGGGATGGGGTAGAGCGATATTTTCCCGACTCATTGCTCTTAAAATCTTTGAGTCCACCGTCAGTTCGGGAGTGTTCCTATAGCAGCGTCAGTATCTAGTGTGAGTGGTTTAAGTGGTACAGCTCGGAGAGTCGTGGTTATCTTGGCAGCGCGGTGATAGTTTTGAGCTAAGCAATACCCCCGGAAAGCCTCGCAACCCACTCCTCACTCCTCATATTGGACTTTCAAAAATAAAAATCTGCGAGTCCAATTCAGATTGGACTCGCAGATTTTTATTTTTGAAAGTCCAATGGCCTTGCCCATGAAGATTCCCATCTCCCTTTCCAACGCTTCCGCCGCGGCCGTGCGGATTCACTTCGCACTTACTCAGGTGGAGCTGGCCCGCTTTCTGGGCGTCGGTAAGACTCAGGTCAACAATGTGGAGCTGGGACATAGCGTCTTCTCGGCCGCCGTGGAGCAGCGCCTGCGGCTGCTGACGCGGTGGCTGCCGCGAAACCAGCCGGCCCCGCCCCCGCCCGCGGCCGGGGTGCCCGGCCCGCTCGACCCAGAGCCGCTCCAGACCCGCCTGGCCCGCTGCCGACACCTGGCCGTGGGGGTGCGCTATGAGCTAGAGGAGTTGCGCCGCCGGGTAACAGCCCGGCAGCGTCGGGAGCAGGCCCTGGAGGAGTTGGGGAAGGTGCTGGTGCCCGACCCCACCCAGCCCGCCGCCCTGCCGCCCGACCCGGCTGCCGACCCGGTCCGCGACGCGCAGTGGCTGGAGCGCCTGCGCGCCGATACGGCTTGCGGTCCGCCCGCGCCCACCCGGGCCGAGGTGGCCCTGCGCGAAGTGCGCCTAGCCGTGCTCGACTACGAGGTGTACCTGCTGGAGCAGCGCCTGGCCGCCGGGTAGGCTGAACGGCCCGTAAGTATACTAGTGGCCAGTGTGCTGAGTGAAAAATAATTTACTGCTGGTATATAGTCGGCTGGGGGGGTAGTGTTAGCAGTTTTTCCACCATCTAACCCCTACCCATCATGGATTACTCAGTAGAGTTATTGACCACCCCCGAAGAGTGCGATGCGGCCCTGAGCGTGTCGGCCGAGCGGCTGCGCGTCCTCGGTAAGCGCGAGACCGACAACACGTACCAGACGGGCATTATGAACACGGAGACCACCCAGCTCACCAACGAGCTCAAGGGCCTCGACAAGGAAATTGCCTTTCTGACGCCCTACGTGGCCTCGCTGGAGTCCGGCGACGAAAAGACCAAGCGCGCCAACGAGCTGCGCCGCGCCTCCGCCCGCCAGGGCGAACTGCTGAGCCGCAAAGCCCTGCTGGGGGCCGTCGCCCTGCTGACCCGCCAACTGGAGCAAAACGAAACCAGCGCCCGCATCGCGGCCGTCAACGCCTACATCACCAGGGTGCAGCAGCGCAAAACCGAGCTGCTGGCCGCGCAAGGGTAGGGGTAGTAGCTGGCAACGCGAACAGTCCGCTCCGAACTATCCGGGGCGGGCTGTTTGGGTATTGGGGGCGGCTGACGGCCAGCTGGTACCTCCAGAAGTATCCTCTACTGAACCGCGAAGCGGCGGCGGTTGCGGAAGCCGTACTTCAGGTCGGCCAGAGTCAGGATGCTGGACTTGTCGGTTACCTGGCCGGGGGTAGCAGCGGCATTGGTGCGGCCCACGGCCATTTCCAGCCACAGGTTGTCGGCCACCCGTACTTCCAGGCCCACGGTGTAGCGGCGGATGATATTCGGATCCTGGGTCTTGCCTTCCACGGCGCGGTAGCGCTGGTGCTTCCAGGAGCCTTCCGCCGAGAAGCGCAGCCGCTCGTTGCCGGCCAGCAGCCGCAGCCCGTAGCCCAGCTGCTGCTTCAGGGTGTCACTGTCCTGATAGACGTACTGCAGGTTGCCGATCAGCTGGGTATGCTGGCTGAGCTTCTCCCAGGATTCTGGGGGACGGATAGAGCCATACACAAACCCGTGAATCGACTGTCGCGTTAGACCATCCCAGGACTTATCCGCTGAGCGCCACGCTTGGCCCGCGCCCACCTGAAGCAACGGAACATTCCAGTTACGCTTTTCAAAGGCCTCCGTAGCTTCTGAAACCAGGTTTTTGGTGGCAGTAAAAAGGGGTTTTAAGCTGCTCAAAGTAGCTGGGTAAAGTGCCTGATAAGCCGGAATAGCCTTTTCAGCCAGCACCTGGGCAATAGTCGATTTTTCAGTGCTAGTCAGCGTTGCATTAGTATTCAGATAGGTAGTCACTACCTGCTTGATACTATCCCCGTCTGGAATCTTCGACGAAGAAGTAGCAGTAGGGTTTGGTAGCTTCGCGATAGGACAGTTGAATAAGAAAATCTTGATGTCGCCGGACCGGGGAGGTACTATTCCGGCCTTTTGGATGCTGCGCTCAATCTCCACAACTAACAAGTTGTTGTAGTCTGTTTCCAGTTGGGCAACAGTCGTTCCGGGCCCGAGTAATTGCTTGGTAATATCAGCCGTTAGGTCTTCCATAAAGCCCTTTGCCTTGTACGGGTCCAACTGCCCGGCGCCGAACGTATAGCTGAAGCCGATTGCTAGCCGACTAGCTACGGAATCCGTGACGGCGGCCCCTGAGATAACGAAGGGTCGCCAGCCGTAGCTTTTCCGGTAGTCCTCCAGCGCCTTATACTGGGGAATAATCTTCTGACTGATCGTGGTTATGCGTGATGCCAGTGCTTTGGGCTTGATAGAATCGAACTTCGTTTTCTCCAATAGCTGCACGGGGCTGAATTCTATGCCGATGCCCTCACCGGAGTTAGGCAGGTTGGCAAAAGAGCGGATGAGGCTAAGAGATACGTCCTGAATGCCGCTGGGGCGGCTTACGCTTTTAGAGCCTACGCCCAGCAAGCCTGGTGCGATAAGCTCGGCGGGCTCAATATTCTCGTAAAGCTCATTGAGAGCGGTCGTATCCGGGGCAAACTTCGACTGAGCCTGCCCTGAAGTTGCCAATCCGAAGCCCAGTAGTAGGGCGGCCAGGGTAAGTATATAGCGGACATTCCTCATGCGTTCTGATTGTTTAAGACCTCATAGGACAGCATCTGCGACACTTTATAAGGCGGGCCAAACGGCACTAATCCGCGGTCTACATCCTTATAATTTAGCACCAGTTTTTCTACGTCCTCACCGCCCTGCTTCCAGGTCATGATGATTTCAAATTTTCTTTCTGAGTCTTCACTCTTAATGGCGGTCAGAAAGAACGTAGCGGCCGGATTACCCAGATTAGAGGATGGCGTGCCCAGGGGCATGGAAAATTCTTTTTGCATTCCATTCTGTTCAAGGTCGGTGTAAAAGTGCCCGTTGTAAAAGAAAGTCCACGAGCAGCGGGTGTCCATTACAATGACAAGCTCTACCTGACCAACCGGCTTCAGAGAAATCAATTCAATGCTCATTGTTAGAGTAGGTTAAGGGTTGAGAAATTTGTTTGATGCACGTAGGCTACTGCAGAATAGGAGGCCGGCTGACTTCAGCCAGGATCAAGCTGCCCCCCAATTCCCCAATTAGGCGGGGTAAGCCTAAGATCCCGAAGCAGCCTGCGGCTGCCACAAAGGGTTTAGCCCCGGGGAGTTTGTCGTCGGATCGTAATGGCTTTTGCACCGCAGTGGGGCTTCGGCTATATGCTCCACGGGCGTGTAGTTGCTGGAGTGCAGGTAGCAGGCCGGGTTGTCGGTTGCCAAGCGCTGCCAGGTTTCGGGGGCGTTGGTCACCAGGTACTCGTGCAGCTTCACGGCCAGGTCGGCTTCCGTGGAGTCCTGCTCAGCCATGAAAAAGTCGGTGCCGAAGAGCAGGCGGTTTTGGTAGAGCGGGTCCTGCAGGTCCCGGAGAATAATGGGAAAGCGCTTGTCCTCAAAGAGCGTGTAAGACACATCCGTATACACGTTGGGATACTTGCGCATCAGCCACCGGATGCCGTGGTACCAGTTGCTCAGATCCTGCGGATCGACTCCCGGGGCGGTGCCCGCGTCTATTTCCCGGCCCCCGGCGTAGTGGGCCAGGCAGAGCTTGAGCCGGGGCCACTGGGCCAGCACTAGGTCGTAGGCGCGCGGGTCGAGGAAAAGGTCGCAGAAGTCGTTGGCGGACTCAGCTTCGCCCAACGGCGTGGCGCCCAGGCGCGGCTTGCGGGCGTGCAGGGGGAATGACTGGCCGTAGAGACCGGTGAAGGGCTGCTGGTGCAGCGCCTGCTGCTGGAGGTACGCCAGCTGCTGCCGGACTACGCCGGCCTGGGGCAGGGCGGGAGAGCGGAGCGGCGGGGTGATGGTGCCCCGGTAGTAGATACCCCCGCGGGAGCAGTGGACCATAATCGGCAGAGCTCTTTCCTCCGCCAGCGCGTAGACCTCGCTCAGACGGTCGTCGAACGGGTAAAAGCCCAGGGCGGGATACATCTTCAGGCCCACAAAGCCCCGATTCAGCCACTTCTCCACGAAGTTGCGGTTCCACCGGGCGCCCCCCATCCGCGGGTCCACGCACAGGAAAGGCAGGCAGGTGTCGGGGTTGCGGCGGCGCAGGTCCAGCACCTCCCAGAGCTGGGTTTCGTAGTTGTGCAGCGCGTTGCCGGCCCCCATCAGGTCCATGTTCAGGGTGAGCACCACGAAGCGCGTGCCGGAAGGGTAGTGGGGCGTCAGCCGGTCTTCGAAGATGCTTTGCTGCGACATCTCGGTGCCGATGTGCAGAAAGGCGGCCTGCTTCTTGGCAAACGGCGCCCGCCGGGCGGCCCACCGCACCGCGTGCTTGAGCAGCGGGACGCGCAACGTTTTGTGCAGCACCCACGCCCCGGCCTTGCCGGCGTAGCCGTTAAGAAAACGGTCGGGAGCGCAGTCCATGTTGAAGACGTGCGTGTGGCAGTTGTAGATGTACATTGGACGGTAGGCTAAGAGCGGTTGGCGAGGCTGACGGGCGGCGTATTATTGCTGTCGGGCTTCGGGCCGACGTTGCGGATATTCACGAAGCGCTTAAGCAAATCGAACCAGAAGGGCGCCCCGAAGCACAGCGCAGAGGCCGTGAGCAGCCAGCCGAGCAGATGGGACCACACCCGATTCAGGGAGAATACCTCCGCCGCGGGAGGCGCCGCCGGCTCGGGCGACGGGTACTGGGCCGCCAGGGCGCGTTGCAGCCGAAGCTGTTTCTGCTGACGGGCCAGCGCCCGCAGGTAAGTGGCCTGCGTAGCATCCGGCACGAGCAGATACCGGGCGTCCTTTTTGGCTAGCGCCGCCAGCGTTTCGGTCTGCCAGCTGGCCGGTGCCAACTCATACAAGGCCGTATCCGGCGACGAGGCGGTGCCCGGTCCGGGCGTTTGGGGCTTATCTTTCAGGGGCTGCTGGAGGTAGAGGTAGCGTATCCAGCAGGCCGGGCGCCGCAAAACCACTACCTGCCCGTCCGGTTGCCGCTGGCTGAGGGCCTGCCGGGGCAGGGCCACGATAAACGTATCGGGCAGAGGGGTGAGGGCCAAGTGCTGGGCGCTGCCGGGCTGGCCAGTGGTGAAAGACCAGCCAATCGGGAAGCCCAGGTCGCGCAGCTCATTGGTGAGCGAATCGGTCTGGTGGCGCAGGCGTTGCCAGGAGGCGCGGGGAGAGGCGGCCGTTCCGGAATCGGCGGCCTGCTGGGCCTTGGCCGCGGCTACCGGCGAAAGAGGCGCAAAAGAATTCGCATCCCGTTGGGCCACTCCTTCGGCGTAAGCCACCACGCGCTGCCGTGCTCCGGCGTGCGTCCAGAAATAGTGGGCAATCCGGAGGGTGTCCAGATTAGCGCCTACGGCCAGCAGCAGGCCCAGCCCAAACAGGTTCCAGCGGATCCGCTGCTTGTACCAGCCGGTTACCCGGTCCATATAGTCGTTGTACCAGCCCACCAGGTTCTGGTGAAACTTGTCGAAGGTGTTGGCTTGATTGGCCTCAGCATCCTGAAGTAAAGCCCGCATCAACGACTTGAAGTTGCCCTCCTCCAGCCTGGCCAGCCCCGCTTTGAACGCGGCCAGCGGCTCGGGATTAGCCAGTGGAGTCGCCGCATTGCCGACGGCGGCCTGCGCGGCGGGCGGCAGTTGGACCACGTAATGCACATCCCCCGTTTGCGGGTCGGTGACGAACGTATGTTCCCGGGCTTCGTCGATAACCAGATCAATGATGCCTTTGGCGAACAGCTCCGGCGCAATGTAGGCCGGGGGCCGGCCGGCCCGCTTCGCCAGCGTATCTACTATGGGGTGCAGGTAGAGCAGCTCGACCCAGTTCTTGTTCTTCGGGTCGCTCAGGGCCTCGTTCAGCCATTGGCGCAGGTATTTGCCCCGAAAGCCCACCGCAGTCGTCAGCAGCTCGTGGACCGACGACACAATCTGGCTAAACAGCAGGTATAGCAACGCCAGCGAAATGGCTACCTCCAGGATGGGTATTAGTTGCATAAATGGTGATTCGGTTTGAAAATGCTGTGGCCCTTGCGGGGAAGCCGCGGCCGGCAACAGCAGCGCTTGGTTGGTCAATTCCGACGGCTTGGCCCGCCGGCCTTCAGAAGCCAAAGGATCGGTGGGGTGGCAATAGATTGGGTGCCCCTGCCACCTGTACCGGGATGATACTGCCGGTAGTGGCGGTTAGCCGAGTGCAGTTACGACCCGGCAAATCTGCCGAGTTTAGGGACGCCGCGAATCAGTGCTACCACTGAATTTTAAGTTGTTTGGATAGAAATATCAGTGGAAGAGGGCCAAGTCGTAAGCTCTGTCCCGCACCCCTGCGTACTACCGCCCGTCGGGCCTCTTGCTCTCTGCCCTGCCCCAAACTCGTCCCTATGGCTGCCGAGTCCTCCTCTACCAAATTTGCCATCGTCGCGGCGCTGGCGGCTAATCTGGCTATTGCCACCATCAAGTTCGTGGCGGCGGGGTTCACGGGTAGCTCGGCGATGCTGGCTGAGGCCATCCATTCCCTCGTGGATACGGCCAACGAGTGGCTGCTCTTGCTCGGGCTGCGGCGCAGCTAGCTGCCGCCCAGCGCGCGGCGGCCCTTCGGATATGGGCGGGAGCGGTACTTCGGGGCCTTCATCGTATCCATCCACATCTTCGCACCAGTTTATTGAGCCCGGCGCGGCGGGCTCCGGCGCGGCGGCGCGGCAGCAGCGGCCCCGGGCCTGACAACCAGGGAGTGAGGTGCGGCGGGCGGCGGCCAACGCCTTCCCGGGAGTTGCGTACCTTGAGGCAGGAAAGAGACTCCGTTTTTTGCTTACGCCGCTAAACCTCCAGTCCTATGCCCGACCCCAGCAGCCCCCGCGCCCGTCATGCCGCCACCCTGACCGGGGCCCCGCCCACGCCCAACGGCGCCGGTGCCCGGGCCCAGTACGGCGCCGCCCTCACCGGCCAGACTCCCGCGGCCCAGCCCAACGGCGCCCGCGCTAAAGCCGCCCAGGCGGCCACCCCGCCGCCGGCCCCGGCCGCCATCGAAGGTAGCGTGGTGTTGGCCTCCGGCAAGGACGCCATGGCCATCCTGCGCCAGGCCAACAACCCCGAGCACGGCCCCGAAAACCGCGTGAAGGCCGCCCGCAGCATGACTGGTATCCCCTATAAGCAGCAAACTGGTACGGCCCTGCGCGCCGGTACCACGGCCGAGGCCCTGGAGTTTATGGATTGCTCCGAATTCGTGTCGCGGGTGCTGGCCATCGACGGCATCACCAAGGAAATCCTGCCCATGGACACCCGCGCCATCAAGGCGCTGGTCAGCCAGAAAGACAAGTTCGACCACTCCGTCGATACGCCCCGGGTGGGCGACATCGCGCTGTGGGAAGGCCACGTAGGCATCGTGTCGGGGGTGGGCAAGGGCAACACCATGAAGCTCATTCACGCCAGCGGCGTGGGCAAGCTCTCGGGCGAAAACAAGTACGCCATCAGCCCGGGCAAGTACCGCTCCGGCACGTTCTACGGCTACTACCGGCCCATCCACGAGGTGGCGGGCAGCGCGGGCAAGGTGCTGGGCCAGCCCTTCGCACCCCAGGCCGCCCCGCCCCGCTCGGCCCAGCCGGGCGTGCACTACAAGTCCGGCGCCGACGGCACCTTCCTGCTCGACGAGGCCGTTATCCGGGGCCAGGTGCCCGGCGGGGCCGGGCTGCCCCAGCCGGTGGTGCCCCGCCTTGTCGTGCCCGCCGCACCCGCCGGCCCGCCCCAACTACCTGGCAACTGACCTTTATGCGCACAAACGTATTCGGCTTCGCGCTGCTGCTCTCGGCCCTGGGGGCCTGCACCAGTACTCCGGAAACCGGCCAGGTCACCGCCCCGGCGGCGGAAAGCCCAGCCGCGGCCGGCCGCGCCGACGTGGCCTATTCCCCCGACAGCCTGCAGCGTCTGGCCCAACGCAGCTTCGAGCTGGTGGAGTACCACGTCCGCGCCGACACCCTGCAGCTGGTCTCGACCAGCGACTTTCTGTTTCACCCCTTTGGCCGCCTAGCTACCATCCAGGAGTTTCAGCGGCAGAATCCGGCGTGGTCTTTTCAGAAAGTGACTGACCCGGCCGACGCCGCGGCGGTGCTGTACCGGTGCGCCTATAATAACAGCTGGCTCAAGCTGTTTGCCGACGGGGAAAAGAAAGCCCTGGAAATCGTGGCCGGGCACGTGACGACCCTGGAAGCCCCGCTGGCCAACCGCGTGGTAGTGGGCATGAGCAAGCGGGAGTTTTTTGCCACCTTCCTGCGGCAGCCCTCCACGCTGGAGGCCGGCAGCCGGGTGGTCGAGCTGGAGTCGGGCCTGGACGGCATCCGCCACTACTACACCTTTCAGCAGGACAAGCTCACGAGCATTGACTTCGACTCGGACTACCAGTTCAGCAAGCGGTAGCTGGCTGGCGGAGCGCGTCGCTATTTCGTTTTGGGGGGCCAGGCAACGTCTGGCCGGCGGCGCGCATCTGACTCGCTGAACCCCAAGCCCTTTCAACCATGAAGAAAATTGTTCTCGCGCTATTCGGCGTGGCCGTGCTCAGTTCGGCAGCCGCCCAGGCCCAGCAGGTAAAGCAGCCCCGGACCGTGGAAGCCTTCCGGGCCGTGCACGCTGGAGGCGGCATCGACGTGTTTCTGACCCAGGGACCCACGGCGGCCGTGGTGGTCGAGGCCCCGGCGGCGACTCTGGCCCACATTCGCACCACGGTGCAGAACGGCACGCTCGAGATTGGCTGGGAGCAGGGAGAGTCGTGGAAAAAGCTGCTGGCTACCCGCGCCAACGGCAAGGTCAACGTTTACGTCACCTGCCCGCAGCTTACCGGCTTGTCCGTCAGCGGCGGCTCCGATGCCAAGGGGGAAACGCCCTTCATCACCGACAACCTCAAGCTCAGCGCCAGCGGCGGCAGCGACGTGCGCCTCGCCGTCACGGCGCAGTCGCTCAGCGCCTCGGCCTCGGGCGGCGGCGACATCTACCTGACCGGTACCGCCGAGCGGCAGGCCGTGTCGGTGAGCGGCGGCTCCGACTACCACGCCTTCGCCCTGCAAAGCACCACCGCCGACGTGGAAGCCTCGGGCGGCAGCGACATCGAGCTGACCGTGAGTGGGGAGCTGTCGTCGGTGTCTTCGGGGGGCAGCGGGGTGCGCTACAAGGGCGCGGCCCGCGTCGTGAAGTCCCAGGCCAGCGGCGGGGGCGGCATCCGGCAGGTGCAGTAGGCAGCTCCTGGTTTCAGGCCGGTAATCACGCAAAAGCCCCGGCCGCGCAGGCAGCCGGGGCTTTTGCGTGACTACCACCGCTGATTTGGCCGGCCGCCGCGCGGCGGTTTGCATCGATTTTGTCCCGCTTGCCGTAACCAAACCGTTGCCGGCCGTGGTGCGGGGCCGGGGCCGCGACTTCCTACGGGGAGGCCGCGGGCAGCTGCCGGCACCAGAGTAGTTCTCCCACCGTACTCTCGCTCCGCTTATGTCCCGCGCTTTCCTCTTCTCGCTTAGCCTTGGCTGTGCCCTTACCGCCGCTCCGGCCCTGGCCCAGCAGCCAGCCGTCAGCACGCCCATCGTCTCCGATCCGGTTCTGACGCCGCTCGACTGCCCCACGCTGGTTGGGGTCGTAACCGACGGCAGCCAGCCGCTGACGGGCGCCACGGTGGTGGTGCAGGGCGTTCAGGATGCCTTCAGCACCAACTCCCAGGGCCAGTACATCATCACGCTCCGAAAGCCGGTTCCCGCCAACGCCCACCTGCAGATCAGCGCCGTGGGCTACGAAACCCAGAAGCTGATGCTCACCAGCTGCCAGCCGCCCGCCGTGGTGCTGCGCATCCTGCCCGGCACCCGCTTCAAGCGCGACGGCCGCATCAAGAAAACCACCTCCACGGGCAAGATCCGCTAACGCTAACCCTCTCAGGCGTTGTCGTTCAACGCCGAGACACCAGCGGGTGCCTCTACAGCGTGCGGATAGGCTTAAGTGCTGACGCAAGCCGTTCTTACGCTTGTTTCGTGGGCTTACCGTACGCCCTTCACCAGCATTGGCAGCGTAAATACCGACTCCGAGGCCGTGATGAACAGCGTTTTGCGGTCTTTGCCGCCGAAGCAGACGTTGCCGGTCCAGTCGGCGGGCACGTCGATGTGTTGGAGCTGCTGGCCGGCGGGGCTGTACACCGTCACGCCCTTGCCGGTCAGGTACACGTTGCCCCGGCTGTCGATGGTCATGCCGTCGGAGCCCTGCGCCACGAACAGCTGCTTGTCGGTCAGCTTGCCGTCGGCGCCGATGTGGTAGCAATAAGTTTTGCCCGCCCCGATGTCGGCCACGTACAGCCGCTTCCCGTCGGGCGTGCCAATGATGCCGTTGGGCTTTTGCAGCTGGTCGTCGACTACCACGGGCTGGGCCTGGCCGGGGGGCAGGTAGTACACTTTCTGGCCGCCCAGCGCCGCATCGGGCGCGGTGCGCGACCAGTAGTCGCGCTGGTAATAAGGGTCGGTGAAGTACACGCCCTGGATGCGGGGCTGAATCCAGAGGTCGTTGGGGCCGTTGAGCTGGTGGCCCTGCACGTCGCGCAGCAGCACCGTGACTTTGCCGTCGGGGGCAATGGACCAGAGCTGGCCCTGCTCGTCGGCGCAGGCCAGCAGGTTGCCGCGCTTGTCGAAGTAGAGGCCGTTGGCACGGCCGGCCGGGTCCAGAAACACCGTGAGCTGCCCGTCGAGGCCGTACTTCCAGATCTTGTTGTTAGGCTGGTCGGTGAAGAACACATTGCCGGCCTTATCTACGGCCGGGCCCTCGGTGAACTTGAACTGCCGGGCCACGAGCCGGGGCGTGGCCCCGGCGGCCACGATGGCGCGGCCGGACTTACTTTGCTGGGCCCAGGCGGGCCCCGCTACGGCTCCTGTCAGGCCGGCAATCAAAAGAACGGAACGCAGGGCAGGAGCAGACAGCATGGCAGAGGGCGAAAGGCGGACGAAAGGTGAGCCGCAAATTAGCATGCTCAACGCCGTGTTTGGCCGTGGCCTGGCAGCCAGACTGCCGGCGGGTGTAGAAGCAGGGTGCTTAATGCCCCGCTTGAGTAATGGAGCGTAGTGCCAAAGTCTAGCAGGAAAGGCAGCCCAGCAAAATCAGGTTCAGCGCAATCCAGCCCTGACGCACGGCCTGCACGGCCAGGCCGGTCAGGGTTTTGGAGCCGGCTTTCTGCAGCAGCGCCCGGCGGTGGCTTTCCACGGTGCGTACGCTCAAACACAGCTGCCGGGCTATTTCCTGGTTGCAGCAGTCGTTGGCCGCCAGGCGCAGCACTTCCAGCTCCCGGCTGCTAAAGGGTGTGGTAGGGGCGGGTTGGATGACTGCCACCGGATCCGCGCTGCTTTCGGCCAGCAGCGCCTGCACCGCAGCCAGCACCTCCTGCGCCGGGGCGTGGCGGGCAAGCTGGCCGGTGTGCGGCGGGCCGGGCCGCCGCTGGGGAAAGTCGGTGAGCAGCAGCACTGCTTGCCGGGGGTGCGCCAACTGGACCAGCAGCTCGGGCAGGGCAGCGTCGGTGAGCAGGGTATCCAGCACGACTAGGCGAAAAAGCTGCTGGTGCAGCAGCGTCAGGGCGTGGCCGGCATCGGTGGTGAAAAATAGCGCCAACGCCGGCCCAACCTGCTGCAGCGTGAGCAATAGGCGGGGCTGGTGCCAAGTGGGAGGGGCAATGATTAAAACGGCCCCGGTCAATGCGGACATAGTCGTGCGGAGGAAAGCTTACACCATAGGAATCAGAAGCTCAGTGGAACAATAGGTGTGGTAGGAGAGAGCAGCGGAACTGTTCCCGCGCGAACCAGGAACCCGGCCAAGATGAAGATTATATATCGAAAATAAAATACCTTGACATTGGAAAGAGGACAATTAATAATTAAATCTTATAATTCATCCATGCTCAGCGAAGGCAACATAAATCTGATAATTCCTGACCGTTACCACAACCTGTCTGGATGGGGGAGAAGGGGTTGGTTGGCAACCTGGGCCGCCGCCCAACTCATTCAGCAGTGCTAACGGCCGTCACGTGCTACCTTAGCCCTCGATGACACTCCCCGAATACGACCTGCTGGATGGGCTGGGCATGGCGGCCCTGGTGCGCACCGGCCAGCTTACCACCGCCGAGCTGTGCGAAGCCGCTATTGCCCGCGCCGAGGCACTGAATCCGACCCTCAACGCCATTGTGCTACCCCTATATGAAGCCGCCCGGCAGCGGGCCGGGGCGGGCTTACCCACGGGGCCATTCGGCGGAGTGCCGTTTCTGCTCAAGGATTTCGGCGGCCACTACGCCGACGTGCCCCACACCTCGGGCAGCCGGGCGCTGCGCAGCTTTATTCCCCGGGAAGATGCCGAGCTGATCAAGCGCTTTCAGGCGGCGGGCGTGAATATTCTGGGCAAAACCAACACGCCCGAGTTTGCCCTGATGGGCGTCACGGAGCCTGCCCTGCACGGGCCCACGTGTAACCCCTGGAACCCGGCCCACACGCCCGGCGGCTCCAGCGGCGGGGCAGCGGCGGCCGTGGCGGCGGGCATCGTGCCGTTGGCCGGGGCCGGCGACGGGGGCGGCTCCATCCGGATACCAGCGGCCTGCTGCGGGCTGTTTGGCCTCAAGCCCAGCCGCGGCCGCAACCCCACCGGCCCCGAGCAGGGCGAAAAGTGGCAGGGCGCGGCCGTGGAGCACGTGCTGACCCGCTCCGTGCGCGACAGCGCCGCCCTGCTCGACGCCACGCTGGGCCCCGACGCTGGCGCGCCCTACTTTCTGCCCGCGCCGGCCCGGCCCTACCTGGCCGAGGTGAGCCGGCCGCCGGGCCGCCTGCGCATCGGCTTCAGCCTGGGTCACCCGCTGGGCAGCGCCCTACATCCGGAGTGCGCCGCCGCCGTCCGCCACACCGCCCGACTGCTCGAAAGCCTGGGCCACGAGGTGGCCGAAGTGCCGCTGCCCTTCGACGGCCGGGCCGTGGCTACCGCGTTTCTGATGCTGTACTTCGGCGAAACCGGGGCCAGCATCGCCGCCCTGGCTAAGGTGCTGGGCCGACCCGCCCGCCCCGCCGACGTGGAGCCCACCACCTGGCTGCTCGGGCTGCTGGGCCGCACTTACTCCGCCGCCGACTTCGCCGCCGCCCGCCACACCTGGAACGACAGCGCCCGGCGCATGGGTCACTTCCATGAGCAGTACGACCTGCTACTCACGCCTACGCTGGCCACGCCGCCCGTGCGCGTGGGCCAGCTGCAGCCCAAGCCCCTGGAGCAAAAGCTGCTGCACGTGGTCAATACGTTCGGGCTGGGCGGGCTGATTCGCCGCTCCGGCATCGTGGAGAAGCTGGCCGAGCAGAGCCTGGAAAAGACGCCCTACACCCAGGTTGCCAACCTGACCGGGCAGCCCGCCATGTCGGTGCCGCTGCACTGGACCGCCGACGGCCTGCCCTGCGGGGTGCAGTTCATTGCCTCTTTGGGCGCCGAGGACGTGCTGTTTCGGGTGGCCGGGCAGCTGGAAGAAGCCCAGCCGTGGTTTGGCCGGCGGCCGGAGATGGTGAGTGGCGCGCCAGCGGCGGGTTGAGCAGCAGTTGGCAGTATAGTAAATAACTGATTTTCAGCAGCGGTAAGATCGGGGCGGGCCGGAATTTCGTACGGTAGTCTTGGCGGCAAAGGCGTATCTTTGTCGTCCGCGCTTTCCACTACCTATTGCTGAATGAAAAAAACCTTGACGCTTCTCCTGGCAGTCTGCTGCTGGGCCTCCGCCGCGTACGCCCAAACGACACCGGCGTACCAGTTTTACTACGGCAACCTGCACGCCCACTCGTCTTACTCCGACGGCAACCAGGACGAAGCCACCACTCACTACGTCACGCCCGGCCAGGACTTTGGCTTTGCCGATGCCTCCCTGCACCTCGATTTCCTGGGCATTTCGGAGCACAATCACGCCACGGCCGGCATGCAGCGGGCTAACTATGCCAAGGGCCTGCACCAGGCCGACAGCATGACCACGACCGGCTTCGTGGCGCTCTACGGCATGGAGTGGGGCGTTATTTCGGGGGGCGGCCACATTCTGGTGTATGGCGTGGATCAGCTGCTGGGCTGGGAAGCGGGCAACTTCGACGTGTTCGTGGCCAAGAACGACTACCAGAGCCTGTTTAAGCAGATCAACCGCCGGCCCGGCGCCTTCGCGCTATTTGCCCACCCCCAGAGCGGCGACTACGGCAACCTGGCCGGTACCGCCACCTTCAGCCCCCGCGCCGACAGCTCCGTGGTCGGCACGCCGCTGCGCTCCGGCCCGGCCACGTCCACCAACATCACCTACACCAACAAGTCGACGGGCACCTACGAAAGCACCTACCAGCGCATGCTGGCCAAGGGCTACCACGTGGGCATCAGCTACGACCACGACAACCACAACACCACCTTCGGCCGCACCACGCCGGGCCGCCTCGTGGTGCTGGCCCCCACGCTCACCAAGGCCGACCTGCTGCTGGCCCTGCGCAACCGCCGCTTCTACGCCTCCGACGACTGGAACACCAAAGTCAACTTCACCGTGAATGGCGAGCCGATGGGCAGCATCCTGCAGGGCACCGGCAACGCGGCCCTGAGCGTGAGCGTGGCCGACGACGACAATGAGGCCGTGCGTTCCATCACGCTCATGCGCGGCGTACCCGGCAACGGCGTCAATGCCGTGTCGGTGGCTACCACGGCCGCCGGCACCACGGCCCTGACCTACGCCGATACCAACGTTCCGAACTCAGCTTATTACTACTACGCCATCATTCTCCAGAACGACGGGGACCGGATCGTGACCTCACCCATCTGGTACAGCCGCGGCGCCGTAACGGCCGCCGCAACGGCGCGGGAGCTGGTGGCCCTGGACGTATTTCCGAACCCGACCCGGGGTGGCGACGCCACGCTGTCGTACGCGCTGCCCACCGCTTCCCGTGTCACGCTGGAGGTGCTCGACAACCTGGGGCGCCCGGTGAGCCTGCTGGCGCAGGACGAGTTGCAGGCCGCCGGTCCGCACGCCTACGTGCTGCCCGTGAGCCGGCTGAGCCTGGCTGCCGGCATGTACACGGTGCGGCTGGTGCAGGAATCCGGCACGGTATACCGCAAGCTCGTAGTGGCGCAATAACTGCGGAAGCCACTTCGCTAAAAGCCGAAAGCGGCTCCGACCTACTGGTCGGAGCCGCTTTTTTTAGGCGCTACCTGCCGGCTCAGTTAAGCCGGGTCCGTTAGCGGTAGCCGTTGTTCTGGGTGAACTCGGCCTTGTTCAGGATGGCGTCCAGCTGGCGCTGCGGAATGGGGCGCACCGTGTGGTAGGGCTGAATGTTGGGGCCGGCCTCGGGGTTGAAGCGCTGCACCCGGTCGACGAGCTTGTTGGTGCGCTTGAGGTCGAACCAGCGGGTTTGCTCCCCGGCCAGCTCCCGGGCCCGCTCGTCGAGGATGAAGTCCAGCGACATGTCGGCGGCCGTGACCACCATCTGGGCTTCCTTGCCGGGAATGGCGGCGCGGCGGCGCACGGTAGTAATCAGCTCGGCCGCCCGGCCCGGGTTACCCTGCTTAAACTCGGCCTCGGCGGCCAGCAGGTACACGTCGGCCAGGCGAATAATGAACACGTCGCGGGAGCTTTGCTCCTCGGCCACGGTGGGGCGGGTAGGGTCGTCGAACTTGCGCAGGCACACGTAGTGCAGCCGGTCGCCGCTGACGGTGCCGTTGGCCCGGTACACCTTGCTCAGGTCCCAGACGCGGTACTTCTTGGTGGCTTCCAGGGCGTCGGGAATTTCCTTTTTGGTGGCCAGAATGGCCGTGTCGCCCACGGCCAGCTTGCCGGCCACCACGGTGTTAGCGGTCCAGACGGTTTTGAAGGTGGCGGCGTAGCGCGAGTCCTTGGTTTCGTCGAACAGGTTGAGCAGAAACAGCGAAGGCATGTAGCGGTTGAACGGCCGGCCGTTGGCAATGTCGCGGGTCATGCCGGGCTGGTCGTCGTACTTCATCATCCAGATCAGGTGGCCGTTGTTGCCGCCCCGCGGGTGGCCGTCGGGGTAGAGCGTGGCGTCGACCCGGTCGTTGAGGGTCAGGTCGCGGGAGTAGTTCACGGCCCAGATAACCTCCTTGTTTTCCACGTTGCTCATCACCCACAGATCCGAAAACTTAGGCTGGAGCTGGTAGGTGTAGGAGGAAATAACCTTCTGGGCCAGCGTGGCCGCCTTATCGTTCTGGCCGCGGGTGAGGTACATTTTCGCCAGGAAGGCCTCGGCGGCGGGCTTGGTTACGCGGCCGTACTCGGTGCTAGTGTTGGGCAGGTTGGTGGTGGCAAAGGCCAGGTCCTCGAAGATCTGCTGGTAGAAAGTCTCGACGGGCGTCTTGTTGGCCGTCGTTTCCACGCCCGCGGTGGGCTCGGTGGTGAAGTGCACGCCGCCCCAGGTTTCGACGATGTGCCAGTAGTAGAAGGCCCGCAGAAAGCGCAGCTCGCCTTCCCGGATCTTCTGCTGGGCGTCGGTCATGCCCGACTGGCTCACGAGCTTAATGCCAGCGTTGCAGACGTTGACGGCGACGTAGAGCTTGCTCCACTCCGTGTCCACGTCCTTCTGGTTCGACTGGAAAGCCTGGGTGTAGTCGGTCATTTCCGGGTAGATGTCGCCGGCCCCGCGCAGCCACAGGTCGGTGCCCATTTCCGACATGGCGAAGCCGTCTTCCTTGCCGTACCACCAGCGGGTGTAAGAGTAGGCGGCATTGACCAGCGTCTCGAAGCCGGCGGGCGTTTTGTAGAGGTTTTCGGCCGTCAGGCCCGAGGGGTTGTATTCTTCCAGCTGCTTGTCGCAGGAGGAGGCCACGCCTAGCAGCAGCGCGGCAGCCAGGGTTATTTTCAGGGTTGGGAATTTCATCGTCGGGGAGTTGGGGGGTAGTTGGTATTGGGTAATAGGTAGTTGGTATTTGGTAATCAGACTGTTGACGAATCACAATTCGACTCAATTAGTCCAACTACTTACTGCCAACTACCCAAATCCCCTTACCTAAAAGCCAATGTTGATGCCGGCCGTCAGCACCCGGGGAATGGGGCTGGACAGCGGGGCCGTGTTCGACGGGGCCGCCGAGGCGTTGGCGGCCGTCGTGCTGGGCGGACCAGCCACGGCGGATGCCGCGCGCTCGGGGTCGTAGTCGTCGATGTGGCTGAAGGTGACCAGGTTCTTACCCTGCACGTACACCCGGATCGACGACACGGCCAGCTTGCCGAGCACGCTGGCGGGCAGGTTATAGCCGATGGTCACGGCGCGCAGCTTCAGGTAAGAGCCGTCGCGGTAAGAGAGCGTGCTGAAGTACTGCAGGCTGCTTTTCGACACGCTGGCGTCGGGGCGGGGGTAGGAGTTGGTCGGGTTTTCGGGCGTCCAGTAGTCCTGCTTCGAGCTGTTTTCGATGCCCTGGGGGTCGAAGATCTGGTTGTACTCGTAGTTGATGGTCTGGCCGTAGCGGGCAAACCACTGGAAGGAAAAGTCGAAGCCCTTGTAGCTGAAGTCGTTGCTGAAGCTGGCGCTCCACTTCGGTAAGCCCGAGCCCAGCACCTTGCGGTCGGCGGGCGTGATTTTGCCGTCGCCGTCCTGGTCTTTCACCCGGATCTGGCCGGGCTTCTGCCCGAAGGTCTTGGCCAGCTCGGTGTCCTCAGTCTGCCAGATGCCGACCTTCTCATAGTCGTAGAACACGCGGGTGGGCGAGCCGATAAACCAGCCGTTGGCAATGTCGTTGGCCGGCGTGGAGAGGGCCACGATTTTCTCCTGGTTTTTGTACCAGTTCAGGTTGGTGGTCCAGTGGAAGCTCTCGTTGTCAATCACCCGGCCCGTCAAACCCACCTCGATGCCGCGGTTGCGGGTCTGGCCGATGTTCTGGGTGATGAAGCCCACGCCCGAGGTGGGGGGCAGCACGCGGTTGAGGAGCAGGCCGCCCCCGCCGCTGGTCAGGAAGTTGCTGATGCCCGCGTTGGTGTTGTACACGTCCACGGTGCCGGCCAGGCGGTTGTCGAAGAAGGCGAAGTCGAGCCCGGCATTCACCGTTTCCGACAGTTCCCAGCCCAAGCCGCTGTTGCCGATCTGGGCGGCGTAGGCGTAGCCCGGGGCCGAGGTCTCGCCGTAGCCGAACGGGATGCGCGTGAGCACCGTCTGGGAGGAGTAGGGCGGAATGTCGTAGTTGCCGGCAATGCCGTAGCTGACGCGCAGCTTCAGGTCGGTGAGCTTGGGCACGTCCTTCATGAAGCTCTCGTCGATGATGCGCCAAGCCACGGCGGCCGAGGGGAAGAAGGCCCACTTGTTGCCCTTGGCCAGCTTCGAGGAGCCATCTTCGCGGCCGGTGAGCGTGAGCAGGTAGCGGCCCTTGTAGCCGTACTGGGCCCGCGCCGCGCCGGAAATCAGCCGGCTGTTCTGGTAGTTGCTGTTGATGCCGAGCTGCTGGCTGGCGTTGGCCAGGGCGTAGTAGATCTGGGAGCCCAGCAGCTGGTTGGCGCCCTGGGCCCGGGCACTTTCGGTGTTGAAGTTCAGCAGGGACGTGATGCCGGTGAGCGTGAGCGAATGGTCGCCGAAGGTGCGGGAGTAGTTCAGGATGTTTTCCCAGCTCCAGTTCGTCTCGTTCTGCGTGCCGTACGACGACAGCGGCACCGAGCCGGCGCGGTCCACGGTGTTGGCACCCAGGTAGGTACCCGTGCGGGCATTCGACAGCGTCAGACCCAGGTTGGAGCGCAAGCTCAGCCCTTCGATGATCTGCCACTCGGCGTAAGCCGTGGTGAAGGTGCGGGTGGTGCGGGCGTTGTTCTGGTAGTTGCCGCTCACCTCGTCGGAGAGCGGGTTCACGTCCTTGCCGTTGTTGGGAAAGGTCACCACGGTGCCGTTAGCGTCGAAGGGCGCGCCGAGCGGGTCAATCTTGTAGGCAATGTTGAGCGGGTCGCGGCGGGCGTTCTGGTTGAAGTAGGTGAGCTGGTTCTGCAAGCCGATTTTAACCTTGTCGTTGATGGCCTGGTCCACGTTCAGGCGCACCGAATAGCGGTTCAGGTTGTCCATACGCAGAATGCCCTGCTCGTTGAAGTAGTCGAACGAGGCGTAGAACTTGGTTTTGTCGGAGCCGCCGGCCACGCCGATCTGGTGCTCCTGCTGCACGCCCTTCTTCAGAAACAGATCGGGCCAGTCGTAGCCGTTGCCGCCGGCGGCAATGGTGGCCGCGTCGGCCGGGGTGAAGATCTTGGCGTCGTCGGCGGGGCTGTTCCACAGGCCGGTGGTGCGGTTGGCCTCGCGCTTCTGGGCAATGTAGGCGGCGCCGTCGTTGGTGTGCGGGTAGTAGACGGCCTCAGTCTGCCCGATGTAGGAGTTGATGGAAACCTTGGTTTTGCCGGCCGCCCCGCGCTTGGTGGTCACGATGATAACGCCGTTGGCGCCCCGCGAGCCGTAGATGGCCGTCGAGGCCGCGTCCTTCAGCACTTCCATCGACTGAATGTCGTTGGGGTTGATGTCCTGAATGGAGGTGTACTGCACGCCGTCGACCACGAACAGAGGCCCATTGTTAGCCGTCAGGCTGCGGTTGCCGCGCACGGTCACGTTCACGCCCGAGCCGGCCGCACCGCTGCTGCGCGTGATGTCGACGCCCGGCAGCCGGCCCTGCAACGACTCCATGACGTTGGCCGCCGGGGTCTTCTTGATGTCCTCGGGCTTCACCGACACGATGGAGCCGGTAACGTCGCTCTTCTTGACGGAGCCGTAGCCGATAACCACTACTTCATCCAGGGCCTTCTGGTCGGTGCGCAGGCGCACGTTCAGGGTGGTCTTGGCGCCCACGCTCACGGTTTCGGTGACGTAGCCCACGTAGCTGAGCACCAGCGTGGGGTTGGTTTCGGTGGCGGGCACCTCCAGAGTGAAGTGGCCGGTGCCGTCGGTGCTGGTGCCGTTGGTGGTGTTTTTCACCACGATGGTGACGCCGGGCAGGCCGTCGGGCGAAGTGCCGTCGAGCACCTGCCCGCTGATCTGGCGGGTTTGCTGAGCATGGGCCGTTGCCCCGAGGCAAAATAGCCCCCATAGCAGCAGTAAGAATGTTTTCATGGAGTGGGATTGGGAAAGGTGATGGAAAGCGCGCTGATACTTAAGGCGTTTGCCTTTCCGGTAATTTCAGCCTAACTCCTGAATATTAAGGCCCGCTAATGAGTTAATTTTTGCGCAATCGATGTCGGGAACGTTCCCAGCGGCGTTTCTGCAAACGTTTCCGGACCGCTCCGCCCACTGATTTTGGTTGGAGAGCTTCAGCATCGGGTTTGAAGAAAGCAGCGGCTAGTCGGACGGCGGGAGGGGACAGAAAGTGCGTTTGCTAAAAAGCGGTGCCCGGGCCGGCCGGGAGGGCTTTTTGCCCGAGACAAGCTGGACCCTAGCGCCGGGCGGGCCGGTAGCGAGGTAACTCCGAGGCCGCGAAGGCACGTAAACGCTAGCTGGCGCGCCCCGAATTCCAGGCCGGGAGCCGCCGTTTTTCCACTTTCCAACCGCTGGTCATGACCCCCGAACTGCCTACCCCCGAATCCGCCGTGGCGCCCACCGACGAGTCGCGCCGCCAGTTTATCAACCAGGCCGG
>Ga0247729_10000224_pt1 | contig 25889 bp, 29 predicted proteins | sample UWRJL133311R2_FD_180958 | JGI IMG/M metagenome (GOLD analysis project Ga0247729, IMG submission 180958) | Plant litter microbial communities from Arlington Agricultural Research Station in Wisconsin, United States - UWRJ-L133-311R-2 | ecosystem: Environmental > Terrestrial > Plant litter >... | reverse complement strand
CCAAGTTCCCGGAAGTGCGCCGCGACCTGTCGGTGGTGGTTGATAAAGCCGTAACCTTCGACCAGCTCCGCCAGATTGCCCAGCGCACCGAGAAAAAGCTGCTGCAAAGCCTGAACGTGTTCGACGTGTACGAGGGCGAAAACCTGGGCGCGGGCAAGAAGTCGTACTCGGTCAGCTTCAGCCTCCAGGACCCCGCCCAGACGCTCACCGAGCAGGCCATCGACGCGGTGATGCAGCGCCTGATCCAGCAGTTCGAGAAGCAGGCCGGCGCGCTGATTCGGAAGTAGGCCGGGTTGAATTCAGAACGTCATTCCGAGCTTGTCGAGGAATCTCGCGTGCAGTCGTTGCAGTGCTAATTCACTAGTAAAGCCCAGGCAATGGATAAAGAGTTATGGCGTGTACGGTGGCTAGACGCAATTTCTGAGCTGGTTGACTTCGATTTACAGCTTCGAACTTGGCTAAATCCGACAGACCCAAATCCACACTGGTCCTACGTTGAGTTTATGTGCTGCTACTTCGATGATGTGCTGGTCGGGCTGCCTTATCGGCATTTCATGGATAATGGTTGGGTATCCGAACCGGAGTACGCCTGCCTCAAGGAGTGGCACGAAGCAGTTGACGCCTATAAGGTGCCCGGCGACAGTCACGACTCTGAATATGATAACCAAGCCATCCTAAACGACTCGGAATGGCGCAGAATTGTCGCGCTGGGGGCCGAAGCGAGGAAGAAGCTGCTGCAACTGACTGCTTAAGTCAGGGTGTCAGCCGCAGGCTTAAAGCCCGACTTTAAGCTTGTAGTACTAGAGCCGTAACTTCGGCTTACATTAGCCTCAAAATATTTCCTTTCCAATGGCCTCTTCCCAGCAGCTTGCCCAACTAGACCGCCTCGAACGACAGGTAACGTCGTTAGTGGCTGCCTATCAGGCCCTGCGCGAGGATCTGGCCGATGCCAACACCACCATTCAGCAGCTCCGGGCCGACGTGCGCGACCGGGAGCGGCAGCTCAAGGATTTCCAGAATCAGGAGAATATCGCTAAACTTGTCAATACCATAGCAGGGGAACCTGCCAACGCAAACGAGCTGAAACTTCGCCTCAACGAATATATCCGCGAAATAGATAAGTGCCTTGCCTATTTGAGGGAGTAACAACCATCAAACCCTACGACGCCTGCTCCGATGAGCGACCTTTCCATCAAAATCCGCATTGCCGACCGGGATTACCCTATGCGGGTAGCCCCGCAGGAAGAGGAACGCCTGCGCCTGGCGGGCCGCCTGCTGGGCGAGCGGATCAAGGAATTTCGCGAGCAGTACGGCATTCAGGACAAGCAGGATCTGCTGGCCATGATTGCCTTGTCCACCATGGCTGACGGCCTGAAGGTCAGCAAGGAAAAGGACGGCACCGATGCGGCCCTCACCGAGCGCCTCGCGCGCCTCGATGAGCTGCTTTCGGGAGTGGTGCTCGGCTAAGGAGCCGGGCGCTGGCATAGTTTCAGACTCGAATCGGGTGGGGCAAGCGGCTCCGCCATTCGTTCGTCGTCGGCAGTATTTTCCGTGTTATGGTTTCTTCCCCACCCCCTAAAACCATAGCTCATGCCCGACATTTTGTATATCATCCTGGCCGCCGTGCTTGCCCTTGGGGTCGGCATTGTGGTTGGGCGCCAACTGGCCGGTAAGGTCAAGCTCGACCACGAATCCGACGCCCAGGCCCGCGCCCAGCTCATCATCCAAGAGGCCGAAGCCCAGGCCACCCGCACCCGCGACGAGCGGATCCAGCAGTCGAAAGACAAATTTCGCCAGCTCAAGAACGAATTCGAGCAGGACAGCAAGCGCCAGAAGCAGGAGCTCGACGCCGAGCTGACCCAGCGCCGCCAGGGCGTAGTAGACCAGGAGCAGAGCATCAAGCAGCTCACCCTCACCACCCAGCGCCAGCTCGAAGGCCTCCAGAAAAAGGAGCAGGACATGGAAGCCCTGCGCGAAAAGCTCCAGCACGACTCCGCCCAGCAGCGCGAGCGGCTCGATGCCCAGGAAGAAAAGCGCCGCGCCACCCTCGACGCCCAGCTGGCCAAGCTCCAGCAGCGCGAGCAGGAAGTGGAAGACGAGCTGGAAAGCACCCGCGAGGCCCTCAACGCCCAACTCAGCCAGGTGCAGCACCAGCTGGAAACGGTTTCGGGCCTGACCGCCGCCGAAGCCCGCGAGCAGCTGGTGGAGTCGCTCAAGAACGAGGCCCAGATTCAGGCCTCCAGCTACATCAAGGACGTGGTGGCCCAGGCCAAGCTTTCGGCTACCAAGGACGCCAAGAAAGTGGTGCTCGAAACCATTCAGCGCACCGCCGCCGAGCACGCCATCGAAAACTGCGTGTCCATCTTCAACATCGAGTCGGACGACGTAAAAGGCAAAATCATTGGTCGTGAGGGTCGCAACATCCGCGCCCTGGAAGCGGCGACGGGCGTCGAAATCATCGTCGACGACACGCCTGAAGCCATCATCATCTCCGGCTTCGACCCGGTGCGCCGCGAGGTAGCGCGTTTGTCGCTGCACTTGCTGGTGAAGGACGGGCGGATTCACCCGGCCCGCATCGAGGAAATCGTGGCCAAAACCCGCAAGAACATCGACGAGGAAATCGTTGAAATTGGGGAGCGGACCATTATCGACCTGGGCATTCACGGCCTGCACCCCGAGCTGATCAAGATGGTGGGGCGCATGCGCTTCCGCTCATCGTACGGCCAGAACCTGCTCCAGCACAGCCGCGAAGTTGCCAACCTTTGCGCCACCATGGCCGCCGAAATGGGCCTCGATGTGAAGAAAGCCAAGCGCGCCGGCCTGCTCCACGACATCGGCAAGGTGAGCACCGAGGAGCCCGAGCTGCCCCACGCCATTCTGGGCATGGAGATGGCCAAGAAGTATAAGGAGCACCCTGACGTGGTCAACGCCATCGGCGCCCACCACGACGAAATCGAGATGACGGCCATGATTTCGCCGCTCGTGCAGGCCTGCGACGCCATTTCGGGCTCCCGCCCCGGTGCCCGGCGCGAGATGATGGAAAGCTACATCAAGCGCCTCAAGCAGCTCGAGGAAACCGCCGTGGGCTTCGACGGCGTGCTGCAGTGCTACGCCATCCAAGCCGGCCGCGAGCTGCGCGTGATGGTGAATGCCGACAACGTAACCGATGAGCGCGCCCAGGAGCTGAGCTACGAAATCTCGCAGAAGATCGAGAAGGAAATGCAGTACCCCGGCCAGATCAAAATCACGGTAATCCGCGAAATGCGGGCCGTGGCCTACGCTAAGTAAGCCCGCCGGATTCGGCAAGCAAAAGCCCCCGCGACGCAAGTTGTGGGGGCTTTTGCGTTTCTACCTATTAACGTGAAAACGCTCAAAGGATTGCCAATATTTATCCTTGTATATGTCGTAGTCGATGATGGTTTTATGTGAATATGATTTTTGTATTTCCTGTAGTACTTTTGACGGTAATCTGAAATCACTGCATGCAAAATATATTTCTCTGGCGCTATCCGATGTTTGCCTACCTATATTCAGATAGCCTTGATAATCTTTAAGCTTGGTTAGAATATCTTCTTCTATCTTGTCTAACAATTTATAGGTCTTGCTGTCAGGCATTCCGTTGGTGTCTTCTCCATCATACTTTATCTCAACAATGGCAATCCAGGGATGGGAGGCTTTGCTGTCCCAGTCGAGTAAGTCGGTGTTAATAACTGCTACCAAAGGTTTACCATCTTGTAGTTTAGCTTCGAAGCCTGAATAAGTATCGTTGTCCGTATTATGGCGTATCTCTTGGTACTTCTCAACGAACTCTTTTTCTCGCCAATCTAGAAAGCTCTTTATCTTCTCGATAGGTATTAGATCTTTTATGGCTTCTTCTTTCCCAGTAACAGAAATGTTGTCAATCATTGTGATAGATGCTAACTCTCCAATATAGTTATCTAAGAAAATATATGCGCCATTGGCTATTGTTTCCTCGTTTTCTTCATTGAAATCAGAGTGTACAATGGTTATGTCAATTTGATCGGGATAAGTAGATTCCTCATTTGAGTAAAAGAATAGGTTGTCTTTATTGAAGTCATAGCCAGACATACTGATATTAATGTTTTCAATGTCTGAAGATGGCTTGAGTGCAGTGAATTTCCAACCATCTATTTTAGGGGCGGCATCGATAAGTTCTTCTATAAAAACAATGTCTTTTATTGTTCCGTCTGGGGTTAAAATAAGTTCAACTGTGTCTTCGTTGTGCATTCCGGTTAAAAAAAAGATGCCTTTCTTTACATCATCGAGCTTGGGAGATAACAGGTTGAAGAATTTTGCATCGATTTCTTCGCCGGCTTTCACTACCTCGAAAAATGACTTTTCGTGTTTGCGAAACCAATTCCAAAAAGCTTGATAAGGTTGGGTCGATTCCATCTTTGGGTTGAATACGTTTCGTATGATACTCATGAGGTATTAGTTAGATTGAAGGAACGATTAGCGATTTATTGACTGCTGCCTCTAAGCAGTTTTGCTTTTCTCAAGAAAAAAAAGCTTCCAAGCCCGCCGTTTCTTTGGTTTCTCGTTGTTGCTCAGATGCTACAACTATCTGCCTCACGCAGGCCGCCATTCCATCAATTCCGACGCTCCCGTATCCCCGATTTTCACGAACCCCAAACGCTCATACAGCCGCTTGGCCGGGTTGCCCTGGGCGACGTACAGCGTGACGGTCTGGCGCTTGCGCCGGGCGGCTTTGAGCAGGTCCGTCAGGATGCTGCGGCCCAGGCCCTGGCCCCGGAACTCGGGCAGCAGGGAGATGTCGATTACCCGGATTTCGGAGCCGGATTCCCAGAGGTAGAGGCGGCCGACGGGCTTCTTATTGAACAGGATCAGCTCGTAGGTGGCGCCCCGGTACCGGCTGCGGTAATCGGTGGTTTGGGCGAAGAGCTGCATGGCGGCAAACAACTCTTTTTGCGCCTCCGGCCAGCCCGTGGCCGCCAGCTCGGCCTCGCGCGTGCTGCGGTAGAGGTGGGCAATGAAAGGCTGATCCTGGTCTTTCTGGGGGCGGAGCGTGAGCATTGGGGGCGTAGGTGGAGAGGGCAAGGGCCGCACGGGCTGCCCCTGAAACCCACTGGCCCAGGGCCGCGGCGGCAGCTGTCCCAAAGAAACAGAAAAAGCACGCGAAATTCTGCTACCGGCCCCTTCTACGGCGCACTGACCTTAGGCTTCCGAAACGTGAGCCGCCCCGGGGGCAGAAAGGTGATTTCCAGGCCGGCAACACTGACTGTGGTGCCCGTGGTCAGGGCGAAACCGAACTGGTCGTTGCCGGAGCAGCGGGGCACGAAAATAACGCGTCCCGCCGGCTTCAGCAGCCATGTCGCCCTCGTTGCAAGGCATGTCACCCCGCGCGCGAGTCGTGTCACGTTTGGTGAAAGATATGTCACCCTTGGTGAGGAGCATGTCACTCCGTGCGGGAGGCATGTCACGGTTTTTCAGTGCCATGTCACCCCCGTTGAGAGGCATGTCACGCTCGTCAACAGGCATGTCACCCCCGCTGAGAGGCATGTCACCCCCGCTGAGAGGCATGTCACGCTTTTTCAGTGCCATGTCACGCTTGTTGAAAGCTATACCACCCCCGTTGGGAGCCATGTCGGCCGGGCAACGGGTAATAGCGGGCGGTGAGGCCGGTAGGAGAACGAATAGGGCTTTTGCCGGGCTGTTGGAAGTCCCGGAGTACTTGACGAAAAAGCGGGTTTTTGCGATGCTGAACGCGTTTTTGCCGGGGTGTAGCTAGTTGCCGGGAGGGGTGGCAGAAGTCTAACCCGGTGCAAAGCTGGTTTTGGGTGGGAGCGGCCGGCGTGTAGGTTTGCCTCATCCAACCACTATACCACTTACCCCGATGAACCTTTCCGCTATTACCCGCCGCCTGCCCGTATTCGCTACCCTGCTGCTGGCTACCAGCTGCACCGTGTATTCGCCTATGCAGCCCACCGTTTCTACCGTCAGTAAGGCCGGGCAGGTGGAAGTAGCCGGCAGCGTGCAGGCCACCGGCCGGGTAGAGGGCAGCGTGGTGTACTCGCCGCTGCCTCACCTGCTGGTGTCGGCCGCGGGCACGTTCCGCCCTAAGCTCGGCACCGACTCCACCTTCAACACCACCCAGCAGGGGGAAGTGGGCGTGGGGGGGTACCTGCCCCTGGGCCACGGCTGGCAGCTCACGGGGCTGGCCGGCGTGGGCCTGGGCAGCAGCCACCGGGCCTACGTCGAGGAACCCCTGATTTGGGGCACCCGCACGCTGGAAACCTACCAGAGCCGTTTTCACAAGGCGTTTGGGCAATTGAGCCTCACTCACGAGGGCCGGATCGGCTCGATAGGCGGGGTGTACCGCCTCTCCAAGGTCAGCTTCACCCAACTCAACTACACCGAGCCGGAGTATTTGCGCTTCTACGCCGTGCCCCTGCCCAGCATGGTGCGCCACGAGGCCCTGCTGTTTGGACGCCTGAACCTGGATGCAGCCCAGCGCTGGCAGCTGCAGGGCACCGCGGGCCTGTCGGTATCGGGCACACCCGAGCAGAAAACCGACGACGGCTTCGACCAGGACCAGGCCAACCACGTGCTGCTGCCCGTGCCCATGGTGAGCCTGGGAGTGGTGTTTCGGCCCACGCTGCGCAGCGCGAAGTAGCGGGTCGCCACCCGCTGCTCCTTTGCCCACTTTGCTTTCCGCCTGCTGCTATGCGTAGTGCCCGCTGCTGTTCGAGAAGCCTTCTGCTGGGGCTGAGTGTGGGGGCCACGGGCTGCGCCCATGCAGCCCACCATTTCCACCGTCCGGCACGTGGGCTGCTGCCCGGTAGGGCGTTTCTAGCGGCATAGCCGAGGAATACAAGGCCCGCTACCGCAAAACGTTCGGGTAGTTGGGCCTGACCTGTCAGATCCAGAATGAGTCGTTGGGGGTGGTGTACCGCCTGTCTAAAGTAAACTTCGACCAGCTGGACTGCTCCAGGGACAACGGCACAGCAGTGTCGCTGCCCAGCACGCTGCGCCAAGAAGCCGTGCTGTTTTCCCGGTTCGACATCGACAAGCGCAGCGTCTGGCAGATGCAGTCCGCCCTGGACCTGTCATTCAAAACCCTGCTGGGCGTGCCCAAGGCCCCGGCCGTCGGCCGCCGATCAGCTCCTGGCCGAGGAAGCAGCGTAGGCGTACCGGGGCGTGCCGATGCTCAGCATAGGGGTGGTGTTCCGGCCGATGCTGCTGAAGCGGAAGTAAAGGCTGTCGACAGGCTAGGCTGGATTATTTATTACTTTAAAGCCGGTTACCGTTTCCCCAACAAGTATTCTCCCGTGCGACTATCTATTCGGCAGCTGTGGTATCTGGGCAGCCTAGGCTGCGCGCTGAGTGGCTGCTCCGTGTACGCGCCCATGCTACCCGTGGCCCCGCAGCTTCGCGACAAAGGCGAGGTGGAAGTGCAGGGCACCACGTTTCTGAACGGCCGCTGGGAAGCCGGGGCCACCTACTCGCCGGTGCGCCACTTGCTGGTGCACGCCGCCGGCGGACTGCGGCACGACAACCAGGATACCACCTACTTCCGCATCCGGCAGTACGAGGTAGGAGTGGGCGGCTACTATCCGCTGGGCCGGCGCTGGTTGGTCAGCGGCCTCGGCGGCTACGGGCAGGCGCGCAGCATGCGGGGGTATCTCCAGTCCGGCCTGTTCAACAGCCACAGCGAGCTGGCCAATTTTCAGAGCAGCTACCACCGCTTTTTCGGGGAGCTTTCGGTCGCCTACCGAACCGAGTCGGGGGGAGTGACGCTGGGGGCCGCCTACCGGCTGGCGCAGGTGAAGTTTGACCGGCTGACCTACAACGGGCTGCCCCTGGGCCTGCGCCGGATGCCGCGGCAGGAGCCCATGCTGTTTGCCCGCTTCGGCAATGAGGAAGGGTTCCTGCCCTGGCTGCAATTTCAGACGTCTGTGGGAATCACCTCCGTGCCCGGGCATTATGATGCCACCCTGGAGCCCTACGAGTACCGGCGGGTCCGGGAAAGCCGCGGATTTGCAGCGCTGACCCTGATTGTTAAGCCGCACTTGTTCAAGTCTCCGGCCCGGATTGCGAACTAGCCAGCACCTACGCCTTGGCCCAGCGCGCCGCCCGCCAGGCCTGCTGCTGCTCGGCATCCAGGAACGTCCAGGCCACGAAGCGGCTCTTTTTCTGACCCTGCGCCATGTCGATGGTGCGGACTTCGTGGGCCTTGGCCCACTGCAGCTCCTTGTAGATGCCGGGCAGGGTGGTTTTCTTGGAGATGAGCGAAGTAAACCAGAAGCCCTGGGTGGGCAGTTGGGCGCTTTCGGCCACCATGCGGCGCACGAAGGCTTCCTCCCCGCCGGGGTACCACAGCTCGCCGGGCTGCCCACCGAAGTTCAGGTTGGGCGCGGGGCGGGTGCCGTGCTTCACGCCCAGGTTGTGCTGCTTGCGGCGGTTGTCGGCGGAGGCTTCGGCCAGGGAGGTGTAGAAGGGCGGGTTGCAGAGCGTGAGGTCGAACTGCTCCCGCGGCTTGATGATGCCCAGCAGGACGTTGTTGGAGTTGCTTTGCTGGCGTAGCTCAATGCTGCCCGCCAAGGCCGGGTTGGCCGCCACGATGGCCTTGGCCGTGCGCAGCGCCACCGCGTCGGTGTCGGCACCCACGAAATTCCAGCCGTACTGTTGGTGCCCGAGAATGGGGTAGATGCAGTTGGCGCCCACGCCCACGTCGAGCACGCGCACGGCCTTGCCCCGCGGCAGCTGCCCGTCGTTGCTGGCCGTGAGCAGGTCGGCGAGGTAGTGGATGTAGTCGGCGCGGCCAGGGATGGGCGGGCAGAGGTAGTTGGCCGGGATGTCCCAGTGCTCCACGCCGTAGAACTGCTTGAGCAAAGCCCGGTTCAGCATGCGCACGGCCGCCGGGTCGCCGAAATCCACCGACTCTTCCCCGTAGGCCGTGGGAGCCACGAACGACTTCAGCGCCGGCAGCGTGGCCACGAGCTGAGCGAAGTCGTAGCGCCCCCGGTGCGGGTTGCGCGGGTGCATGGTGAGCTTTTCGGACGAGGAATCAGCGGCTGACGGAGCGGGCATGGCGGCGGGGAATAAGGAAAGCAAAGACAAACATAGCGGAAGCTGTGCTGCCAACGGGTTTGATGGTGCAATGCCAGCCGAAAAGACCTTCATACTTTGCTTTAACTCCGCTCAGCATGACGGCCAATGATTTCTCCAGCTAAGCTGGCTTTTCCAGCTGCGAAAACACGTTGTTGATGCCCTCGGCCCAGGTGGGGTGGGCAATAATCATGTTTTGCAGCTGCGGGTAGGTGAGGCGGCCCATCATAATGAGCTGGAACATGGTCATCAGCTCCCCGCCCTCGGCGCAGAGAATGGCGGCACCCAGTACCCGGTCCTGGCCGTCGACCAGCACCTTCCAGAAGCCGGTGGTGCGGCCCGTTTCCCGGCCCCTGCCGATGGTGCGCACCGGCATCTTGGCCATGCGGTAGGGAATGTTCTGCTCTTGCGCCTGAGCCTCACTCAGCCCGATGCGGCCCAACTGCGGCTCCGTAAATACGGTGTAGGGCAGAGGCCGCTGCTTGGCCGAGCGGCGCTTGCCGTGCAGAATGGCGTCGCGCACCACGCGGTAGTCGTCGTAGCTGATGTGGGTGAATTGCGGGCCGCCGTGCACGTCGCCGAGGGCGTACACGCCGCGCACGTTGGTTTGCAGGCTGCCGTTGACCTGGATATAGCCTTTCTCGTCGGTTTTGATGCCGGCCTGGCTTAGGTCGAGCCGGTCGGAGTTGGGCCGCCGGCCGGTGGCGATGAGCAGGTGGGAGCCGTGCAGCCGCCGCTCCCCGTCGGGCGCGTCCACGGTGAGCGTGAACTGGCCCGCCGCATTCTGCGACACCCGTCGGGCCTCGGCCCCCAGCACGAACTCTACGCCCTCGGCCTCCAGCATCTCCTTCATGGCCGCGCACACGTCATCGTCTTCGTGCGAGAGCAGGCGCTTGCCGGCCTCGATGAGCGTGACCCGGCTGCCGAAGCGCCGGAACATCTGCCCAAACTCCAGCCCGATGTAGCCGGCCCCCAGAATTAGCAGGTGCTCGGGCAGCTCCTTGAGGTCGAGCAGCTCGGTGGTGGTCAGGTAAGGCACGGCGTCCAGACCCTCCAGCTCGGGCACGGCCGCCCGCGTGCCAGTATTGATGAAGATGAGCGGGGCCTCGATTTCCTGCTCGTCGCCCTGGTTGAGCGTGACGCGCACCGAATGCTTGCCGGTGAAGGCCGCCCGCCCGTGCAGCACCGTGATGCCGGGGTGCTCCTGGTTGAGCGTTTTGCTGATGCCCCGGCGGGAGTGCTGAATCAGCGCGTCCTTAGCAGCTATGATGGCCGGAAAATCAACCTCGGGGGCCGAGGTTCGGATGCCGTAGTCGGCGGCGGTGCGCACCTGGTGGGCCCGCTCGGCGGCGGCCAGCATATTCTTGGTGGGTGAGCAGCCGTAGTTGATGCAGGAGCCGCCCAAGTGGTTTTCCTCCACCAGCACCACGCGCCGGCCCGCGTCGGCCATAGCGGTAGCCAGTGGGTTGCCGGCCTGGCCCGACCCAATAATCAGCACATCGTAGGAAGTAGGCATAAAAAGCAGAAATTGGCGAAGAAAGCGCGCGGGGCCAACCCGGGCTGGTCGAGCCCGAAACTGAGCTGTTGACTATACGGCTCCGTCAGCCCGGCGGCCATCCACTAAAACGGCCCGGCTTGCGTTTGGCTCCTACACCTTCCCCGGCTGCTGCCCATGAACGTTCTGGTTCGCGTTGTTCTATCCGCCCTGCTGCCGTTGCTGGCCGGCTGCGCGTCGCTCTACTTTCCGCCCCCGCCCCAGGCCCCGCTGCTCACCCAGAAGGGCGAGTTCAGCGGCGGCCTGCACACCAACTTCAGCCAGAATACCGCCCTGCAAGGGGCCTACGCCCTCACCGACCACGTGGGCGTGCTGGGCAGCGTCTCGTTTTTGCAGGCCGATAAGAAGCAATCCTTTTTCGGCAGCAAAAACAACCGCGAGTACAACGAGCACAACTTCGGCGAAGTCGGCATGGGCTACTTCACCCGTTTGAAGGACCAGCGCGTCATCGAGTTTTACGGCGGCTACGGGCTGGGCCACACCAAGCGCACCGAGAGCAGCGCGGGCACCACCACCCACGAGCTGGAAGGCAACCTGGAAAAGTATTTCCTGCAGGTCAACTACAGCAAGAAGCTCAGCAAAACCTGGCACTTCTTCGGCCGCGACTTTCCCGTGTCCTACGGCGCGGCCATGCGGGCCAGCTACGTGCAGCTGCACAGCTTCACCATCGACGGCCGGGCCCATGAGCCCGAGGACAACGTTTTCTTCGAGCCCATCACCTTCACCCGCATCCAGGCCGTGGGGCCCATTCAGCTCCAGCTCATCAGCGGCAGCAACTTCGGCCTGCGCCACCGCAAGTATCTGAAGGCCGCCAACTCGGTGTTTCAGTTGGGCATCGTGGTGAACCTGGGTGGGCAGGCGGGGCGCAAGTAGCTGTACCGCCTACTGCGGACTTTCCAGCTCCAGCAGCACCACCGTATCGAAGGCCTGCACGGAGTGCCGTCCAAAAGTCTGTGCGCTTTCGCGCTTGTAGGGAAAGTGCGGGGCCCAGCGCATCCAGGTGTTGGAGACGTAGCCGGCCGGACTCTGCCGCAGCTTCGGAAAGTCGTCCTGCAGTGTCCAGACGGTGGTCGTATCGGTGCCGCGCCGGGTCAGGACGTAGGGCTTGACGACCGTGGTGCCGTCCTTTTTGGTTTTGCGCCGTTGGATGGATTGGTACCTGACGAACGACTCATTCGCCTGCGTCGGCAGCCCCTCGATAACGACATAAATTCCGCCAGCCGGTAGCTGCAGCTGCTGGGTCCGCAGGTTTAGCCTCAGCTGGGTACGGCGCTTGGGAATAGAATCGGGCGGGGTGATGATAAGCGGCCGGGCCGCCAAAGCGGGCCCCAGTAGCTCCGCACCCCGGCCGCGGCCGTGCAGGCTGATTTGTACCCGCCCCGCCGTATAGCGGCAGTGCAGGGGAATGGTCAACGAGTTCAGCGTGTACGTCTTGCCCGAATCGGGGGAGGGCAGCCACACCACGCACCGCACCCCCGGCGTGAGAGGCCGCACGCCGGCAATGTACTTACCGTGGAAGGTACCGATGGTTTGCGCGTGCAGACTACCATAAACGGCCACGTCGGGCAAGGCTACTATGCGAGCCGAGTCGGGCCAGGACTGCTGGGCGCTGGTGGTAGCGGAGCACAGCAGGAGGCTGCCTAGAAGTGTGGGGATAAATAGTTGGGGCATTGGATAGCTATAAAAAGGGCAATCGGGGCGGTAAGGTAACGGGTGTAGCTCCATAATATAGCCGCATAAAAAAGCCCCAGCGCGCGCCGGGGCTTTTTGCTAAAAACTACAAGCGGGAAACCAAAAATCTACTTCCCGCCCAGTACGCGCAGCATTGTGTCGCCAATCTCGGCGGGCGAATCCACGACGTGGATGCCGCACTCGCGCATGATGGCCATTTTGGCAGCCGCCGTATCATCGGCGCCGCCGACGATGGCACCGGCGTGGCCCATGCGACGGCCGGGAGGCGCGGTCTGACCGGCAATGAAGCCGACGACGGGTTTCTTATTGCCGGTTTCCTTGATCCAGCGGGCGGCTTCGGCTTCCATGCCGCCGCCGATTTCACCGATCATCACGATGCCCTCGGTGTCGGGGTCGTTCATGAGCATTTCCACCGCTTCCTTGGTGGTGGTGCCAATGATCGGGTCGCCGCCGATGCCGATGGCCGTGGTCTGGCCCAGGCCGGCTTTGGTGAGCTGATCCACGGCTTCGTAGGTCAGCGTGCCCGACTTCGAGACGATGCCGATTTTGCCCTTGGTGAAGATAAAGCCGGGCATGATGCCCACTTTGCACTCGCCGGCGGTCATCACGCCGGGGCAGTTCGGCCCGATCATGCGCAGACCCTCGCGGCCCTTCAGGTATTCCTTCACCGCAATCATGTCCTTGGTCGGGATGCCTTCGGTGATGGTGACGATGACTTTGATACCGGCATCCGCGGCTTCCATGATGGCGTCGGCGGCAAAAGCCGGCGGCACGAAGATGATGCTGGTGTCGGCACCGGCCTGCTCCACGGCTTCGGCCACGGTGTTGAACACGGGACGGTCGAGGTGCTGGGTACCGCCTTTGCCGGGCGTCACGCCGCCCACCACGTTGGTGCCGTACTCAATCATCTGCTGGGCGTGAAACGAGCCTTCGGAGCCCGTAAAACCCTGCACAATCACTTTGGAATCCTTGTTGACCAGAACGCTCATTCGGGGAGGGATTAAAGAATACTTTCGGTTTGACGTGGGAACCAGCGGCCCGTAGGGCTACCGGTGTGCAAAAGTAGGGTTTATTTGGGGCGCGGGCAAGGTGGCGCGGCCCTGCCGTGCGCGGGGGCAGGAAGGGCCGGGCAAGCCGAGGAAGTAAGATAGGCGCGGGCGCGGACCGCCCACCCGAAATCCGTACCTTTGCGGCCCTCTCACCCATTGATTCCTCTCTCATGTATCTGAATAACATCATTGAAGCCATCGGCAACACGCCCTTGGTGAAGCTCAACAAAGTCGCCGACGGCATCAAAGGCACGGTGCTGGCCAAGGTGGAATACTTCAACCCCGGCAACTCCGTGAAAGACCGGATGGCGGTGAAAATGATTGAAGACGCCGAACAGGCGGGCCTGCTTAAGCCCGGCGGCACCATCATCGAAGGCACCAGCGGCAACACCGGCATGGGCCTGGCCCTGGCCGCCATTGCCAAGGGCTACCAGTGCATCTTCGTGATGAGCGACAAGCAAAGCAAGGAAAAACAGGACATCCTGCGGGCCGTGGGCGCCCAGGTGGTGGTGTGCCCCGTCGACGTGGCTCCCGAAGACCCGCGCTCCTACTACTCGGTGGCCCGCCGCTTGAGCCAGGAAACGCCCAACTCGTTTTACCCCAACCAGTACGACAATATGTCGAACACGGCGGCGCACTACGAGAGCACCGGCCCCGAAATCTGGCGGCAGACGGAAGGCAGTATCACGCACTTGGCCTGCGGTGTGGGCACGGGCGGTACCATCTGCGGCACGGCTAAGTATTTGAAGGAGCAGAACCCGGCCGTCGTGGCGGTAGGCCTCGACACCTACGGCTCGGTGTTCAAGAAGTACAAGGAAACCGGGATTTTCGACGAAAACGAAATCTATCCTTATAAGACCGAGGGCATTGGCGAAGATATTTTGCCCAAAAACGTTAACTTTGACTTGATTGATCTGTTCATCAAAGTCACCGACCAGGACGCAGCCGTGATGACGCGGCGGCTGGCCAAGGAAGAGGGCTTGTTCGTGGGCTGGTCTTGCGGCTCCGCGGTTTACGGCGCTTTGGAATACGCCAAAGAGCATCTGCAGGAGGAAGACGTGATGGTCATTATTCTGCCCGACCACGGCACGCGCTACCTCGGCAAAATCTACAATGACGACTGGATGCGAGAGCAGGGCTGGCTCTAGAATCCTTTACTTCTGGCCTTCAAAAGCCGCTTCACGCATCCCAAACTTACCTCCCCGCAATGGCCAAGAAGCTGCGCAACGTAATCCTGGTGGACGACAACGAAACCACCAGCTTTCTGAACAACCGCCTGCTCAACCGTCTGGAGGTGGCCGACCGGATCTATACCTTCACCCGCGCCGAGCAGGCCTACGACTTCCTCTGGGGCAAGGGCGACACTGCCGGCTCCATGGAGCCCGATGTGCCCCAGCTGGTTTTCGTCGACCTGAAAATGCCCGGCATGGACGGCTTCGAGTTTCTGGAACAGTACAGCCAACTACCCGCCGCCATCAAGGAGCAAACCGTGCTGGCCGTGCTGACTACCTCCATGCACTCCGCCGATACGGCCCGCGTGGCCAAGTTTGAAGGCGTGGAGTACCTGGCCAAGCCGCTGACGGAGGAGAAGATGGAAAAGCTGCTGCAAAAGCGGTTTTTGGAAAACTAGCTATCAAAAGAATACCCTAAAAAGGCCGCTGCAGTTATCTGCAGCGGCCTTTTTAGGGTCTGGTGGAAATCTTATCGGCTACGGGCGGCTGCGCTGGTATTCCTCCAGCAGCCCGTAGTAGCCGTTCAGTGCGTCCAGCAGGATGCCACTGAGCAGGATGAGCAGGAGCAGCCCACCCAGCGCGACCAGGTGTCGATCTGCTACGCGCGGTAAGGCCAGCCGCTGAAAAAGCCAGTTGCCCGTCAGCAGCAGCAGCCAGCCGCCCAGGGCCATCAGCAGGTGCTGCTGGCTGGTCTGCCGCACCCACGCGGCCAGCTGCGCCGCCTCGGCAGTAGAAGCTGCCCCCGGGGCCCGGTCGATAAGGGCGTAGGTAAGCACAAAGAAATAAGCCAGCGCCAGGGCCGCCAGCACCGCCAGCAGATAGGCCAGCCGCTCCAGCACGGCGGCCCGGCTGTGCTGCCCGGCCGCCAGCAGCACAGCCCCGGCCCCAAGCCCCAATAGTAGCAGACTACCGTAATAAGCGGCCCAGGTGAGTTGCGTAACGATAGAGAAATCCACTGGGCTGGTAGTTTCCGGGCTTACACTACGGCATCCACGAACTGGAAGGCTTCGCCGTCGAAGAGGCCTTTGTCGCTGAGCTTGAGGCTGGGAATGACGAGCAGGGCCATAAACGACAGCGTCATGAAGGGCGCGCCGAGCGGGCTGCCCAGGCGCTTGGCCAGCGCGTCGGCGGCGGCGTAAGCTTCGGCCACGTGGTAGCCGGGCTGGTCCGACATCAGGCCCGCTACGGGCAGCGGCAGCAGGATTTCCTCGCCGTTGGTGCCTACGGCGGCCAGGCCGCCCTTGGCCTCAATCACCAGATTCACGGCCCGGGCCAGACTCTCGTCGTCGCAGCCCACGGCGGTGATGTTGTGCGAGTCGTGGCCGACGCTGCTGGCCAACGCCCCGAACTTCAGCCCGAAGCCCTGGATGAAGGCCACGGCGGGGGCCGCCGGCGCGTAGCGGTTCACCACGGTCAGCTTGAGCACGTCCCGCCCGATATCCGGTACCACCAGCCCGTTTTTGACGGTAGCCGGCAAGTCGTGGCGGGCAGTAATGAGTTGCCCGTCGAAGCACTCGATGACTCGGATTACTGGTTCTTGGTTGTGGGTTTCTGCTTTTTGGGGAGCGGACAGGTGGAAGTCAGTAGCAGTGACGGGCTGGGCGTGGAAGTTGTTGACGACCGGGCAGGGTACCGACGGAATGCGCGTCTCGCCGTTTTCGGCCACCAGCACGCCGTCGAGGTAGGTCTGGCGCACCAGGAAATCCCGCAGGTTGTCGACCACGATAAAATCGGCCGCGTCGCCCTCGCGGAGCAGGCCCACGGGCAGCTTATAGTGCAGCACCGGGTTCAGGCAGGCCACGCGCAGCACCTTGAGCACGTCCTGCCCGCGGGCCACGGCGCGCTGCACCAGCTGGTTGATGTGGCCCAGCACGAGCGTGTCGGGGTGCTTGTCGTCGGAGCAGAACATCATGTGCTCGAAGTGCTCGGGCAGCAAATCAATCAGGGCATCGAAGTTGCGGGCCGCGGAGCCTTCCCGGATCAGGATTTCCATGCCCACGGCCAGCTTGTCGAGGGCTTCCTCGGCCGTAAAGCACTCGTGGTCGGTGCTGATGCCGGCCTCGGCGTAGCGCCGGGCGTCGGCGCCGCGCAGGCCGGGCGCGTGGCCGTCCACGGGGCGGCCGTAGCGCTGGGCCAGGGCTATTTTCTCCATCACCTCCGCGTCGCGGTGCAGCACGCCGGGCCAGTTCATCATCTCGGCCAAGTAGCCGATGGCGGGGTTCTGAAACAGGTGCTCGATGTCCTGGGCGGTGATGGTGGCGCCGGCGGTTTCAAACGGCGTGGCCGGTACGCAGGAAGGCGCGCCGAAGCAAAACTTGAACGGTACCGAAAGGCCGCTGGCCAGCATGTACTCCACGCCGGCTACGCCCAGCACGTTCCCAATTTCGTGCGGGTCGGACACCGTGGCTACGGTGCCGTGGGTGACGGCCAGGCGGGCAAATTCGGCCGGCACCAGCAGGGAGCTTTCCACGTGCACGTGGGCATCGACGAAGCCGGGCAGGGCGTAGGGCAGGGCCGGGTCGGGAGCGGCGCCGGGCGCCAACTCCACCGTCCGGATACGGCCCGCGGCGACGTGAATCGTACCGGGGTTTATTGTGTTGGCAAACAGGTTGATAACGTTGGCGCGCAAGCTGAATTCGGCGGGCATAAGGAGAGCAGAAAGAAGACGGGTGGTTGAGATTGGTCGGGTGCGAACGGGTAAAGAACCGTATATTTGCCGAAAATCTGCGCCGGTGAGAAAGATTGTGACTTTGCTGTTGGCTGCCCTGATATCAGGTTCCGGCCTCGTGACGACGGGCTGCGCCCGCCGCACCACCCAACAGAAGAAAACGGCGTCGTATAAGCGCAAGGCCAAGTTCGGCAAGACTCCCTGTCCCTGCGACAGTCATTAGCTTAACGGGCCGCCGCGGTGGCCCGAACCTCTTTTTACTCCTGCTTTTATCCCCCGCTACCTCGTTCGTGAATTTCCGCGCCGTTATCCAAGCTCTACGCTACTACCTGCTGCCGGCTCTGCTGCTGGCCGGGCCCTTCGTCGGGCGGGCCCAGCAGGGGCTGCACACGGGGCCCGCGGCGGCCATCGTGCCCGGCTCCTACGACAAGCTCACCCGCGACCCGACGCTACGCTACGAGCCCGGCAGCCACCCCGGCACTTTCCGCGGCCTCGACGGCAGCTGGCACCCGGCGCAGATTGCCGGCTGGCTGCCCGACCGGGTGTATCTGAACGCCAGCGGCGACTATTACCACGCCTTCTCACCCACGGATATGACGGCCTTCGTGACCCAGTACGGCGACACCGTGGTGACCGTGGCCGGCATGGCGCCCGGCAAGCTGGGGCGCTTCCCATCGGTGTTTGGGCGGCAGCTGTTCCGCGGGGCTGGCATGCAGCTGGCCGATGTTACCGGCGAAACCCGTTCTTTGCTGGACCTGCTGATTACGCCCCACAAGCTGGTCATTCGTAAAAACGCGGACGGCTGGCTGCTCGTGCCCCGGCAGAAAAAGGCGTTTCGGGAGCTGATGCTGGTGCTGCTGGCCGACGACCCCACGCTCGTGGCCGAGCTGCGGGCCGGGCACGGCGGTCGGGCGCAGCTGCCGCGGATGCTCACCCGGTACGCCGATTTTCGCACTACGCAATTTCTTCAGACGGCGGCCCGGCCGCGTCCTTAGCCAATCCATATGCACTATCAGAAGGGGCGGCAACGGCTCAACGGTTCTGTTTTTCGGCGGCTGCCCGGCTGGAGGGGCACGCTGACAATAGTCTTGCTGGCGTGCGCGGGTACCGTGCAGGCGCAGTACACGAATACCATTGTGCCGAAAATCATTACCTACCACCCCGGGCGGTACCAGCTGGCGGACGGCGTCTGGCACGCGGGGCAACTCTACGCCGATGGGAGTGAGCACCTGCGCGTGCGCAACCCGGACGACAAAAAGATAACCGAGTACCAGCCCGTCGAAGTGCAGATGTTCGTCATTGCCGACGATACGTTTAACGTCGTGCACGGCGTAGATATTTCGGCGCGCCGCCGCGTGTCGAGTGCTTTTGCCCAGCGCCTCTACCATTGCGGGGATTTTACTTTGCTCGATTATGAGGGCAGCGCGGTCGGGGCCATGACCTTGGTAGTGGGCGCCGAAAAGCAGAATCTGCTTCTGGTCCAGCCCCGCGTCGGGGACGCGGTGCGGGTGCCCGCTGCGCGCCAGGCCTTTGAGAAAGCCATGCTGCCTTTGTTTGGGGCGTGCCCGGAGCTGGCCGAAAAAATCAAAGCCGGCAAGGTAGGCCGGCAGCACATGAAAAGTATCCTGCTGACTTATTCCAAGTGGCAGCAGTCAACTCAACCGGGGACAAGTAACTAACCGCTTCTCTTCTTGCCTATGGCCTCCGAAAATCCCTTAGTTGCCCTGCGCCAAGCCGCCGAAGCCGTGCGCCAGCAGCTGCAGCTCAACCACTACGACGCCGCCGCCGTGCAGCGCCTCGACGAGTTCATCGAGGCCCAGCGCGCCAGCATCAAGGACGCTGAGCGGGAAGGTGTCGTCAAGGCGCTGGGCTGCTTTCTGGGTCAGTGCCTTGTCGATACCTACCAGGGCACCTGGGCCGCCGGCCCGGATGGCACCACCGGCATCGGCATCAACGGCAACCATTTCTTTAACCCGTTCTACCGCGTTTCGCAGCAGCTGGCCCAAGGCAGCAAGGAGTCGGTGGCGGCGTTTTTTGCGAGTGTACCCGCCCGGCTGGCCGTTGAGCCGCGCCGTAAAACCTGGATTTAGTGTCTGTTTCTAGCCCCTCGCGCCCTTCTGCGCCGACCGACTTTGCCATGAGAAAAATCGTCATTGCCATCGACGGCTACTCTTCGTGCGGAAAAAGCACTACGGCTAAGGCCGTGGCCGCCGAGCTGGGCTACGCCTACATTGATACCGGCGCCATGTACCGCGCCGTGACGCTGTACTTGCTGGAGCGCGACATTGCCTTCGACGACTTGCCCCGCATCGAGCAGGCCCTGCACGACATCCACATTGCCTTCAAGCGCAACCGCAAAACCGGCCGCAACGAGCTGTGCCTCGACGGCGAAATCCGGGAGGACGAAATCCGGCAGATGCGCATTTCCAACTCCGTGAGCGAAGTGTCAGTGATTCCGGCCGTGCGCCACACGCTCGTACGCCAGCAGCAGCGCATGGGCCGCAAGCGGGGCGTGGTGATGGACGGCCGCGACATCGGCACCACCGTTTTCCCCGACGCCGAGGTGAAGGTGTTTATGACCGCCGACGTGCTGACCCGCGCCCAGCGCCGGCAGGACGAGCTGGCGGCCAAGAATGAGCACGTGCCGCTCGAGGAAATTGTGGAAAACCTGCGCAAGCGCGACCATATCGACTCCACCCGCGCCGAAAGCCCCCTGCGCCGGGCCGCCGACGCGGTGCTTCTCGATACCACCCATATGGTTATCGAGGAGCAGGTCGACTTCGTGCTGGAGCGGGTGTCGGCCAGTTTATTTTCCCTGGCCGCGCTGGGCAATGACCAAAACGACGGCGCCGCGGTTGTATAAGAATTAATTGCCTGCCCTGCGGTGTTAGGGCTTAGGGTCGCAAACCAAGCCCGAAGTCATCCGTCCGAATCGTTAAGTCCTGCTACCTGAGCCCCCCCGAGCATGAACGTTACCATCGATAAAAATTCCGGCTATTGCTTCGGCGTTGAGTTTGCCATCCAGATGGCGGAGGACGAGCTGGCTCAGGACGAAACCCTCTACTGCCTCGGCGACATCGTGCACAACCGCATGGAAGTGGAGCGCCTGCACGCCCAAGGCCTGCGCATTATCGACCGGGAGCAGCTCGAAACCCTGCACGACTGCAAGGTGCTGATCCGGGCCCACGGCGAGCCGCCGGAAACCTACGAGCTGGCCTTGCGCAACAACATTGAGCTTATCGACGCTTCCTGCCCGGTGGTGCTCAAGCTTCAGAACCGCGTGAAGCACGCCTTCGACGCCAGCCAGCGCCAGAATGGTCAGATCGTCATCTACGGTCAGCCCGGCCACGCCGAAGTAGCGGGCCTGACGGGGCAGACCGGCAACCGCGCCATCATCGTGATGGCCGAGGCCGACCTCGACCAGGTGGATTTCAGCCGGCCCGTCACGCTCTTCAGCCAGACCACCAAGAGCACCGCCGGCTTCTACCACATGAAGCAGGTGATTGAGGAGCGCATCACGGCCGCCGGCGGCGAACTGGCCTCCTTCGACGCCAACGACAGCATCTGCCGGCAGGTCAGCAACCGGGAGCCGGCCCTGGCCAAGTTTGCCGTGCTCCACGACGTTATCATCTTCGTGAGCGGGCGCAAAAGCTCCAACGGCAAGGCCCTGTTCAGCGTGGTCAATAAAACCAACCCGCGCAGCTACTTCATCGAAAACGAGGAAGAACTGCTGGAAGAGTGGTTTGAGGGCGCCCACAGCGTGGGCATCTGCGGGGCCACCAGCACGCCGATGTGGCTCATGCAGCGCGTCGCCGACCGGATTGAGCAGGTGCCGGTGAGTGCCTAGCGCGGAGTTTGGGCCGGCGTAGGACCGCACCCGTGAATATTCGTTCTTTGCCCGGCCGGTTTCGGCCGGGTATTTTTTTGGCCTCTGCACTGATGCGTAAGATCTTCAACTACTTTCTCAACGGCTTCCTGGTGGTGGCCCCCATCGGCCTGACCATCTACATCCTGTTTTCCGTCATCACCTGGCTCGACAACCTGTTTGAGCTCAAGTGGAATGACCAACACATTCCCGGCCTCGGCCTGCTGGTAGTGATGCTCCTGGTGACGGCCATCGGCTTCATTGCCAAGTCGTTTATGGTGCGGCCCTTCCTGATCCTGGCCGAGCGGATTCTGCACCGCACGCCGCTGGTCAGCATCATCTACTCCAGCATCAAGGACCTGTTCGACGCCTTCGTGGGCGACAACCAGAAGTTCAACCAGCCCGTGCTGGTGCGCATCAACGGGGCCGACCAGTGCTACAAGATGGGATTCGTGACTCAGAATAGCATGGTGGCCCTGCACCGCCCGGGGCTGATGGCCGTGTACTTTCCGCACTCCTACAACTTCTCCGGTGAGCTGCTGCTGGTGCCCGAGGAAAACGTGTCGTTCCTGGACCTGCCCAGCAGTGAGGTCATGAAGTTCATCGTGTCGGGCGGCGTGTCGAAACTGTAGGGCCGGGAGCTAATGACGCCGGGAGTTTGTTGGGAAAGGCTGGGCCTTGAGAGCCGCTTACCCCGCATTTACTTCCTGATTTCGACTTGAAAACCACGCTGCATTACCGCCAATACGGCACCGGGCCGCGCGTTATCCTGGCCTTTCACGGCTACGGGCAGACCGAAGGGCACTGGCGCGGCGTGGCGGCCGCGCTGGGCTCCGGCGTCACCGTCTACGCCTTCGACCTGTTTTACCACGGCCAGAGCCGGCTGGCCAAAGCCGACGCGCCACTCAGTAAAAAGCGCCTCGGCGAGCTGCTAAGCGAGTTTCTGATGGCGCACAACATTGATACGTTTGGGCTGCTGGCCTTCAGTATGGGCGCCAAATACGCCCTGACGGCCGTGGAGCAGTTTGGGGGGCGCGTGGAGCAGGTCTGGCTAATTGCGCCCGACGGCATCCGCACCCAGTTCTGGTACTCGCTGGCCACCTACCCGCCGTGGATGCGCGGAGTGCTGGGCCGGGCCGTGCTGCGCCCCCAGCGCCTGCTGCGCTTCATCGATACGCTGGCCCAGCGCCGGCTCGTCGACTCGGGGCTGGTGCGCTTTGCCCAGTGGCAGCTGGACAGCCGCGAGAAGCGTCTGCGCGTGTACCGCAGTTGGATGGGCCTCCGCCACCTCGTCTTTGACCTGCGGAAGCTGACCGCCCTGCTCAACCAGCGCCCCACGCCTGTCACGTTTTTCCTGGGCCGCCACGACCGTGTCATCCCCCACGCCGGCCTGCGGGAGTTTATTGCCTCCCTGAAAAACGCCAAAACCGTGCTGCTGGAAGCCGGCCACGGCGGCCTGCTCTACGACGTAGCCGCGTACCTGCGGCAGCATTCCGGGGAAGTGCAGTGGTAGAAAACGCTCCGGTCATGGCGAGGACGAAACAATCCGTCCTGAACGATGAGCAAAGGGTTGTGAACCTATAAAGCCCCGACGTATGCGTACGTCGGGGCTTTCTGCGAAAAAGGAGCTGTTTACATTTCAGAGGACGAATTGACGCCGCTTGAGGCGCGGAATGTCGTGCTTCCTTGTAATGACAGGGTTTCTATTCGTCTTCCTTCGTTCTGGCAATGACCGGCTCCAAACGGCTCAGCTCCGCCTCGTAAAGCCGCTTGCTTTCCTCATCGAACACCACGAAAACTACGGTGGCTGGGGCGGCGTGCTGCTCCAGAAAGGCCCGCGCTTCCCTTACGGCAATGGCGGCCGCCTCAGCTTTGGGGTAGCCGTAGATGCCGGTGCTGATGCCGGGAAAGGCCACGCTATCCAGCATATTCTCGGCGGCCAGGCGCAGGCTGTTGCGGTAGCAGCTGGCCAGCAGCGCTGGCTCCTGCTTATGGCCGCCGTTCCAGACGGGCCCCACGGTGTGAATGACGTGTTGGGACGGCAGCCGCCCGGCGGTGGTAATAACGGCCTCGCCGGTGGCCAGGCCTTTGCCGTAGTGCCCGGCCCGCAAGCGGCGGCAGGCTTCCAGAATCTCGGGGCCGCCGGCGCGGTGAATGGCCCCGTCGACGCCACCGCCGCCGAGCAGGCTGGAGTTGGCGGCGTTGATGATGGCGGCGGTGTCGAGGCGGGTAATGTCGCCCTGGTAGAGCAGCAGGCGGCCGAAGCGCTGGGCGTGGGCGCGCCAGTCGGGCAGGAGGGGAGTAGGCATGGCGTAAAGTTCAGGGGGGAAAATGCGCGGTTTGGCAAAGTACGCCAACACTTCATCCGGGCTATTCGACACTTCAGCGCCCCAGGATGCCGCTTGGCAATATTTGGATTGGAAGGCGCGGCGGCTTCGGCTACTTTTAGTTATTGCTCATCTCCAAAGCCCCAAGATCATGGAAGCTACCAATCGTGACCCCCAGCTGTGGCGCCTGGCCAAAGCCCGCGCCAAGTTTAAATCCCACCTGCTCACCTACGTGCTTGTAAACGCGCTGCTCTGGGCCATCTGGCTGCTCACCGACAGCTACTCCGGCTGGCATAGCCACGGCCACCACTACGACATTCCCTGGCCCGTGTGGTCGACGGTATTCTGGGGCTTCGGCGTATTCATGAGCGGTATGCGCGTTTACAGCGGCTTCGGCGGCCAGCTTTCGGAACGCGAGTACGAGCGGCTGGTACGGGAGCGGGAAGGCCGCTAGCCTACTGCCACCACGCCGTGGCGGGCAGCGGGCCGGCCCCGAGCGTGATGGGCTGACCCAGCTCGGGCGTGGTGATGGGCAGCTGGCGGCGGGCCGCCTCGGCGGTAGCGCGGCGCACGGGCTCGTTCCAGGCGTGGTGGGCTTCGGTGAAAGCGCCCCAGTGCACCGGCTGCATCACCCGGGCCCGCACGTCGAGGGCGGCCTGCACGCTCTGCTCGGGCAGCATATGGATCTGGGCCCACTGCGCGTCGTACTGCCCGCACTCCATCAGAGCCAAGTCGAAGGGACCGTGCTGCCGACCGATGGCCTGGAAGTGCGGCCCGTAGCCCCCGTCGCCGCTGTAGAACACGCGTTTCGTGGCCGACTTCAGCACCCAGGAACTCCAGGAGGTGGAGTTGCGGTTGGTGAGGCCCCGGCCGGAAAAGTGACGGGCCGGCGTGCTGATAATGGTCAGGCCCGGCAGCTGGATGGAGTCGTGCCAGTCCAGTTCGTGCACCTTCTGCGGGGCCACGCCCCAGGCCAGCAGGTGGGCGCCCACGCCCAGGGGCACGTAGAAGTTGGCCGCCTTGTCCTTGAGCCGCAGAATGGTCTGGTAGTCGAGGTGGTCGTAATGGTCGTGCGAAATCAGCACTGCGTCGATGGCCGGCAGCTCTTCGGCGGTAATGGCCAGCTGCGGGTTGTATCGCTTGGGCGTCACCCACGACAGCGGCCCCATCTTCACGCTCAGCATCGGGTCGAGCAGGATGTTCTTACCGGCTATTTCAACCAGGCTGGCCGAGTGCCCAAACCAGGTCACGCGCACCATCTCGGCAGTTTTACGGGTGATGCTCAAGGAGTCGAGCGGCCGGGTGGGCAGGGCGGCGGCGGGCGTGGCTTCGGGGTTTTTGCTGAACAGAAACTTCCACAGCACCGAAAACGTGCTGCCGCCGGTCATCATGGTCGTCGGCACCAGATTCCGGAACTCGCCGTCGTGGTAGTGGCCCGATTTGGCGTAGGCCTGCTTTTGAGCTTTGGTGGGCTTGCCGCCCAGTTCCGGGCTCAGGTTGGCGAAGGCCACGCCGGCCAGCAGGAGCAGCACCACGATACTGGCGGCCAGCCGGCCGATAACGCGCAGGGGTTTTCTCATTGGGAAGGGGAAAGCGCGGCCAGCTCCTGCACGTCGACCAGCACCGTGGCGCCGGCTTTGCCGCGCAGGGCGTGGCTGCCCAGGGACGTAAACTGAAATTCCGGCTGCGCCTTTACTTGCTGGTACAGCGCGTCGGAAATGAGAAATTTGCTGTTCAGCGCGTTGCACTGGGCCTGAATGCGGGCCGTGGTGTTGAGCACATCGCCGTGGTGCACCAGTTCGCGGTGCGCCGTGCCTACCAGCACCGTCGTCACCGGCCCGCCGTGGGCCCCGGCCTTGAACTGCGGCACCACGCCGTAGGTCCGCGTATAGTAGTCGTGGCGGTCTTCGATGCGGTGCTGCATCTCGAAAAAGCAGTGCAGGCAGTTGGCGTAGGCCAGCCCCCGCGCCGCCGGCCAGGTTACCACCACCTCGTCGCCCACGTACTGGTACACTTCCCCGCGGGCGGCGGTGATGGGCCCGCCCACGTCCCGGAAAAAGTCGCGCACCAGCTCACTGTACCGCGCATTGCCCAACGACTCCGCCAGCTTGGTGGAATCCTTCAGGTCGACGAACAGGAAAATCAGGTTCTCGGTGACGGGCTCCTGGTAGCCACCCAGCAGCAGCTGCAGTAGCCGGCGGCGGTCCATGCGCTGAAGCAGCTGGCGCATGAGAGACGTGATGAAGACGGCCAGGCTGTAGATGATGAGCACGCGCAGCTGCGTCATGGCCCCGCTGGTAGCGGCTGGGCCGCCGGGGGCCAGCCAGAGGTAGGGCAGATGCTGGCGGCGAGCCAAGAAGGCGAATGCCGCAGTTAGTACCAGCATCAGCACGGCGTGGCCAACGACCTGG